>ENA-UENW01000215-UENW01000215.1-marine-metagenome-genome-assembly--contig:-NODE-215-length-30509-cov-185.590432_pt1 | contig 30509 bp, 22 predicted proteins | sample MGYA00237876_ERZ529329 | MGnify/ENA primary metagenome ERZ529329 (study PRJEB26372, sample SAMN05368346) | marine metagenome | biome: cultured habitat; feature: ocean water; material: water; isolation... | reverse complement strand
AACGACTTAATTACTTATCCCACACTTTACTGAGGCACTACCTTGTTGTCTTTACTTTATTCCCCAAACTGTAAAGTAGACAAAAAAATTTGCATAGCAGTTAGAGCTAATGAAACAATATTTTAACCTATCACTAAACCACTATCTTTTACCCTAAATTGAGGCTATGTTTTTTTCAATTTCTACAGATAAACCACATTTTTTTTATGAGATTAGCGAGTTATTTCAAATAAAAAATAATCTTTTCCTGTAAAATCTATCTCTAGATTAACATAAGCTTTCATAGTAATATTATTTCGTCAAATAGATAAAGAATAGTACTAATACTAATTCATTTTATAGTACTATTATAATACAATAATACCATAGTTAATCTTTAGAAATACTATGGTATTATTATAACATATACTAGTACTAAATAATTTTAAATATAAATGCAGTATCATAGAACTTTATCTAAAATTATTTAGGATTTATATCGAACTTTATGTTGTCAAACTATTTTAAATAAATTCATTAAAGTTGCCAATATTAATATCATTAATATTACTGCCAGGAGTTACATTAACAACTGGATCAGTAGTAGTTTGAGAGAAACCAATTTTTTGCACTTCTCGTATTATATAAACATTGGGAGGTAAATCTTTAAATGAATAGAAGCCAAATTCATCAGTTATAGTTGCAGGTTCCCCAAAATCTAAGAGACTATTGTCATTCAAATCTAGATATAAGGTAAAGTTACCTAAACCATTTTCTCCAGGGTTTAATATCCCATCTGTATTTTTATCATTAAATTTAATGCCATTAATTTCACCTCGATTACTTACATTCCCAATATTGATATTTCTAATGTTACTTCCTGGAGTAATATTAACAATTGGGTCGGGAGTAGTTTGGTCAAGATCTATCACTTGATCGTCCCTAATTATATAAGTATTTGGCGGTAAATCTTGGAAAGAATATTCACCATTAACATCAGTAATAGTCTGAGGTTCTCCCTCATCCAATAATTCATTTTTATTCAGGTCTAAATATAAAGTAATATTGGCTAAACCTGATTCTCCAGGGTCCAATATTCCATTAGTATTCGTATCATTAAATTTCGTACCACTAATTTCACCTCGATTATTTACATTACCAATATTAATATTTGTAATGTTACTACCTGGAGTGACATTCACGACAGGTTCGGGAGTAGTTTTAGCAAAACCTGGAGGAGAAATTTCTCTCAAAATATAAGTATTAGAAGGTAAATCTTGGAAAGAATATTCACCATTAACATCAGTAATAGTAGAAGGTTCTTCCTCATCCAAGAATCCATTTTGATTTAGGTCTAAATATAAAGCAATATCTGCTAAACCTAATTCTCCAGGGTCAAACATTCCATTAGTATTTGTGTCATTAAATTTCGTACCACTAATTTTACCTCGATTATTTACATTACCAATATTGATATTTCTAATGTTACTTCCTGGAGTAACATTAATAATAGGGTCGGGAGTAGTTTGGATAAAATCTGATACTTGATTTTCCCTAATTATATAGGTATTAACAGGTAAATTTTGGAAAGAATATTCACCATTAACATTAGTCATAGTGGAAGGTTCTTCCCCATCTAATAATCCATTTTTATTCAGATCTAAATATAGAGTAATATTTTGTAAACCTAATTCTCCAGGGTCAAATATTCCATTAGTATTCGTATCATTAAATTTAATGCCACTAATGCTACCTTGGTTATTTACACTCCCAATATTAGCTATTAAATTACTTCCCGGAGTTACATTTAAAATTGATTTGGGAGTAGTTGAAATAAAATTTGTTGGAGAAATGTCTCGTAATATATAAGTATTAGGCGGTAGATCTTGAAAAGAATATTCACCATTAACACCAGTAATAGTGGCAGGTTCTCTCTCATCCAAAAATCCATTTTGATTTAGGTCTAAATATAAAGTAATATCTTGTAAACCAAATTCTCCAGAGTCAAATTTTCCATTGGAATTAATATCATTAAATTTAGTACCACTAATTTGACCACGGTTACTTACACTCCCAATATTAGCTATTAGATTACTGTTAGGGGTTAAATTTAAAATTGGGTCGGGAGTAGTTGGGGTAAAACCTGTTGGAGAAATTTCTCGCAATATATAAGTATTAGGAGGTAAATTTTGGAAAGAATATTCACCATTAACATCAGTAATAGTGACAGGTTCTCCGTTGTCTAAGAATTGATTTTGATTTAGGTCTAAATATAAAGTAATATCTTGTAAACCAAATTCTCCAGAGTCAAATTTTCCATTGGAATTAATATCATTAAATTTAGCACCGCTAATTTGACCACGGTTGCTTACATTCCCAACATTTACTATTAGATTACTTCCTGGAATTACATTTAAAATTGGGTCGGGAGTAGTTGAAGCAAAACCTATTGGAGAAATTTCTCGCAATATATAAGTATTAGGAGGTAAATTTCGGAAAGAATATTCACCATTAACACCAGTAATAGTGGCAGGTTCTCCCTCATCTAAAAATTTATTTTGATTCAGGTCTAAGTATAAAGTAATATCTCGTAAACCTAATTCTCCAGGGTCTAATATTGCATTGAAATTAATATCATTAAATTTAGCACCACTAATTTGACCAGGGTTACTTAGATTATGAATATTACTTGTAGAATTCAACTGAGATGATCTGGATATCGTCATATATTACTCCTTTTGCTATATAAAAACTAATATTTTTGAATTGTCGATATTAAATGTATTACAAAATATCAAAAATAAGATGGGAAATAATAAGTAAGATATGGCAAGAAAACACAATTATTAATTAGCAGAAAATACCCCTAAAATATTAACTAAAGTATAGCTATTATTTTATTTATAAGTACAGATATAAATACCTTACCTTTGCTCTTAGCAATTGAGATAAATTAATCCTATTAATTCCTAGGTTAATATTTTGTTAAAAAATATTCTCTGCTCTGATTCTGCTGTGTAGTTAACAATCTTTAATATTGAGGAAAACATTTTTGTTTGTTGTGTCAAGTTAAGAAAAATTTTGTTTACTAGTTATACTTTAATATTCTGAACTATTTTAATAAATCCGGATAGATAACTCAGTTTTACGACTAATGCCATTAATTAAACAGCCGAAAGCTGACTATCAATAGCTGAATGCTTAATTCAACAATCAAATGAGCTCCAAAAAACTTGTCATAACATTCCCGATTTTTGTGGGGTTAATCTGTAGAATATGCCGACATTTATGGTCTAGATGTTCCCGTTAATTTTAACTAATAAAAAATACAGTATAATGTTTTTTTATGTTCAATAATATAACGACTGGAGCGACAAACTAAAATAGTAAAATAAGGCTTTGTTGAGTCTTAGAACAAAATCCAACCTACTTTTATCATTGTTGGATTTTATTTCCTTCTTATAGGCCTTATATTTTTAGACGTGTCACTCCATTACTAAAATGTTAATAATTGAATACTTACCATTTGTGATTTCCTATTTCCTATTCATTTATATGTTAATTACCACAATAAGTTAGGTTGTTTACGAGAAGGATAATTTATTATTTCAACCTTTCCTTTATTTGGTATCGGCTTAATAGGAGCCGATGGTAAACTATGTTTCTCCAGAATATTTAAAAAAGTCAAAAATTCTGGATCATTAGGCTTAAGTTTTACTGCTTTTTGAGCAACCTCTCTAGCTTTTTCATAGTTTCCTAAACGATAAAAAGCTTCCCCTTTTCCTATCCAAGCATAAGCAAAATTAGGCTTTAATTCAATTGCCCTGTTATAGGCAGCGATCGCTTCTTTATATTCCTGAAAATGTGTTGTTAAAATATTACCTCTCAGATACCAAACAGCAAAATCATTTGGCTTATATCTAATTACTTGATTAAAAGATATTAATGCCTCATAATGTCGATTTAAATAAGCAAATAAAGCTCCTTTATCTCGCCAAGCTAAATAAAAGTCTGGTTTGATTTTTACTGTCTTTTTATAACAATCTATTGCTGTATCATACCTACCTAAAGCAGACAATACATTTGCCTTCCCATACCAAGCTGGATAGAAATTTTTCCTGATTTTTATTGAGCGTTCAAAAGCTACTAATGCTTCTTCAAATTTATCTAAACGATATAAATAATTCCCATGATTTGCCCATGCTACTGCACTAGAAATATCTCTTGTTTCTGGAACTTTTAAATAAGCTTCTATAGAAAAAGCTTCTTTTTGAGTTAGTGGTGGTGGCGATGAATATTCCAATTGAAAATTTAATCCCATATTTAACTTATCTGCCAATTTCAAAAAAATATTAATAGGAATACCATAGCTAAAACCAATACTCACCCTTTCCACTGAATTAGACTCTTCATCATAAATTTTTGTACCTTCAGAGGCACCATGAATTCCAATCACTCTTCCTTGAGTATCTAAAACAGGTGCACCACTCAAACCTACCTTAGTAATATTATTATAAAACAGTTCATAACCATTAGAAATAGGATCCTTAATAAAGGCTAATTCATAATCTTTATTAATTAATAATCCCGGACTAAATAAATGTTCTTTTTCATCAAAAGGTAATCTTGAATCAGGCCAACCAGACACAAAAACATGACGAAATTCTGCTTGATAATTATAATCAGCTAAAGTAGCAACTTGATAATTTTTACTACTCCGAAACTCTACAACTGCTAAATCAACTCCTGGCAATTTAATTATTTTTTGATAATCAACTTCATATCTTTCTCCATCCTTGGTAAAAATTGCATATTCATCTTGAGTTTCGACGACGTGGTTCGCAGTTAAAACATAATAAGTGTCTTTTTTTCTAGAAATAATTACTCCAGAAGCAGGATTTATAGCATCAATTAATACTGTAAATTCTGTAGAGATTTGGTTAATTTTATCCGCCATTAAGGCTATAGCAGCAGGTTGTTTGAAAAATATTAATGTAGGAGAAATAAGTAATAAGGAAAAACTAATAAGTAATTGTTTAATTGGGAATAAAAAAAATATTAAATCCCATAATTTTTTTTGAAATCTCATATTTTTATTTGAATAAATATAAATGTATAAGCTAAATTAATTACATATTTTGTTCCGTGCTTTACTAAGCACTTTTTTGAAATATTGAAGTAAGGTTAGTGGTGCATTATAATTGTCGTGAATTGTCCGCTAATATTTGCTCTTAAGAGCACTGGGAGTATTTTTATCCTGTGTGTTTTATTCTTTGTATACCTTCTATCAGGACTATAAAGTAAGCTATTTCAGTTATCAATTAACTCTACTTTAATCCATTTAGATTTAGTAAATTTGCATAATATTTCTATATTATATTTCTCTTCTGTTTGCTTTTAGTGAATAGGCAGTTAACCCACATATTTCTATATTTTTTTTAGTTTTATTATTCAAATTTATTTAGTAAATTTTTATTAGTATGAATCGACGCTTGCTCAAAAATAACTACGGCTTAATGAGACAATTTATGAATGTTTTTTTCAATAAATAACACTACTTTAATCTTCATATTGACATTTAATATAGACATCAAATAATTAGCTGTAAATTAATTTGCCAATAAAAATTACTACTTTAATTTTACGGTTTTTACTAGTTTTTTTATACATTTTTACGCAATAAATAAGAAAAATATAGTAAAGCAAATCTAATTTCCTATAAAAAATTAAATTGAATCAATTTATCTTTTTTATCTTTAATTTGGAGTGCTTATAGCCTCATTTTTTTTACTTATAGCTATGATTTATTAGAGCTTTTACTTATTTAAATTTTGATACATTCAATCTCATGATTAACTTTTTATAATTAATTTTATTGAATATTTTTTAATATTAAATCCCCATTTTTTTTGTTTGAATTTTAATTTTATTTAGTGCTTTTAATTAAAAAAAAAACTAACATTTAATTTTTTTTATGATTTTTATTTTTATTTTTTGTATCTTAATCTTTGATGATATAGTCCTAATATTGCTAGATATTGACATGAAAAGATTAAATAAGAACGATTTATTACTGACTTAAACATTGTCTAAATTATTTAATAGTAAATTATTAACTGCTGAATATTATACATTTAGCTGTATCCCTAAATTAACTAAAATTACTATGATAATCATACTTTATAAAAGCTTTCTATTCCATAGTATTAAGTCTCTAATAAATATCATAATTATATAAACATTTCTTGTTTTTTTATACTAAAAATTAATTATTAAATATACTTAATTAATTTTGCAAAATTACTTAAATATTTCTAGTGTTTTAATATTTTTACAAGAGATAAATTTTGAGCATAAATATAAAAAAACTGCAAATTAATACGGTCGATATAATACCTAAGCTCATAATTTATGAAACGATTATGTGTAAGCATTCAGTTATTAGCAGTTAGCTCTTAGCTTTTGAATCTATAAAATACTAAAGTTACCTCATGAGCAATTACATAACATTCCTAACATTTTCCTCTCTTAACAAAAACATTCCTAACATATGGAATGGGGAGCAAAGGTCATGATGTGCAAACATAACTTTTTAATTCTCTTTCGACACTAATTCCTAAAAAAAAATCTTTAAGTGAACTTTATTAATCTATAAGTAGCATTAAATAATTTATAAAAAAAACTGTAGGGGTTTAGTCTTTTTATACTATATTTGTTTAGGTTAAGGGAACAAACTCCGTAATTATAAAATATTACAAACTATAAGCCAATTACTATATAGAGTTATCTATTTCCCTTCTTTATTTTTGCCTTTTTCTTGCTAGTAAAAATTTTCTGGAGCTTAATAATTTGTATAGATGCAAATTTGGAGCTAATTTAGCTACAGTTTCAATAGGAATAGCAAATGCTAAATGACTCATTTGTTGACGTAAACTTTCAGTTGGTTGGGAACCATCACGATATACATAAGGATCTCCCCATAAAGGATAAGCGTGCATTCCATTAATACCAACTACTTGCCCGTAAATATTCAGTAAAGGACCCCCACTCATGCCCTTTTTTATCAAATTAGTGTAGCCAATTTGATAACCCTTTTCTAAGGGGCGGTCAGACAAAATTGAAATTTTTCCTCTAGTGAATAAAAGTTCTATGTATTGAGTTTTTTCTAAAGCAGAAAACCCGGCAGCAAAAGTTTTATCTCCTGGAGAAAGGGTAGCAGAATTTTCGAGAGATGCAACAGTATAGTTGGAGTTAGTACTACGAAACTTTAATAGAGCTAAATCATTTCCTTGAAAGCCTTCATTTTCTATTTGATTTGCTTGATAAAAAAGACCATCTGGAGTCTGAATCAGATAAGATTTATAGTTAGTATCTAAAACGTGCTGATTAGTAACAATTGTATAAACTTTTTTCTCTCGTTTCAATATAATTCCTGAACCCCAACCATTTTCCGAAATAATTTTAACGGTGATTGATTTAGCTAAACTTTTAAGCTCTTTAATGGTACAAAAATTATTACAGTTAGTACAATTTTTACTTTGTATTTGAGTTGCTGAACTTTCCAAGTCAGGCAATTTTTTAGGTAACGTTTGTATTGAAAAATAAAATAACTCACTACCAATACAAACTGCTAATATCAACCATCGCAAACTCACAAAATATTACTCCATACCCTTGTTTGCTAAACTTTCTAAATAATCATTAAAGTTTAAATAGAAACGGGAACTACTTTCATATAGTGGACCTGTGGTAGCACCAACCCGAATATCAAATAATTTTTGAATTGTTTTGCTAGCATTTTGATTAGGTTTGAGAGTAAATAAAACCCCTTGACAGGGACCACCCTTGTGACTAGAAATACAGACAACAGGTTGACGGTTAACAATGCCAGTAGTAATATAATCTAGTCTGCCATCATCATAAAATAATTGAAATTTGTTTGATACTTGACGACAACGAGTCATGGGACTATATCCAGCAGATAAGAAATAATTAGAAACCCAGCGAATCACAGGATAAGCACCTTGTGGTGTTTTGACAAAAGTAGTTGGAATACCACTTTCACCTTCATCACAAGAAAATTTATTAGGTCGAATTACAGGTTTAAATTCCTGAATTGTAGACTGTGTTTTATCGCAGGATATCTGATTATCTTGCTCACAACTTTCTACTTTTTTCTGAGAACAACTGTCATCTTTTGTACATAAAAGATTACTTTCTTTTTTTGAGCATAATTCTGCTCTTATTTGACAAATTAACCTATTTTTTGGTCTAGCATCAGCGGTATTATTGATACTTAAGTTAATTCCCAAACATAATGCAAATAATACAATTATTTTTGTAGAAGTATTAATTTTCATAACCACTAAATCTTGGTATATTTCTATGTCAGATTTTGCCAAACAAATAATTGATAATTATTCATTACTGATAGTTTTGACAACCTTCATTCAAATTTATCAAGATTTTTACGATGACTCCGGAAAAGTATTTAGAACATTGCAGATATCTGGTCAAAGTACAATTAAATCTTTTTTCCCTTTTTTCTTTCTTACACTTCCTGATCTGCTTCCCAATAACTGTGGCCAGGTCTATATAAAAAAAAGTTGGTATCAGACAGAAATCTGAAGGCTCCGTACAAAATAAGTTTCCCAAAGACTAAAGACCAAATCTAATCAAGAATTATCAATCATTGTGATATTTTTTTTTCCAGTCAATACCCAACTTTTTAAGATAATCCCAACCTCGTTGAGGCCAAACGTGAGATCGACCAGTTTTCTTTGCTATCCAATGAGCTACTTTTGGACCAGACCATAGCCCGCCATCAGGAGCTGGCCCTTGTAAGGCTACTAATAGTTCCTGTTGTTGCTCAGGAGTCAATAAAGATTTAGCAGGTGGTGGTTGACGATTTTTGCTACGATTCTTTACAGACTCTGGTCCTTCTCGGTTGTACCGACCAAAAATTTCTTTAGCATAATCATAATTAAGTCCAACAACTTGAGCTGCCTTTTTAATAGACCATTTTTGGGCAATTAGAAGCAGGAGATGCCACCGACGGGATTCAATGGTGTCTGGAGCTTGTCGGTAGCGAATTTTCAGTTCTTCTATAGTTAGGTACTGTTTCAAATAAGCTTTTGGTGGCATAGCTCCTACTAGGAAATCATGGAAGTTTCCTAATGTCTCAAGCTATTGGTGCTATTTTCCGGATAGAATCTCAGATATGAATTTAAAATTTTGCAATGACCAGTATCATCTAAAATTAAGCTAAATCCTCTTATGAATTTGGTTTTAGAGGGTTGATGGATATTTTCTATAAAGCGTTCATTAATTTTACTTGCTTCCCTTGGATAATCAGTGATAAAGTGATATAATATATTGTAAGTTACTTCAATAAATTTAGTATTGGCCTTATATAATAGGTTTTTTCTTTAGTCTTTCCCCTACCTCTAACAAGTCTCCCAAATAATATCCAAATCCTGTTTTTTAAATCTGTTTTTTTAGTTTTATTCTTCCAATAATAATCATCATTAACATAAATCAAATCATCTCCACCAGAAGTTCCGAAATCTATATACATTAACTATATAACCGGATTTTATATAATATACTTGTCCCTTGATAACTTAAAAAATTACCAAAAACTTTGTTGTGTAAAGATTGTGGCTATTGGCAAGCAAAAAAAACTTTAAATTATTGTTTTGTCTAGGTTGGAGCGATTTTTTTCCTCTATTTCGCGATGACTCTCATAAAAATAGTTCAGCGATCGCATGGAGTGTATAGGAGCGCCGGGCCTAATGACTCCCAGAGCGTGAAGGTTACTAAATTACCATGCACTATATATCGTGTCTTTATCTTAACCCTGATTAACAGCCTAGAGGATACTCCCCATTGGCGGATACTCTAGATATATGGTATCAGAATACCCCAGATATCCAAAGTTTGCCCGCTCATGCTCCAACTTTAGCACCGGTGTGATCTGCGAACATTCAGGCAATTATTCAAGCAGTTGGTATTCCATTATATCAACAACCTGCTTGGCAAAGGCAAGCTATTGGTGAGGTGTGAGTTATTAATTAATAGAAAAGATTGCTAAGTGTTCCAGAAAGGTAGGGCGAATATCCTCAACAACTTCAGTTTCCCAAATTTTTGCAAGATTCACTTCTTGGCTCTCAGCGTCAATTGAACCTGTGATCTGATACACTTTAATTTAGCGATAGTTGCGGTGTATCTAATTGTCCATTATTTCTCCTTTTACATAAATTTAGTTTTTCCTACTTAACTAGTTAATACAGATAAGAGAGGTTGGTAGATAGCAGAATGAATCTATTGTTGCTTCATGATAGTTAACGTCACTAACCATTATGAGAGATAAGCCCATAAATATGCTAAATATAGCAGCCAGCACATCCGAAAACAAGGGCTATCAATGGGGCAACTAGAACCTTATGTGCGTCGCTTGTACTCGTCAGTTCATCAAGCCAGTTCAACCACGAAGATACAGCGATGATATCAAGTGGCTATATCTGAGAATGTATGTCAACGGTATGGGTATTAGAGAAATTGCCAGAGTGAGAGGGACGACAAATTTAACGCCTGATCAATTAGATAAAACACACTGGGGAACGCTTATCTGATAGCTATGACCCAGATAAACTAACCCAAGTGGAAAAACTTAATGAACTCGCAACCTTTGTTGGTTGTAAGAAAAACAAGGTGTGGTTCTAGACCTTGCTAAACCATTTCCGTCCAGGAATTCTGAGTTGGATAATGGGACACCACAGTGCTGATACTTTTCAACCGCTATGGCAGGCTATTGATGAGGTTAAGCTTTGCTAACGTTTGTTGGCAGTGTTGCTTTTGGGTTACTTATGGCACTCATGTTTATCCAGGCTTGATACCTAATGGAGAAAAGATTGTAAGTAGGACCTCTATGAGCAACTTCTAAGGGGAAAACACCCACTTACACGACCCCAAGGTCGCTTCCATCGCAAAACCTTGTGTTATTCAAAATGCATTGATATACTCAAATATTCTATTGGTCTATTGATATCACGCTTCTCAAATTTGGAGAAGTGCCCATTCAAGCTTAATTCATTCCTTCATTTTACCAATACCCAAATAAACATGGAACCTCCCTAGATTAACTTTTTACCAGAAGTCTATTTAAGACTTCCAACAACTCTATTAAACATTAATAGTCGATAACCTAGGCTTAAAACTCTGCAAAATACGTTCTGCCATTTGAGAAGGAGTCAAACCCAAATCAGCCTTCGACTCATCAGGTTTAGCATGATCCACCAACTTATCAGGTACACCCAAACGTAAAACAGGTACAAGTACATTATTATCCATCAATGCTTCCGTAACTGCCGAACCAAAACCACCCATCAAACAACCTTCCTCCATAGTCACAACCTGACCAATGCGTTGTGCCAAAGGTAGAATTAATTCTGTATCCAAAGGCTTGACAAAACGAGCATTTACGACAGTAGCAGCAACACCATGCTCGCTGAGAATTTCTGCTGTTTGCATAGCCGAATAGACCATAGACCCATAACCTAATATCAGCACATCATCACCATTCCGCAGAATCTCACCCTTACCAATAGTAATAGCTTCCCAACCCTCTTCCATCAGAGGCACACCATAACCATTACCACGAGGATAACGCATAGCGATCGCCCCATCCGTATGTTTAATACCAGTCAACACCATCCGTTGTAACTCACCCTCATCCTTAGGCGCCATAACTACCATATTTGGGATACAACGTAAATAAGCAATATCATACATTCCCTGGTGAGTCGGACCATCTGCACCTACAATACCAGCACGGTCTAAACAGAAGAATACAGGTAACTTTTGAATACAGACATCATGGATAATTTGGTCATAAGCTCGTTGCAAGAAAGTTGAATAAATACAAACCACTGGTCGCATTCCTTCAGAAGCTAAACCTGCTGCCAAAGTCACAGCATGTTGTTCTGCAATACCAACATCTATATATTGTTTTGGCAGTTTCCCATGAAGTTTATCTAAACCTGTGCCAGTTGCCATAGCAGCAGTAATACCAATAATTTTGGGGTTATTTTCCGCAAGTTTCACCAAAGTATGGGCAAAAACTTTAGAGTATTTAGGAGGCTTTGGCTTACTTGCTGGTAAAGCTTTACCCGTGGCCAAATTAAAGGGATTTTGAGCATGATAACTAACTTTATCCTCTTCAGCAACTGGGTATCCTTTACCCTTAGTTGTGGCAACATGAACTAATACTGGTCCGGGAATTTGATGAGCTTGGTTGAAAGTTGTAATTAATTCTTCTAAATTATGCCCATCAACAGGACCCATATAGGTAAAGCCCAATTCTTCAATTACAGCCCCCACTTTTGACACTGCTAAACGCTTCATTCCTCCTTTGAGGCCTTCCATTTCTGGTGTAAAGGTTTCACCAACAAAAGGAATCTGTTTGAATTGTTCTTCTAAGTTATCCTGAAGAAACTGTATCGGTGGGGATAAGCGCATTTTGTTGAGATAGCGAGAAATTGCACCTACGTTAGGAGAAATGGACATCTCGTTATCGTTTAACACAACTAGTATGTTAGTTTTGGGTAAGTGACCTGCATGGTTAATGGCTTCTAAAGCCATACCACCAGTTAAAGCACCATCCCCAATAATGGAAACTACTTTAAAGTTATCTCCTTTCATATCTCTGGCTAAGGCCATCCCCAAACCAGCAGAGATACTTGTAGAGGCATGACCAGCACCAAAATGGTCGAATTTACTTTCACATCGTTTTAAATAACCTGCAATACCATCTTTTTGTCGCAAAGTATGGAAATTGTGATATCGACCTGTGATAATTTTATGAGGATAAGCTTGATGGCCTACATCCCAAATAACTTTGTCCCGATCTAGATTGAGAGTTTGGTAGAGACCTAATGTCAGCTCTACAACTCCTAACCCTGGACCTAGATGGCCTCCACTTGTGGCAACTGTTTCTAGATGTTTCTCTCGTATTTGTCTAGCAATTTCTTCTAGTTGATGAATTGAAAGATTGTGTAACTGTTTAGGATGAGTAATTTCGCTTAGATGCATAGTTTAATTTACTCAGATTCTGGTGTAGATTTGCGACTGTAACTGGATGTATTTTTAATGATAAACTTTGAACTTAACATTTACTTTTTTTCCAGCTATGAATCAGCCGCTATAAGTATTTGTTAATAATGCACAGTAGTAGACTGAAACAGCTAAAAATAGTGCATTAGATTTTTTAGTATAATTGTTGCTCTGTCAAAGTAGTGGTAATTTTTCTAAAGAAATATTTAAGAGGAGTCCCCCCAGTAAGATTAAACAGCTCTTAAAATATCTCCCCATAATTTACTAAACTTTCTCACAGAGTCTCTGATTTTTTCACCTTAAATATCAGAGAAAAAATCAAAATCCTTTTTAAGGGTATGATGGGACACGGAACATTTTACCGTCTTAGGCAAGTGTCAATCCTAGTCTTAAATGGAAGGACATAGACTGGAAAAAGGCTATTGAAGAAGGTATTTAAGTTGCAAAAGTTAATTTACAGAGCGTCCAACCGTAGTGAAATCCGCTTTACACTCTAAATACTAAAGACTTCTGACCAAAAGTTATTACCCCTTGTTCCTAGCTGTTAGACTTGTGTGTCAGGAAAACCAAGATAAGAAAACCGCCGGGATAGATGGAATTAAAAGTCTCCCACCTAAGCAGCGACTAAAATTAGTAAATCTATATAAAACCTAAAGGCGAGCTGAAAGAGTCACCAATATCAAACTAAGGTAAAGACGAAAAGCGCCCGTTAGGCATCCTAGGGATGTATGACAGAGCGTTACAAGTCCTGGTTAAGTATTGAGGTTGACCACGTTACTCTAAGTTCGGAGGGTGGGGTAGTAACGCAATCAAAAATAAGTAGTTACTCCAACAATACTCCCATGACTCGAAAACTGCCAAGGATATACAAGCAGTTAACCGTTAGGAATTATTAGACATCTCCAGACAAGGTTATCAACTCCTTGCTCCGCCGTTCCAAAATCGGCATTTTTGGAAAAGCCTATTAGGTCTGAGGTAGGAGGTCTTTGAGTATACCCGTGGAAAGGGACATTTAGCAGAGAAAGCCAGATGAAGTAAAAGCTTGACTTCCAGTTCTGAAAACAAGCAGACCCTATAAAGGGAAACTGAAAATGGGATTCCTTAGTTTAACTTTCACCTTTGTGCCTCTATTTCTAATTTTGGCGAATTGGTATCGACAGCTGAAGTTAATGATGGTGCAGGCATATTTTTCATTTCCCAGACTTTAATTATTATGAGATATTCATAGAAAGCTTGCAAGGTACACCAAGCTAATCCAGCTTGGCCATCAAGAAATCCCCTGAGAAAAATATACATATATATAAAACGAACTATTGGTCTCAAAGGCAAGCGTAGGGAAAAATCTTTTAGAGCACGTCTTCTCTCTACTTCAGACCCGCCCAAAAATAGGCTTTTCCAAGATATGCTTCCTTTTTCTAGTTGTTTAACTGTTTCAGAAGCTTCATCTGTAGAATAGCGATTGTGCTTTTCTATCCAACGATACATACCTTTACTACAGGTATAATGGGGGTAAGTTTCTTGCAAAAAACTTGTGGGACCGTCGCAAACTTCTCGTTCTGTGTGACCATAGTCACTAAACCAGACTTTATCCTTACGAAATAGGCGCATCTGATAGCGGGGATATTGTGTGCTATGGCGAATCCAAGTTCCCATAAATATCACTCGTTCTGCGACGTAATACCCAATATATTTTTCACTTTGGACTGCTTTTAGGCATTCATTAAATAGATCTGGGGTTATCCGTTCATCTGCTTCTAGGATATAGACCCACTCATATTTGGCACTAATTTCCTGTAACATCCATGTTCTTTGTTGTCCATGGCTTTTAAATTTGTTTTGGACTATTCTTACAGGATAAGATTGAGCTATTTCTATTGTCCGATCACTACTAAAGGAGTCAACTATTATAATGTCATCTGACAGCATTGCTGACTTAATACAAGCAGCAATATCTATTTCCTCATTGTAAGTCAGTATATAAATTGAGAACATTTTATTAATTTTAGCAATTGCTCTTTTATAAGTACTTAAACAAAATTATTTACTTATTCTAGTTCTTTGCAATCTTTAAAACGCAAATAATTAGTTTGTATAGATGTGTAACTAATTTTGTGTACTTACTTAAATATTAAATTAGGTAATTAAATTACAGCAGATTCTAAGTGTATGAAGTACAAGTATTAAAGAAGACATCCCATGGTCGGTGGAGTTTAAATCAAACCTTTTTATCATCGGCATCTTGACCGCAACAGCTATAGCTTACTCAGATGAAATCTGCTATAAATAAATATCCAATTGGTAAGGTATTGGGCATTAAGTTTAAGTTAACACTTTCTCTTTCAGTACTATTAATTTACTTTTGCTGATTTCTATTGTAATTGTGATGTACTGCTTTGTAATTACCTAGCGGGATTTTGGCGACTTCCCTTACCTTTAATAATTCCCATATTTTTTAATCCTGTCCAACCAATCATAATATAACCGACTGCTAAAAGTAAACTGCTTATACCTGTTCTGAGACTAGATTTAAAAGAATTTCTATTAGCTTGTTTTTCTAATTCTTGCTTACGATCACGAATTCTCATTGTAAGTTGATTTGGTAATTGTTTGAATTGATCATTGATAAATTCATTGATAGCTTGAGAATTGTTGTTTGTTTTTGATGTTTTTAATAAAGTTTTTAATTGGTCTGGTAATTCTTCATTTTCTAATGCTTCATTTAACCTAGTTTCATCTTCTAGCAAGGTAGTCAGTTGATTTTTCAATTGAGTTCGTCTTTCCTGGATCTGATTTTTAAATTCATTACTACTTAGACGAGCTTTTAATTGTGTTTCAGCTTGGCTTGCTTGTTGCTCGATGCGTTGAATCAACTCAGCCTTGTCTAAACGAGTATTATTTAAGTGTAAAGGAAATAGTAGTAGATATATCAATGCTAATAAGCTAGCTAGTAAAAGTGCCCAAAATCTTAAATCTAATATTGAAGATGTAGAGTTATTTTGAAGGCCGGAATTACTTCTTACCCAGTAACCTGTGAATAATAAGGCCATTCCTATCATAGGAATGATCCCCCGATCGACTATTTGAGTTGCTAAATTTATTTGCCATGTTTTGCTGTATATGTTCTCTATGTTAGAAGGAACTGATAGGACTATAAAGTCAAGTATAGAGGACAAAATCATAATTACTCCTACTATTATCAGAGTCCTAGCAGCTATTGAGGAATATTGACGGATACTTGTTGCTTTCATGGGATTTTACTGAGTTCTTAGTTATAGTTTACTGGAAATAGTAGATCAAGAATGTTGAAGATACAATCTATTACTGATGGTGGAAATATATTTTCCCCATTTCAAAATAGCATTCTGTTTTTACAATTATGACAGGGTTTAAGCACAGCCCATCAGATTTTTCCATCTCTAATTTTTACTAGATTTTTTTTAAGTCCTAATTATAGTTGGTTGAATAAATACAGAATTATGATGATCAATCAGTTTAAGTGGTATTACCCATAAAAAAGTGCCTATATTACTAAGCAGTTACACACAATTAATTACACATTTATACAAGCTGAATTATTTACCTTCTAAAGACCCCATATAATTAGAATAGGTATAGAATAGGTAAATTATATTGTACTGGTATTTCAATTCATATTCCCTCACTTGAAATTTTCCCTTACCTGAAAAATATATAAAAATTAATATTCTGCAACTATTACTAATTGTCTATTTTTCCCAAACCTTATCTCAATATTCAGCTTTTGTGTGTAAACTATAATTATTCAGTTATATAATTTTAATTGATTATTAATGAACAAAGTTAGACTTTTTCTTTAAAACTTAGATTTTATGGGTTTGGTATATATACTATTTAATATTGTTTCTTATTTTAATTTAAATCACTCACTTTTTTATAATAATATTTCAATAAATTAAGTAAAATTTTGAATAAAAATGAGAAATTTCATCTGCTATTTTTTAGTAAGTGCATAAGCAAGATTCATTGCATGCTTATTCTATTCTGTTTTTTATTAAGAACTCTTTTAATAGATTTAAGTAAGCTTTTCCAGTTGAAGCTTCTACTTTAACCTATTCATTTTTAATTAATCTCCTATTTATATTATATTTGGTTTCTGTTACTAGGTAAGCAACCCAAATATTTTTAGTTTTTTTACTTCCATTATTGTAATTTGTTCAGTATACTATCATTAGTATTAATTGACCCTTATTTAATAACAAATAAATTTCTTTAGAAAATTTATGAATAAATTTTTCCAAAGCTTAATCAATACTTTACTATTAAGATTTCCCTTGACTATGGAAGTGCGATAATTCCTTATTTGCAATTCATTAATCTCATAAAATTTATTGCTTTATCTTAAAACTTTTACAAGTTATTCTTCTACTTATCTCTAGTAGTTATTAAGAGGAATAATGTTTCAAAAAAACTAACTTTTATCTAAATAAATTAAATCAATTCATCCTTTTTATCTTGAATTTTGAGTGCTTATATTCTCGGATATTGGACAGATAGTACCATTGACTAGGGCTTTTTATCATCCCCTTACTTAATCATTTTTTACATCATGCATTACTTTTTTATGGGATATTTACTAACATTAATTTACCAAATTTTTGGCATTTTACTTTAAATTATATTTAGTATTTTTATTTCTAATTTAACTCATTATTAGACTTGTTTTGTTTTGGATGAGTTTAATTGTAGCTTTATGCTTCTTTCTCTTTGATTATATATTCCTAAACTTCCAGGCCATTGCTATCGAATTATACCAATTATCAACAACTTTGCTATACTTGTATTCTCTATTTCTACATTTGACAAATAAGCAGATTAGCGATCGCTTGATCCTTGGTCCTCGAAATGTATAAACTCATTTGAGTAAAATCATGAGAAAGCCCTCATTGAAATATTTTCTCTCCCAGTTTAGTTCATTATGCTTTTGAACATAAATATCAAACACCTACTGAAGAAGATATAAATTAAGGTGAAGTATCAAGGGACATAAGAAAAAATGGACTCCCAAAAACTAATTTCTGGCCTATACAATTTAACTGAACTAGAACAACTAATTAATTCTCAAGCAACTTTTTGGCGACCTTTAGTATTTACAAATGGGTGCTTCGACTTAATTCATGCTGGACATGTTCGTTATTTGTGGGCAACTAAGTCTCTAGGGCGATCGCTTATAGTAGGATTAAATAGTGATTGGTCAGTGCAAAATCTTAAACCCCAAAAAGAGGGATACCCAATGCGACCAATTATACCACAAACCCAACGGGCTGAAGTTTTAGCAGCTCTCAAACCGGTTGATGGAGTAGTAATTTTTAATGAAACTACTGCTACTAAAATAATAGAACGACTTAAACCTGATATTTATGTTAAAGGTGGCGATTATTCTGTTGAAACATTACCAGAAGCTCAAAAAGTAAAAAATTATGGTGGTAAAGTATCTATAATTCAAATAGAAGTGCCAACTTCTACTACTGGAATTATTAATAGTATTTTACCAAAAAATTCGGTTTAAAACATCGGCCATAAGCGAAAATACTGATAGTGCAAAGCTCATAATAGCTGTGTCCATTTTGTGTTGAATGATAGTCTAGCTTTATGATTATAAAAAGTAATTATTAGGAGAGAAGAAGCCTGTTAACTCCCCCGCTACACTAGAAAAACAGTTTATTACTCAAGCTAAAAAGACTCAAGATAGAAAATAGTTATCATAAGTTTCTACTATACCATTGCAGTAATGTGTAAATGATTTAAACCAAGTCTATCAAAACTTTTTTAGATCAACTAAAAGTCAACCTGTTAAATCTCCTAAATTTAAAACTTTGAAGTTATATGCAAACTGTTAGGTCCGGTCAGGGTTGAAAGTTATTCAGCATAAATTTCCTAATATAGCTTAAAGTTTGGAAATTAAGAGTAGTTTGGTTGAGAAAGTTGTAAGGATTAAGTATCATCAGTAAGTATTATTAAATACTCTACTAATAGATATTTATTAAGTTTTGTAAGATAAATTAATCTAGAAAACATTCCTAAAACTGATGATTAAGTAGATAATTATTTAGGTATTAAAACTTTTGCTACTTTGAGTAAAAGTAATAAAATTCATGCACAAAAACTCTTAAAGAAAAAGATTAATCAGTAAGTGCCCTCTTTCATAGGATCTGTGTAACGTGTTAGGTAAGTATTTATCTAAAAAAGTAGGGGGTTTTAAACAATATAAAAATGCACAAGTTAAAATTGCTAAATTTCATGGGAAACAAAAGAACATAAAAACAGATTTTATGGATAAATTATCTACTAAAATAATTAGTGAAAACCAAACAATTGATTTTTGTAGAGGTATTATATGTTTCTTTAGTGGTCAAAAGCGTAACCCGTCCCCAAGAGGTTTGGGTCTCTAATGAATGGTTATGAAGTAATGCCGAAACCTTGTTAGAAGGAAAGGCAAAAAAATATAGCCGCAGTCATAGAGTAATTCGACGTTGAGAACTAACATTTCAAATTTACTCTAGCTGTATTTGATGTTAAAGGAGGAAAATTAGATTTATTAATTCGTGAATGGGAGTCTCTCAACTGTGGTGCTAAACACGAACGTGATCAAAATGCAGCAGTAGATATATTAGTCGCAGGCAGGCAGTCACCAGAAAAAAACGGACGTGGAGGTAAGTCTAAGGCAAGTGCAAGTTTCGTCCTCACGACCAAAAATTGCAGAAGTCAATTAAAAGTCAAACTGTATTGGAGTTTCGGTTTACAATAACCCCCTACCCCATGCCTAATAGCCGGGGAGGATGTCAAAATATTATTGAACAAGGAGTCGTCAGAATTAATCTTAGTAGGAGATAGGGGAATGACTACTAATTCAATACTAGTAAATAATCAAATTTTGTAGAATTCTGAAACCCATTAATTGACTGACAGGTTCTACAGAATTATGAATATAATTATGACTCCTAGATATACTAATAACTGATAACTAATAACTAATAACTAATAACTAATAACTAATAAATGAAATGACAGAATCACAAACTAACTTTACAAAATACCCTTCATTTAATATATCTGAACTAGAGTATCAACTAGAATCTGGTTCTGAAAAAAAACAGTTGCAGGTAATTCCTAATTTAGCAAAAATAGGAGATGAAGGTGTAGAAATTCTCATGGAGTTTTTGCAGAAGAAAAAATTAGATTCGCCAACTATAGTTAAGGGAAAAATATATCAAGTTTTACGTCAAATTAAGTCATCTAAAGTTGATGAATTTATACAAAAAAACTTTCCCTTAGGAGTTGTACCAATCAATTCAGCATCTAATATCGACTACAGTCATTTACAAGTCAAATTAGCCCATCAAGATTTTTTAGAAGCTGATAAATTAACAATGCAAAAATTGTGTGAGTTAGTAGGAGAAGCAGCGATACAAAGAAAGTGGCTTTATTTTTCAGAAGTAGATAGTATTCCAATTCCAGATATGAAAACTATTAATAACATGTGGTTAATTTATTCAGAAGGTAAATTTGGCTATTCCGTACAGAGAGAAATTTGGTTGGGATCAGGGAAAAATTGGGATAAGTTTCTACCAAAAATTGGCTGGAAAAATGGCAATACTTGGAGTAGATACCCTAATGAATTTACTTGGAATTTAAGTGCTCCAAAAGGTCATCTACCTCTTTCTAATTTACTCCGTGGAGTACGAATGTTTGCGTCTATATTATCTCATCCAGCTTGGTCTAAGTAGTTTCTACTTAAAACTCAGAGATGGGGTTAATTGTAGCTAATAGTTATGGAATTATTTAATTATATTACTTTACTGCTTTTTATTCCATCTATAATTTATAGACATTATATTTAATTGTATAAAAGTGGTCTATTTTTATTAATAAGATATTAATGATTCATTATTCTGAATTGTATTTCATTATGGGTATTTTCAGTGATTGCTTTATTAGTTATCAAATTGTATTTAGCAACCCATAAATAAAAATCTAGATTAAATCAAATAGAGATCCTTGAATTAATTAAAATTGAAAAATGTTAAAGTTTAAGATTAGCCGAATTCAAAACAAACAAGAAAAAGAAAATATGTATTATCAACGTTGGGTAGTTTTAAGAAAACCGATAGATATGGAAAGAGGAACAGAAAAAGATGAGTCTGACGATGATGATTCTTCTCTACATTTTATTGCTGTTTATGAGGAACAAATTATTGGTTCGGCTAGACTGCGACAATTATCTACAGAACTAGGAAGTATTTCATATGTTGCTGTTTTACCTAAATTTCAATCTCAGGGAGTAGGCACAGCTTTAATTCAAAAAATCATTGAAATTGCCAAAGAAAAACAATTAAAATCTTTGAGAGTAATGTCTCGTTTGAGTGCATCTAAGTTTTATGAAAAAATAGGTTTTATAAGCACTGGTCAACAACTTAATTTTTTAGGAATACCGCACCAATTTATGCTCTTTAATTTACCTGATGTTCAGAATTTATAGATTTATCTTTAATAAAAAAAATCTTCAATTTGCCTAATCAAACAACTAATATATTTTAAATTTATACACCACTTCTTATTGTTATGAGTTACAATAACAGCACTTAATAAACAAGTTTTTTAAATGCAGAATATTAATGGTACTTTGACATTTTTTACCGAGAAAATACCTGTAGTTGCTAGTAGGAGCGAGGGAAATACAAAGCTATAGCTAAAAAAGGATTAAAGCTGAATATGTCATGTGTCATGGAACAAGTTGATTACATGTAAAACCTTTACTAAATAAGAGTTTGATGATGTTTTTGACATATTTTTTGACAAGGTACCCTTAACTAAAATGCAACAGAAATGACCGTATCAACCATTTCTGTTGTAGTGGGATAAAAACTGCTTATAAAAGACTTTAGTTGTAACCACCATAATTCAATAGGGTTAAAATCAGGAGAGCATTTAGATAGATTGAGGACTTTAGCTCCTAAAGGTTCAATCATATACTCCTTAACTTACTTTATCCTAAGAATTTATAGGTAAAGCTTTTTATTCAAAAAAAACTTGAGAAAATTAGTAACTAAAATTTTTGATAATAGTCTCTTTTGTGAATGATTATAAATTTATCAAATAATAGGTATTAAAGATACTAGTCAGCAATTTTAGTTTTGAGAAATACCAAATCAATTCATGTTTTCAACTAACCTTTGTATGAGAACTTATTAACACTTTTTCAGAAGTTTTCTTCTCAATTATGAAGCTAAGATTACTGACAGCATACTTTATAAATTCGGACTCGTGAGATGCATCACAAGATCCTTTAATATAGATAGTTTTACTTTCATCTTTAACTAATTTAGCTTGACAAATATATTGATAACCATCTGGTTTAAGCACAGCTAATTGAGTTTGAACTAATGTTTTATCGAAATTAATATCCAGATGTAAAAGATTAATTTTATACTCAAACCATTCCCAACCGTGGCGGAAGATAAGTTCTCTTTCCAACACTTGAATAGAAGTTGGTAAAATACTCCAACCTCGATAAACTTGGCTTAATAATTTTATATTCCCGGCTTGTAGCAAAATTGTTTGAAAAGATTCTCGATTAAGTAATCCATAATATCTACCATCAGGAAAGCTAATCATAGTAGGTGCAAACCTATGACCACCAAAGTGACTTGTTTTCCAAATTCTTGTATTTTTTAAACCCAATTCAGAAATAGTTTTTTTAGCTTCCGCATAAAACGGATTACCATATTTAGCACAACACTTATCGTGACTACCATGAGTACAAACTAATAGATCTCTTATTTGAGGATTTTGAGTGTTAGTATCTAAATTATCTCCTGCTAAGTATTTTTGAATAATTGGAGCTATTTTTTCAGGATGATCTACGTCAAACTCATATTTTTTATAACTATTGATAAATGAAGATTTATTTTTTTCATAAATTAAAATCTTTCTGTTATTTTGCCTATAATTTTGATTTTGAGTAATCAGTAAAAATCTGAGAGACAATTTATCCCTTTTCACTTTTGCCATCAACATCTCTAAGTTTTTTGGTAAAAAACGAGACTCGAAAGCATTATGTTTCCAAGGGTAAGGACATTCTATCAATACATAAACTGAATAATTCGTACCACTTCCAATAATGTCTTCATCTGCTTCTCGGCAAGCGCTAGAACAAAAAAACTTATTCATCTTTAAACTCCTATTTTAATTATATAAAAATAACTTTTTCACTAATTTCAGTTACTGGCTTTGATAATATAGCCATAGTATCTATTTATCAGTTATGTTTAAGTAATAAATTCATAAGTAATTTACCTCTCAATTTTTCTCTAATAAATGAGTTTTAAACGATATATTATCTTACTATTCAGATACATACTAATTGAGTATTAATTACAATTTGATTTTCATAACATTTAACTCCTTAATCAACATCAATAAAAAAATATATTCATATTTACAGCCCTGATTCTACAAAAATAACTCTTTCATTAACTAGCTTTGATAACATGGGCATAATATCTATTTCCCAGTCATAGTCAGGTAATAAATTTATGATATCTTTTCCAGTAAATGTTTCTCGGCTAAATAAATTTTTCACTAAATATTCTGGTACTCCTCGAATAGATACCTCTTTACCAGAAACTAAAATTTTATATCCATCATCATCAGCCATTTTGGAAATTTTTAAACGTTGAAACTGAGACACTTTGAATTTAGTATCGATATCCCTATGAAAAATATGAAATCCAGCTTGATAAGGTAAATTATACTGCTCAAAAGGTTTTGCTAAACCATCCAAGTAATTATTATATTCTTCGCTAATATTGTGATTATTTATATACTCTTTTAAGTCTTTAATTAAATTTTCTACACTAACATTAAAAGAAGTATCATCTATTCTTAACGCTAGACTTGTTCTCCATTCTTCTCTGTATTGTAATTGACCAATTAACCATTCCAATAAATCCACACCTGTTGAAGAGTGAATACCTAAAGTAAGATGAATAGATGGTTCCTCTTTTGTCACTGCATAATGCCAGTGTCCACGAGGTATATAAAGTACATCTCCTGGATGTAAAATACAACTCAAATATGCTTCTTTTTCAGGTGGTGTAAAAGAAGATGATTTTTGGTTTGGCAATGGATATTTGAAGGTGTCATTATACACATACCATTGTTTATTTCCTTCTACCTGCAAAATAAATACATCGTGAGTGTCGTAGTGAGGAGAAAATCCTTTTTTACTAGACCAAGAACAATAAGCATTGACTTGAGTTGGGTATCCTAATTCGTAGCTGAGTTTTGAAGTAAATATAGCAACTTCTGGAATCCTTCTATGAATTTGATCTAGAATTAAGGTTGCTCCTTTTTCGCACCATTGAGTAAAATTTCTATTTTCTTTTTCCTCCAGAACTTTTCCATCAAATGCAAGTCGCACATCGGGATATTTTATTTGATGAAAGTTTAGTAGGTAGTTAAGTTTTTCCCATGAAAATAGGTCTGTAAAATCTTTCTCTCCTTTATTGGAGATAGCGATCGCTTTCTTAGTCCAGTTGTTTTCTAAAAATTCTTCTTGCTTTAATGGTTGTATTAGATGTGTTAGATACGACATAATTAAGAATTTTTTCTATTAATTTTTGAAGTTTATGGTCTTATTAAGTTTAGTTAAGGATTTTTACTAGCACATCATAGATTAGTCAAAGCTGATTTTTACTTTGTCTATCATATCATTTGAACTCAACTAAATCTTAATTCATTGATATATGGGTTTATTTAGGAATTCTTAATTTTTTAAACTTAATATTTACTTATCTTAAATAATAGTTTTCTTGTATATAGATATTCTGATATTAATGATACAGTATATTCTAAGTATATGAAGTATATATATTAATAATTAAATATTTCTTGCCCTAGAGTTTACCTCACAAAGATAGAATCCCCTGTATAATATTATTTTACTCTTCTCTACTTGTCCTGTTATCTATTACCTAAAATAGAATATTTATGCACTTTATATATTTGATAAATACTATCTAAAAAGAATAAACACTTATATTTCAAAGCTTTATTAGGAACAGGTAAAATCAAGTAAGAATACAAGATTAATCATACACTTTTTTAGATGAATTCCTTCTCATGTAAGGCTTACATAAAATTAGGGAAGGTTACTTTTTTTATTTAGGTGCTTAAATAAAATTCCTTACAATCTATTACATTTACATATCTTAATTAATCTCTTAAGTTAAATGTTAAATAGTTTTTTTTCAACGCTTATTCTCTGAATTATATAAAATTATCTATTATTGCATGTAAAAAACGCTCAAAAATATTTGATATATACATATTTAGATATAAAAGGGGAAAGTTTTTACCATAATATTTTTTTTATTTGTCATGTTCAGACTAACATGGCTAGAGATACTAATGATAGGTAACTCTTAACCCCCTAAGCATCTAAAACAAACATTCAAATACTTAAATATTGAACTCTTAGTGATGACGATCACCACCATCTGAGTCAAAGTGACGATCGCCACCATCTGCGTCAAAATTTAATCCTGTTTGTGAGTTTTTTCCTAGTGAATTTTGTAGAATATCTTTTACCTCTACCTGAATTTTACTAGACCGAACTGGCTGAACATCAATTTTTTTTGACATACTCATACTAATATCTCCAAGTTGAACTAGACTTATTTTTAATAACTTCCTATTAATTGAAGTTGATAGTTAGTATATATTAAATTTCTTCATCTATGCAATAGTTGAGAAATTTTTTTAATTATTGGGTTACCAATAGCTTTAAGTCTTGAGTTAGTAAAAATACCCAATTAATTTTCAATCATTTTTAATACTAACTTTTATAGTAATCAGAAGTAAACCCTCAAGACTAAAATTAAAACTGAGAGTTCAGTATATATTAAACTTCTTGATATAAGCAATAGTGAAGAAAAATTTTTAATTATTTATTTGGGAGCAATAGCTTCAAGTCTTAAGTTAGTCAAAATACACGAGGTAAAGTTTTACTTATTTTTTATACTAAGTTTAGCAGTAATCATTATTTAGCAATTATGACCAAAGGTTATAAATATTTATTCTTCTTATCTTTATACTTAAATTTATATTAAATCTGGTAAAAAAATGTATTTATTAAATACATTATCCATGAGAATTTTGGTATCAAATCTTTATCCACTCAATGAGGGTAGAAAATTAACAATACTAGGAAAAGTAATAATCAGTACTAAAACCAATAACTGAAGTAAGATGAACTGAATAGCACCTCTATATATTTGACCAGTAGTAACTTCTGAAGGTGCTACACCTCGTAAGTAAAATAGGGCAAAGCCAAAGGGAGGCGTTAAAAAAGATGCTTGAAGATTAGCCCCTAAGATCACACCATACCAAACTAGGTCAATACCAAGTTGTTGTGCAACAGGTACAAATAAAGGTACAACAATAAAAGCAATCTCAAAAAAGTCAATAAAAAAACCAAGAAAAAAAACAATTGCCATACTGACAATCAAAAAACCAGTCGTACCACCAGGAAGATTAAAAAGCAAATCAAACATAAAGCGATCGCCTTCGACTCCTCGAAAAACTAAACTAAACGCAGTGGAACCCAAAAGTATAAACATTACCATAGTAGTTGTGCGGAGGGTAACATCACATACTTTTCTTAAAGAGGTCCAACTAAACTTACCTTTAGCTATAGCAAGAGCGATCGCTCCCACACATCCCACAGCACCAGCTTCTGTAGGTGTAGCAATACCAAAAAATATACTACCTAAAACTAATAAAATTAAGATTAATGGTGGAAACATTACGGTTAGCACCCTCATCCAGAGATTTTTCCCTCCAATATTTCGTACCTCTGCTGGTAAAGCAGGTGCTAAATCTGGTCGTATAAAAGAAACAATCAAAACATGAAGAGCAAAAGTTCCTGCCATTATTAGACCAGGCAAAATAGAACCAATAAATAGATCACCAACAGAAATTCCCAGTTGGTCTGCCAAAACTACTAAAACCACACTAGGGGGAATAATCTGGCCTAAAGTTCCCGATGCTACAATTACACCTGTAGCTAACTCTTTATTATACCCATAGCGCAACATAATAGGTAAAGAAATTAACCCCATTGCGACTACCGTAGCAGCAACAACACCAGTAGTAGCAGCTAGAAGAGCGCCGACAAGAACAACTGCCAGAGCTAAACCACCTCTAACTCGACCAAACAATATTCCTATTGTTTCCAGTAGTTGTTCTGCAATGCCAGATTTTTCTAACATTCCCCCCATAAAAATAAAGTAGGGAATAGCTAACAAAGTATAGTTAGCCATAATGCCAAAAATTCTTTGGGGCATTGCGGTAAGAAATATAGGGTCAAAAACTCCTAAACCAATACCTATTAAACCAAAGATTATTGCTACTCCTCCTAGGGAAAAAGCTACCGGATAACCGAGGGAAAGCAAAATCAATGCTCCGACAAACATTGATGGACCTAGTAATTCAGATTCAAAACTCAGACTCATGAGACTCCTGATGGGGGGCTAATTTACCTGTCAAAACTGCAAAATTTTTAATTGCTTCAGAAATTCCTTGAAGAAATAATAATATAAAGCTAACTATAATCATTGTTTTAATTGGGTAACGGGGTAACCCACCAGGGTCAGGGGAAGTTTCAAAGATAGCCCAGGAATTTAAAACAGCACCCCAGGAAACTACGACTATAATAATGCTAAAGGGAATTAAGAAAAATATTGTACCAATTAAGTTAGCTAGAGCTTTTCTTTTGGGACTCCACTTAGTATAAAAAATGTCTACACGAACGTGTTCATTGTGTTTTAGTGAATAAGCACTACCCAGAAGAAAAACCAGGTCAAAAATATACCACTGGATTTCAATAAAAGCATTAGAAGTTAAGTTTTGACCAATAGTCCTACCTAGATAGCGTCCAATCACATTCCAAAAACCAACTAAGACCATTAGTATGACTAAGCCATAAGTTAGGCGTCCAATTCGCTCATTCAAATCATCAATTATTCGGGACAGGCGTAGAAGTATTTGCAATAGTCTTCCTCCTAGAGCTTGAAGATTAATATTAGAGTTGTTTGGAAAAAAAATAAAATGCTCAAAAGATTACTCTGTAAAATTTTCAGAATTTTAATCCTCAAAAGTACGCCCTCTTGGACTTGTTTTGGGTGTTAGCTATTTTAGGGGCTTAATTTCCAATAACTCTATTATTTATGTATCTGATGTTAGGCAGCTAAAGAATCTTTGAATAGTTTCAACGATTAGCTGAGAACCAAATATCAAGGGTTTCAGATACAGGGTGCCTAAAATCAGTTATGTGTATTTGATTAAGCATTTTAAGCTTTGATTAATTTTATCTTTTATCAGAATGTGGAGTAAAAGTCCAGACCAAAAAGCTTTTAGCAGAAAAGATAAATAAATATAGAATTTTTTAAAGCTTGGAAAAGTTCTCAGTGATAATTGGATAGAAAAAATTTAAGCGTTCATCTTCTCAGAAGACGGAAGTAAGGAAACATCCTGAAGGAATTTACCTCAAATACTCTGCAATTAAGAGGTAAGATCTATGAAACTTAAATATCGTGGGATTAGTTATGAATATAATTCCCCTGTTGTAGAAACAGTAACTAGTGTAACTGTAGGCAAGTATCTTGGTCTAGATATTCGATTTCGGTATGCGAAAAAGGCATCAGTAATGGAAAAAAATTATAATTTTACCTATCGGGTTGTCAAATATAATACTCAACCCAATACTGATAATGTTTCAGAGTCTGAAAAAACTCGTTTATTAGGAATGGAAAATGAACGTACAGATATGAAACCTAGTCAATTCATTTTTGGTAAAGCGTTGGAATAGCTAGGTTAGGCTTATAGTTACTGCTGTTGTAGATTAAATATTACCTCCTATTTTCCTAGTTTTTTTTGAGGAATGGGAGGTATCTGGACTGTAAAAAAAAGTGAAAGAAAATTACTTCTGTATTTTATCAGAAGCAGATTATATCTGAGTCTATCAAAAAAAAATCCTATGTTTGTTTTATGGAATGACTAATGAGATTGGTTTTATTAGGTACCAGACAAAAAGCTTGACTTATAGAATAGGAAAAGGTTTCTTAGAAGTTAAGCCATAATGTCTATGAAACCTGAATATTTGAGATATTAGTTGACTACAAAAAACTTTAAACAAGGACTTTTCTTGCCATGGAGCCAGAATTAAATTTATCGTTTTATTTATCTAGGCTGTATTTAGAGAAATATCAACTTGGTACAAATAGCGGCTGCATTTTCATCTAATGCCCAAGTAAGTTATAATTACAAACGCCTACAAAGGTTTCTCCGCGACTTTGACATAGATACTAGGGAATTTGTCCAAGCTGTGATTGCGATCATGAACTGCTTGCAAAAATGGGTTTTGAGTAATTACCGAATTTATTTAGGGGCAGCTTGGTAAACATAAATGACTTACACAAGGACACTATATATAGTGTATGCTATTCATAGAGCGATCGCTTAAAAGATTATAGCCATTCCCTAGTTTTGCTGGTTTTAAAAAGTCTATAAAAATTTCAATAACTGTCATTTTAATTGTCGGATATTTTAGTTCAGAGACTAGATATTTAGATGACAATTGATATTTCAGTTGATAAATGGTTTTTCCTAGAAAATTTGCTATTTTTTTCAAATTATTCCACAGGCTCCATAGCACAAGCAATATAATTTTTTTTAATTTTTGCCTGACGACATTGGCAAAATTCAAGCCCTGTTTTTTGTTTACAGCAATTTTCAGGTAAATAGAGCACAGTGGTTGAACCAACCGAAGGCATCATCTTCAGTAATGAAATTTACAACTTCAGCCATTGCTTGCTCCAGTGATTCATGGGTACGTGCCTCACAAGAACGGAGAAATTGCTTCAGTTTCGACCAACAAAGCTCACACTTGTGATAAATCAGGAGAGTAAGGGGGCAAAAACTTGACTTGAGCACCGACGGACTCAATGGCAACTCTGACACGTTCAGCATGATGAACCTTGAGATTATCCATTACCACGATTGCCCCTTGCCACAACTGAGGTAGTAAGACCTGGGTTTAATAAAGTGATAAATACCTCAGTATTTGTACTTCCTGGTACAGTCATCGACGCAATCAGTCCATCCAGGTTCAAAGCACCAATCAAAGAAACATTTCCACCCTTGCTACCTGGGATACTACCAACAGCTCGTTCCCCATCTACGGCTCTGGCGAATAAACGAGACATTGACAAATTTATTCGGGCTTCATCAACAAATACTAAATTTCTGACATCAATTTTATCTAACCAACGTCGATAGTCATGTCTTAACTCTTGGACTCTTGGGGTATCTTGCTCACT
>ENA-UENW01000210-UENW01000210.1-marine-metagenome-genome-assembly--contig:-NODE-210-length-30697-cov-3.820897_pt1 | contig 30697 bp, 29 predicted proteins | sample MGYA00237876_ERZ529329 | MGnify/ENA primary metagenome ERZ529329 (study PRJEB26372, sample SAMN05368346) | marine metagenome | biome: cultured habitat; feature: ocean water; material: water; isolation... | reverse complement strand
TACCTCCCTGGTGTAGTGGCGCAGGTCTTCCGGAGAAGCGCGTCACTGCCAGATCGAAGGCACCCCAGAATAAATGCACCGGGCTAGCCTTGCCCACAAACTCACTGCGGAACTGATGGAAGACCTGATTGGTTTTCAACATGGCCTGCCATAACGCAGCTGCCGCCTCTGGGTCATAAGATTTATTGACGGTGTTCTGCGCAAAAGGAATAGCAGGCTCCATCTCGTTCGGGCTACCATGAATGCTAATGTCTAGCCCCATACCCGAGATTTTGTCGAACAGCTCTTGATAAAAATCGGCGACGGTCATCGGCCGTAAATCCATTTCAACGGTCCCGACCGCAGAGGACTGTAACAGCAGTTTATGCTGCCGGAAATCAAAATCGATCTGGAATATTTGTCCTTGATAAGGAATGCCGTGCGTCGAGAAACCATTCGGGCCGACGTAGAGCGCAGCATGCCAGGAATGATTTTGCCACGGCATACAACGTAGACGTATCTTGCCTACAATCTGGAGCCATTGGTGGAGGGTTTCCAGCGTATCCTGCATCTTGGCAAAATCCAGAACTGGCCAGTTATTATGATTATTGGTCATCACTTTGTTGAGTTGTTTTATTGTTAGGTAATCAGTTGAGTATTGGGTCGCAGGGGTTAGTTGAAGGACTCAATGAGTACGCCCATCTTTCCCATTTGAGCATCTCGGAGGGCTTCCATTATTTCGGTTTGGGTATTCATCACGAATGGCCCGTAGGAAGTCACTTTCTCTCCGATAGGCTCTCCGGAGAGCAGGATAAAGCGAGTATCCTTTTCAGCTGTGATTTCTATGCTCTCGCCATCATTATCAAACCAGACAAGGTCTTTGCGTTTTGCGGTCTGGCCATTCACGATCAGCTGCCCATCCAATAGATACAGCAGGGTATTGTAATGACTTGGAACACTTAATTGCGTATTGGCCTTAGCCTTGATCTCACCTCTTAGCAACAGCAAGGGAGAGAAAGTTTTTGCTGGCCCTTGTAGACCCTCATATTCACCTGCTACCACTTTGACGTGAAATCCGTCACCCTCCAGTACGGGAGTTTCTTCGGCAGTCAATGGCAGATAATACGGGACGTCCATTTTGTGCTTAGCCGGCGTGTTGACCCAAAACTGGATGATCTCTTGCTCGCCACCTTCTTCCGCTAAAGCTTTACTTGGCCTTTCACTATGGATAATGCCCTTACCCGCGTGCATCCATTGGGTGCCCCCCGCAGATACTACGGCATCATTCCCGAAACTATCCTGATGTCGAACATCTCCCTTGAAGATGAAGGTTACCGGAGAGAAGCCTCGGTGAGGGTGTCCACCGATACCAACATCCTTCTGGCGCTGGTTGCCCTTCAATGTCCATTCTGCGTGATGAACTAGCAAGAAGGGATCCAGCTGATTTAATGGTCCATTCGGTAAGGGCTGCTCCAGAATGTGCCCGCCCATATTTACTTTCTGCGATGGTATGATCTGAACAATTGACTTTCTATTCATGGCTATTTGTTTTTATCAACCTCAGCCTGAGCATTCATTTATGACTATCAACTAACAAGCACTAGCTTTGGATATTTAGTACTGGGTACCTGGTAGGCCGAAGCGTTTCGCCGCCTCTACCATGTACTTTGTACCACAACCTCATCAACTTAGTTTTAAAGCTTTTACTCATCATAATCATGTTCGACGCTAGGGTCTTTTGGTCAATGGTATAGCGTACTACCAGGCGAACAACTCGCCAGTAGTGACCGTTTGTAAAAACTTGTGATTATTGGAAAAACGGAGCGTGATTACTACCCGTTAAACACTTGGTACAAATGTGCACCAAAACGGAATACAAGGTCAATAAGGTAGATTAACAAAGGAAGTTAAGCTAGTTTAACTTTTTTTCCTCGTCGGCGATCTGTCGCCTGATGCTGCTGAGGAATTCCTTGGTAACACCGAGATAAGAAGCGATCATGTATTGCGGAAAACGCTCTACCATTTCGGGGTGTTCCGTGAGAAACAACTCATAACGCTCACGCGCTGTAAGGGAGTGATTACGCACGATACGTTTCTGTGATTTGATGTAGGCTCGCTGGAGAAGCAGCAGAAAGAAGCGCTCTATTTTAGGAAGTTCCTCATAGAGCTGTTCCGTATCCGCATAGGAGAGCTGAAGCACCTCCGTTTTCTCCAGGCACTGCGCATTAAAATCAGCAGGAATCTGGGAAGCAAAACTGCAAAGGTCGCCCACCCACCAATGTTCTATACCGAAGCTAACGATGTGTTCATTTCCTTCTCGATCCAGGTAAAAGGTTCTCACCTTGCCACTCACCAGGTAGGTTTGAAAACGCACGATATCTCCTTCCTGAACAATGTACTGCCCCTTCAGATAGGTTCTGCTTCTTAGCTTAGATAGCAGCATGGCCTCCTCCTCTGCAGTTAGTTTCACTGCTCGACGAACATCTTCCAATAAAGTCTTGGCTTGATCTGCTTGCATTGCTATGCCTGGATTCTAGTTATGAGGCCTCGTAAGATAGTTTTTTTATCCAAAGAGCGATGCAAACGGCTTCTCCTAGAAAGCTAGCAAATCAGGTGCTAGGAAAGTCGCCCTTGCCTCTGCGGATTGAAAGATATCAAAACTATAATGCTGTTCAACAAGCCCTTTGAAGGCCGTCTTCAATCTTGGATATTCCTCCATAAACTGGCTAAAAGTCTCGGCCGAAGAGGTTTTGATAAAATGCCCCACTATTCGAACCGCAGCCACAGTGAGAGTAGCATGATATTTGTCGGTAGCCCCTACCGAGGCGACAAAGTCTTGTAGCTGTTTTTGGATATTGATTTCCGCTTGCTCTTGGCCGTGCTGCTGAATGTGAATCCAGGCCAAGCGTAAGTGTGCTTCATGACTGAATAGTGAGGGATCTAATTGGCAAAAGGCGAATTGACGCTCAAACTCCTGATCACTTAATTGAAAGTGTGCTTCCATTTTACACAAAGTCTATCATTAAATCCCTGCAAAGAACGGGCACAGGGAGCACAAGCTCATTTACATTTGTTGAGAAAACTGCTTGCGCACGCGACTCAGCTGTGTTGGAGTAATGCCCAGGTATTGGGCGATGTAGTAATGCGGAATCCGATTCAGCAAGCCTGGATATTCATTAAGGAAGAGCTGGTATTTGTCCAGTGCACTCAAGTTCAAGAGTGATACTAATCTGGACTGGAGCTGTTTGTTGAGTTTCTGAAACTCACGGGTAATGATATCCGTAATTTCCTGGTTCTTGTTCACATGCGACATCACCTCGCTGTAGTTAGCTACGGATAACTCACAATCCTCCAAGGCCTCAATCGTCATTGAGATATTGATATTTGGGATAAAGCTGCCGACCACCATATCGCCTTCCTGATAGAAATGAGTGGTGACCTCCTCGCCATCATTATCGATGATGTAACCCCGCATTACTCCTTTGACCAACATACCAATCTTTTGACAAGGCTTCCCGAACTCCAGAAATACCTCTCCTTGCCGAAGATGCTCGGTGCGATGCAATGATTGATTGACGTTAGCAGGCTTAGACACGGGCGGATTGCTTAGTCGTTTCCGACAATATTCAGGTAATAATAGTTACGAGCGCCGGAGTTTGCTTCCATGATATCAAGATAGCCATCCTGGTTGAGGTCTACGAGCTTGATGTCATAGGTTTGAAGTCGTTGGTTGCTTAAATCAAAAGGCTGGAAGTCTTCGCCATTGCCTTGATTGAGATACAACTGGTTGGGTTCACGAGAATTCCCCACTACAATATCCATATCTCCGTCCTGATCCACATCGCCGACAGCCAGAGCATAGGTTTTTCGCTCTGAATCCGGTAAGGCTACACAACGTTCATAGGTTCCTTCTGCACTACCGTAACAAATGAGGTTAGACTGCCCAATATTGCCGGTGACAATATCGGTGTGGCCATCGCCATTGAAATCTGCTAGTGCTATAGTACGGGTATCGTTGGTGCCGGTACCGAAGGGTATTTTCTCATCGAATTTCAAGCCATCATTCAGGTATATGAAATTCTGCTGATCATTGCGGTTTGCCGCGACAAGGTCATTGATTCCGTCCCCGTTTACATCGTGCATCAGCACCGTTAGGGTGGCATCATCCTTTTCACCGAAATACCTGATCTCTTCGAACTGGCCGGTACCATCGTTAATCGCAATTTCATTTTCGAAGAAGCGATTACAGATTACAATATCCAAGTCTTGGTCACCATCTATATCGCCAATCGTGATTGCCCGCGTGTTGGCATCGGGGGCACCGAAAGTGCCGTACTCTTCGAAGTTGCCGTGTCCATCATTTCTAAACAATCGATTCGGCGCTTTATCATTTGCTACCGCAATATCGAGGTCGCCATCACCATCAAGGTCAGCGAGTTTAGCGGCATAACTTGTTGAGCGATATTTACCCAGGTCGTAGGCGATTCTAAACCGCCCATCACCCGCGTTGAGGTAGATTTCATTCTGCCCGACCCAATGCCGCCCATTGGCTACCGCCACATCAATGTCGCCATCACCATCTACATCTCCAAAGTTGATGCCTGCCGATAGGTTTTCACCTAATCCAAAACTGTAGGAAGTAGGATTGTGGCGGAAGTATCCTTCGATTTGCCCAAAGGCAGAAAGACTGAGGAGAAGTATTGCCAAGGTGATGACTGATTTCATAGTAGTTGTCTATAAAGGTTTTTTTACTAGAAAAATTAATAGCCTTTAGGGTGCCAGATTCCTCTAGAAACCCATTCTTCCATATTTGGAAGCACATGCCCCTGGTCTAATTCGTCTAGTGAGTGAATTTTGGTAATCGACACAAATTTCACCTCCGAAGATATCTTATTGACTATGATCCTTTGCGCATCCGCTTCATCAAATGCTGTTACACCAACTCCGCTAATAAAATTCCATTCAACTTCAATCCAGAATTTTGACAGATATTTTTGGTAAGCCTCCATTTGAACTTATTGATAATTAATTCGAATGGTATCCACTGCCCCATCATTCACGCCAAACTGCTTTCGGATGATCTGCATGGGCAGGTTATCTGCATTATAAGTCATTTCATTCTCTACCGTATAGATACCATCGAAATTTCCGAGGCGATCAGTCAGGTTCATGCGCGTCAGGTTGTTTAGCGTGACTGGCTCATCAGGATCAGCGACGAATAGACGTTGGTAATTGTTAGCTTGATCGTACTCGTATTCCTCTTTAATATCCACTAGCACTTGCGGCTCGGAATAGTACAAGATCATGTTCGCGAGATTCTCTCCATCCCATTCATACTCTCGAGTAAAGAGCAGCTTACTTTCGGGCATTTCAAAATCTTCAATTTTGGCCAACTGCCCGTTAGCGTGATAAGAAAATAGTCGCTTCATTTGATAATCCGGCGGTGCAGTTTCTGGAACATAATAACGCGCCACACCCTCCAACAAACCGTAGGCATTGTAAAAGAAGGAATCAATGCCTATGTCCCGAGCCTTAGCAATATCAAATAGCCTTCTACTAGCTACCTGATCACCATTATAGGTATAGCGTTTATTGTACAAATTAAGGTAGTTCTGAATCTCCACGAGCTGATCACCCTCGTACAAGTAGCGAACCGTATACTCAACATCCTGATTGGCGGGGCTACTCCTGCTTACATAATCAATAGAAGCCACCTTAACCATCGCTACTGGTGGTACGGAAATGGTGTAGGGTTCAGTTATCTCGTCATCGCAGGCGTAGAAGCAGATGAGTAGTAGAAAGAGAAAGCGGTAATTCATGTCTGTAGGTTTTGTCTTGCGCGAAAAAAACGGTTGTTGGGAGCCAATCATTTCTCAATGTTTCTCCACAGTGACCATCTCATAATCTGTTGTTGAACGATGATCGCTTGCCTGGTCTTCAAAGATATAGGTTAAGGAAATACGGTGCACAAGAGATGTTCCTCGTCATGATTGAGCACCACAGGTGAGTAGCTCTTATGACAAACTCCTCTAATCGCAAGATGATTTGATCTTCTCCACGCTCTGGACCATTCGATCAATGTCGAGATCGAATTCATCCATAAAGCGAAAAATGACCACATCACTCGGCAAGAACACCACCAAGTTCGCTCCAAAGCCGAGCATATAGGAAGCCGTCACTGTGCAGTCTGCTGTCCGCACAGGCTTCGACCAAAAGGAATGGCGATACTTCGTGCCTCGAAAGTCATTTCTGGTATCGTATCCAGGCCAGGCGGTCTTCCCGAGTGCATCACGAACGGTTTGAAGATGGAGCAATTGGCGACCTTCGTGTTTTCCATCATTGATGAGCAAGCGGGAGATTTTCGCAGCTTCATCCAAGGTTGGGCGAGCACCGTACCCTAGAATCGGAATACCCTGCGTACTATCATTCTCTACCGAATAGCGCAAGGAAAAATGCTCGGCGCCAATCGGTTCAAGCACCTCTTCTCGTACCAAGTCCCAATAGCTAACGCCAGGGCCTTCCTGCGCCACTACGTACTGCTGCATGGCATAGGATAGGACAAAGAAATTTGTGGATGCATAGTTAAAGTATTCACCAGGTGCAGCTGGTGCATCTCCTAAGGTTGCGATATTATTGATGGATTCTTCGGCTGTTCTGGAAAGGACCAGAATATGAAGCAGATGATGCGCCTCTTCGCTCCCTACCGTACCCGGAGCCATGTTGAGCGTATGCGCAAAGGTCACCCCTTGCCAGCCAGGATGATCAGCCAGTGCTGGTACGTAATCCGTGATCTTCGCGTCAAGAATGTCCTCACCATAACGCTCCGCTAAATAGAAGAGCGCCAAGGATCCAGCCAGGCTTTTCGTGACTGAATACACACCACACCGGAGATCATCGGGATACGGATACGTGCCATGTCGCGTTTGTGGGGGATCGAAGTAGATTTTATCATCCATCAAGATAGCCCCAATACTCGTGGAGGCGCTGGTGTAAATACGCTCTGTGAAAATAGCGCTCAGCTCACCTTCGGCATCTACAGTACTCAAAGGCAAAACCGGCAGCTTTCTGGCCTGATATTCTAAATGCTGCGCGATTACTTCTGCAGAATCGACAAATATCTCTGGCTTGTATTTTGCCGGTAGCACCACCTGAATATCTCCTACCTGGCGATCATTAATATCAGCTGTCTCCTGACTACATTGGACACAGATATTACTTATCGTTTCCGACTGATAGACAAAGGTGGCTACACAGTTTCTGGTTTGCCCCATATAGCGCTCCGTCAGCGTCAGAGGGAAAGATGCTCGACTCCATTCACCATCTTCTGGCTCCTGCCAAATCTTTCCCGTACCAACGATCACATCCCAAAGGCTTCCCACGGTATCCGCCGTACGAATGATGTCCTTTTGCAAGGGAATCAATTCACCTTCGTGGGAAATGAACGCCAGCTCAGTAGCGGGAAAGACGTTTTCGCCCTCATACGGTGCTCTTTCCTGTGGATGGTTGATGGCCTTGGCAGCAAAGGAAATAACTCCTGAGAATGCATGCGTAGCTGCCGTAGCCCAATCGGGTTTAGCGTAGTAGCTCATATCCAGATAAGCCGGAAGGCTATCCTCTTGGAGTTGTTCTACGCGTAATTGATCACGTGGTTGTGTAAGCTTCGGACCATCCCAGGGGGCTGGTGGCGGAGAGCACGACAAACCGAATAAGACAATGGCAACAAGAAGGGTTCTGAAAATAGTGGGTAGGTGCATACCGTCTTTGTTTGTACCATAGGAATAGATACTCTAAAATGTCATTTTCCCTCATGCAATTGCACTAAATACTCCAATAAGGCGCAACAACGTCAATTGAAGAGGGGTAGCAGATGATCATTCCGTAGGCAATGGCAGGTTATGCATTCGCAAAAACGAGAGCTTATCCCAATACCCTCTTTGGAATTGAATCTTCCCTTCTACGACCCGGAAAAACCCACAGCCTCGCAGGCCTAGTGGATCTCTCCATTCCAGGATAGCCCACTCGCCATCTTCGAAGATGTTCTCCGGGATGCAGGTCATTTCAGCCGCCGCAAACTCAGCTTCGAACATGGCCTTAATGGCAGCCTGCCCCTCCATCGGATCATTCGTAACTTGATGATTAATGGCGTCAGCATGATAGAGTTCGGCTATGGCTTCTGCATCGCCCGCATTAAAGCGTTTGACCCATTCTTGTACGAGTGCTTTGGGTGTCATTTTGTTTTAATTGAGATCCGTATTCAAGATACCCTTTCCTATTCAAATCCGCTAGCAATAATTACCTCAGCCAGCTTGCCTTGCGGTGTAAAGTCCAAGTCATAGTCCGGATCTCCCTCCGAAAAATCGCTCCGCAGCTGCCAGAGGTGTACGCCGGCCAACCAATCTTGATTCCAGACCGTATCAAAGAACGCCTGGTAGCAATTGGCCTGCGTTTTGGGTGAATAGGGGTTGTCCTGATTATCGCTGTATTCTACCCACTCCCAGGGACGGGCGGCACTGTTGGCCGTAGACCGATATCCCATTTCCGTGAACACGATGGGGCGGTCATATTTTTCATGAATGGCTTCCAGGCTTGTGAGGTGTTTATCCCAACCCTCAGAAATTTGTTCCAGGCTGGGATTTTTGTCTTTCGTCAGAGGAAAATACGCCTGAACACCAATGTAGTCGAGTTCATCCCAAAAGGTGATGTTCTCGAATTCTTTGTACCAATTTGCGGCATAGACAATCTGGCCAGAATAGACTTTTCGAACCTCCTGAATTAACGCTCGCCAAAACGCTGTTTTCTCTAAAGTAAGGCGAGTAAATTCTACGCCAATACAGTACATTTCTGCCTCAGCCCGTTCGGCTACTCTCGCATAACGGAGGATGAAGCTGCTATAACTTTCCTGCCATTGTTCCCAATCTTCATCACTAGCCGGAAATATATCAGACCGCCATTGGCCTTCCGCTGGCTCCTGAATCCATAGATGTGGTTTAAAGAATACTTTGTAGCCATTGGATCTGGCCACTTGTATTCGCTTCACCCAATTATCATCGTATTCGCGCATTTGCAGACTATCTCCATTGCCATGGGTTACTTCTGGACTATCACAGTGATCTTGAAAACCCCAAGACACCATCGTGATCCAGTTAAGATTGTAGCGCTGTAACGGTTCTAAATCAACCACTGTTTCGACACTAAACACATGTGCACCGCGCTGCTTTTCGATCACTATTGGGGTTTCGCTTGAATGATCATCAAGCGCCGTAGTATTACCTTCAGAATTGGCAAAGAATAGCAGTAGTGCTAGCAACGAAGCACCGGAAAAAAGCACACCATATAGCTGCCTGTTTTTCATCTTGCTAGAAACTGATTGTTGGTCACTAGAGACGAGTATCTAGTGACCATTAGCTATAAGGTACCCCAATAAGTCGGAATGTCTAGTGAGGATAACAAGCGCTTAACAACTGTACTTGGCCTCAATATCTGCTAATAATTGATCTACTGTGGAATTTATGACCTCCCGGTGCCCGGGCATTTGATCCATAAAATCCCATTTGACTTCTGGTCGGATATTGGTGGGTTGAATAGGATCACCGAGGATGTTGACGCGCCTCCCAAAAACCTGTTCTGTCTTTTCATCCAGAAAGATTTCGAACCGGGTATTAGGCAGGTATTGCAGCTCCTCGTAGGCATTATCCCACCAGAGTAGTAATTCATTTTTTCCCACCTGCATGGCGTGGCAGATGCCCTCATCCTCAAAGACGTCGAACTTGATGGCTTTGGTGCAATGGTACTCAAGGACATGGATCGTACCGGCCTGCTCTAATTCAGAGATCGTCTGAAGTAACTCCATAGACTGTTTCGTATTGCTTCGAAAGTGACTAAGATCAGACCATAGGGCGATGGGAATGATCACCACTCCCCATTTGGCGATGAAGCTCAACCAATGGTCACCCAAGAAATAGATAGTCAACACAAAAGCAAGGAACAGACTGATCAATATGCCCAACTTTTTCCAGTTGAACCCTTTCTCCAGTCGTTGCTGATGAAAGCCCTTGTTGATTCGGAGCAGTTGCTGTTCTTCAGAAGTGAGATTGCGTTTTTTCATGGCGTTATTCAAGCTCAGGATAATAGTAGAACATGGGCACTACCTGCCAAGCGTGAAATACAATATCACAAGATTATCGATTTCAGACTTTACGTAGCACCAACACCTAGACTATATCTTCGTCCCAGCTGTGTTTCTCTTCCATACGCTCCAATTCCTTAAGCTCCAATTTTTCAGATTTCGTCAGACCTTCGGCAAGTTGTTGCTGCATCTTCTGTTGACGATACAGCTTGAGCATTTCTTTTTGGATTTCCTCCTCTTGCCAATCCCCCGTGGTATAATTGGAGGTAGGCAAGCCGAAAGCGGTCAGATAGATGACAGCAAGCACCATAATGAAGACGGGGATTGGCAATCGCAACCAAAAGGCAACGGATGGAAGGGCAAAGCTGAGTATCATTAATATCATCGTCACAAAAGAAAAGACGATGACACAAATGTAGAAGCTCAATTTGGCCTGAACCTTCTTCTCTGCCTTTTCGCGTATTTCTTCGATTTTCATCAACTAGTCAGATTAGGTGGTAATTCAAGTAGCAAGTTAGGGGAGTCATCAGCAAATAACAAGTCGCGTAGACAGAAGGTCGCAGTATTTAGACGAGCAGTGAATCCCACACCTAAAGCTATTCTTCTTATAGGCTACACTTCCACCTCATAGTAAACAGAATTATTCTCCGATATATTGATCTACTCTTTCCTTCAATAATTTCGATTCCTCCACAATCCTCTCGTAGTTGCGGAGCTTCTGACTGACCAATGATTCGTAGATCATTAAGGTATTTTTGAACACCACCAGGTTTTCTTTGTCTAGCAGTCTCATTTCTGCTAAATCGGCATGGAGCGTCAACCATGCAACCAGGTTCTCTACGAAATACTCCACCTGTATTTCGTTCTTCTCACCACACTCTATTGCCACCCCATCGTAGTAATCACTGAGCTGCTTTTGGAGTGATAGGTCACCGATCAGCTTCATCTTCCCGGAAGATTTCATGGAAACGTAGGTAGTGGAAGTTGGTGTGTAGTTTTCGACCTGAAAGAGATAAGGCAACCATACATTTGCTTGCGCTATTTGGCCGGCAGACACCGCCATAAACAGGCTATCTACACTTTCCAAATAAGTTTGGTTGGTGGGAATTTGATAATTCTCGTAGGTCTTAATATCATCGGCGAGATCCTCACTCATTAGCTGCAGGAAGGCTATTTTCTCACTGTTCTCTTCGGCCAGCTTTGCTGCGTCATTCACATAAAACGCTAGATAAACACCTAGAATGACCGCAAGAAAATTGAGCAAATGATTGAGCCAGGCATAGTTCTTTTTCATAATGAGCTTAGGCTTAGAGTATAGAACGCTTTAAAGGATAATGAGCATTTCTTGCATTTGTTTAGAAATAGCTCGAAACCCTGCAGCTAAACCTTAAGCACCTATCTCTTCAGGCCATTGTTTATCTTTAAGCTGCCTACCTGATAGCAGAAGTACAATGCTGAAAAGGGCAATATTAATAACCAAAGCGATGCTTGCATCCGTTTAACCATCCACATGAATCGAATACTACTCGTTCTCATCCCACTGATCTTTTTCGGTACGGCCTTAAGTGCCCAACAAACCAAGCAACCGGACATTGTCGGCAACTGGAAAGTGACCGACTTGCAAGTGCTCGTAGAAGTGCCTGATGAGCAGGCCGAGGCTATGGCCACTGTCTCTCAGGCTTTCCGTAAAGCCATATTCAAGTTTGGCGATGATCATTCTTTCACACTCGACTTCGAATTTGAAGAAATGAACATCAAGGATGCACACTGGCGCTACAATCCTGAGAACCAATCATTCATTATTCAACCTTGGGAGCACAAGGATACTGATCAATACATGCTCATGGACGTAATGTATCGGCAGAAAGGTGAGCAGGTTCTTTTCCTAATGGAAGAGTTACCATTTGTGCTGCTTGTCAGTCGGGAAAAGCCCTAACCTTCAAGAACACATTCTTGAACACTCAAAATACAAGAGGCTGCCCACGATCATGCGTGTGGCAGCCTCCGTTGTCTTTGACCTAAAGGGATTTAGCCCATCCACATAGGATTACCATCTGGATCAAGGATGGCTGGAATTCCTTCTTCACTAATGGTGAGGTAGGCACCACCTGGGGTCTCTGAAGACCACATGATCTCTTCTGGCTGATCTGGTGCATAGATGACTAATGAGCCTTTGGTATTGAACTCAGCTCGACTGCCGTCTAGCGGAACACCGTAGTAGTTGTGACTTCCCCAAATGAAACCCTCGTCGCGGTCATGCTTGGTGCAAATATTGCCATCGGTCTGGAAGGAAATATAGAACAAGCCGTGGGGCCCAAAGTACTTCTGTCCCTTTTGTAGCTCTGTTCCGGCTGGAATGAAGCCTTGTTCAATAGTGGGTATGGCGGTAGGTGCTTTGTCGGTAGCAAATTGGTTTACTATACCTTCAACATGAATAGGCGGTGCATCCCGCGGACTCATGTAAGCCTTATGCAACTTAGATTCTTCCCGGCCGTCTTCATAAATGAGGTGGATAGTTACAGCATAGCCCAGCATGGCGCCTTCCATTTCCACAGCACGTTTCCATTCTCCGAGGCTATCGCTGTAGTTAACCGGTATGATACACTCCGGCTCTCTAATGTAATCAACCGTCCTAGCGTGCCCGAATACCCGTCGATCATTTACATTACGAATCGTCAGGTCTACTTCAATTTTAGCGTGGAAGGGCATCCCGTCCATGGTTGCTAAAGTGAGGATAAGCTGTGGATCGACACCATCTTCTTGGGTCACTTTGACATTTGTCGGTGGCGGTGGTGGTGGCGGATCTTTTTTAGCCATTTTGAATCGGATTTAGTTATCAATTAGAGGATTGTGATAGTATATGTACCCCTACCTACAAAAGGTAAGTGCACAACTTGATTTGTTATTTAATTAACTGAAAACCGGCCCATTTAAAAGGTTCCTTGTAACGTGCCCGCATATAATCCTGAGCTGCTTGAAATGCTTCCGGAATGGTTTTCTCTTCATCCAGCCAGGCCAGGTAGAAAGTGCTCATGAAGGCTTGCGTTTCAAAATCAGGTACTTGCCAGAGCGTCATAATTAAATACTTGGCCCCTGCTATTTTGAAGGCCCGTTGGAGACCGTACACCCCTTCGGTACCGCGTATATCCCCCAGCCCTGTCTCACAAGCAGACAGGATAACCAGTTCCGTCTCGCCCAGATCCATTTTGCTTACTTCATAAGCGGTTAATATTCCATCTTCTTGCCCCTCTTGCCTTGGTCGGCCATTGGCCCAAGCGAAGTTGCCATCTGCCAGCACTAATCCAGAACGAATCATTGCATTGTCTGTATCCCGAAAAATAATAGTGTCTGTAGCATCAGATTCTTCCCCATCCTGCTCTGGAAAGAAGAAACCGTGGGTTGCCAAGTGGAGTAGCGCAGGAGATTTCTCAGCATTAAATGCCATCGACTTTAGTTGGTCTTCAGACGCCTCAGCTGCTATCTTAATGGTAGTCTGGAATTTTGCTTCAGTCAACAAGTCACCCGCTGTCATTACTTCTATCTCTGTCCAGGCTAGCGACTGCCAGTAGCCATTACTGGGGTCGTACCCTCTCGTTTTGGGATAAGCCCCATCTAGCTCCTGGCTAACTGTAGCATTTGTATTAGGAGTTCCGTAGGAGATACCGCCGTACAATACCGCTGTCCGATTGGCATGAGTAGCCTTCTTAGATTCGGGTTTTTCAAAGACAAGTTGGCGTGTACTCCCCAGCGGTTGTAAGTGGTAGTTCTCTGTCAGGCGCCCCGAAATTGAGTTTGGCAGGGCCTGTAAATTCAAGCGATGTAGTAAGCCTCCAGCAGAATAATAAATCTGATCAATATCACCTTGCGTACTGAGAATGGCTTCAATCGGCGCCCAGATCAATTGATATAGTTTTGCACCTCGCTCACCGTACAGGCTATTGATAAAGGATGCTCCCTCACCTACTGATGCAGAAAGCAGTTCCTCCAACGCTCCCGCATCACAAAGCGGGATAAAAACCGGAAAATCACTATTCGACGAGACCAATAACGCAGCATAGCGCCTTTCGGATTCAGTTGATAGCCCACCACTGACATACTCCACAAATTCGAGCGCAGCGCTCCCTTCGGGCAGCTGATCCCTCACACTCTCCCAACTTACTATCTGTAGGGCCTCTCCTAAGTTAGCATTTTGCCGCACCAGCCGCTTTTCTACAGTGTAGGCAGCTTCTTCCAGTTCTTGTATTTGTGTGGCAGAAGCTCCCGCTGATGTGTATAAGGCCCCCAACTGAAGATGTAGATCACGAAGTTCTAAATAATCATCTTTGAGTAGTCCATTCTCTCGTGCCTGCTGTTGTAATTGCAATGCCTGTGTTTGCAAAAACCCTTTGTAGATAAGCAGCTTATCAAAACATACATCTCCAATCTCAGGATAGTGTTCAGCCAAACTCAGATACTGGTGTAGATTACTTTTAAACACATCACTATAGGTAGCCAATTCATCTTCGGACAGATGTCGAACGGCGTTATTCAAGGTCTTATGCTCTGACTGTGCCAACTCCCGTAGGTAACCCGCTGCAACGGCAAAATGGCGCTGCCTTATTTCTATTTGCGCGATTGATCTCAGGCCGAGCAAATAGCGTGGGTGATATTTTTGAAATTGCAGGCCAATAATATCCAGGGCGCGCTGATGAAAATCCTTAGCCTTCACAAATTGCTCCTGAGCCTGATAAACACTACCCAAGTCCTGTAATGAATAGGCATAATCATCGTCTAATTGATGACCCAATTTTTCTAAAATTGCGAGGCTTCTAGAAAGTGCTTCTTCTGCCAGCTCAAAGCGATCGGTCCTTACATAAACTGACGCAAGATGGTTGAGTACCAAGGCGTATTCTTCATTCTCTTCTCCTAATGCCGCAGCCCACCACTCTGCCGACTGCGTATAGTAGCCTTCTGATTGCTCAAAGTCTCCAAGTCGTTGATAGGCTGCGCCAAGATTATCCAGCAAACGAGTGTAAGCGTAATAAGGCAGTGGCTCTTGCTGTTCATAAACAGCCTTAGCTTCCAGGTATAATCCAAGCGCTCGTTCGTAGTTATTAATGTTATACTGAATATTAGCCAGCCCCACCAATGAAGCGGCATAATCAGCATGTTGAACCCCAAGTACCCGCTCTCGTATTTCTTTGGCTTCCAGCGCCATCGGTTCTGCCTGATCGTAGCGCCCCGTAAGTACATAGAAGCCCGCTAAATTGTAGAGTACTGTAGCGTAAGCGGCACTCTCCTTTCCCAAATTGTGCTCTCTTACTTTGAGGCTCTCCAGATAAAGCGGTTCAGCCAGTGAAAACTCTCCGAGTTTCTTGTAAGCCACCGCCATATTATTCAAGCTTTTACTGTACTCCATATGCATGGTTCCCAGGAGTTCAGCACGCAACTCTTTCGACTGTTGGTACCAGGGAATCGCTTCTTCATTTTTTCCCATAAAATAGCGAATACGCCCCTCATTGAAGCAATAACTGGCGTAAGCCACCGATCGCTCGCCACAACATTCTTTCGCTAATACGCCCGCCCGAGCAGAAGCCGCAAAAGCATCATCAAATTCAGCATTCGAAGTATGAGCACGAGAAACCTGTATAAGGCTATCGACCACAGGAGGAATGGATGTATCGTCTTGTTGGGAAACAAGTAGTGAGGGCGCCAGAAGCATCAACAGCAAGGCGTAAAACGACAAGACGGTAGGGTTCATACAGATCAGAAATTGGCGGGGTTGCTCCGTACAAGAATACGAAAAAAACGGAAAGTCAAAAGCTGGAAAGCGGCTCCTTTCTTAGTCGGGATTACTTGTATTTCCCTTCCATTCTTCTTTCAATATGCCATAGCTAATGGAATCGTAGTAGATTCCTTCTACAATTCTTGCTTGGCGGTAATGTGCTTCCTTTTTCAGTCCCAATTTTTCGGAAAGTCGCATCATACCTTCATTCCCCGACCAGGTAGACAGTCCAATCCGAACCAGCTCCGGTTTTTCTTCAAACAGAACATCTATCCATTGGCGGAGTGCTAGCGAACCGATTCCTTTACCCCAGTTTCGTTCGTCAAAAATGACAAGGCCAACCTCCAACCAGTTCGTTTCTTCCGACTTCCAGTACCAATTGACTTCGCCCAACAGTTCCAGGTTTTCGTTGCTGATAATTCGCCGATTGGGAAGCGGATCTTGTTCGCCTTCCCGAATCGCATCAGCAATCAGGTTTACTTCCACTTCTATTTCCGCAGTTGATTTCTTCTTGAAATAAGGACCATTAAGTGAGTGGTACCGGTGCCCCGGCGACTTCCAATATTTGTATTCCACCAGGTCATCCTGCCTTATTCTTCGGATTTCTATCTGCACAGGCTTAGCTTTTAATGTTACTGCTGAAGAAAACTCTAATCAAGTAAGTGGGAACGATTGTTGAGAAAGGCGCGGCTAGTGGTTGGAAAACTATTTGTCCTACCTGTCACCTACTTTATTTTGACACGCGCCTGTCGAGACTCAAAGACTTTTTCCCTTTATAGCACTTTGTATTAGCTGCATTAATTTCTTGGCTTCAATATCACAGAAATAGAGTGTAATGTAGATGTAATTATGCCGAGCGAATTCCTCATTCAGAGTGTTGCGAGTACGAATCTCCCCTAAACTAGACTTTATCGCTTCAAAGTCTTTCACTACATCTTGAGTCGGCAAGTCTAACTTGACCTGAAAACCGGAGTAGTCCTGGTATGCTCTAGTCGTAATCAGTAGGTTCGCTTGCATAACATCTTCAAAATCGTTGGATTGGCTACCCTGCTGCAGTTCTATCTGATTATTCTGGTTGATCCGCTCTTGAGTAGAGATGTAATATTTTGAAGCTTCCCGGTACAGCTGTTCGTAACCCAAGAGCTTTGCTTCGCTAGAATTCTGGACGCTTTGGTATGACCGATCATGCATATTGAAAGTCCAATCTAGATAACTCACTGCTAGTTGGATAGAATCAAGGTCAGTTTCATCAAAGGTGGTTTTATTCAACAGCCATTCCTCAAGTTGGAGCTTCGCTTCTAATGCTGGCAACATTCTACTTAGATACAAGGTATCTGCAGCAAGATCTTCCATCATATCATTCAAGTATGCACTTGACTGAGCAAGGGCTTTGGATCGTTCGTTATAATTATTCGCCGAAAGCGCAATAAGTATACCAAGTACTACTAAGATGATTTCTCCGAAAGCATATTTAAGATATTTACCGATCTGACCATCAGACAACAAACGCCGCCTCATCGTCCTAAAAAATTTTATCATTCTTATAGTCTTAGTTACGGTGCCGATAAGTGCTCGACTGGAGTGATTAGAAAAAATTCTACGACCTATATTAATACTAGATTGTTTATCAACAGAGAAATAAAAATATCACTCCATCTTACCAACTCTCAAATCGATTAATAAGTAGACTAAGAGGTAATATATCTTACCTCTTTGCTGCCTTCAAATATACACCAGCCCAGCACATCTCTTGTCCTCTACCGCCCGCTATGCAGCAATCTGACAAATTGGTGTTAGCCATCGGACAATACAGGAGTATATTCACTGCATCCTAGCCCAAAAAGCACGAGACTGACAATAGATTTTATTAGATTAACAACACAAACCCGTCTGCAAATCATGTTCTGGCTTAGAAGCTCAATGCTCTGTCTGTTGCTCTCTGCTGTGTGTCTATCTGCCACAAGCCAAACCTTCTCTTGTGATGGCCGTCCAATGTTCGCAACCAATACTGGCGACACGAGAATTTATCGGGTCAGTTTTATCCCCTTTGCAGGCCCTTTTTATACGGCTTTGAGTCTTTATATAGGTGAAAACTTTAACTCCCTAGGCTTTAATCCAAAGGACAACTATATCTACGCTACGCAAGAAGGCACTAATAACATCGTACGACTGCGTTCTGATAATACTTTTGAGGTAGTTGGTTCCGTACCATTTGTGGGTCAGTTACAGGCCTTTGCCGGCGATTGTACACCCGATGGACAGTACCTATGCCATGACAATGAGTTGGATCAGATTTTGGTCTTTAGCGTCATTGGCGGATTAACATTGGAAGATCGTATCGACCTCTACTGGGATCCCAGTTCGGTAAATAGTGGGCCGTTCACCACCCGAGTAGATGACTTTGCCATAGACCCCAATGATCCAACCACTGCCTATGCTTTTCAGGCGAAGGGTAATTTCGATCCGGAGCTACAACCCCTGGCTACGGGTGGGCACTTACTCCAAATTGACCTGGGTCCAAATTCTTCGACCAAAGGAATGGTGACCCCCCTGGGCTTGATTCAATCTCCATCCGAACTCTTTCGCCTGGGTAGCCTGGCCTTTAATGATTTTGGCACCTTGTATGGCTACGGAGCACAAGACGATGCTGTAGGTACAGAAGAAAATCGCCTTTTTACCGTCAACTCGCAAATCCTCACGGCCAATGCCCAGGGAACAGGTGGCCCTGCTGCCCCAGCTACTGACGGCTGTTCTTGCCCCTACACGCTCAATATTGACTATACGGTTGATCCATTGGTAGCCACCTGTACAGGCTCTGAGGTGGTCTACAATCTGCGCATTAATAATCGTTCTTTCGAGACAATTTCAGGAGCAATACTGACCGACACTATTGCAGAGGGAATGGTCATAGAAGCAATTAACGGAAACATAAACGGGAATATTGATCCCACTACGGGCGTCGGCACCCGGTTCTTGACCATTAATGATGTACAAATCCCTCCTAGAGGTAACGCACAGATGACGATCCGAGCAAGGATTGATGATGTACCAGTCGGTAACGTCATCAGTCAGGTCTACATGCGCAACTTACCAATACTCTTTGGTGACGTACAAGTATCCGATGACCCCAATACATCCAACACCCCCGACCCGGCCATTTTCGCGGCCGATGCACAGTTTCTGGATGACGTAACCGTCGACATCACTTCACCCACGGATTGCCTGGCCGATAATGATGGAGAAGTTGTATTAACGTCCCCCTTCTTTCTACCTGGTCAGGAATACGAGATTGGTCTTTTGGATGAGGGGTGGAATCCGTTCAATCGAGAGATTGTTGTAGATGGTAACAACACCTTTGTTATAGACAGCCTACCCTCCGGCGAATACCGGCTGGACCTTGTACGGCCATTGGATGTGAGATGTAGCTATGAATGGAAAAATGAGACCATTCTCATAGAACCACCAAATGAACAACTCCAAGCTAGTATCAGCAATAACGGCCCTGTGTGTGCAGGAAATGCGCTAGAAATTAGCGCCAACCTCGAGCCGGGAGGAACAGCGCTCTGGACTACCCCTGTGGTGATTATTGGAGGGCTAGGTCTAGTCATTGACTCAACTACTGCCGACATGAGTGGTACCTACGAAATGGTGGCCACTTATGGTGCATGTGAGCAGATCAGAGAAATGGAGGTGGTCGTAACACCACCCATTGATGCCGAAATAGCTGGCGATCTAGAATACTGTGAGCGGGATAACCTCCGGCTAAAGGTTACGGGCAATGGAGATCTAATTGCTTTCGATTGGGTGGGACCGGACAACTTCACAAGCAAAAATCGACAGATGGGCATTGAGTCCGCTAAGCCTGTGCACGCTGGTCGGTATGAAGTGGTTGTTGATAATGGTGCCTGTATCGATACTGCTGAGGCTACCGTAACGATTCTGCCTTCACCAACGATATCCTTACCAAGAATAATTGAGACGGACTTCTGTGGTGGCGTACAGCTCAAACCCGAAATATTGGGCGATAATAACGTCACTTACAATTGGACGCCTAACGAGGGCCTTAGTTGCTACGATTGCCCCTCCCCTGAAGTACAGGTTCCTTTCCAACCCCGCTATAGCTTATCCGTCATCAATGACTTTATGTGCACCGACAGTGTAGATGTAAGCCTTGATCTGGCGCTAGACAATTTGGTGTACACTCCTAATGTATTCAGCCCAAACCGGGATGGTGTCAATGATTTCTTCCAACTCTTCCCTGGCAGTGGGGTGGCCAAGATCAAGCGCCTGGAAATCGTGGATCGTTGGGGAGCTATTCTCTATTCGCGTGATGACATTGACTCCAATGTGCCACAAGAATTCTGGGACGGAAGTTTCAACGGCAAAACCAGCCCTCCAGGCGTGTACGTCTGGCAACTTGAAATTGAACTTGTCGATGGGTCAAGCCAACGCCTGACAGGTGATGTCACCCTATTGCGGTAGGATCGAAATCACCATTTCCGCTTTATGATTCTTACGCTCCCTCCTTCATCATCGACTTAAAGTTCTCGACGAACTGGATCATCTTGATGTAGTCTTTCGTTTGCGCCAAGGCAAAATTATCACTGAAAATTAGAATAGCCTCTCCGTTACTTTCCAAATGGTGAAGGCCGCTGATCTCAATGAGAACTTTTAGTTTTTCGGTCATGAACTCTTCCATGGCTGTAGCACTGTCAACCTTCACGATATAGTCGTTCGGTGGGTCATCATACAAGACATAGTCGATATCTCGATGTTCCGCAATTGGAAGCACCTTATCCAAAAAGTCCTTTTTCTCGATCGTGAATTTTGGAATTGGGAAAGGGAGTTTTAGTAGACCGAGGGTCGTTTTGTATTCATCCGGGAAGATATCGGCTCCTTCTTCAAAGGTCACGTCTATCAGCTCCATGTGCATGTCCTCATCATGATCAGAAATACAATTGAATTCTGCTTCGATGGGGCGAGTTTTGAAGAAGTAGAAAGACTGGAAATACTCCAGGTCCTCAACGGGCTCTACTTGGAAATCCCAACCATAACTCTCTGCCAATTCTTTGAGCTTATTCTGTCGGCGGTTCAATGGCTCAACAGCGTCAATTCTAATCTTCGTCGCCAATTTGTGATTGGTGGATGAGATGTGCTTATCGAGGCCGGTAATTTCTACACTACCGCCACTACTTTGGTGGATCTTTTGATAGTCGTATAAATCTTCGAGTACGGTCGTACCTACCAGACGTGTCTCCGATAGATCGATAGTAGCATTGGCACCAGCAGGTATCTGGGCAACTAAATTATTGATCTTGAGAATACCCAGGAAATTGGCAACGCCACGGATCTTCAGTTCATAGCTTCCATCCGGTTTCATGACCAAGTTGGAACCCGAATCAAAAATCATCTTGAAGAAACGCGGGATAGACAGGCCTGTCAGTAACAAATGACTGACTAGCGCTAATAGCAAACCACCAAACAAGCCAATCAAGAGATTGGTATAGAGCGTCAATACCATCGTCCCTACAAAGAAGATCAATTGCTCAATACCATGGCTATATATCTGCTTGAACACTGCTGGTGATGCCAGTTTAAAACCGGTGTACACCAGAAGAATAGCAAATGCGCACAGTGGAACCTGCTGCATAATCGGGCTTAGCACTACAATGAAAAGCAACAATAACAGCCCCTGATACATATTGGACCACTTCGTCTTAGCTCCGTTGTGGACATTTACCGTGCTGCGAATAATCACAGCGATAATCGGCAGGCCACCAATCAGGCCAGCAACCATAGTACTCAACCCAATACCAGTGAGGTCCTTGTTCAGGTCGGTTTTCCGCTTGTATGGATCAATCTTGTCGATCGCCTTGGCGATGGCCAAAGATTCAATACTTGTAATCATCAAAATGGACATTACCGTGGTCCAAAATTCGATAGTATCAATCTTACTGAAGTTAGGGTGCATGATGGAATCCATCACATTATCCGGAATATCCAGTAAAAGACTCGGACCGACAGAGTAGGCGCTACCAAAGAAGGGGATCAAGTGCTCCTCGAAAAAATCGAACCCGTAAGCAAATGGAATCGAAAGTGCAATCACCCACATAGGAGTTGGTAGCACGTGAAAGAACCGATAACTGATCTTTGAATGGAATAACAATAGGAGTAAGCCCATCAAAGAGATCAATACAACAAAGGGATTTGCCTCCGCAATATGCACGACTGCATCAACCAAGTTTTGAATGATACTAGGGCTATCAGAGTGGGTGCCCAGTGCCACATGAATCTGCTTGGCGAAGATGATAATACCGATGGCGGCCAAAAGGCCGTGAATCACTGAGGAGTGGAAGATATCAGCTAAACGCCCCAGTCGCAACAAACCCAAAACTACCTGAATCGCACCAGAAACAACCACCGCTGCCAGTACATAATTGAAGGCTTGTCCGGAGCCATCATCCATGAGCGCAATGCCCAATAAGATGACGGCAATTACACCCTTAGCTGGGCCATTTACGGAAATATGCCCGCCCCGATACAGAGTCGTAACGACACCACCTACTACGGCTGAAATAATACCTGCCATCGCAGGGGCACCCGCAGCAAGCGCAATTCCTAAAGAAAGTGGGAGTGCAATAAGCGCAACACTTACCGCAGCGATGAGATCGCTTTGCCAGTTTTCAATGAGTCCTTGAAAACCTCTTTTTGGTGTAATTTCCATCTACTTATAGCCTCAGTCTAGATAATGTGGTGTTCAATCCAGCTGAGAAAATAGTAAAACTTACGGATTGTATAGGAGTACTTACGGGCGACGCCCCGCTTTATTGGAATAATTCATAGTAATCAAGTAGAAAAAGTCTTGATTACGTGGGCCTCAAGCCTTAGTCAAAGCACTTTCCCCAAATCAGGTCGGGGGTAATTGACACTCAAGTAGAGCCTCATTTTGTTTGAATAACGATCAGGCCGTTTTTACCTCCTTCCGAGCCAAACAGCACTGTACTCATCGGCTTGTCATAGATAATAATCTCTTCAATTTGCCGAGCTTTCAAAGCCATGATCTTATCTCTTCCCTCTGCCGGCGAATAGAACTCCTGATTGATGGAAATCATTTTACATGAATTACAGCGCCATTCAAGCGCTTGTATTTCCTTATTAGCACTTAGTTCCATTTGCGCCTTTTGTAGCAAGCTCTTTCTTTCCGCTTTTGATTGTGGGTTATCGCTTCTAACGATGAGAAGAAGGTCACAGACTTCATTAGGAAACATCTCGTCGCTAAGCAGGATATAATCAATTGACCGGAATGGTTGAGGTTCGGTGAAATCCTGATTTTGTAAAAAGTCTAGTGCTTCACCATCAAGCAAGTAATAATCGCAGACATCAATGGTATCTGTATCAATATCGAAAGTCGTTTCTAGAGCACTCAAGTAGTATGCTCTTATGCTAGACTGCTCTTGCCCATAGGAATGTACCGCGAACAAATTGATCATTAACGCAGTCAGAAAAGCGACTCGGTAAAGCTTAATCAAGGTTCGTGTTGTCATTCCTTTCTTAATTACTCCGACAAAACAGTTGTGTCCAACCATCGATCAAAAACCGATTGCTGCTTGGTACTCAATACAACGCTGAATGCGTACAGCGCTAACAGTAAGAGGCCAACGATAGTAAAGATCCGAACATTGGGGTCATCAGCGAAATAAATAGGCTCTGGCCAGATCACGCCAAGATGTGCCACCTCCCAGGGTAGCAATTTGAGAAAGGTCCGCTGAAAGGACCTTTGGAGATCAAGTCGCTGGTCTTCGTCATCAACTACAGAGAGCTTCATCAAGCGCTTCCCAATTGTGCCACTAGACTTATCACTATCAAAGTAAGTGAAGTATGCCCATACCGGCACCGAGATCGTCAGGAGAACATAAAGCTGCACATTGAGGCTGGTTTGGAACCATTCCTCATTGATGCCCAGCAGTGGGTGCAAGTTGCTTAAGATTGCCCACTGGAGTACCAGCATGATGATGCCATAACAAAGTAGACAGTCAATAGAATAGGCGATAGCTCTGCGCAAGAAGTATTTCATCTGTTAAAGTATCTCATTAGTGGGAAACCACAATTTTTTCAAGTTGCCGCTTTCCGTTTTCGTGGATAATTTCAAGAAGAAGCATCCCAGCGGGTAGTGTGGAGACATCTAGTCGTAGTATTTCACTATCCATACCTTCCTTGTCTCTCCTTAGTACTCTTCCCAACTGATCTACGATCCGTATTTCTTCTATTGCTAAGCCTCCTGTATTTCGCAGATGAAGTACGCTTTGCACTGGGTTAGGATAAACCTGAATCTGCTCCACCTCCTCTAAATCCCGGGTACTTACCAAGCCATCGCAAGGATTACAGTTGCCATCAACCAACATCGATTCTCCGTCTACCGAAAAGCAGGTGAGGTAAGTTAGGAAACTATCATAGGAACCAAAGAGTCCATAACTGCTACCAATGCCTTCCGTGAGGCCTCCTGTTTCGAAGGGGTAGGCAAAAGCAGTAGAACTTCGGATCTCATACCGACGGTGCTCTTCTAGTGGTTGCAATTCTTCATCGATGATCGTGAAATGATTACTGGTAAAAAAGCTCGTATCCCCGTTGGAAACGGTGAAGAACTCCAGATCGCTATAGTGTGTGGTATCTCCTACTGAGATATCGAAATCATAAAGCAGGTATTCTTCGCCAGCATCGAATCTATTCACCGTGCCTTGCAGCAAGCGCCATGCAGGTTCCTGATCGAAGCGCAAGAAATAAACTTTACGGTCTTCCTCTCGCAGCCCTCCCAGTACAAATTCATTGGTATTGAGGGAAAGATTAGGTTGCAGCTCTCCATTAGGATCAGGCCATAATTCGCATAGATTTCGGACCGCCACTTTTCGATACACTTCATTAGCGACAAGCGTATCATCTAAGGTATAAACCTCCCAAAAGGCGTGGCCATCACCACTGCCTAATACCGGGTTAATGCCTTCCATCGTCCACTTTGCATTGTCTAAGTAGAAAGGGGTGTACTCCTGCCCACTCAATGAGTAGCAGAAAAAAAGGACAAAAGCGACGGATAAGTAGGAAAGTGAAGTTTTCATCGGGAGCGGTTTTCTAATGACGTGTACCCATCAAGATACTCAACTTCTGATGAACAAGCTAGTCTTAACTTGCTCCAATTGACTATATTTAAGCCTCGAAGATGCCTCTTTAATGAGACGCGAAAAAAGCAAACAGATAGCCAAAATCTAAGAGTCTGAAAACAAGTCTCTTATTGCCTCTCCCCTATTATACCGAATTGATACTCTCCGAGTGTAAAGCACGGAGCGTGATTTTACGCAACAAAACTTTCCTGACAGCATTTAATGCTTGCAGTATTCTAGAGCGGTTTGAATTTTTATTATGACTAATAAGCAACTGAACGCAGAGATAAAGGCAAAATTGGCGAACTGGAGATCGATAATAGCGCAGTATCAAGTGCCTAACCACAAGAAAGCGGTCATCCAGATCATCAATACCTTTTTACCGTTTATCGCCCTTTGGGTGTTGATCTACTTCACGGTTAAGTATTCCATTTTACTGAGCATTCCACTATTCATCATCAATGCCTTCTTCCTAGTGCGGATATTTATCATCCAGCACGATTGTGGGCATCAGTCCTTCTTCAAATCAAAGCGGCTGAATAACATAGTGGGTATCATCTGCTCGGTATTCAGTGTCATTCCCTATAAGTACTGGAAGAAAGTACACAACTTCCACCATGGACATAACGGGCAACTCGAACTCGACACGAGGTCTATTGGCGATATTCCAACGATGACACTAAACGAGTACATCAACGCTAGCTGGGTGAGAAAATTGAAGTACCGCATCTTCCGGATTCCGATCATCACTTTTGTTGCTTCGCCCATCTACTACTTCCTGGTGCCTTGTCGTTACCCTACGACAGACTTCGACAAGTGGGGCAAGTACATGAAGATGGTCCTCAAGGATAACTTCTGGATCGCCTTGTCTTACATCGTAGTAGGGACGCTAGTAGGTTGGCCAATGTTTCTACTGATCCAGCTTACACTTGTGACCCTTTTCGGTATTGTCGCTTTTTGGTTCTTCTATGTACAGCACCAACATGAGTTTTCTTACAAGCATTGGAAAGACAATTGGGACTACCTACTCTCCGCCATTCGCGGTAGTAGCTATTACAAGCTTCCTCGGATGTTTCACTGGCTCACCGGTAACATTGGCTACCATCATATTCATCACTTGAGTAGTATTATTCCCAACTACAATCTGCCTAAGTGCTTCAAAGAGCAACCTCTCCTAAACAAATATGTGAACGAAGTCAATTTTTGGGAAAGCCTAAAAATGCTCAGATACAAACTCTGGGATGAGGATCAGGAGAAGATGATCAGCTTCACGGAGTATAGAAAAATTAAGCGTCTGCGGATGAGTGCTTAATGCCCTTCGGCGAAACGGCACAAACAGAATCGGCCAACGAATTCATTTTCGTTGGCCGATTGTCATTTAGGGTCAAACCCTATCAAAAGGCAAAAACTTAATCGGTCTTCAATACTTTCGCCATGCTGAATTGCCCATTATCAAAGAACACTTTCAGGTAGTAGATGCCCTGAGGCAAAGCGGTAATATCAAGTTCATCAAATTGCCCATCAGGAGGTAACACAGGCATACGCTGCCCTATCGAATTGTACAAGCTTATTTGCTCAACATTGAGGCTGGAAGCCTGCACATCAATGCGCAGCATTCCATTAGTGGGATTTGGGTACACGTTCACGCCTTCCTTTATCAGCAGATCATCGACATCCACCACAAAGCAAGAGGGGGTATCCAGGCCGTAAAAGATCTCACCCTGATTATACGCACAAAGTAGCCAAACCTCCCAGTCGGTAGTACAAATGGGGCCAGCGGAAAACAGCGGCCCTACTTCAATATTACCCACTCCTTCTATCCATTGAGTGGTGAGTTGACCTCCCGAAAAAATATCAGGATAACTCAGGGTAATTGTTTTACGACTCACCCCATCTGGATACAGGACTTGCTCGATATCTGTCACTACTACAGGACATCCTTCGAAACTAAGCCATTCGATCGTTTCACCGAGTGATACCGAGAAATCAAATACCAGTTGTTCATCATCTCCATAGATGCTTTGGGTGTAAACGCGCTGCTGGTCATCCTCTCGGATGAAGTGCTCGCCGCGGACCCACTCTACATTGAGGGAGTCGTAGGAGTAGTACACCTTTTTGTAGGTTAGGTTATTGAGGAGTGTATCTCCTTCAAATTTGATCGTGAAGGAATGGGTTGGGCCCCATCCACTAAAAATCATATTCCAACGGAGGTCCTCATTGAGGATTGAAACTTGAGCAAAAATGGAACTAGTGGATAGCAGAAAAAGCGCAAGTGCGCAGAGCGTAAAAGTTTTTTTCATGGTGGTTTAATTTATACCGCTAACGAAGTGGTTTGGGCTTTGCCAAACCGCTTCTTGCGAGTATATACTCGAAGCGAATAAGGTTTGGATTCCCAAACCAATTCGGCTTCGGTATAAATTGAGAGTACGTATTGTCTCTATTAATTTAAACCATTAGCAAAAAGGTAACCGAGCAACTCTAGGGTTTCGCAATCCTTCTTGCAAAACAATACAGCTCTCATATTTGCTGATCAATACAGGAAAGGAGTATTGTCCATATCCGTCAGAGCTACCGCTAATCTGTTTTCTTTTGCTGTAATATTTGATAATCCTGCAACACAATCCGTACGCTGGAAATCAACAATTCCGGATCGTCCCAGTGCACGAAATGCCCGGCATCTCCGCTGTAGAAAAGCATGCCTTTATCAACGGATTGGATAACGTCCGTCCACCGGCTTACCCGATGCTTCAGCTTAGAGCGGAAGAGCAGCTCTTCATCGTATTCCTTAGAACGCCGCGCCATCGGTTTATCGTAGCGGCCACCAGTAAGAATGTGAACGGGAATATTGGGTAGTGCCTTGCTATTGATTTCATCAAAGTCGTCAACGCGTAATTGTTCCAAGACCTGCCCTTCGCGTTGGATGGCTCCGGGAGCATCTTGTCGGCCGGTCTTGCGGATATCAATAAAGGCTTGAATGAGGCTGTCCACTTTGGCCTCCTCCCAATTGAGCACATCGTAATAGGGGCGTTGATTTTCCTGGGTTTCGGTAAAATCTCCGGGATCAACGATGACCAAGCCCGCCAATAAGTCAGGATAATAATTGGCAAAGCCTCGCACATAGACGCCCCCTAGGGAATGCCCCACCAATACATAGGGCGGATCAACCTCCAGCTGATCCAGCATTCGGACCAAGCGATCCGCAACGTTCTTGATGGTGGGCATCTCTTCTACCGGCTCAGATTTCCCAATCCCCGGGCGATCATAGGTCACAAGTGGTGCCATAGCGGCCACTCCATCCAGCACCCGATCCCAGTTGCCCATTGGTGTACCCGCACCGCTTTCAAAAACAATCACGGGCTGCCCTTCAGCTCGATTTTCAAGTCCGACAGTATTGATCCAAATCTTGGTTTCGTCGACAGTAATGAAGCGCTGCTGCGCTTGAACACTGAAAAAGAACAGCAACGCAGGTAGGAGGAGAACGTATTTCATAAAGAACCCTTTTGGTAAAGACTACTACTTTAATAGTTTGACGGTAATTGATGAAACAGTTATCTCTTGAGGCTTGTCCTTTTGCACACGCCAAGTCCAAGTTTTCCTAGGCTTAGTGCAAAATGCCAAGCCGATAACTGTTTCATTAATTATTTCCCCGTCTCTTACCAACGAATGGCGAGCCGTTTCGTTCTAATTCAATACGATGGGCTCCGTTTCCAGCTCAATTGTAGTACCACTGCGAAAATCAAACTGAATCGTGAACTGGTGAGTATTGCCGGCAATGGGTTCAGCGGCCGACAAAGCAAACAGTTGCACATCATCCTCTCCGCCGAAGAAAATACTTTCACTCATCAAGCCATTTAGAGCATCCTCTAAGGAGTCATAGCTTTCGTCTGCGAAATAATCTACCCTACACTCAGCTGGATCAGTAGCATTTTCCAAACAGCTCCGGTAAAGGCTTAATGGGATAAATAACTCCTTAAGTTCGCTACCAGCTGGGTGCACGGCGGTCAAATCTGCAGTACTCGTAATGGAGATGTTACTGACCTCATCAATCAAGGTATAAACAGGGTCTTCTGCCAGTAGGGCACCGCCAAATGAATAGTTGGCCATACAGGTCTGGTTCATGGTCGTGCCGTCAAGCAATACAGCATATTCGTCGGCAGCAACTGTTTCCTCGGCAGTCAACTCCTGATTACTAATTAGATCAAAGTTTTTCACCGCTTTTATGTCCAAGCTATAGCAGGTCTCAATGTTACTCAGGCAAGATTCTAAGAGGCAGTTGGCCAAAATAAAGGCTGTTAATAGAGCTAGCTTTTTCATAACAAGAAGAGACGTTAGTTTACGATGCAGAATAGGTAAGGCACAAATGCCTTATCAATAATGACCCGAAGTAATATAATTCCGGTAACATCTCACAAGAAGAACTCAGATATGCATGGTTACTGACGCTATCTATCCGGGCACCAAACTATTTTCTAGTGAATTGCTTTACCATCCTCTCCCCGCAAGCGCTTTCCTTGATGCACATACCAATGTAAGTGCTTACTGCTTTGATAGTCCCCTACATTGGATGATATTCGGCAGCCGCCATACTGATCGTTGAATTGCTTGGTAACGATACGGATGGCTTCGAAGAAGTCCTTATTTAATTCCACATCATCTACGTAATTGGCCAAAGAGTCGATATGCGCTTTGGGAATGATCACTACATGACGTTCCCAGTACGGCTGGGTATGATGAAAGGCCATCACCCGCTCCGTTTCAAAGATGATATCCACTGGCAGTTTGCCGGGGATAATGAGTTCGCAGTAAATGTCTTTCATAGAAGTCATTTTATCAGAGAAGAAAATCCAAGAATAGACTGAAGCTGGATAATTCGTGACCGTCTATTACCCACTGTAGTTCCTCAGCGCAATATCCATCGTCCACCAGTACTTCTTACGGCTAATGAATGGCGCCCAGTTGAGGTAGTCGAATTGACCCAGGTAAACCCACTCCCAGGCAAACATATTCAAGGCCATCGGAAACCGGATTTTTCGCCGAATGGCTTTGACCTCCTGTTCAGGAATTCCGTTTAGAGCCAGCTGTCGCAGGGTGGCTTTTTGTTCTTCTTCATCAAATTCAGTATCCAGGAACGGTTCGATGATGGCATTCCAAATATCAAATCGCTGGGAAAGCGGGAGTTCATTGCGAGTGACAAAATCCTTTAGCTCCTCATTGCTGATACGCGGCAAGAAGATCACCTCTTTATGATGAATAAGCAGGCTGGGTGGGAAGGTCTGTAGGTTAACTTCATTGATAATCTGAACAGGAATCTCACTCGGCTCAGCCACTAGACTATGCTTGCAGAAATACCCCCTGGGCAAAACGATACGATCTGTTTTTAGCTCTATTTCCATATCCTTCGCAGCACGAGATACCGGTTCTGGTTCATAGCGATCTTGCCATTGGTAACGTATAATGAGAATGCACAAGGGTACACAAGCCAACAGATACAGCACGAATAGCAGATTCGGCCCTTCGTTCACCATCTGATACAGGACCAACAGGCCTCCCCCAAAGAAAAGGGCAAAAGCTTGCAGGTAGGTCTTATGTATCCGCACTCTCTTTCGCATAAGCAAGCTGGATTGCTATGAGTGTCCTAGGTTACTTTCTATCATGTATACATGACGCGAAGTGGTT
>ENA-UENW01000206-UENW01000206.1-marine-metagenome-genome-assembly--contig:-NODE-206-length-31301-cov-3.898458_pt1 | contig 31301 bp, 28 predicted proteins | sample MGYA00237876_ERZ529329 | MGnify/ENA primary metagenome ERZ529329 (study PRJEB26372, sample SAMN05368346) | marine metagenome | biome: cultured habitat; feature: ocean water; material: water; isolation... | reverse complement strand
TCTTTGTCGAAAGATAAAGAAAAACGGCTTTACACACTATGGTAAGCAGAACTATAAGTGCCGGGAGTGTGGCCGTCAATTTGTAGCTAATTCAAAACACTATGTAGATGAACAGACACGGCAATACACCAGGCGAGCTCTGTTGGAGAGATTGAGTTTGCGAGCGATAAGCAGAATTATTAATCGCAGTCTGACCTGGGTAGTTGAATTTGCCAAATCTGAGTGGGCTTCTACTCCAGCCGATCTGGCCAGTCGACCATGTATGCTAAGTGTTCAGAGCCTTGAAGAGCTGCAAGACATTGGTATACAGATGGATGAGATGTGGTCCTTTGTGGGTCGACGAACGCAGAAAGTGTGGATATGGATCGCATTCGACGCTGAGAATAGTCAGGTAATTGATCTGCATTTTGGTAATCGTGGATATCGTAGTGCGAAGGCACTTTGGAATAAAATACCAGTTGAATGGCAAGAGAACTGCTGCTTTGACACCGATAATTGGAGTGCCTACAAAATGGTTATTCCTGAAGAACAACATTACATCAAAAAGGTGTTGACTCAAGCCTTAGAGCGATTCAATGGAACTCTTAGACAGAGATGTAGTAGGCTGGTTCGTCAAACATTGTCATTTTCAAAATCCCAGATATATCATGAGGCCGCAATTCGTTATCTAGTTTGGCAGCTTAATATCCAGAATGCAGCCTTACATTAAATACACTACCAAATTAAGATTATCAATGCGATAGGTCATTGCTTGAAGGCTAACTCCAAACTTCTGTGCTAGCTTAATAAGTGGTGAATTTTCAGGGTCATCAGCCGTAAGATCAAATTCATGCCCTTTCATCTCCTGTATAAGCAATTCTTTAGGCATTAATAATGCTGCGGCAAATGCATTCGCCTCACGCTCTTGTAACTGTTCGCCGGTTGAGGAGTTTTCATCACGGTAGAAGAGTGAAAACTGTTTTTGATGTTCATCAACGAATAGCCCTCCACGCTCATGCTTAAGTTCATAATGACCAAGCTCATGTGCTATTGTAAAGCGTTGTCGTACCGGATGATGCGTTGCGTTAAAGCCAATTGTTGCCTTACCATTTTTGATAATAAGTGCTCCTGAAACTGCATCAGGAAAATCATGAGGCAAAACGGCTAACCCCCTCTTTTTAGCAACTTGCTCAACATCCATATTAGGAAGGTATGCATCTGTTTCTGTTAATACAGCTGTTGCCAAGTCCTCGATTTGCTCGTGACGTTTTCTATACTTCATGGTGGGTATGGGATTAATCAGCCTTCTCGACAAATTCGAGTAAGCTGCTCTGAATAGCAGAATTTCCAGCAGATTGACGAATCACATTCTGTTTGAATTCCTTCTCTCCTTCAGTCTTGTGTCCGTAAGCGAGGGAACCGAGCAGTTCAGTTGGATTTAGCTCACATAATCGAGCAATTTCCCAAATAATGTGAAGGGCAGGGCGCTGGCGACCTTTCTCGATATTCACAATAGATGCTCTACTCATCCCAAGATGTTGGGCTAGTTCAGCCTGTGTCATCCCCTTCTGTCCACGTACCCTTGAAATGATGTCACCTAATGTTTGATAAAATTCCTGCTGCTTTTCATCGGTCATCATGATGCAAATGTACGCAAACAATTGCTAAGTGTAAAGTTTTATAAACAAGTTTGTAAAATTTTACACTGAAATCTCGTAAAAAAGTAAGATATTTTTGACAATTTAGAGTATTTACCGTATGTTTGAATAAATCAAAAATTATCCTTTATGGAAAAATCAAAAAATCAGCATGTAGTCCCGCACCCTGATGGGTGGGCTGTAAAAGGGGCTGGTAACGGGAAAGCGACGAAAGTTCACGCTACCCAATCCGAGGCAATTGTTCATGCTAAAAGAATAGCACGGAATCAATCTTCTGAGCTACTCATTCATGGGCGTAATGGCCGAATTCGAGAACGTAATAGCTATGGGCGCGATCCGTATCCGCCTCGTGGTTAATCTATTTTTTCACTTCTAAAATTTTCAGACTATGCCGAATAGGCAAGTTCATTTACGAGCGGGAGCGATTACTGGGGCACTTACCTCTGGTGTTCGCTCACTTTACCGCGAACATCAACGGCAATTGCAGCAGCCAGGATACCAGATTGATTGGTTAAAAGTTGCAGGCATGACGCTAGCCGGAACTGGTGTGGGCGCTATTCTTGCGTTACTTCCAGATATCCTGGAACCCGCCACGGATTGGCGGCACCGAAAATTCTTTCATAGTATGACGACAGCAGGCCTTGTTGCCTATGCGACTTACTTGAACGAAACCAATCAGGAAATTCCTGACGAACTACGACAGTTACTCACTGTTGGGGCGGCGGGGTATTTATCACATCTTGTATTGGATAGTCAGACACCTATCGGACTTCCAATCATCTAATTTCACACATTCGAGAGAACAATGAGTCATATTAATATTAGAACGTTTACTGTCCCTTTTGAAGGCTATTGGAGGGACGAAAATAAAGGAGGCATTCCTGCTATGTCAGGAATTTATTGTGTGTATGAGTGCACTCACAATCGGCGTGAGGGCACGGTGACTATACATAAACTCATTTACATTGGAGAATCGGCGAATGTCCGCAGCAGAATTGCTGGACATGAAAAACGCCGAGATTGGCTAAAACATGTAAGAGCTGGGAATGAGTTATGCTATAATTTTGGATCGATTGTTGCGCAAGATAGAGAGCGCGGTGAAGCCGCTTATATTTATAAGCATAAACCAATTGAAAACACGGAATATGTCAATGACTTTCCTTACCCTACGACGACCTGTATATCAGAGGGGAAGGCATTTTTATTGACGCCACGATTCACGGTTACCAAGACGGTACGAAGTAGGTATCAGATTGGCTGGTAACTGGTAATCACCTTCTACTCAGACGCCCCCGCTTGTCTTTAGGCTTGACGGGGGCGTAATGGCCTTGCGTTTATAGTGCTATTGGTAGGAGGAATCGACTAGAGGCCAAAAAAAGATATACAAATCATTGGTTTTCAGATAGTATAAGGAGCTTTTATTACTTCCTTCTTGAAGTATTCACCCGTGCGGTCTTTTGTAATGGGTGAAGCATGTCCGCATGAAAGCTAAAATCCTTTGCTAATGAAAACGCTTTTATTGATAGCAGCGGCTAGCAATACCGTGATTGCCTTGGCCATTCTGATTATCATTATCCTAGTTGTATTTGGCTTTATACTGATGAAGCTTTCTAACCAGATAAAGAAAAACTCTGATCAGGTAAAGAAAAACACCGATGATCTCAAATTTGGAGGGAAGGTCGATGGCTGGGTTCACAACGTAGAACTCTACTGCCGTAGCTTGGATCAGGATGTTGGTAAATTAGAGCAAAAAGAACGCTCTACGGAAAACAAAGACCTGTAAAACTTTAGAGAAGGGATAGGAAACAAGTGCTTCTATCCCTTCATTTTATATTCGCTACTTCCAACCTTGTTCCCACATCATAACCCATGTTTGCCCCTGAACATCCGTTGATGCAGGTTTAAGTTTATTTTTTATTTTGGTAATATCATTGATTTCTACACTATTAATAAAGTCCCAAATGTTCTCTAACTTAGGTCTGAACAGATTATCTTCCTCAGTCATAAGCTTCTCTCTAGGCGCTATCTGCTCAAGATAGTCAACGATATTCGTACCATGTTTATTTACAAAATTGATATTAGTAAGCAATAAACGTGCATCTCGAGTAATATCTCTAATTTTTTCATTGATACTCGTTCTTACGCTTAAGGAATCAGCCGACGAAAATGGCTGAGAGAAATCTATTTGTGGATACTCTTGACGCACCTCCATAAGCCCAATAACAAGCGCATCTACCATGTAACTCCCATGATGATTCATGATATTCTCTAGAGTTGTTTTATCAGAAACTACCAAACCATTGATTTTTGACAGATTCCGATTTACAAATAACAAGAAAAAGATCAGAGCAGTAGCAGCAGCAATTACAGTTATCATACATTGACTGCGCAGTTTATGCTGTAATGTCTGATTGGATTTCTCGCTTTCGACAAATTTCTCTTTGAGTGTATGAAGTTGCTCTTCTCTAGCCTGAATAGCATGTCCATATTCTAAGGCATCCTCCCTCTCGGCCAAGTTGACTATTATGTTAGTCAATGCACTCACATTCGGAGGCTGTTTTTCTTTTGCATCTGGGTTTTTGAGCACACGGCCAATATAGCTTCCATCAGCATACCCCAACATGATGCCAATATCTTTATTTGACATCTCAAAAGTCACATTTCCGGTTACTTCATCAATAGTCGCTCTTTGAGCAAGCTTCATTTCAAGCATATTGATAATTATAGCACGAAGGCGCTTTTGTTCTTCATTCAACATTTTGAGCGTGTTTGAGTAGGTCTTGAATAAAGCTTGAATCTCGTTGTAGGAATATTCCTTGGAACTTTGCAGTTGAAATTCGACAATTGTACCTAAGGGATTCCCTCCCCATATTCTCCACACCACAAAAGCCCACCATGGTTAATTACTAATAACCGTAGGCCGTTGCCCCGTTAGGTTCATCTTAGGTAATGGTGATGATTCCATGAGATGTCGAGCGCTGCTCGGCTGGTACTTCTATTACTCAAATCTAATTTACAAAGAAAATGAACCGTAAAAAAAGAAAACAGGATCAATCGATTCTGGGTGGTTCGCTACGCGAAACCGCCAACAGCGCACAAAGCGCCGATTCAGCTTTAGTACAACAGACTGGGACCTCTCAGGAACTGGTACAAAAATTACAAGCTGAACATACTGCATTGCGTGAAACGCTACGCCGTACGCTGCATAATGTTGCAATTACTGGTATGGCCGATGGATCACAAAACCGACCAGATAGCGAACATATCGGGATATGTGACGCTGAACGCACCATGCTTCATCAGCATGACCGGACAATGGAAGAAGTTACCCAATGCACGTTACGCATTAGGCAGCAAGTTGAGCACAGTAAAGCAACGAAAAAGGTGTATCTGGAAGATGAGAACCTTATAACACTGGAATGCAAGGAGCATTTTCGAGAAGAGGAAGAACAAGCACTTGAAGATGCAAAACACCATGTGAAGCGACCGAAACTTAGCCCGCGCTTATGGTGGATGCAGCAGCAAATGAGTTCTGTCATGGGAGTAAGTAGCTTACTTGAGGAGCAGATTGCCCAGCTCAACGAACAGCTTATTCAAGAGGAGAATACTCTTTCCCTCTTTAAAGAGAAGCTGAAAGGTATCGCTATTCGTAAAAGCTTTTACGATTATGGCATTATCTATTGGGGCATCCTTTCATGCTTATTGGTGGTTGAATTCTTCGTGAATTTCGAAGGATTCAAGAATATCGCCGGTAATAATGCCAATTATACTTTATTGCTGCTTGGCGGGATATTTGCCCTACTGCAACCGCTTTTTGCGCATTTAACGGGTACAAGCTGGGCTCATGGCCCCGAGAGCAGACCTTCGCACAAAGTTTGGGGTGCATTAACAGTTTGTGTCTGCTTACTACTGACGCTGACGCGGTGGGAAGCAGGTGGCCACTGGACGCTCATTGTGGTGAACAGCCTGCTTGCGATGGGCACGGTAGGACTAAGCTACTTACATGGAAAGTTAGACCGCTACTTTGGCGCGCAGAGACGGCAACGCCAAATCCGCACGAAACTCAAGCGTTTTGAGAGTTGGCGGCAGCAGATGAATGAAGCGTATGAAGCTCGGTGTCAATCGATTCATGAGCGCTATGATAGCTTGTTGGAGAAAGCGGTAAAGCAGGAGAAGCATACCCTTCAGATAGCTGTGAGCCAGGATGACATCACCTTGGCTCAGCTTCAACAGCTTCACCAGCAATCGGTGAATTCCTGCCGCTCACTGTATGAAATGGCAGTACAGAAATATCGTCAACTCAATCAAGAGGCGCGAAAACGTGCCGGTTTTGCTCCAGTAAAGGAATGGGGGCACACTCCTCCCCCTGCTGGGGAGACTTCCACTCCTATTCGGAGAGTATCGGCAATCGCGATATTACTCTCCGTCGGATTAATGAGTTGTAATCCCTCCTTACCCGAGCGACATGTAGAGTTTGGATATGATCAATCTGAACAGACCTATGCTCGAGATGTCGCACCGATCAAAGGGGGCATGATCGACTGGATCATTCCGGATGGTCCAGAGAATAGAGGAAAAGGTACTATTACCCTCTCCATGATTGGCGAGACATCGGAACAACCATCAACAACATTGATGTTGGATGCAAGTCCTCATTTTCTCCTCAGGAATGAACAGGTGCTCCGTACTGAGTTAGACAGTTTTGAACGGCGATTGGAGCGAGAGTTAGAAAAGATAACTGTTCCAACGCCGGAGATGGACAAGTCTTACATTTATCGCAACCTCTACTACCGATTACAGGCACTTGCCAAGAAGCCAGGAGAGCGGTTGTTTATCATTGAATCGGACTTGCTTCTTAACGAGCCAGAAATATCATTCTACAGCTACCGGAATGATCTGAATCGGTTATTGGCGGAACGCGATAGTATTATCGCTCGTCTGAGCAAGGCCTACCCTTTACCGGATTTAACAGGGATTCGGATTATTGGTATTCATCAACCTTCCCCCGAAGATGACGCACTGTACGAGGAAGCAAAGCGCTTTATGCGGTATATGTGGGAGGATCGAGGTGCGGTGGTAGAATTCTACCCGAATTACCCGCAGTTACTCCCACCGCTGACTGCCATTAACTAATTATTCACCCTTGCGGTGTGGCATGTGCCACCTACCGCCTGGCAGTTATGCTGCTGGGCGGTAGGGCTGGCCGCGCCATGCCTCTTAAAACCAAACAAGATGACATTTCTAAAAAAGAAGCAACAGTCTCCCCTTGACCGGATATTGCTTGACCTTACCGGCTCAGGGCACCCTGATGACCAGATTACCGTACGCGACATACATGAAAACCTGTTTGTCTGTGGATCAACCGGCACGGGTAAAACCTCTACCATTGGTTATCATCTTGCACGTAGCATCCTCAACAAGGATGGGCTCAACGAGGCACAAAAGTTTGGCATGATTGTGTTTCTCTATAAAGAATCTGACGCCAGGCACTGGATTGATTGGGCTGCTGACGCTGGACGCATGGATGATCTCGTCATCATTAATGAGCACACAGCAAACCTGTTTAATATTTTGGAAAGCTACGCCGATAAGGAGGCGCTTTCAATCGTGGAAACCTTGATGGTGCTGAATAAACTCACCAGCGATAGTGGCGGCAACCAGAGTAGCGAGGAATTTTGGAACGCTGCTCTAAAAACGCGCCTGCATCGCCTGGTAACACTGTTGCAGCTTTGTGATCTTCCCTTAAATATTGTGACGCTCTACCAACTACACCAATCTGCACCGACATCACATGCTCAGATGGAAGATGAGGCGTTTCATGCGAACTCACTCTGCTGGCAAATGATTGTGCAGGCAGGCGGCAAATATGGGGCTGAGCATGAGGAGTTTCAACTTGTGGAAGAATACTTCCTGCGAGAGATGCCTTATCTGAATGATCGCACCCAGAGTAGTATTCTGGCGATGTCTTCGGCCTTGCTTTCCAGCTTTATTAACTCACCAATGTTGAAGCGGTTGTTTTGTGGCACGACCGAGACACCCCTTAGCGAGTTACTATGCGGGAAGATTCTATTGCTCAATCTGCCAATCCAGAAACATGGTCATAGTGGGAGGCTGGCACAAGTTCTGCTTAAACATGTGCTGCAAAAGGCCATTGAAGAACGCAACTTAACGAGGGTTCCCAACCCGGTATTGATGTGGATTGATGAATATCAACATTTTATTACGCCACATGACTTCTTGTATATGAGCACGGCACGATCATCCCGAGGCGGAATGATCTTGATGACACAGAATGTGAGCAATATTCAGGCGTCAATCGGCGGAGAAGCTCAGCTTGCAAGGGTTCGCATGAACTCGCTCCTGGCACTTTGCAACACCAAGATGTTCCTCGCCCAGAATGATGCGATGGTAACCAACCCCTATACAAGCAACTTAATGGGTAAGGGCTTGCGGAAGCTCCCTGGAAGCTCGGTAAACATAAAGGAATTCGGCGGGAGTGCTTCGATATCGAGCACCTATGAGCATCTAGTGCTTCCCCATGAATTTAGCATGCTCAAGACAGGTGGAGTGCAACATGATGGCATCGTAGAGGCCTACATCACTGCCACCGGTAAAACTTTTAGTAACGGGCAGAATCATATGCTGGTCGAGTTTCGACAGCCCTGGTTTGCATAGCCCTCAAATTTCTTAACTCAAAAAAACAATAACCATGTCTCAACAACCATATAAGAATGATTTTGACTTGTTAATGGATCGGTTCGGCTTTGGCAATTGGTCGCTTATCAAATGGATATGGCAAGTCATTTTTGACGGAAGTTTTTTGGTGTTGATGGTCTTTGTGCGCTTTCGCATCGGACGGCAATTCATCACCTTTGGTAACTGGTTTCGTGGTTCGCTCCTACTGTGGATTTTTATAGGGCTGGGCGTCTTTGCTTATGATAGTGCCTTGATGCACAGCGAACCAGGAGTGCCCGTAAAGAGCAGTATGATGCTTCTGTGGTATCATTATGCTGTCTTCACCGCGCTTTTCATTTGGCGAGGATTAGCCAGCTTTTATTATCTGCGCAACGCCTATCGCCCTGGCGCACTCATTGTGCCGGAATATCACATTGGCGACAGTGTCTTCTATCGGCCAGTACGGTTTCTGCTTAGCTGGACGGGATTGATTGATGAAGAACGGCATGCCCGAACCTTTTGGAAGCTGAACGAAAATCGCTGGATGAGCGTCTGGGAACCAGCATTGATTTTTCTGATTGGCTGGCATGTAGCTGGTAGCGGTTATACTGCTTATGGACTCATCCTGATGATTGGAGCTTGTGGCTTGGCTTATTACACCTTTATTGCCCTAAACAATACGGCACGGGTAGCGGAAAGCCAGCAAGAAGCCGAATATCAAAGTGAGGAAACGATGCGACGCCCTGCCGCCCAGACGAAAAAGAAGCGTCACGTCATTGGTGATAAATAACCCTCTTCTTTAACGTGGGATGCACCTTAAGTGACGGTGCATCCCCCTAACTCACTTTAGCATGGTTATTAAAACACTTCAGGCCGTTGTTAGAAAGGGCGCTGGACTCTTAAAGAAAGCGCAAAATCGACAACGTAAACAAGGTTCACAGCAATCAAAGCAGAAACAAGCAACAGACAAAACTTCAAGTAAGCAAGCTGAGCAGAAAGAGTCTAGCGTAGAGCAAAAAACAAATCAGGAGCAACTGAAACAACGGATTCAGGATGATCCATCACTACGTAAACAAGTTGATGAAGTAAAAGCCAAGAATCTTAATGTGCAAGCAGATAATAGCGACGGGGCTCTTCCCACAAGTGCCAATGATGGAAATTATGTTCCAAATCGACAACGATCACTTTCATTAGATGACAAGGGAGGGCCTGCTCTCTAATTACTGGAAAAGGGGCAGGCTTTCTGCTATACTATCCTTCTGAAATATATGGAGGAATCATGTTTGAACGAATAATTGTACCACAGGAATTAACAGATTTACGAGAGCGAGCATGCCAGGGAGAGTTTATTGCACTTTTTGATCTGGCACGCGCGCTCATCAGAAACGGAACGGTACAGCATCGCTATGAAGATATGTTTAAACTGGTGATGGGTATTCTTGAACATCCGGAATGTGAGAATGATCCGGTGCGAGAATGCGAAAGCTATATAATGCTGGTAGCAGTATTAAAGCGTGGTCATGAAGAAGGAGAATTAAGCCATGAAAGATACCTCAACTTTGCGGCTCTGTACACGCAGCAATTCATCCGAGAGATGGTACAGCAGCCACTGAAAGCATGGAATTTTGAGCAATTAACCGAGGCACTCGCCTCCTTCAAAAAGTACAGTGATACCTACATAGCAGAATATATAAGGGAATAGGTTACGAGTGCCTCTCCCCCGCACGATCGGTACATTGATGGTGCGTCTTTCACTGGTTGCGCCCCTCTTCATCTTTTCGGTTTACAGGCGGTCTTGGCTATGCTTAGACGAGATGTCTGTATTCATTTAATTCACGAGAGGGTGTGGCAGATTCGCTAGGGCGAAGCGAGAATAGTGGCCTTTGAGAACTGTAGCGCAGTGTACGTGCAAGTACATGAGCAACAGCATGCGCAGAAGGCTACTATTTGCAGCAAGTCATAGTAGAATATGGCAGCACCCTCTAAGAGGGGAGCGTGGCTTGAAGGAGCTGGATCGACTGCCGAAGGATGAGGCTTCGATCCAGTGACGGGAGTAAGTGACACGATTAACAAACAACAATGCTACGTATAACCCAAAGTAATAATGCTGCTGGTGCCGCTAGCTATTTTGACGAGGGGCTCAAACGTTCGGATTACTATACCGGCGAGGAGCATAGCATTGGTAGCTGGCATGGTAAAGTCGCAGAGCGGATGGGACTGGAGGGGGAGATTAATCGCGATGATTTTGTCGCCCTTTGTAATAACCAACATCCCACTGAAGGTGGACAGCTGAACCCACGTCATAGCCCTGATCGCAAGACGGGGTATGACTGCACCTTTAGCGTACCAAAGTCTGTTTCCATAGCCTGGGCGGTTGGTGGGGATGAACGCATTCGCCACGCCTTTGAACAATCGGTTGAGGCGACCATGCGCGAGATGGAGCAGAATGTACGCACCCAGATGGGACAAGGCAAGGACAAGCAGCATGCCGTGACCAGGGAGTTTATCTATGGTGGATTTACCCACCGTACCTCCCGCCCGATTGACGGCACCCCCTCCCCTCACCTGCATCGCCATTGCTTTGTGATGAACACCACCTGGAACAACGATAAGCAGCGTTATCAGGCACTTGAATTTGGTGACGTCAAACGCAAAGCCGCTTATTATGAAGCGGCCTTTCATGCGCGGATGGCTTATGCGTTGGAAAAGGAGTTGGGATACAGGATTGAACGCCATGGCCGCAGCTTTGAAATTGCCGGGATCAATCGACGGCTTATTGAGCGGTTCTCTCCTCGCACGCGCGAGATTGAACTGCGTGCGAGACAAGAGGAGCAGGAAAAGGGAGCGCTTTCAGCCAAACAAAAAGAACAGCTGGGCGCACTCACCCGGCAGAGCAAGACCAGCGGCACCAGCTGGGAGGAGTTGCAAAGCACCTGGCAACAATGGATGAAGGAGGATGAAGCTGACACCGTAAACCGCACCGTTGAAGCGGCACATGCTCCAGCCGCAACAAAGGGAAGTGAGATGAGCCCGGAAGAAGCCATTGAACGCGCGCAGGCGCATCTATTTGAGCGGAAATCCGCCGTGCGCCACGATCAGCTGGCCATGCAGGCGTTACATCGGGGGTATGGCGATGTGTTACCGGAACAGATTGGCACGGCAATTGAGCAACGAGCTGGCTTCCATCAACGTCAGACAGGTAAAGACCGCTACGTTACCACCAGCGCTGCCATACAAACAGAGATCGACATGATTGAGCATGTGCGCCAGGGACGCGGGCAGTACGAGCCATTACATGACAGCTATGAACCCAAAGCCGATTATTTGAATGATGAGCAGCGACAGGCCATACATACCACCTTGCAGAGTCGCAATAATGTGATGATTGTGGCAGGCCGTGCAGGCGTCGGCAAAACGACGCTGGTAAAAGAAATTCGCGATGCTGTTGAAGAAAAAGGAAAGGCTTTCGTGGGGGTGGCACCCTCCAGCAAAGCCTCGCGCGATGTGATGCGCAGCGAAGGATTCGAGATGGCTGATACGGTCGCACAATTGATTCATAACCCAAAAATGCAAGCCCAGTGCAAAGATGGGGTGATATGGTGTGATGAGGCGGGCATGGTGGGCAATGAGACCATGAACAAACTCTTTACTATCGCGCGTGAGCAGAATGCCCGGCTATTACTGACGGGAGATACCAGGCAGCACCACGCGGTCGCGGCGGGTGATAGTTTGCGTATTCTTGAGAAGGAAGCGGGCATTCCGGTAGCACGGGTGAATACGATTCAGCGGCAACGCAATAGCCTCGCCTATAAAAAGGCCGTGCGGCTGGCCGCCGATGGCAAGATAGATGCCGCCCTGCATCAGCTGGATCGTATGGGGGATGTAGTAGAAGCGGGGAGCAAAGAAGAACGACTTAGCACACTTGTAAACGACTATGTGGAAGCGACGGCAGCAGGTAAGACCGGATTGATCGTTTCCCCTACCCATCGAGAAAGTCAGGAAGTGACCATACAGTTGCGTGACCATTTGCGAGAAGCCGGGCAACTCAGCCAGCAAGAACGGAGTTTTACCCAGCTGAAGGCGACTAACTGGACAGAGGAGCAAAAACGCGATGCCGCCAGCTATCAACGAGAGGGGCTAGTGATGGAATTTCATCAAAACGCACAAGGCCATCAACGGGGAGAACGCTGGCAATTAGAACCCGCAGACTCAACCATACAGACAACCAGCGTGACCGGCCAACAGGAAAACCAAAAGGCTGATATCTCCCTTTCACTCTCGCAACGCTTTACCGTCTATCAGGAAGAATCAATCAGCATTGCCAAAGGCGATAGAATTCGGATTACCAAGGGTAGTAAGACACGGGAAGGTACACGCCTGAATAATGGCGACCTCTTCACCGTATCAGGCTTTACCCGTGAAGGACATATGAAGCTGCATACCGGCAAAACACTTGATAAGGATTTTGGCCATATGGCTTACGGCTATTGTACCACCTCGCACAGCTCACAAGGCAAAACGGTTGACCAGGTATTTATCGCCCAATCCACCACCTCACTCCCGGCGGCCAGTCAGCAGCAATTCTATGTATCCATTTCACGTGGTAAGGAACGCTGCCGCATTTATACCGACGATAAGCGAGCATTGGAAGAAGCCGTGAAGCGCTCCGGAGAGCGAATGACCGCCCGTGAAGTGGCAGGGCTTGACCGTCGCCGTCAACGCAGTAGGATGCAACCTTCCCGCGCAAAAACAATAACAAAAACTCCTGATCATGGAACAACTCGAGAATTATAATAAAAGTTACCAGCCCAATACGGGGAATTGGGCAAAGCGGGAGGCCGCACCAGTAGAATCAGCCATTGAGCAATCAATCTTCTATGACCAGATGCGCCAGCTCGGGGCGACAACATTGTTTATTACCATTGAGCGCAAAAGTCTGGAGCACCACGCTATCCCAGCGCGCGATATTGATGAGATCTATTTTCATCCCGATAAAGGGATTTATCTGTTCTTTCGAGCCGGGCAAATACATATTGAAGGGCGCAACCTACAGCCACTCGCCCTGGCGCTCACGCAGCAGCGCGTCACCACCATTCGGGATTATTGCCGTAAAGCCGATATGCTGTTTGATCAAAAAATATTGGTGATTACCAAGATTACCTATGAATCGGAATATCTCGAAAACATCTAGCTACGATTATTACTTAAACAAAACGGCCAGAATAATGGCAATGGTCATTGTTGTAATGAGTCCTACTGTCCAACGGGTTTGATTAGCGATTTCTCGTTTTAATTCACCCGTTTCTTTTGTGAGGAATAATGTTTGCTCATGAAAGGCTTTTTCAAATCGGCGTTCAGTATCCATAAGTTCCTTTAGCACCCAATCTTTATTTGCCAGCTCGACCGCTGGGGGTTCGGTTGTTACCTTTTCGCTCATAGGAAGAGTGTAGCGCAAATGGGACTGTCTTGCAAGGCGGGTTACAAGATAGAGGAGGAAATAGTCCCTCCCCTATCGTGCTTTAAGCCGTTTCAGCCTGTGGCTTTGCTTTCTTTGGCAATGGTGCCATTTCTATACGGCGGGCGATGATGACCGCTTCCTTTTTGGTGATGATGTCATTATTGCCATCAACCAGCTGGAAGGGACGATAGGACAAACTCCCCGTCACCGTGATACGTGTGCCAACTTTAAGCTGTTTGGCGATTTCCAGTACCGAAGGACTAAAGACCAGAACATCATGCCAGATGGTTTCTTTCTCCTTCCATTCGCCGGTTGCTTCAACCTTATAGCTATCCGTAGTGGCAAGCGTGAAGCCTGCAAAACGGGTGCTATCTTCTCGTTCAATAATGCGAGCCTCAATGCCCATATTACCAGTGAGGGTAAGCGTGTTATTAATTGCCATGAGTAATTCTCCTATAGGTTATTGTTTTTATACCCCTTTAATGAAGAGGGGTAAAGCATCTCCTGCTTTATTCCTTGCCCTTCGGCGAGAATGGGGGTGCAAGGAGCAAGGAGGCTCCGACCGAGGGTTCCCTTAAAGGGAGACGGGTGGATGCCTTGCGCCGCGCTGGGGGCAAGGCCCTAAGAAGTAACAACAAATCATTCAGGCTGAGGGCGTAGATTTTCTCACTAACGCTTCATTAAGGTCAAGGTGAGGAGCATAGATTTCACTTCGATCAACAATTTTTCCTGGAAATATTCTTTGGAATCTTACAGCACAGTCTTTCCCCGGCTGATCATTATCAAGATATATATGGATTTCCCGGTAAGTATATGTTTGCAAATAATTGGTAGTACGATCAAAAGAAGAAAGCGAATGCATAACAATGCTATCCTCAGGCAATTCCTGTACTCCTAGCATAGCCATTAGTGAAAGAAAGTCGAGGATTCCCTCAAACAGGTTTACCACGCCCTGCCCTGCTGTACGACCAGGAACAATCGTAATATCCCTACCATTTAGAACAGATTTAAACCGATATTTATCAGAGGCAGAGCGGATTTCATAGCCGCCGCTTCTATTTTGCATACCGAATGCAAAATATTCCTTCGCATTGTGTTCGTTTCGATAGATCACTTCTGTTAGATAACGGTCTACTAGGTACCGTGGTAAACAGCGTTCTTCTTCAAGGTAGCGATGAATAACTGGATTTGAAATAGGAGTCGTACGCAGAAGCGTAAGATCAGTTGTTTTAGAACGTGTCGCTTTGCGGCCTTGCTGTTGAAAAGGAAAACATGGGTGTTGTGAACTCGCCAGATTTTCTGATGATTTTGACATAGCCTGATCAAGAAATTTTAGCGCATCCTTAACACGGGTGAACCCCTCATGCCGCATGACGAAATCGATCACCGTTCCACCTTCATCACCAAAATCATTCCATATCCATTTACCGCCAAGAAAGGAGGTGTGAAAGGAAGGCGTTTTTTCTTTTCTAAAGGGTGAGAGGTACCAAAACTCTGCACCTCCCCCTATCACTTTGGCAGGGATATAACCGAGTTTGGCCATGATAGACGGTAAGGACAGTTGTTTTGCCTGATAACTATTCATTGAGAACCCTACTTATCCGAACGACGATGTGTTTTGCAATGGTGCTGGATTAACCCCATCATTACTGATATGGCTAGTGTAACCCATAACAGTAATAGAACGCAAGAGGATGAAAGAGGGGCGCAATGGCAAAGGTTTCATTGAACCAGGCAGCAAAAGACACGGAAGTATCATTACCAACGCTCTCACGCTGGCGCAAGGCTGGGAAGATTACAGCAGAAAAGACCAGCTCTGGTGGATATCTGATCGACACGGCGGAATATGACAGAATATTGGAACTGCGCAAGCAATCACCAAACATGAAACATATCGTGAAAGAGGGGATGAAAAACAATGCAACCCCTGTTGAAACGGAACTGCTCCGCTTTCAACTGGAAGGAATGGAGCAACGTTTGCGCGATAGAGAGATAGTAATGAGTGATTTACGACAAGAACGAGATGATTGGAAACAGCAAGCTCAGACTTTATTACTACAACATCAAACACCTCAAGAGAATGTGAATAATAATAGCAAGATACACGATGATATCCCTTCTTCGACCTCACTTTTTCACACACCACTTATTGGACATATCCTGTTACTACTCATTATTGGGTTATTAATAGGATATCTCTTGCCATACGGCATAATCTGATTTCGTACCAATAGTTTTTCTTTTCAATAGCAAGGTTGACGGAGTCTTCTGACTTATCCACAGCCTCTAGTGTTATTATATGTGTTAAATATAGTGTTACACCTAAGTGAATAGGCGATAAGCCATTGAGTTAATTAGGAGAAATAATCCACAGGGTAACTAATCCCCCGAACTTTGGTAACTGATTCCCCGAAAATCGGTACCTAATACCCCGAAAGACTTGACAGGTAACTGATTCCCCGAATAGAGTGCATCGGTAACTAATACCCCGATAATGATGATGGGCGGACAGACAAACCTTTTTGTGGCGACAACACATCTTTTGCCGGAACGACACCCGCAGAAAGAGCTCTTTATTTGCGATGTCGCTGACGCAGTATTGAAGGATATCATGCCCCAAATGGAGCACCCCTTCTATTCACTCTCTAAGAAACCAGATACACAGATTCGCCGGTATGAGCATAACGGCAATTGGCTGGAGATTACTCCGAGTGTGAAGGGGCTAGCGACAATTTACGATAAGGATATTTTGATCTATTGTATCTCGCAAATCATTGCCAAGCTCAAACGTGGAGAGCGCATCTCAAGTCGGGTACAGATTAACTGCCACGAGCTACTAGTGTTCACCAATCGCGGAACTGGGGGAAAGGACTATAAAGCATTATGCGAATCACTTGACCGATTAGCAGGGACTCGCATTGTGACTAATATTCAGACAGGAGGTGAGGAAGAACGAAGTTCCTTTGGGTTGATCGATGCCTCTACCATACGGCGCAAGCATGGACTTGACGGGCGTTTAGTTTGGTGTGAGATTCAGCTCTCAGACTGGATATTTAATGCGATTCGTGAGAAAGAAGTCCTGACGCTCCATCCTGATTATTTTCGCCTAGCCCGCCCACTCGAAAAACGGATTTATGAGATTGCGCGTAAACATTGTGGCCAACAAGCGAGTTGGTCAATTGATATTGAGAACCTTCTCAAGAAATCTGGTTCATTAAGTCCGTTGAAACGCTTCAAGCAACGAGTGAAAGATTTAGCGAAAGCAAATCACTTACCTGATTATAAGGTAGCGCTAGAACGCAATTTGGTGGTGTTTCTCAATCGTAAAGCGGATAAAGCGGCAACTCCCCCTCCCCTCTCATATCAGGAGCAAGCCATGCTTCAACTGACTAACGAAACATTTCAGCAAGCACGACACATCCTTCCCGATTGGGATATTTATCGTTTAGAACAGGAGTGGCAAGATTGGTGGGTACAAAGCGGCAAGCCCTATTTAGCCTATCCTGATAAAGCATTTTTGGGCTTTTGTACCAAGCGGGCAAAAAAAGCCCGTTAGAGGTCTATTCCCTGGCTGTGATCATTGGAGGCGGAAGGATCAGGCGCATGTCCAATACGTGGCTGATAAGGTTGTACGGTAGCAGCCTGTTCTTTTTGCCACTGGGACGCCCCAGCGACCAAACCCGAATTATACGATGATGCTGATTGTTTTAAGGCAGGCATAAGCTTTTCAGTAAGCGCAGGGCGATGTTGGGCAAGTAGGTATCCTGCATTAAACCCTTTGGCGATCATTTCTTTCTCTTTCATTTAGAATACGTCTTTTGCATTATCTTCCAAAAACTTCAGGATAGATTCACGGTCATACATGATAACCTTTCGACTCGGTTGACTATAGCGGATGACTCCTTCATCCCGATATTTTTGAAGTGTTGTTTTCGACTGAATACCGAGCATTTGCATTGCAACATCATCTGTAATCCACTTCTCATGGGTGGATTCTGGATGTGATTCTTTCAGTCGATCAACGACCTCTTCAATCAACGCATAGAATGCTTCTGATTCAAGACAGATTACGTTAAGCGACGAACCGAATTCAGACATATGGAAGGTCTTTCATTGAGAGAGAAGAAAGATACGAAAGCCAGAAAGAACAAGGCATGGACAACAAGAGAAAATGCTAAGACAGGAGAACATCTTTATTCTTTGGCGGTGACTAATAGTTGCAATATGTTACACTGGAATAGTCAAAAACATTCTAAGAAAGAGCAGAAATGAAGGTTTATTGATGTCTCATAAGACAGAAAAGGGCCTTCCTAGAGACAAAAATCGTCATAAAAATGTCATGAAACACCTACTGGAAGAGTTCGCAATAGTGTTGAAACAGATAGCAAAACGACGAAAAAGTTGTACCCATAGCGTACCAAAAAGAAAAAAGCCTCGATTAACTCACTGTTAATCAAGGCTTTATTTTTGTAGACCCACTAGGACTCGAACCTAGAATGTCTGAACCAAAATCAGATGTGTTGCCAATTACACCATAGGTCTTTGAAAACCAGCTTTCTTTCGAAAGCGGTGCAAATATAAGGTGAATTAAGACTTGTTGCAAGCCTTTTTGCGAAAAAATATTTCAGCTCTTGCTATTATCAAGAACAATAGCAGTTTGTACCATTTGGTTCCGGGCAAGTGTGGGAAATACCTATCTTGGAGCATGGCCCAGATTAGCGAATTATGAAGAGACACGAAGCCTTGGTCCCGCTCTCTCGAGAGCACCATCAACTACTTATCCTCGCCCAGGTACTTAAGCAGGATGTACCCGCCTTTCGAAATATGCCGGATACGCCGGAAACCCAACGGGACTACGCCCTCGAACGCTATCAGCAGATCTTGAGCCCACACTTTCGTTGGGAAGAGGAAGTCTTGCTACCACTGGCCGAAAAGTATAGTGATAAGCTTCAACGAATGGCCCAACAAGTACGAGATGAGCATGCCGCCCTGCGCGAAGCTTTTGACCGCCTGGTAGATGCTCCTGCGGAAGATTTGCCTCAGCAACTCGATTTACTTGGCCGACAGTTAGCTGCACATGTGCGGTTTGAAGAGCGACGTTTCTTCGAAAAGCTTCAAGAGACCCTTCCTGATTCAGCCTGGATCAGCATGGAACAGCCCGGGCGCTGGAATTAATGAAAATAGAATGTGGCAAGCATTCCCTCTCCTCCTACGCGTCCAGCTGCTTTGGTTTGTGTTACTTTTTCTCATTATCAGTTCCTGTCAGCAAGAAAACTGCGACACTAGCCTGTCTTTCTACCACTGGAAAACGCAGTACGCACCCGACAGCTTAGAACAAGCATATCTACAAACGCTTTCTAGCGAACGCCTCTACCTACGTCTATTCGATGTGGACTGGGACCCCACTCGGCAAGAACCGACGCCTAAAGCGGAGGCTCGTATCAACGCCCAGCTATCCCGCACTATCGTTCCCACGATCTATATTACCAATCGCACCTTATTGCAAGTCTCCACAATCCAGCGGAAAACCCTCGTTCAGCAAATCTTGGAAAAGGTGGCATCATATATCTCTTTAGACAGCATTCCCGAGCTACAGATCGACTGTGATTGGACAGGGCGCAGCCAAGCAGCTTATTTCAAACTTCTAAATGACTTGAAAGCACAACTACCTACCAGCACCGCATTATCTGCTACCCTGCGACTGCATCAATACCGCTGGCCGGAGAAAACAGGCGTGCCTCCTGTGGATCGGGTAATGCTCATGTTCTACAATATGGGTGACCTGGATGACTGGACAGAACCCAATTCCATCCTCAACCTAGACAAAGCCCAGGCCTACTTACAGCACACCAACGAATACCCGCTCCCGCTCGACATTGCATTGCCCTTGTTTCGCTGGGGTGTCCTCTATCGGCAAGGGCAAATGATTAAGCTAATCAACAAGCTGAGTCGGGAAGAACTAGAAGCCGTTGGGGCCGTAGCTACGGATGAGCAGCGCCTGCATTTTCGCATTCCGGAAAGTACGTATCTTCAAGGCTACTACCTGTATACCGGCGATGAGATCCGGCTAGAAGAGGTAAGTCCGCAAGACCTGCGGGAGGCTGCGAAACTACTACGCCCCCTACCCTGCAGTCAGCGCCGCTACCTCGCTTTCTATCACCTAGACAGCGATCTTCTACCGATTTTTCCGCCAGATTCCCTGCGCCGGGTACAGCAAGAATTGGATCAGGAAACGGAATACGAATGAGGCTCCTAAGATTGCCGCTTTTTCTCTTTGTTTTTATCCTTTGCCCACTGGTTATCAGCACCGATTGTGGCCCTGGCTACGCTCCTTTTTATGGCTACAGCTTCATCAATCCGGAAATCACAGAGTTTGATGCCGAGCTAGCCCCCTTCTTTCTCGATTTCGGTAAAATCCATGAGGAATACTTCAAGTCTACCCAGGAGGTATACCAGCTCGATAATATCACGGAGTGGCGCGAGCGGTACTGCAACAAGGCCACGGTGGCTGACATCCGTTATATCGTCTACAAGGCATCACGTTTCCAATTAGAGGACCTACTCCGAGCAATTGACCGCCCAAGCGGTACTGGTAGCGCTAGCGTAGGGCCACTGGTAGCCAACAACAGCTGGGGGCAATATATGCTGCGCCACGGCTGTAGGGAGACGGTGGAGTACCTCATCTTCGCCAAGCGCTGCGAGCGCCACGTGGTAGCACCAGCCGAAAGTTGGAGACGCATTGAACGGGATGTACCCGCCATGCAGCGACTTATTGATGAGGCCTACGAGGCCTTTCTTCGTACCGAGTCAGATTACATTAAGCTTCGTTATGCTTTTCAAGCGATTCGTCTAGCCCACTATGCCAAGGACTACCATCAGACGCTAGATTTGGTGGAGTACTATATGCCTAAGATCGACAATGATCCGTCTATTGTAGAGTATTGGATCAAGGGGCACCAGGCAGGAGCGCTGCAGGCTTTGGGCGATCGTGCGGAATCCGCCTACCTCTACTCACGGGTTTTCGAAGAATGCCCGGGCAAGCGCGAAAGTGCTTTCCGGAGTTTCCGAATCGATACAGATGAAGAATGGCAGCAGTGCCTACTGCTGTGCAAGAGTGATCATGAGCGTGCCAACCTCTACGTATTACGCGCCAACAGCAACAACGCCCACCTTATTGAGGAGATGCGCAACATCTATCGCTACGATCCGCAACATCATGCGCTGGAAATGCTCCTCGTTCGAGAGCTACAAAAACTCGAAAAAGACCTCCTAGCCAACGGAATCAATCCTCAGGCTGGCAACAATGCGCGCGTGCACAACATCCCTCGCAAATACGCTGGTGAGCGGGTAGTTGAACTGCAAGGATTGGTCCGGGAATGGTTAGACGAAGGTCTCCTACCGGAACCGGGGCTCTGGAAACTCGCCGAAGGCTACCTAGAAGTACTGGCTGGCAACTTCTACTTCGCCCAAACAACATTAGCCGAGGCAGAGGACATGATCAAAGCTAAACCGCTGAAAGAGCAGCTAGCGGTATTCCGGCTAGTACTCCGCATTCTTTCTCTAGATAATGCAGGAGAAGAGGAAGAACGCGAACTAGCCGACCTGGGCCGCAAATTTAAGTACTACGAAGAGTACCCCGACTTCCCAAAGCTGATCAACGACAAGCTCCGGATGCTCTATCGCGAACAAGGTTCGGGCGCCAAAGCCTACCTGATGGAGTACAGCCTGGCTCAGCTTAAAGCCAATCCCGATATCGACATTATCGACGAGCTCATCGACTTGTGTCGTAAGGAAGATCGGACCAAGTTTGAGAAAGCCCTGGTAGAATTCGAAAACGGGGTCACCATTGAGAACGATCTCCTCAACACCAAATCTGCTTACCTACTCGGGCAAGGATATCTGGAAACGGCCCTCAATGTAATGAAAGAAATCCCGGAACTGGAGTGGGATAACTATGGCCAGTTTAACCCCTTTGTACGTCGCTTCAAAGATTGCGTCAACTGCCTACTCCCAGATACCGTCACCACTTATAACCGCGGCGAACTCATTCAGCAGTTATTGGATCTGGAATACGAGGCCCGCGCCGCTACCAGCGCAGATCAAGCTGCATCCTACTACTTTGATCTCGGTGAAGCCTTCTACAACATGACCTACTTTGGCCAATCCTGGAAGGCTACGGATATGTTTCGTAGTGGCACTAGCGCCTACCGTGTCTTTTACGATAAAGGCTCCAATGATTTCTCCCATACTGGCCTCCCCTTAGGCAATCACGAAAACTTCAACTGTGATCGTGCCCTACGCTACTTCGACCTCGCCCGACGTACCGCTCAGAGCCGAGAAATACAGGTAGCTGCCGCCTACATGTCCGCCAAGTGCGAGCGCAATGATTATTACACCAAGCAGGCTCGCCGCACCTACGATTACTTCGGCATCATCGAAACGGACTACCAGGATACGGAGTTCTACAAGCGTGTGGTGAGTGAGTGTAGGGATTTTCAGGCGTTTGTTTTGAAATAGGTGGGGTAGTTGAATTAGTTGAGTGAATTGGATTGGTTGTGTTAGTTGCTAGACCTCAACTAACACAACTAAATTCACTAATCCAACTAACCGAACTGCCACCTAGGCCATCTCCCCTACCCTCGCAGCTTCCTGCACCTTTACAGCGTCATCCTTAATCAACCAACGAATTAAGAGTGGTAACAACAGCAAATCAGCAGCGACAGCGCTGAGGAGTGTTAGGCTGATGAGTAGACCGATGGTAACGCTTGGTGGGTGAACACTGAACAGCATTACCAGGAAGCCGAAGAACAAGATGATACTGGTGAGGATAATGGCCTTACCCGTTTCACGGAAAGTGAGATGGATACTCTCCTCTACACTCAGCCCTTTCATCCTGGCTAACTTGAACTTACTGAGGAAGTGAATGGAGTCATCAACAGCAATACCAAAGATGACGGCGAAGACGATACTCACGCCGGCCTCCAGTTCTATACCCAGGTAGCCCAATAAGGCTCCGGCCAAAAGCAGAGGGATTAGGTTTGGCACCATGGAGATGAAGAGCATGCGTAGGTTGCGGAATAGCAACGCCATCAGTACACTAACGATGAGGACCGCAATACCTAGCCCTAGCAAGAGACTACGACGAATGTATTCGGCATTCTTATCAATGATAAGTCCAGTCCCGGTTCGTTTGACTTTGATGACTTCCTGATCGATGTTTTGAGCGATCCAGGCGTCGGTGCGTTCACCGAAAACCTTTATCGTATCTGCGCCGATATCAAGAATTCGGCTGGTGATACGTGCTTTGTCTTGCTTTTCGTTAACCAAAACATTGAGTTGAAGATTAGGCACTTGTTCAGCTAAACGTTTGTAGCGTCGATATTCCGCCTCCGTTTCCGGTAGGCGATAGGCATCTACCCTGTTATTGGCGTGCATTTGGTTGAGGCTCTTATAGATGGCCGTCACCGAACCAATTGCCTGGATATACGGAAACTGTTTTAAGTAATCTTCCACTTTAGCCATCTGCTGTAGCACCGGGTAATCGGTAGCCCGATACCCATCCTGCACGAAGATCGCGAACTCTATTGGGCGGAAGCCCGAAAGCTCTTTCTCGAAAAACTGAAAATCCTCTGTGATTTGCTCGCCGCGCGGCATATTGTGGATGATGTTGTAATTGGTCGTAATCTGACTGATGCCCCAGGCACAGGCTAGTACTGCCACTAGGCTTCCCCAGCGGATCCAGCTAGCACGTGTGCGCGTAAAGCTGTAGGTCCGCTCCAGCAGACGTTCCCAGAAGGCTTGTCCTTTACCCAACTTTACAATTTGGTCGGTATTAAAGAACGACAAGGCTGCGGTCGTAAAGAAAATGACGGTAACGTAGGCGATGATCACACCAATGGCAGCATTGATTCCAAAGTCGCGGATAGGCACCACGCGTGAGGTCACCAGTGTCGCAAAACCAATGGCAGTCGTCAGGGACGTCAACAGCGTGGCCATCCCAATTTCTCGCATCGATACTCGGATCGCATCCTCCCGACTTGCCCCTTTGCGCAGCTCATCGATGTATTTCGACATGATGTGAATGACATCCGAAGTGCCAACGATAATCATGAGTACCGGATAGAGTGCTGCGATGGCGTTGAGCTCCCGCTGAGCCGCGCCCAAAAAGCCCAGAAACAAGAGTAAGCCTAAACCGATAGAGATCAAAGACAAAACGATGCCCCACGGCCGCCGGAAGAGCACATACATGATCAGACCAACGAGTAATGCTGACACAATAGCTGAGACGGTAATTTCTCGCTTCTGCATGTAAACCAACTCCTTCTGAAAGTAAGGACGGCCCATGTAGTGTACGCGTTCGAAACCTACTTTATCCACCAGCGCTTGCAGTGCTTCCATATGCTCCTCGCTCTCCTGCAGGCTCATGCTACTGGTGGTACGGAGGTAGACCATTAAGGTCGTAGCGTCCTCATTGATGAAGTTGTGCCGGAAACGCTCGTCAGCTAACAGTCGCTTCTTATCGGCCTCGTAGCGGGAGGGGTCATTACGATGGATTACCGGAATGCTGGTTACCGCAAAAGGCGTCTTGAGCGGGTAACTGAACTTAGTCAGCGACTGGCTCTCCTCTACAAAAGGAACCTTGCGGGCATCCAATGTAAAGCGGTGAACCTTATTCAGAAAGGCGCTATCGAATACACCTTCTTCGCGCACCAAGGCTACCAACAAGAAGTTGTCATCCGCTTCGAAATTCTCAATGAAGTCACGGAAAAACGTAAGGTCTTCATCCCCCTCGGGGAAGAACTGTTCGAAGTCGAAACTGAACTTTAGCTGAGTCGCAAAATAGCCACTCGCAATAGCCAATAGCGTGAACGCAATGATAATAGGAACGCGAAAGCGAAGCATACTCTAGATTTCGTTGCAAGTGGAACGATAGCTCTCGCTTATGGTTCGCCCGGAGGGGCGCAAAATTTATCGGATTAATGTAATATCTCCACTTTCTAAGCGCAGGTTGCCATCCAGCAATCGCAACTGGACCTGATAGATGTACACGCCAGGAGCAGCCAGATCACCATTTATACGGCCATCCCAGCCCTGGTTATCAGTACTGCTATAGACTAGTCCGCCCCAACGATCAAAGATCTCGACTAACTCAACAGCTTCCACTCCTTTAGCAGGAAAGATGAGAAAGCGATCATTGCTACCATCATTGTTGGGAGAGAAAATATTCGGTACATAGACCGCAACTGAGGCATCGACAACGAGTTCGATTTCGGTGCTCACAGAACAACCTTGAACATCGGTAACGGTGACAAAGTAGACCGTTGATTGTGTGGGTTGAGCAATTGGGTTGAGGCAGTCCGTACAACTCAGCCCCTCAGCAGGCTGCCAAAGGATCGTAGCGATATCCGCAGCGGCAAGGTTAGTCTGCACCTCCAGCGGAGTATTATCTCCCAGGGAGAACTCTGTAGCATCCGCGACGATGATGGCCTCGGGAACTACGAGTTCTGTTATTGTGAAATTGAAAGATGCCTCGCATCCGGCGGCATCACTAACCGCTACTTCAAAATTCCCAGGAGGCAAATTTGTGAAAAATCCGTTGTCTTGAGGTGTTCCGCCATTTAGGGCAAAAGAGAATGGCGGGACACCAGCTATTGCATTCAAGCTAAGGTTGCCAGCACTGGGATCGTCACAAGTCGGTGATGAGACGATCGCTTCTATTTCGATGGCGTTGGAAGCCGGCACGATGAAGTCTTCCTGGAAGCTACAACCGGCAGCATCTGTCATATTCAGTGTGTACACATCAGGACTAAGGTCAGTGAGGGATAATACGTTAGTCCCAATAACATCACCTGCACTGTTCAACCATTCTACCGTAAACGGGGCGACGCCTATTTGCGCTGTGATGGCTAATCCTCCATCGCTCTGTCCACAGCTGGTAGAAGTGATGGACACGACTGCATCCACAACTGCGACATTCAATACGGCCGTAGCGGTGCCTTCACCACAGCCATCCGTCGTCAGGACCGTATACATTTGACTTTGGGTGGCAATCACTGCCAACTGACTTGTGGTCGACAACACATTTCCTGCACCATCCAACCAAGAGAAGCTAAGATTTGGCGTAGCACTGGTGGCCGTAAAGGTGGCGGTTTCACCAGGACAGACTTCCGCGGGTTCAACAACATCGAGGACAATTTCTGGCACAGGAGCTACTTCTATTGTATCGGCAAAAGTGCCACAGTTGGGTGAGGTATAGTTTAGGATATAGCTACCCGCTTGAGTGACATTCAGGTTAGGGCCGATGGTTCCGTCATCCCAATTGTAATCACCGGCAAATACCTCCGCAGGCATTAAGCTAATCGTCGCACCCGAACAAAGCGTCTGATCAGGTCCTAGATTAACACTTCCGGCAAAATCGTCAACAAGGATAGTATCTCTAGCAATACAAAGCCCATCACTTACCGCAACACTATACTCGCCAGCAGCACCTACCTCCAAAGTGGGCTGACTACTACCATCTTGCCAGAAGTAGGTCCAGGTAGGATCAAGCTGCGGATCTATCGTGAGCATTTGGCCTGGACAAAGCAACGTATCAGGCCCTAAGTCTATCTCGAATGGCACACCGCTTGCTTCATTGGTAAATGGCCGATCAGCCACGGTAGTGCTACCATTTTGGGTAGTCGTAATCCCGAAAGTCTGGAACAGAACGGAAGTAATCGTAAGGTTGGCCGGCATTAGTTCATAATCCACCGACTCCACACACAATGCCTCTCCGGCAGGGTCAATCTTCGCAACTTCCAATTTATCGAGATCAGATGCACTCTGATATATGATGGCATAATGATTATCCGAAGTCAGGGTCAGTAGATCACCATATTCAGGAAAAATTGGAGCATGCAGAAAGCCTGGCGCCCCGAATTGTCGGCCCCATATCATCGTGCCATCGCTGTCTAACTTAAGGAGCTGCGGCCGAACTTCATCCAGATTATTGGAGTCGCCCGTGATAGCAATAACTATATCTTCCTCTGGCGTGACAATCAACTTACTGGCTTGCCCAGCAATGGTGAACGCTTGCCCAAAAATGGTGGTATTCACCGGTAGGTCATCAATCTGAGTAAACCTAGACCAAATCTCTTCCCCACTTGTATCAAGCCGACTCAGGATAAAACCTTCGGGTCCCTCATCGGAAGAATCCGTCACAAAATGCAGGTGCTGTAAGAGCATCAAATCACCATTAGTCAATCGCTGAATGGAGATACCGGTATTGACATAGCTGTCGTAGTCGTAGGTCTTAATCCACATGATAGCTCCAAAGGTGTTGACCTCCATGACAAAAGCGTCAGTTGGATCACCTGTGTCACCGTTAGCTCCAGTAATCACCAGGTTGCCATTAGGTAGCGCTACAGCACTATAACCTAGTTGATCTATATTGAGGCTATTGATATCGTAATACCGAGACCAAATCTCGTTGCCCGCATCGTCCAGTCGTGTAGCATAAAGCTTCCAGCTGTTGTTGCGATCGTATGCACCAATCACCGCATAGCCGCCATCGGCAGTTACTTCGATGCCATAAATCAACTGCGCATCATCTGCGCCCAATACCCTGGTCCACTGAACATTACCATTGGCATCCACCTTAGCCAGGTAGCCATCCTTGACCGTCGTATTTTGGACACCGGCCATAATGAACCCGCCATCCGGTGTCGCATGGATTTCATTCATATCATCAAACACCCCGGAGCTGTAGGTGCGTGACCATAAAATCTCCCCAGCAGCATCGGTTCGTATTACGATCGGCGCTGCGGCAACACCTGGCGCTCCGCTATCCATGACTAATGCATATACACCGCCATCAGCGGTTGAGGTTAGATCGGCTACTACTACAATACCACCGACCGCTTCCTCATAGCGCTGAATAAAAGCTTGAGCAGAGATCAGGCTGGTGATACAGAGGCAGAATGAAAGCACAAGTAATGATCGAAGCATCGGTGGTGGATTTTCAATGGTCGGTAGTGTCATTCAACGCCCGAAGCTACAACCAAGACCCGTGAATTATGAAATTTCATGGCTAGTCATTGGGCTTAGTGGCAGTTCTATTGCATTATACTGCCCCAGGCCGTTGGTTTTTAGTAATTTTCGTCCATGAATTGGACAGAGCAACTCCCGGTAGAACTACAGCCTTTTTTGGAACGCTTTCAGGCTACCGCAATGCCTTGTATTCGTTTACAAATCGAGACGGAGCCCCCTGCTAAACGCTGGCATTCTACCCTGGGTCGAATTTTATACTGGCCCGTTGCCCAAGAGTGGCCCAGTGATGAAAATGGAAGGCCGTTATTCGGTTTGCTCCAGCTCAATCTCGCTGAGCTCCCCTCGTTACCCAGTTTACCTTCGCACGGCATTTTACAGTTCTTTGTTACGGATGATGCCTTCTGGGGCGCCAACCCACTTGACCCAAGACGCCAGGACAACTTCCGGGTGGTGTATCACGACGACCCCGAACCTGAGCACACCGAATTGCTCTCCGATTTTTCTTTCCTCCCACTTTACGAAGACCTCCCGCTACAACGCGATATAAGCTTAGCCATAACAGGTACCTTAGTGGATATGCCTATGCCGCCGCAGGATTATCGTTTTGAAGAAACCCTAGGTGACATCTTTGAATCCTTCGAAGATCAAAAGTGGGACCTCCTGGGAGCTTACAAGAAAGCCATTCGTACCGTTGGGCACAGGCTAGGTGGTTACGCTAGCTTCGTGCAAGACGATCCCCGTCAAAGCACGGACACTCCACAATGGGAGCTCTTACTCCAGTTAGACACCGATCACAAAACCGGACTCATCTGGGGAGACTATGGCGTAGCCCATTGGTTTTTCGCACCTAGTGTCCAGAGTCGCAGCCTCGATGCAGTGCCCGCCAATTCTTTTGCGATGATTTGGTATGGGTGGGAGTGTAGTTAGAGTTTATTATTCCTCGCGTCGGGGTTTATTCCTCGCGTCGGGGGACGCTCGGGAACACGGGACGCTCGGGAACAGGGGAATAAGAAACGCCCGAATCAGCAGAAGCCGATCCGGGCGTTGTATTAGGAGGTGTAGGATCTACACCTTAGTATCAATGATGCACTGCGGCTTACTCGTCGCCAGCATCGTCAGACAGCTGCTCTTTTAGCTGGCTGAACACATCCAAATCACCAAGCGTATCACGCTCAACACTTGATTGTGTTTTCTTGATGGCTTGGCGAGTTTCCTGGCGCTCTTGGTTACGCTCCTTACGTACCTGCTCATCAGCTTCGCGGCGGATGTCTTCTAGGTAACGTAGGTGGCTTACCATGATACGCTTGTCGTCGCGGTTGAACTCAATCACCTTCACAGTTAGTACCTCATCTGCTTCAGCGTAAACACCGTCGTCCTTGCGGATGTGCTTAAGTGGAGCATATGCTTCCAAACCGTATGGCAATTGTACGATAGCACCACGGTCGTCTTTACGCAACACGGTAGCTTCGTGGTAAGAACCTTGAGGGAATACGGTTTCGAAAGTATCCCATGGGTTCTCTTCCAACTGCTTGTGGCCTAGAGACAATTTGCGGTTGCTCTTGTCGATCTCGAGGATCATGATATCGATATCCTGACCAACTTTGGTGAATTCGCTTGGGTGACCATAGCGCTTCGTCCAAGATAGGTCTGAGATGTGGATCATACCACCGATACCGTTCTCCAACTCTACGAATACACCGTATGGAGTAAGGTTCTTCACCTCACCAGTGTGACGGCTACCTTCTGGGAATTTCTCTTCGATCTTATCCCATGGATCGTCCTGAAGCTGCTTCACAGAAAGTGACATCTTGCGGTCTTCACGGTCGATAGTAACAACCTTCGCTTCGTACTCTTGACCAAGCTTGAAGTATTCGCGAGCGTTGATTGGCTGGTTGCTCCAGCTAACCTCAGAAACGTGGATCAAACCTTCAACACCTGGCTGGATTTCTAGGAATGCACCGTAGTCCTCGATGTTAACGATCTTACCTTTAACCACAGAGCCTTCGGTAACTTCTTCTGAAAGTACTTCCCATGGGTGTGGTTGCAGCTGCTTCAGACCCAAAGAAATACGCTTCTTGTTCTCGTCGAAATCTAGTACTACTACGTTGATCTTCTGGTTTAGCTCCAGCTCCTCGCTTGGGTGGCTGATACGGCCCCAGCTGATGTCCGTGATGTACAAAAGACCATCGACACCACCAAGATCTAGGAAAGCACCGAAATCGGTCAAGTTCTTCACAAGACCTTCCAATACCTGACCACGCTCAAGGCTAGCAATGATTGCTTCACGCTGCTCTGCCAAGTCGCTTTCGATAAGCGCTTTGTGCGAAACAACGGCGTTCTTGATGGCTTCGTTGATCTTCACCACCTTGAACTCCATGGTTTTACCCACGTAGCTATCATAATCGATGATTGGCTTAATGTCAATCTGAGAACCAGGCAAGAAGGTTTCCAAACCGCCACAGTCGGCGATCAAACCACCTTTAGTCTTGCTAATAACAGTACCTTTAATAACAGTACCATTCTCGTAGCTGTCCTTGATAGCATCCCATGCGCGCAAGAGCTTAGCCTTACGACGAGATAGTACCAACTGACCACGAGCGTCTTCTTGTTGTTCTACGTAAACTTCTACAGGATCGCCTACTGCCAGATCTGGCATATCGCGAAACTCAGACAATGGAATTAGACCGTCAGACTTGAAGTTGATGTCCAATACTACGTCACCGTCGTTGATCGCAGTAACTACACCAGAAACGATTTCTAGCTCCTGGATAGCAGACATGGACTGATCGAACTCAGCCAACATAGCTGTGCGCTCCTCCTCAGTGTAGGTGTTGTCAGCGCTCTGATCAATTGACCAATCGAAGTCATCGTGAGCCTCACCAGTTGCACCGGTTGGCACTTCTACTTCAATTTCAACGTCGTCTTCCTCGTCTTCTTCTGTTGCTGCTGGTGCTGCTGCTACCTCTTCAGTAGCTTCTTCTACAGCCTCTGCAACTTCTTCGACAGCTTCCTCTACTGCTTCAGCAGTTTCTTCGGCAGCTTCCGCAACTTCTTCTGCGGCAGCTTCTACTGTCTCTTCCGCAGCCTCTGCTACGGTTTCAGCCGCTTCTTCTACGGCTTCGGTGGCCTCTTCAGTGGCCTCCGCTGCAGCTTCTACTACCTCTTCTGCGGCAGCTTCCACTTGCTCTGCAGGAGTCTCAGCCTTTTCCTCTGAAGGAGTCTGCTGTTCCTGCTCTTCTAAATTTTTGTCATCTAGCATTGAAAGAATGCTTTTGGTTAAGAAATCAAATTTGCCGCGCAAAGGTACGCTTTCTATGTATTCTACACAAACTAAAATTCAAATAACTCGCTAGAATTCAGGGGCTCTGATCCACCACAGGGATCGAAACTTGTAGCAGCCCAGTAGAAATGAACAATATGGCCCATCTTTAGCTTCTATCACTGCACCTTTCCGCCCCTCCGGCAATAGGTATACCGCTAACGAAGTGGTTTGGGCTTTGCCA
>ENA-UENW01000205-UENW01000205.1-marine-metagenome-genome-assembly--contig:-NODE-205-length-31395-cov-3.257477_pt1 | contig 31395 bp, 15 predicted proteins | sample MGYA00237876_ERZ529329 | MGnify/ENA primary metagenome ERZ529329 (study PRJEB26372, sample SAMN05368346) | marine metagenome | biome: cultured habitat; feature: ocean water; material: water; isolation... | reverse complement strand
AAGGGGTAGAAGCGGTATGCAGCTGCGCTGGAGGCGTAGGTGTATGAGAGCGGATGACCCGGTACCGCCCCTCAGGCGGTATGGCCCCAAATAATTGATCATGCTCTCAGGCAATGTTTTAAGTTCTCCACGCGTTAAAAGAGCGCAACTATCTATCCTGTATTCATAATGCAGGCTAATTATAAGTCCGACTGTAATGCTACAATATTGGGGGCGACAAAAAAAAGTCGCTTTGCAGGACGTGTAATTTATACAAACCTCTATTTTTGTAGCAGCCCTTCAGAAGCGCCGATTTCCGGTAGTTATCTCAAACGTTTTGCGAGTATTCCATGATTGTTAGTTCAGCGGCGGCGTCTGCTGTGCCTATAATACTTATCTGTTTCAACGTAAGTACGGATTATGAATCGCATTTTACCATTGCTTTTTTTCTGTTCATTGTTTGCCCTAGAGACCTATTCCCAAATTGGTGTTCAAGTAGTGGTAGACAGCGGAACTGCTTCTTCTGATTGTGGTGACCCTTTTGGTGGAGCTCCTGATCCTCTCTTTGCCGTAGAGGTTGAAAGTGGAGGCTTCAGCTTTTATCCTGAAGATCAAGGTTGCTACAATACTTTGCCAGATACCATCTATCAGGCCAATTATCCTTGCCCCTCTGCACTCCCAACTACCGTGGAGGTGTGTCTGCGGGTGACGGAAAACGATGCCCTCTTCGGGCCGCCGATCAACTGTGATATTGTCGAGTCTTGCTCTGAGACCATCTGCGATAACTTTGTTATTCCGATGGCTGGGAGTACTGCAAACTATACGCTAGCTATTGATGTACCCGGCTCCTCAAGTGGTTCGGTAACCTTCACAGTGGAGACAGCCGCGGCGCCTTTTCCGGATAACGATTTTATCTGTAATGCAGTGGATCTGGGGACTCTGATTTATGGCGATACGCTAGGTGATATGACGATTGGTAACTATTCCAATATCTGTGCCACCAACATAGGCGAGCCGAATCCGCAAGATCTAGGCTACTACTTTGTGAACCAACAAGGCGTATGGTTTAAGTTTAATACGGGCCCCAATCCAAGTGGGCAGTTTGTAGTAGAAGTGCAAAGTGACCCGATGAATGTCGGTGATCCTTTGGATCTAGAGATGGGCGTATTCATTACGGATAATGGCGCTTGTGATGGAAACCTGGTGCCCCTGTCTGGTTTTAACTTCGCCAATGAGAATGATTTCCATGATTTTCGCATGCCTTGTCCGCTACCAAATACAGACTACTACATTCTGGTAGATGGAAACAACCAAGGTGGTGACTTTGGAGGGATCTTCGGCCTGCAGGTATGGGATGTAGGTGTTCCAGAAGGCGGTGATTTACGTTGTGATGCTATGGATTTAGGTGTAGTTCCGGAGGGTGGTTCGGTAAGCACGAATGGACAAATAGCCAACTTCTGCGCCGATGATGTACAGGACCCATTCTTACCTACGTTTGTGAGTCAGCACTCGGTATGGTTTAGTTTCGTGGCGCCACCATCAGGCCATGTGATCATTGAGGGGATTTCGGATACGATCAAGCAACCGCTAGGCGTACAGTTGGCACTGTACCGCTCATTTAACAATACCTGTACCGGATTCTTTAGTTATGTCACCAGCCAGTTTACTGAGGCAGATTTGGATGAGACGATGGAGGTGACTTGCCTGTTCCCGGGACGAACGTATTTCATTTTGGTCGATGGTTCAGGAAGTGCTTCCAGGGGTATTTTTGAATTATCAGTGACGGATGCAGGCGACATCACCCCCGTGACCGATCAAGACATTACACTCTGTGCCGGAGAATCAATAACAGTAGGGCCAAATACTTATACCGCCACTGGTATGTACTCGGACACCTTGCAAGTATTTCAGGGGTGCGACAGTATCGTGAATACCAACCTGACCGTGTTAGAGGAATTGGTATTGACTGTAGAACAGACACAACCTGCTATCGGTGAAGATGGTATGGACGGTATAGCTGTGGCCTCGGCAGTGGGAGGCCTGGGCGATTACACCTTTACCTGGTGTACCGGAGAGACAGGGACAATGGCTACGGCCCTAGTTGCCGGCGAGCAATGTTGCGTGCAGGTAACCGACGAGCACGGATGTATGGATGAAGTCTGCTTCACCGTGGAGTTTACCACAGCCATTATTCCGATCTTCCAGAACGACACCTTGGCCTGTAATGGAGATACGAATGGTCTGATTACATTCACAGCTCAGAATGGTGTGCCACCATATGACTATACCTGGATGAATGGTGCCGGCACCTTGAGTGGAAGTGGTCAGATTGTGACCGAAGGAGGGGCAGCGGATATACCCGATCTACCCGCTGACACTTACACGATTAGCGTAAACGATAACTTCTTTGATACCACCTTTACGGTATTGGTTTGGGAGCCAGAGCAGCTTTTGATTGAATTGGTTGATGTGCAAGATGCTTCTTGCTTTGATTTTTGTGATGGCTCAATAAGCACTACGGCGAGCGGTGGTACGGCGCCTTATACCTACATCTGGACTGGGAGCAGTAGCAATGCAGACCAAGCGACCCAACTTTGTGCTGGTGCCTACCAGCTTCTGGTGCGAGATGCCAACGGGTGTGAAGCTACCTTGGATGTAAATGTGGATCAGCCCGCAGAGTTTATCGCTACTGCTTCGCAATTTCAGGAAGTGTCCTGCTTTGGCGGGATGGACGGGATTGCCCAGGTGACTGATAATGGTAATTCGGTGGCCTGGAACTGGAGTAGTGGTAGTATGACTCAAGTTGCCGATCAACTAAGTGCAGGAATGTATGAGGTGGAGGTGATTAATGGTGACGGTTGTCGGGATACTACTACCGTGGAAATTATAGAACCTAATGCGCCTTTGACGGTGGCCATAGTAGAATTAGAGCCGATTAGTTGTTTTGGTGCAGCTGATGGTGTACTCGGAACTTCTATTAGTGGGCCATTTACAAGCCTCTCTTACAACTGGAGTAATAGTTCGCTACAGCCTACGATTAACAACCTGGACGAGGGTAGCTATTCCTTGGTGTTGACTAATGAAAAAGGATGTGAGGCCACGGCGAATTACATTCTAAACCAGCCGACAGCGATAATAGCCGAAACTTTTGCAGTGGATATCAATTGCGTAGACGGACCCAATGCCGGGGCGATAACGGTGGAAAATGTTGGTGGCGGAACGCCTGGATATACCTACGCTATAGGAGGACAATCGTTTGGTACCATGCCCCTATTTGAAGGACTAGAGGCCGGCGCCTATGATGTAGTGGTGCGTGATGCTGCGGGTTGCGAATTGGAATTGCCAACGACTATTCAGCCACCTCCAGAAGTGGTGGTGGAGCTAGCCGGTGAAACAGAAATCAAGCTTGGGGATGAAATTATCCTGAATGCGATAACCAACAGCCAGAACCCAGTTTTCAGCTGGTCTCATGCAGATAGCTTAAGTGGACCTCTAGCTACTGTGCGCCCGACGGAAAGTTTCCTCTACGAAATCAGTGTTTTGGATTCCGTGACCTTGTGTAGTGCCAGTGATATTCTACGGGTATTCGTAGACAAGCGAAGAGACCTGTTTGTACCGAACATCTTCAGTCCTAATGAAGATGGTACCAACGATCGCTTTACCATTTATGGAGGCGACGATGTGGTTAATATCAAGAGCCTTCGTGTCTTTTCGCGTGGTGGACAATTGGTTTACGAACGAGAGAACCTGATGCCAGGCGACCTAAGTATGGGCTGGGACGGTACTATGAATGGAGATCCGATGAACCCAGGCGTGTTTGTGTATTTCACGGAGGTCGAATTTTTTGACGGTCAAGTAGAACTCTTTAAAGGAGATGTGGTATTGATGCGTTAATTTTGGGCTTGAAAATGACTATCTAGCCATATGGATTTCTGGGAAGACATGAAAGAAGTAGCGCAGAGCTACTATGAGGTGTTACTGCATCACCTGCCACGTATCGTTATTGGTACGCTGGTTCTAATCTTTATTTGGACTATTGCAGGCCGTGCCAAGCGTGCACTAAAGGCACGTCTTAGCAAAACCATGGATGATCCGCTTTTAGTGGATTTTCTAGCGCAGATTTTGAAAGTGGCACTGGTGATATTTGGCCTGCTCCTGTTCTTAGGGATAGTAGGCTTAGGAAAAGCCGCTTCGGGCCTAATGGCGGGTGCTGGTGTATCGGCCTTTATTATCGGTTTTGCCTTTAAGGATATTGGAGAAAACTTCCTGGCAGGAATCATCATGGCATTTGATCGCCCATTTAGGATTGGTGATGTAGTAGAGATTGCGGGTAAAACGGGAAAGATAATTGGCTTGAGCCTGCGAGATACCCACATGAAAACCTTTGATGGTAAAGATGTGTATATCCCGAATGGTATGATTGTCCGAAATCCGATTGTCAATCTGACAATTGATGGATTTTTGCGCAATGACTTTCAGGTGCGCCTAGAGTCCAGCTCTAATGTAGATGATGCAATAGCAGTGGTACGTACGACTTTAGAGCAGATTGAGGGCATCCTACAAGAAGATAGGGCGCCAAATACATTCATCTCTGAATATTTGCCTAGTGGAATGACACTGGTAGTGCAATACTGGTTCAATACAAATGATCCAACGGTTTCTAGCCTAGCGCTAAAAACAGAGGCTATTCAGCGTTCTATCCATGCCTTAAAAGATGCTGGTTTTCACTTGCCTGCGGATGTACGTGAAGTACACGTTTCGGGTGGTAGCCAGCCTACTTTCTCTGAACAATAAGCTAATATGTATAATCGCTCTCTCCTTGTTTTTCTGACATTCTTAAGCTTTGCGCTCACTGAGCTAAAGGCACAGATGATTCCGGGGACTACGGCGCTTAGTGTGTCCGCTACTCCGAAAGTGAGTCAGGCTTCTCATGAGAAAGCAGAGCTAGGAGAGAGTAATGGCACGTTTGGAGCTAATCTTCAATTGGAAGTCAACTATCAATACAACCGGCGCTTGGCGGTAGGGATTGGTGTAAAGTACAGTTATGACCGCCTGGAGGCTCGTAACTATACCCCCATCTTAGCTTGTGATATAGACCCCGTTAATGGGCCTGATGTATTTAATTCCTGGTTTGAGGACGAGTATACCGCTACCTATATTGGTATACCGATTTTCTTTCGATTCTACCTCGGTGGGCAGAAGCCCGCTATATACACCCGATTTGGTTATGAGTTTCTTTTTCGAGTGGCTACAGATCAGGAGAGTGTTCTTCGGTCGTGTGGAGAGAATAGCGTCTCTGTAGGCCAGGCATTGTTAGGAGAGTTTAATCGCAATGCGAGTAAGCTCAGCCTAGGCTTGGGATTGATGTTTGGAAATGAAAACAAGCCGATTCGCTTCTTTTTGGAGCCTGAAGTAGCCTACTGGGCAACCCGTGTGTTTCAGGAGGAAGGTAGTCTTGGAAGCCTGCCAAACAACATTCGTTTATTGGATATAGGTCTACGAACAGGAATTTTTTTCTAAGACACATAGGGACTTTCTTTAACTTATCCCGTCATAATAGCAGCATATCTATCGTTCAAAGATCAATGAATCTAGTGGAATGCGTCTGCTATTGAGGACATTACTATTATGCTGTTCGGCCCTACTGCTTAGTGGGGTAGGGGTAGTTGGTTATTTCCTGCAAGATCAGGCTGCCTTGATCCAGCGGGGCGAACGCTACTTTGAAGAGGAGTATGGTCTTTCTCTATCAATCGGTAGCGTGGATATTCCAAGTTGGCGTAGTTTTCCAGCACTGAATATCGAGCTGGGAGATGTTTCGATTCAGCATCCTTTGGATACATTTTCTGGATTATCACTAGAACATGTCCAGACTTCCATTAATGTGCTAGATTTCTGGACTGCTCAGATTCAATTGGATCAGGTCGAACTACAGTCGGGAAGCCTGTCAATCGGTGCGGAGGATAAGTTATTGCCTCATATCCAGGACTTAGTAGAACAACTGGATAGAGAACCCAAAACAGCTGCGGATCTAAAAGTTTCCATTAAGCCTACCTTCAAAACTTCTATTTCTGATCTGGACTTCATCTATCGCGATGTGCAACGAGGTAAGCTCATGGTGCTATGTGCTGAACGGCTGGCGCTATCTTTTGAAGATCTTGGGCAGTATGTACCAAGCGGGAAGGCCGTAGTAGATATGTGGGTGGAGCAGCTAACGTTTAACTCAACGAAAGGCAGCTACTTGGCTCAAACTCGACTCCAAATGGAACCAGCGTTCTGCGTGCAAGATGATGGAGTCAGTTTATCAGATTTTGAGTTGCGGTTAGATGATGAGGTTTTCCAAACAGCGGCAAAACTTGGTCTGACAGATGGCGGATGGTTTTACTTTGATTTATTCAATGCGCAGACGCCTTTTTCCAGTACAATTGCCAAGGTGCCTCAGGTGCTCCAACAGAAGTTAGCACCTTACCAGATATCAAATCCACTATCCGCACGTATCCGTGTTCGAGGGGGCTTTGCTGCTGGCGATAACCCGTTGGCTCGCATCGATTTTCATACTACCAATAACGACTTTTCGATTGATGGTTATCCCGGTCTTGATGGCGTATCGGCTAAAGGGTACTTGTTGAACCGAGCTTCCCAGAACAGTACTGTATGGACTCAGGAGCATCCGCTCAACCTTCGACTCCATTTTGATCAATTTGAGGCTCAACTATCAACAAGCCAGTTGCAATTTCAGGATGTGAATGTGACGTTCACGCCAGAGGAGCGACTGCGGGTTAGCGGTCAGATGTCAGCTTTTGGGGAAGCGAAAGCTATCAATGGTTTTTTGGAGGAATCGCCTTGGTCGATATCCGAAGGAGAGTATGCATTGAAAACCCGATTTGCTGGTTCAGTGCAATCAGAAGCAGATATTGCTGAAATCTTTGATGAGACAGAACTGACGCTACGTTCGACCACTGTTCAGAATGAGGACCGTTCTTTTGAATTGCCAATTCGGACCGGCCGCTTATCGCTAAAGAATGACTCCTTGTTGCTGCGAGATTTTGTGATTGAGTTGCCCAATACTACAGAATGGGTTGGCTTTAATGGTGACATCTCCGATGTTTCCAGTATGCTGGAAAAGCAGTATCAGGAAGGGTTTGAATCAATTGACAACTTAAGGTTCCACAGCCCACATATATCTTGGACTAGTCTAGCAAGTTTCTTGCCGATCAGTGAAGAACAAGCAGGTCCAGATTGGGTGAATACGGTGGCAGAAATACGTGAGTATTTAAACCCACATATTGAGTTACAGGTGGATACTTTTCAATATGATAAATATCAGCTGGAAGGTGTACAGGCCAGCTTCGATATGGTAGACGATACGCACTTAATGCTTCATCAGGTAGGTGGCACCTTAGCGGGAAATAACTTGCAATTTGCTGGCCAGCTCTTACTTGGTGAGGATGAGCCGATTTGTGATATTCATCTGAATGCGGACGGCCCGGCATCCTGGTTCAATACGCTGTTTGACAACAATACCTTTTTCTTTGATCGAGGTGCTTATACATTCTCAGGACACTACGCTGGTCCTTTACCCGATAGAGACGCCCTGATCCGACAAACCTTTGGAGAATTGAATATGTTGGATGCCGGAGTGTTGCTGGGGCCTACCAAGGTGGACTTGCCACTAGATAAGCTCCAGGTAACTTATGATGGCACCAGCTTAGAAGTACAGCAACTTGAATTGCCGATCACTTCAGAGAGTCCGATTGCCTTGAGCGGAAAAGTGGATAATTTCTACCATTTGCTTACGAGTAGCACTTCACCGGCCGCATTGAGTTCTTCCTTTTTGCTACAGGCTAATTTATTCTCCTTCCAGGATCTAAAACGGGTCTTTAGTTCGGTGCAAGAAGTAGCTGATGGACGACCGGCGGCAGTACAGCAAGCATTGAAGCCTAGTTTGCAAACCCTGTATCAGAAATTTCACCCTTGTTTAAGCCTACAGGTGGATACTTTCCAATTTGATCAGTTTTTTACTACAGCCAACACCGCGCAGATCTCCTTTGTGAATGAAGAACAGCTGGCATTCGAACATACGAGCTTTGAATTTAAGGGGCGCCCCATAAAGCTGAATGCTACGGTTGATATTAGTGATGAGTTGGTGACTCCATTCGAGTTGGCCGTTGAAACAGAACGATTTGATTTAGGAGCATTGGTAGAGACCTATGATTACTTTGGCCTCACATCTTTGCAGCGAGCAGAAAAGGTTGCGGGTAAGGTGTCGCTTAACGCGGAATTGCAGGGCAAATTTATTGATAGCATTGGCTTGCAGAAAGATCGGATGCTGGGGCGAATACACTTTAACCTGCATGAGGCGGAGCTAGTCAATTTTGCGCCGATTCAGGAAGTGGCCAATAAGTTCTTCCGCACGGAGCGGCTGCATACCATCCGCTTTGCGCCCATCACCGATACTTTGCTTATCACACATCGAGTTGTGCATATACCTAGAATGGAGATTCAGTCCACCGCCTTTAATCTATTTGTCGAAGGACACCTTAATTACGATAACAATACGAATATTTGGGTGTCACTACCATGGCAAAATCTGCGATCTTGGCAGGAAGGAGAACTACCAGAAAAGACGGGTTACGCCCAATCAGGTGGCAAACTCTTTGTCGAAATCACAGAGGCTGACCAACAGATGAAGTATCGCTTGCGCTTAACCAATAAGCGGCTCTACCGGCACCGAGGTATACCGGAGCAGTATCGCATTGACAAACGAGAGGAACGTGCTACCCGAAGAGCGTTCCGGAAAGAAAGAAGGAGAGCCAAAAGAATTGGCGCTTAGTTTATCTCTTTATAGGTCAAGCCATGGCCAAATGAGAAGAGCGGATCTTTGGAATCATAAGGCATGTCTTCCTTTTGCTGGTTTACCGCCTGAGCCGATGAAGGCATTTCAAATGGCAGCTTACCTTCCGGAGCGAATTCACCAAAAATCATGTCGAAGATGATGTCATCCTGGCTGTGGAAGTCGGCGATTACAGCCTTACTAGCCCCAGCAATTTCTGGGATTATGGCTGGTCGATCTACGGTCAGGATGGTGACGGTTGGTTTTTTATTGGCGAGTTCCATGATCGGAGCTAACTCCTCAGGGCTAAAGTGGAGGCGTCCCTGGTGTATGAAGCGCTCCAGCAGATACTCATCACGGGGCTCAAAGGGTGTCTGTATCTTCTGAATAATTACATCAGCTTCTTCAGGTGTGTCTACGAGTGTGGCATGGTCTCCAATCGCTTGGTCATAGAGCCCGGACAAGTACACTTTGATGCCTTTAGATAGTGGTAGGAGTTCGTCATTCTTTAGCAAGGTCAGAGAGCGCCGTTGGGCTTCTTTTCCAGCTTCCCAGAAAGCATCTTGCCCAACAATGTAAAGGTCTTCTAAAGGCACGTATGGATCATCAAAGAGCCCCAGGGTGAATTTGTCGCGCATGATGCGGCGCACAGAAGAGTCAATCCGGTCCTCGGAGATTCTTCCGCTCTGTACCAGTTCAATAACGTAATCGGGGCATGATTCGCCACCAAACATGTCGCAACCCGCATTCAAAATCTTTTCAACTCGTTCTAATTCCGTTAGGTTTTCAACGCCCCAGGCCGCTGGTGGCTTTATCCTACTTTCTGTCACTAAGCCCCAATCTGTACAAATAATACCCTCATAGTTGAAGCTATCCCGCAGCAAATCGGTGATCATTTCTTTGTTGTAGGAGAAACCAACATCCTCACTGGTGATGCCTACTGGAATACCATAGTAGGGCATAATGGAAGCCGATTTGGCCGGAAAGACACCGTCGATGAATGGGATGAGGTGGTAGTCAAAGTTGTTGCCTGGATAGACTTGCTCTTTACCGTATGGGAAATGAGCATCTTCGCCATCTTTTTGTGGGCCTCCTCCTGCGAAGTGCTTACTCATGCAAGCCACACTCTGTGCGTGTAAGCTGTCCCCCTGAAAGCCTAGGATATAAGCTTTGGTGAGTTTGGCACTGAGATCGGCATCTTCACCAAAGGTGCCATGAAACCGTCCCCAGCGCGGTTCCGTCCCTAAGTCGGCTACCGGAGAGAGGGTCATCCGTATTCCTACGCCTTTGTATTCTTGTCGGGCAATATCACCAAAACGCCGCATAAGGACCGTATCTCCAATTGCTGCAAATCCTGGTGGTGATACCCAACGAGAGAAGAACGGAGTAGGGATAGCCACTCCTTGGGTATTGCTCGCAACGTGCCGTGGATCAGAGGCCACAGTGATAGGGATACCAAGTCGAGTTCGTTCAGCAAGCGCCTGAACATGGTTATTCCAATTGGCGAGCGCTAAGGAAGATGGAGACTGAAAAATGTTGAAGTGGTTCATCAACTTTCGAGCGATCATGGTCGAATTAGCTTCAAGCATGAAAGTGACCGGTTCGCTGAAAACGGGGATGTCATTGTAGTAGCCGTCCTCGTTCATAGCGGCCATGTTGATGAACATAGATCCTGCCTTTTCTTCCAAGGTCATTTGGCTGATCAAATCATCCAGGCGTTCCTCAATAGACAGGCGTTTATCTTCATACGGGTCGAGTTGACCGTTCTTGTTTAGGTCACGGTAGCTATAGCCATCAACGGTTAGAATCAGTGCTCGTTCTCCTAGTAAGTTGTGGTTGCTGTTGGATATCCACTTCCATTTTGCGTAAAAGAAACCCGATACTAAAACCAATAAAAGTATAATGCCTAAAAATAAACGCTTGAGTATTCCTAGTAGTCGCTTCATAGCTTGATGATTGTGAGCGCCCTAAGTTACTAAGTGACGTGAATACTTGGCGAAAACGGAGCAGTTAAATGGGGTGGCAGGGTAGTGGCAACCAGAAATGCAAGATCATAAACGAAGAAAAGCCTGAGCGATTTGCCCAGGCTTTCCAATTTTCATCTTATCTAATGTACGCCAGAACGGCGTTTCATGCTACTTTAGACGCTCATATATCCCAGCGATACCCTGACCACCACCTACACAGGCAGTAACCATTCCGTAACGCTGATTAGAACGACGCATCTCATTGATCAACTGGATACTTAGTTTAGCACCAGTACAACCCAGTGGGTGACCAAGAGCAATGGCACCTCCATTAACATTAACGATATCCGGATTCAATCCTGCCTCCTGGATAACTGCTAATGCTTGGGCAGCAAAAGCTTCGTTCAGCTCAATTGCTTCGATATCGCCTAGCTTCATACCCACTTGCTTAAGCACCTTTGGGATCGCAACACAAGGGCCAATGCCCATGTACAGTGGATCTACACCACCGGCGGTACAACCTACCAGGCGGGCTTCAGGCTCAAGGCCCAACTGCTTAACCATCTCTTCGCTCACCACCAAGGTGAAAGCTACGCCATCACTGGTTTGAGAAGAGTTACCGGCAGTTACTACACCGCCTTGTGCGAATACTGGACGCAAGCGTGCTAATGCCTCTGGAGTGGTGCTACGACGAACACCCTCATCCATAGCTACTGTATGACTGGTTTCTACTCGCTTACCGTCTTTGACAAAGACCTCAGGTACTTCTACAGCGATCACCTCATCATCAAACTTGCCAGCATCAATAGCCGCTGCAGCTTTCATGTGAGATTTGTAAGCAAATTCGTCAGCAGCTTCACGACTGATATTGTATTTGCGTGCTACTGCTTCTGCAGTAATACCCATACTAACCAAGTAGTCTGGTGTAGAACTAGCTACTTTATAGCTCGGTGCCAACTTGTAGCCCGTCATTGGGATGCTACTCATACTTTCTGCACCACCAGCTACAAACATGTGCCCCATGCCAGCACGGATCTTTGCCGTCGCCATAGCAATGGTCTCCAGGCCAGATGCACAGTAGCGATTTACGGTCACTCCTGGTACTTCTTTGCCTAATGCTCGAACCGAAATCTGGCGCCCAATCTGCAAGCCCTGCTCACCTTCTGGGTTGGCACAACCTACGATCACATCATCTACCAGCGTAGGGTCTACTTCTGGCAAATCAGCAAAAAGTTTTTGAATTACATCTACCGCCAAGTCATCGGAACGGTAGTTTCTAAAACCGCCCTTTTTGGCTCTGCCAACGGCCGAACGGTAGCCTTTTATGATGTATGCTTCCATTGTTCGCATATTGTACTTGGTACTTAGTACTAGGTACTTAGTACAAGTGATTGTTTTGAAAGAGAATGAATCAGCTTTGATGTCATTCTATTGATCACTTCAATTTTCTCGATGCATGGGCTGATACTCGCCTCTTCTACAAATCCTAGTCTTTGTGCTAACATTAACTGAGTGAGGAGTTCTCCTCCAGAGCCACTAGCAATACCTAGAAAGTGCCGAAATTCAGCCGGTGAGTTTCTACTCGCTCCTTCTGCAATGTTAGATGGAACAGAAACCGACGATCTTCTGATTTGGCTCGTTAAGCCGAATTTTTCGGTGTCCGGGAAATGCTTAGAAACTTGGTAGACTTCTTCTACTAAGTCCATCGCATCTTGCAATACCCGCAAACTCCGAAAATCATGCATAAAGTACAGTACTTGTTAGGTTCAATAAGTATTTGGTACTAGGTACAAAGTACCAGATACCAAGTACCTATTTCCTTAATTCCGCAAAGGCTTATTCGTCTGTAGCATATGCTGGATACGCTCCAGTGTCTTCTGCTCACCACAAAGACTTAGGAATGCCTCCCGCTCAACGTCAAGTAGGTACTGCTCGCTTACTTTCTGCGTGCCAGTGAGGTCACCACCACAAAGCACATAAGCAACCTTCTTGGCAATCTTGATGTCATGCTCCGACGCGTAGTTGCCCAGCTGAAGCTCGTTAGCAGCAGCATACAAAGCGGCAAGACCGGTACGGCCAAGTACAGTTATATCTTCGCGCTTCACTGGTTGTGTGTAGTTGCGAGCTAGGTCTAATACCTTATGCTTAGCCAAAGCAATATTCCGATCCTTATTGACTACTACCTCATCACGATGGTGTAGGGCGTAGCCGAAGTTGTATGCCTCGTGTGCGGACGTTGCTACAGAAGCCATGGCGATCGCTTTGAACTTCTCAATCAGCGTAGGGATCATTACATCGCCCTCGAAGAATTGGTCGCTAGCGCGCAGTGCGAATTCCTTTGTACCACCACCTCCAGGGATCAGACCAACACCAACCTCTACCAGGCCAATGTAAGATTCAGCACCCATTACTGCACCATCACAGTGCATGAGAGTCTCACAACCACCACCGAATACGTATCCTTGGGTTGCGGCAACCACAGGAATACTACTGTAACGACAACGCATTGTACTCTGCTGGAACAGATCAACGGCCATATTCAATTGGTCGAACTCTTGCTGGTAAGCCAGCATGGCGATCATCATCAAGTTAGCACCTACACTAAAGTTGGTAGCGTTGTTTCCGATTACTAGGCCTTTCCAATCTCCGTCTTCGGCAATTTGAATCGCCTCATTCATGCCTCGGAGTACGCCTTCTCCAATAGAGTTGTGAGCACTCACAAACTCCAAGTTCAGAACACCATCTCCTATATCATGCAAGATTACTTCGCTATTCTTGAACACCGGAGCTTGGTCGCGGTAGTTATCTAGAATGATGAAGCTCTCTGTTCCTGGCTTCACTTCGTAAGCCTTCTTGCTGATGTTGTAGTACTTTAGCTGTCCACCTTCACGTTTGTAGAAGCTTGTGTTGCCGGCACTCACCATCTCCTTAACCCAGTCTGCAATAGTCTCACCTTCTGCTTCAGCAGCGGCAATTCCCGCTTCAATTCCTACAGCGTCCCAGTACTCAAATGGGCCAAGTTCCCAGGCGTAACCTGCGGTCATGGCATCATCGATGCTGTACAGGTCATCAGCAATTTCCGGGATACGATTTGACACGTAGGCGAACAAACCGGCAAGGCTGCGACGAATCAACTGAGCGCCGTTATCATCTGCCTTGAAAAAGGCAGGGATACGCTTCTTCAGATCGTCAATTTGCTTACCCAGCTTAAGACTTGGTAGGTCCACCTTTGGCTTAGGGCCATATTCTAATGTCTCCAGGTTAAGCTCTAGTATCTGCCGCTTTCCATCCTCGCCTTTAACCTTCTTGTAGAATCCTTGACCAGTCTTATTACCCAAGAACTTGTTGTCTACCAAGAACTGCATGTACTTAGGCACTTCAAAGGTAGCCGCTTGCTCATCGTGCGGGCAATTATCCTTGATACCCTTGATGACATTAACACTGGTATCGTGTCCAACGAGATCACCTAAACGGTAGGTACCAGTCTTAGGGCGACCAATGGCAGGGCCGGTAAGCTTGTCAACAGCACTGATTGGCAGGTTCAACTCGGTGGTGAGTTGATAGATTTTTGCCATTGCATAAACACCCACGCGGTTGCCGATAAAGGCAGGGGTGTCTTTGGCAAGTACCGTCTGCTTTCCAAGGTACACATCACCATAATCCATAAAGAAGTCGATCACCTCAGGCTTCGTCAGCTCTGTTGGGATAACCTCAAAGAGGCGCAAGTAGCGCGGTGGATTGAAAAAGTGAGTGCCACAGAAGTGAGCATTGAAATCTTCGCTCCGGCCTTCCGTCATCATATGAATAGGAATACCCGAAGTATTAGAGGTTATCAATGAACCAGGCTTGCGGTATTGATCAACCTTCTCAAAGATCTGCTGCTTGATGTCCAAACGCTCGATGACTACCTCGATGACCCAGTCACAATCTCCAATCTTTTCGAAGTCATCTTCAAAGTTGCCAGTTTGGATACGACTAGCAAAGGCCTTGTCGTATAACGGTGCTGGCTTACTTTTCATAGCTTTTTTCAAAGCGTCATTGACAATGCGGTTCCGAGCCGCAGGGTTGGACTTCTGCTCCTCGCTCAGATCGCGAGGTACGATGTCCAGCAGCAATACTTCTAGGCCAATATTGGCGAAATGGCAGGCGATACCTGAGCCCATTACACCAGAGCCGAGTACTGCAGCTTTACGGATTCTTCTACTCATGCAGTGCGGTATTTTATTATTTGGAGAAAGGAAATTTTATTAGAGATTCGCAAGTTAGCGAAAATTCGCTAATTATATAATGACTGAGCTGGACTAATAGTTTACCAGCAGTTGAATAGTTATGATTCTGAACAAGAAAACCGTCGCAACAACGACCTGTCTGCTTTAATGGTGGCTGGTCGTTTTTTTTATCTTTAATCAAAAATCACCTCGATGAAAATCACAAAGTATCTATCCTTCCTGGCATTCGTTGCCTTTGTTGTCTCGGCTTGTAGTCCAGATCAACCACCGGTAACCTCCTTGAAACTACCAATGGACCGTTTCGAACAGGAGGAGGCTGTAGTCTTCAATATTGAGCAGCAAATTAGAGAAATACTTACAGCTGAAAGTGACAGTATCGTCCTCTCACTTGAAGGTCCAATTTTGCTGAATATAGCTATAGGGCGAGCTACTAACTATGTGTACCTACGCCCGGGTGAACAACTATCTTTAGATACCATTTCTGGAGATCCCTTGATTATTGCTCCAAGTGGTGAGCAATCTTCCGAAAACGAATACTTGCTTCGACTCGCTCAAGCGGTGAGTGAAGATGCTGATCGAATGACGCTTCGTCAGCTGGGTAAAAACGAACCAGATAGTTTTCTGATTAAACTGGAACAGAAATACAGTGCCTCAAATGCGTTGTTAGAGGAACTTCAGGCAGATGCGGGAATTGGTGCTGACCTCAAAGAGGCAGTTAGTCACTACCTCGCTTCTCTGAAGGGCAGTCACATGATGAACTACAAGTACGTCTATAATGGCAGTCAGGATTCCTTTCCTCCGCTTCCAGACAACTTCTATAGTGTATTAACCGATGCTGATTTGACGCAAAACACGTGGTTATGGTTTAGCGATAGCCGAGAATTGATTAGTCGTTGGCACTATAGGGATATCGATTACTCTGACTTCGAGTCTCCTACGACTTATTTCGCAGCCTTACTTGAGAGTGCGCAAAATGCCTATCCTGGTACTTTGGTAGGTGACTTTGCCGAGTATTACTTGTTATCAGACTATATCAACTTTGGTAATGGCATAGATAATGCTAGCGCTGAAATTGCTGCCTTTCAAGAACGAGTTACCAATACTTATATGCTGGATCGACTTAATGCTACCATTGAACCGTGGTTGGCATTACGAGCTGGCGAACCTGCGCCAGATTTCTTGGTAGAGAATAGAGACGGTGAAGAAGTACGTCTTTCGGATCTGGCGGGAGAGCGTGTCTACATTGATGTATGGGCAACCTGGTGTGGTCCATGTATTCGCGAGATTCCAGCGCTTAAGGAGTTAGAAAAAGAATTACATGACTCTGGGGTGAAGTTTGTCAGTGTATCTATTGATGCGGAAAAGGACCATGAGAAATGGCTCAAATTTATTGAAGAAAAGGAGCTAGGTGGCCTACAGTTGATGGCAGACGGTGCCTGGAAGTCAGACGTGGTTCAGGGGTATAATATCAATGGTATTCCCCGCTTCTTGCTCATTGATGAAGAAGGTAAAATTATTAGTGCCGATGCACCTCGTCCATCCGATCCGTCCGTGAAGGATATGCTGTTGGGAGAGGGGTAAAGTAGCGGCCCACACACATAATCTTGAAACTCTTAATCATGAATGCCAACTTCTTTCTATCCGGACTGCTTTTGATGTTATTTGCTTGCGAACCAACAGCGTCGACGCCCGAAGTAGGGGACGATGAACCGGTGAGTGAAGCGGTAACGCCAGAAGCAGACTTTTACCTTACGGCTGAACAAACGCACAATAAGTTCAGTGCTACAATTCCACCTGTTATAACGGTGCCCTCGGGATCAGTAATTGATGTGTATACCCAGGAGGCTAGTGCCGGTCAGATTAGCTGCGGCGATGGTCCTGAAGTGCTTGCTGATCTCAAATTTGAACCCATACACCCGCTCACCGGCCCCGTTTATGTGGAAGGAGCTGAGCCCGGGGATGTGCTGAAGGTGAAGCTTCATAAGGTAGAACTCACAGAATGCGGATGGAACTCCATTTTACCGGGTTTTGGGTTCTTAGCGGATCAGTTCACAGAGCCTTATTTGCGCACCTATGAAATGGAATCAGGGGATACGCATATTCAGTTCAATGATAAGATCCAGGTACCGCTCAACCCGTTTCCAGGCGTTATGGGGGTAGCTCCAGCAACGGAGGAAATGCTGTCTACCATTCCGCCCCGTGAAAATGGCGGGAATATGGATGATCCACACATGGTGGAGGGTACAACTATCTACTTTCCAGTATTCGTAGAAGGTGCACTTTTTTCTATTGGCGATGCTCATGCTACGCAAGGTATGGGTGAGGTGTGTGGAACAGCTATTGAGGCTCCAATGCATATCGTCTATGAGGTGGAAGTGCTAAAGGATGGTCGGTCTATTCCTGAGCCTGAATACGAAGCAGATGACTACTATGCTGTAACTGCGATCGGAACTACTGTAGATGAGGCAGCGAAGAAAGCTGTGGAGTATATGGTAAACTACTTGGTAGCAGAGCACCAACTTAACCGCAATGAGGCATACGCACTCTGTTCTTTAGCAGGTGATTTAAAAATTGCTGAGGTAGTGGATGTGCCAAATATGCTGGTTGCTATGCACATGTCTAAGGAAGTGCTCGGAATATAAAAACGCCCATTCTTGCCTAACGTAAAAGAAACAAGACCTAGGACATACATCCTAGGTCTTGTTATTTATGGCCATTTCATTTCGGTCTCTTCAAGACCTTATAAAGAGTTACCTCAATAAGATAACATCTCCACTAAACAGCTCGGTCTCTCCGTCTACAAATCGTACTTCAACCATGTAGACGAAAACAGCAGCGTTCAGCATTTGTCCGCCTCGCGCAGTACCATCCCAGCCTGCATCCGGTGCATTTGGTGGAATATCTAACTGCTCAAACACGAGTTCACCCCAACGATTGAATACGCGGAAGGACTCAACTCTTTCAATATCCGTACCTCCTTGAACGAATAAGCGATCATTGCTTCCATCCTCGTCTGGTGAGAAGGCGGAAGGAATGAATACACCTCGTTCACGGTTCACAAATACCCGGATATCGTCGGTAGCCGCACAGCCTAAGCTGTCTTTGATAGTTAGGCGGAAGTCGGCAGTATTAGCGAGCGTACTTAGTGTTGAAGCAAAAAGACAGGTGTCACAATTCAGCCATTGCCCATTGGTCCAACTCACATCAACAATCGTTCCGATATTGACATTTGGAATTGGGTTAAAGGTGATGCTGTCACCAAGTTTGATGAAGACATCATCGCCGAGGTTTACCATTAGGTCAATACCGTCCTGGAGATCTACACTAGTGGTGACTTCACAGCCGAATTCATCCTGGACCGTGAAGTTGTAGCTACCAGCAGCAAGATTGAAGAAGCTATTATTCAAGCTAAAGGCTTCACCTTCGGCGGCAAATAGCAGCGTGCTATTTGGATCGGCAGCTTCTAGTATAATACTACCATTGCTATCTCCTGCACAGCTAGGATCCTCACTGGTGATCACAAGTTCGATTTCCGTATTGATGATCTCATCTACCCGGACTGTATCCGTTTGGCTACAGCCATTAGCCAGATTAGTGATCAACACTTGGTATAAACCACCTGCATCAACAGTAATATTAGCTTGATTAGGATCAGTCGTAATATTGCCATCCTCTATCGGTTGCCAGAAGTAGGACAGTGGATCCGTGGTATTGCTAGTTGCTGACAGGGTGGCCGTTTCATCCTCACAAGTGATGAGGTCACCTGCACCAGCTTCTGCTCCCGGCGGTGTTAGGTTAGCAACTACGTTAATTTCCGCTTGCGCCGTACAATTCGTGATTGTATCGGTCACTACCAAGGTATACTGGCCTGCCTGTTCAGCAGTTGCACTTAAGCTAGTAGATGCCAAGGCCTGATTGTTCGGATCTAACCAACTGTAAACAATATTCATACCCTGGCTAGAGCTACTTCCATCCAGATCGACACTGTCATTATTACAATCGATCACACCGTCATCCACAATGCTGGCTGTTAGTTCAGCTGGAGCAAATAGTTCTTGGTCAATACTATCACCACAACCATTGTCATCAATGGTAGCGAAAGTGTAAGATCCAACGCCAAGACCCGTAAAGGTCGGGTTGTCCTGTAGATCACCGCCATCGCGCTGATAGCGGTACGGCATTTGACCACCACTTGTTGATAGAGTGACAGAACCAGAATCATCACAGCCAGGATCTACCGCATTGGCCACTTCCAAGACTGGATTGCCGAATACAGTTAAGGTAACCGGGGTTCTGGTTAGACTTGTACATCCGTTCAATAAAGAGCGAACTTCTGCATAGTAGGTGCCTGCAGCAGAAGGCGTATAGCTGTCCGTACCAACGGCTACTGGAGTACCTCCTGTAGGCACGTCATACCAGTCAATTACTTCGTTTGGAAGTGCTTGAACAACCAATGCCGGTAGGGCAAGTCCTTCACAAACTGACTGGTCGCCAAGGCTGACTGCAGGAGCTACACTATTCTCTGACACTGTAACCGCTATCCGCGCACTGATACAGTTGTTCACCAAGTCCCGTGCTTCAACGTAGTAGGTGCCTACAGCCGCCGGAGTGTAGGTTGCACTACCACTTTGCAGTAATGTACCTGCATTAGGTGCGTCGTACCAATCAGCGGTTTGTCCGGCAAGTAGCGTTACGCTAAGTGTAGGAATAGCATCTCCTTCACAATAGCTAAGGTCTCCATCACTAACCGGAGGCGTTATTGTTGGACAAGAGCAATCTGGCGCGGTAAGCGTTAGTGGCCCCAGTTCACAACTCATACCGAGGTTCGCAGCAGTATATGTTAGGTCAACCCCTGCAGGGATTCCATTGACAGTAAAGGAACCGTCTCCATTATTGGTTACCACCCCTTCATTAACAGTAATGGAAGCCGCGTCCGTCAATACGATAGTAGCAGTATAGGTGAGTAGATCCGGAGCACACATACCACTTGCATCTACCAATTGCGGTTGTGGATTTACGATAATGGTAATTGGTGTTCTTTCATCACTCAAACATCCGTTAACCAAGACGCGTGCCTCTGCAAAGTAGGTGCCAGCCATAGTTGGAGTAAACGTTGGTGTGTCGGCAGCGAGTAGGGTGCCACCAACCGCAGCATCATACCAATCGACCGTTTCTCCGGCTAGTACTGTAGCTGTTAAGGTCGGTATTTGATCTCCTGTACAGATGGCTTCATTACCACCACTAATTGGGGCAGCTACTGGGTCACAGCTACAATCTGGTGCTGGGATGCTAGCATTCAAAGAACAACCGGTAATCGAATTGCTCAGGCTAAAGTTTAGGTCTAAGCCACTAGGAATACCGCTAATCGTAAAGCTTCCGCCACCATTATCCGTCACAGTACCCAGGCTTGCTGAAAGTTGATCAGCGTCGGTTACCTGTACAAAGGCTTCGTAGGTAAGTAAGTCTGGTGCACAAACAGTATCAGTCAATACAAAACTAGGAATTGGATTGACCGTCAGCATTACTGCTACTCTATTGCTGACACAATTGTTGATCGTATTGCGAGTCTCTGCATAGTAGGTGCCGGCTCCTGGTGGTGTAAAGGTTAGGCTGTTTGTCGCTAACTGTGCCCCACCCATAGGAGCATCGTACCAATCAGCAGTTTCGTCCATACCTACTGTCACGCTCAGGGTTGGTACCGGATCGCCATTACAAATGGCCTGATCGCCATCAGAAACTGGATCAGGGATTGTAGGGCAACTACAGTCTGGCGCCATAACCGTTTCGGGTCCTGCGCTACAAGTCATATTGCTATTGAAGACCGTAAACGTAAGATCGTTACCAGCCGGGACATCGGTAATAGAGAAGTTACCTCCGCCGTTATTCACCACCGTACCAAAGTCGGCAGTAATCGAAGCTCCATCTGTGGTGCTAACCGAAACCGTATAAGTCAATAGATTCGGCGCACATGCCGCTTGAATATCATCAATACTTGGTGTAGGGTTAATCGTGAGCGTTACAGGTGTCCGCGCAAAGCTCACGCAGTCATCAACAAGCACACGAGTCTCCGCATAGTAGATGCCAGCGCCCGGCGGGGTGAAGCTGTTACCTGTAAAGAGTAGGTTTCCACCTGTTGGTGCATCATACCAATCGATAATGGCACCTGGACCTGGATCAGCTGTAAGGGCTGGAATTGGAGTTCCCGTACAGATACTCTGATCTCCACCGCTTGTTGGTGGATTCACTGTTCCACACGCACAATCCGGAGAAGTGATTTGGTCACTGATTGAACAGCCTGTTGTAGTGTTGGATAAGGTAACCATCAGGTCTGTTCCAGCAGGAATCCCATCTACGACAAAGTTGCCTCCGCCATTGTCCGTTACCGTGCCAACGTTTACCATCAGATTATCACCATCAGTCACTTGGAGATCCACAGAATAGGAGAGTAGATCTGCGGCACAAACTGCATTGTTTACCACGTAACTCGGATTCGGGTTAGTAGTTATGGTCATCGCCAAACGGGTACTCACACAATTGTTGACCGGATCTCTTGCTTCTACATAGTAAGTGCCATCCGCAGGAGGCATGTAACTCAAGGTACCACCTGCTAGCAAGGCGCCTGCTACGGGATCATCATACCAATCGGCCGTCAGGCCAGCCTCTACCGTTACAGTGAGCGTAGGAATCGGATCCCCGGGGCATATACTACTGACTGGTTGCGGAGTTGGTGCTGTTACATCCGGGCAAGGACACTGTGGCGATGCCACCATCGTACTGCCAAGCTCACAACTCATATCTGCATTGAAGGCGTTGAAGGTTAGAGCTGTTCCGGTAGGAATACCACTTACTTCAAAGACGCCTCCACCAAGATCAGTAACCGTGCCTGTATTTACAGTTACGCTAGCGGCGTCCGTCAATGTTAAGGTTACCGTATAGGTGAGTAGATCGGCAGAACAAAGCGTATCCGTGCTTACTAAGGCTGGATTTGGATTAATTGTCAAGCTTACAGCCGTACGTACAGGGCTAACACAACCGTCTACGAGTACTCGCGTCTCAGCGTAATAGGTACCCGCCATGGTCGGTGTATAGTTGGTATTGTTAGTGGCTAGTTGAGCACCACCTACAGGAGCATCGTACCAATCGACTGTTTCACCGGGGTTAACGGTCACACTTAAGGTTGGTAAAGGATCACCGGCGCAAATCGTTTGGTCTCCATTACTCATTGGAGGCATTACTACTGCGCAATTACAATCTGGAGCTGTAATCATATCCATCAGGGAGCACCCGGTGGTCATGTCACTAATCGTAAAGTCTAGATTGGTGCCGGCAGGTATACCACTGACAGTGAAACTTCCTCCACCATTATCCATCACCATTCCAGCGTTTACCATCAGCTGATCAGCATTAGCCAGCATCAATTGTACGGAATAGGAGAGAAGGTCTGCTGCACAGCTGGTGCCTAGCAACATATAAGATGGTGTAGGATGATTACTAAGGGTAATGGCGATTCTATTGCTGACGCAATTATTTACAGGGTCTCTGGCCTCGACGTAATAGGTACCTGTACTAGGCGGAGTAAAGGAAAGCGTATTGCCGGCTAGCAATATACCATCTGCGGGCGAGTCGTACCAATCGGCTGTCAGGCCTGGATCGACCGTCGCTGTTAGCGTTGGGATCGCGTCACCGGGGCATATCATCTGGGTGGTAGTAGCTACTGGATCTGCAATTGTCGGACAAGGACAAGCAGGTGAGGTAATTGTCTCTGGACCGAGCGTACAGCTCGGGTCAACCCCAATAGCAGTATAGGTGAAGTCAGTACCAACCGGGATGCTGCTAATGGTAAAGCTTCCCCCACCGTTATTTACTACGGTGCCTGCGTTGACCATTAGGTCGTCGGCATCAGCTATAACCAATTCTACCGTGTAACTCAACAGGTCTGGTGCACAAGCAACCATGCTGGATGTCAAGACGGGCACTGGGTTAACTGTTAGTGTGATGGCGGTACGAGTTGTACTTACACATCCATCTGCTACAATTCGAGTTTCCGCATAGTAAATACCCGCCATAGTTGGCGTGAAGGTAGTACCTGTTCCAAGCAAGTTGCCATCGGTTGGTGCATCGTACCAATCTATTTCTTGTCCAGCGGCTACTGTTGCACTTAAGGCAGGAATAGTCTCACCTACACATATGGTCTGATCGCCATCACTTACTGGTGGTGGTGGTGCAGCACAGCCACAGTCATGGAACGGAATGTCGATTTGTGAATTACAGTCGCCAGCCATGTTCTCTAGTAGGACAGAAACACCAGAGCCAGATGGAATATCCTGAATGGTAAAGGTTCCGTCACCATTATCAATTGCTGTCCCTACAGAGGGGATAACATCGGTGGCACCAGTAGTCAAGACAATACTGTATAGGGTATTGCCAGCATAACACATTGGTTCTCCTAGCGTAGCTTCTGGAGGGAATTCCACAAAGACGGTCACAGGCTCTGCAAGCGTCTCGCAAAGTTCATTGAGCTCCGTTACATATATGGTGGTGGTCATGGTAGGTGTGAAGGTGTATTCCGAACCTACCGTAATCAAATCATTGAGGAATGGATCACTGTAGAAGAAGAAATCAGAGTTAGGGTTGTCATTACCTGAGTTAGGTATTATTGTCACTGACTCTCCATCACATACGTTGAAGAAAGGATCAACAAGAGGAGGTGAATCTCCATATATAATCACAGAGAATGGAGAAGGCTCACTTTCGCAATCTCCAACAGTTTGCGTCACCCAAAACTCTGTTTCCGGATCACCAGGGCTGAGGTAAGCCGACATGTCAAAGCTAGTACCCATTTCAAGTAAGTCATTGCCAAACTCGTCCTGATAAAGCGTGAAAAAGTCACCAATACCTCCCGGACTTACGATTGCGTTTTCATCCGCACAGAACTCGTACAGGAAGTCAACGTCTGGTGGGGGAGGAAGAGGTAATACGTTTAAGGTGAATGTAGCAGTGGCTGGAGCACATCCATCAAAAGTGGTATAACTTATCTCGTAATTCCCCATTACATCAAAAACCTCACCGGTGAAAGGATCAATAGAGGCTCCATCTCCTGGAGGAACTACAAAATCGAAATCTCCGCCTCCTGGAGAAGCGATTATTGGTAGTACGGAACCACCCTCGCAGGCATCGGGGTATTCTAGTAGTGGAGGCACAATGTTTTGGTCAATCGGGCCACCGAAGAAGCTGCTTGAACATCCATTACCGTCATCATCCAAAGAAAAGCCGTAGGTGTCACCATCCATAAGGCCAGTAATGGTAATCGTTCCACCATCAGGGCCAGACTGGTTAATAATACCTGATCCTGTATTCGAAACGGAGTACATTCCAGCAAAGAATTCAGGATATCCACCGGTGATTTGAATCGTCACTTCCCCTGCACAATCGTCCACATTTACCTCAGTGATCATGATTTCATTAAGGAAGGTAAAGGTCTCCGTATCGTCTGGGTTTATGTCAAAACACATATCTCCGTCCACATCGATACCTGGCCCATTTGGCGGTTGTTGGTTATTGTCAATTACCGCTGGGACAAGGATGAAGGTGTTAATACCTACTGCCCCTACGATACCACCATCATTGGTAGTCTGCATGTCCTCACCCGTCCAGAACCAACTGGTCCAACAAGGGTCATTTTGTGGATCAGGATCTGTAGGAGGGCAAGAATAGAACAGGTATACCATCGCTGGGGCAGGGCCCGTGGGCGGCAAAACGTAATTGTCGTCTGACGTGATATCAACAGCCGACCCAAAGCATACTACAAATGGTACTGTACCACCACCGTCGTCATTGACAGTAATTGTACCGGCCTCAGCCATACACTGACTTTGCAGTAAGGAAAGGGGGAGAAACAACAAGGAGATAGAAAAGAGAAAAAAGTAAAGCTTACTCATAGTTGACCGCTTATGATGAAGGCAAACAAACTCCGGGCCCACCATGCTGATGCCGTCGGCATGATGGACAGTAGGTTGCTTGAATTGGCGTACTTATAATTTCCCTAGGCGTCGCTCAACAACCACAGGCTATTGAGGAGCGCTTCGGTAGTCGTTGAATCAATCGGAAAATACGACATATTCTTGAAATCCAAGCTGCTATGTAGGCAGAAAGCTAATCAGAACTATGGGATAATTACTGTTTTGAAAAGCCGGAAGATTTTTTTTGAAAAAAATATTGAAATTTAAATGACTGTATATCAATTAGTTGTGTAGTGTGTGTTAGTTTTTTTGAAAAAAATCGTAGAACGTAGGTTAGGATTTGTTGGGTAGCGAGAACCAAATAAGTGAAAGCACCGAAGATGGTGCTGCTCGCTAAAAGAAGCGAGACCTTATGATCCCATGATTTTTCTAAAACTCTTTAAAATCAATACCCATGAAACGTTTTTTGTTTTTCGCATTTGCCCTGTTAGCATCTACCATTTTCTTCGGCTGTGAAGAAGATCCAGCAGTAATCACTACACCTACACCTCCGGATGATCGTCCACCAGTAGAGACGACGTTAGATTTCGAGGTTCAAACGGAAGTAGCACCAAACGAGATCCGTGAGTTGAACATGGAAATGGCTAATAAGAATCTTCGTCCCACCTGGATTGATGGATTCCGCCATAAAGCAGGCAACTCTACGCAGCAATATGACGAGTATTTGTTCAATGTTGTCTACACCGAAAATGAAGATAATCTTGACTGGCACGTATTCACCGACTTGACCAAGATCCAGTTGGAAGAGAAGTTGCTTACCTACGGTGCGAGTGGTTTCCGCGCACTGCAAGTAGAGTCTTACTTCAAAAATGGAGAGGCGCGTTACGCGGTAATCCTGGAGGAAGGCGACATGTCTGAACAGTACTTTGCTATCGCTAAGGCGAGTGGAGCTTACCAGGCCATATTTGATGACAAGGTAGCTGATGGCTATCGTCTACTAAGTCGCTCTGTACTATACGAAGGCGATGAGCGCATTATCACTGCACACTTTGGTCCTAACGATATCGGTAGCTGGGTAGCATTTACCACTCTTGATGAGGATGGTATCCAGGCGAAGATGGAGCAAAACAAGGAAAATGGTCGCATGGCAGCCTACCTTGATGTAGCACAGAAAGGCACCACTTATCATGTTCGCTACAGCCCGATTTTTACTTCCGAGCCGCACAATAACTGGTACGCTTTGAATAAGCTTAGCTCAGAAGAGCTGGAAGATGAAATCGAATCAGCCCGGAATAATGGATATCAAGTCACCTTCGTTTGTGGCTACGATGAATTCGGCTTGGTGAACGGTAACGAAGTAAACTTCCTTCGCTACGCAGTTGGCTTCAAGAAGTAAGAAATAGAAAGGAGCTTAGGATTTTTAGGTTGGGCGATGGACAAGTGCTTGTTCATCGCCCTTTTTTGTTCTGTTAGAAGCGTTCTGCATTGGCCAGGTCCCACTCCATTTTCCAATTCTCTGGTACAGTGTCTGCTTGGAGTAAGCAGCCCTTAGGTAGATAGGGGAATATCTCACTGTATCGGCGAACTTCATTAAGGCTAGTCCGTCGGAATATGTGATGGCGCTTCACTTCTTCGGGCGTGTGTAGACCGGCCGCCGCTAGAAGTTCCATTAAGCTTTCAATAGTCTTACGGTGGTAGTTGAATACCCGCTGCTTTTTATCGCTCACCACCAATCCAGCCACTAACTCAGGATCTTGAGTGGCAACGCCAGTAGGGCAGGAGTTCTTATTACATTCTAAAGCTTGTATACAGCCCAGGGCCAACATCATTGCACGCGCACTATAGGTAGCATCGGCGCCAAGCGCAAGTGCCCTTACAATATGGAAGCCAGTGAATACTTTCCCAGAAGCAAAGAGCTTAATGTGCTGTTTAAGGTCGAAACCCACCAGGGTGTCATAAGCAAAGGCTAGGCCTTCTTTAAAGGGCATACCTACAGAATCTGAAAACTCTGGTGGTGCCGCACCGGTTCCACCTTCACCGCCATCAACACTGATGAAGTCAGGATAGATGCCCGTTTGAACCATTGCCTTACAAATTCCGATAAACTCACTCGGTTGGCCAATGCAGAGCTTAAATCCTATTGGCTTACCGCCACTTAATTCTCGCATTTGCTGGATGAGCTCCAGTAATCCCAAAGGGGTATTAAATGCTTTGTGAAATGGCGGTGAGAGTACCGCTGTTCCCTGCTGTACACCGCGAATCTTAGCAATTTCTGCCGTGTTTTTCTTGGCCGGTAGTATTCCACCATGTCCTGGTTTGGCACCCTGTGAGAGCTTTAACTCAATCATCTTGATATTGGGCGTCTGAGAACGTTCGGCAAATTTATCAGGATCAAAATTACCGTCGGCTGCTCGGCAACCAAAGTAGCCAGTACCAATCTGCCAGATGAGATCCCCCTGGAACGACTCATGGTATGGACTAACACCACCTTCGCCGGTATTGTGTGCAAAATCACCCAGCTTTGCCCCACCGTTTAAGGCTTCAATAGCAGCACTACTCAAGCTACCAAAACTCATGGCGGAGACGTTGAATAAAGATGCGTCGTAGGGATGTTTACACGCGGGTGCACCGACGCGGGTGCGTGGATGCTCACTCAACTCATGTGCATCAAGTGCCGCGATGGAGTGGTTCATCCATTCGTAGCCTTCATCGTATACTTCTAATTGGGTGCCAAAAGGGGTCGTGTCACGTGTATCCTTAGCACGCTGATAAACGACAGAGCGATGGACTCTGTTAATGGGGCGACCATTCGTATCCGACTCAATGAAGTATTGGTAAAGCTTCGGACGTAGTTCTTCCATAACGTAGCGCCCTCTACCCAATATGGGGAAGTTACGCATGATGGCGTGCTTATCCTGAACCATATCATAAAGGCCCATGATCACTATTGGACCAATGATTAGAAACGCCCAGAACCATAATGGATTGATATAGTATCCAAGTAGGGCCGTACCTACTACAGAGACGATCGCGAATACGATAAATTCGTTGCGCATTTTGGTGGTTTTGCTTTAGGGTAAAAGTAGATTAATTCTACCGTTTGGTGGTCAGATAGTCGGATTTGATTCAGTGCCCTTCCGATTAGCGTTTCTTCTCCATTCTATTTCACGCTCTCTTCTCTCCAAACCTGCTCCAACCAGAATATCTTAAGACTGTCTAGTAAGCGCAGTGATGGACGAGTTTCTTGAGTAAGTCGCTTTCGCCACAGGGGAGCCCTGCGTTTTAGCAGTGGGTAGAGCCAACCCAGAAAACCACTATTGTGAAGCCAGGTCCAGAGTCTCAGCGCCCTTGTTTCAAGATCAGGATGTTGCCGATGCAAGATGTATAGGTTCCTGATGGCTTGTTGCTGTTTGTCGAGCCAATGGTCGGCCTCCTCTAGTCCAATATGCAAGAGTGGATTGTCAAGATGGATGATATTGATATTATGACGCTTGAGTTCTAGCCCGAAGAGGGTGTCCTCATGCCCGTAATGTTGCAGCGTAGGGTCAAAAGGAATATCTAGGGCGATGGATTTTGGCACCAAGTAGTTATTGGTCATAAACCCTTCATAGGGTCTCTTCTGACGAGTAGCTGCGGATTTCACTTCTCTTTGGCTGCCATACCACCAATGCAGGTGCTCGTTAGTTTTAGCGGGAGCTTCCAGGTAGGTCCGTCCACCACACAATACGGTTCGTGGTGATAAGTGCTTGGTATAGCGTTCTAGGAACTGGTCGTCAGGTGCTGCGCTATCACAGTCCATGAATAGCAGGTATTCATAGCGAGCAGACTTGGCAAGGGTGTTTCGTATTTGTGCCCGTCCAGAATTCTGTGCTTGCTCAGCATACTCGACTCCGGATAAAGTGCTTAACTCACGGTTTGTAGCCTGCCACTGCGTAGGTGAGGCATCATCTAATAACCTGATCTCCCATGGGAAAGGAAGTGCCTGCGCCTGTTGCCACAGTTGCTGGACTAATGGTCGGATATCGAAACAGTAGACCGGAATGAGGATAGAAAGCATAGAACTAGGCCGACGCTGCAATTTGTGCTTTTACCTCCGCTTTTGGCAGAGTGAAATAGAATATTGAGCCACCTGTTTCAGCAGCTTCATGCCAGATGCGACCATCATAGTTTTCCACAATATTCTTGCAGATGGATAAACCCAGGCCAGATCCACTTGTCATTCGGTTATGCAAACGGAAGAAAGGTTTGAAGATCTCAATTCGATGTTCTTCTGCTATGCCCATTCCGTTGTCTTTTACCTGGAAGGCTAGTTCTCCATCTCGTTCAACCACTTCGATTCGAACGCGAGGCTCGGTATCAGGCTTAGCATAACGCAAGGCATTGTGGACCAAGTTGAAGAAGATTTGCTCCACCTCCGTGCGATTGGCATTCAAAGTGGCAGGTGTGATCAGGTGTACATCTCCGCGGACGTCTTCAATTTCTGATTTAAGCTGTTGCTTAACACTACCAATAACTTCATCCAGGCTCATCTTGCTGATGCTGGTGTCATTGCCGCCGATATTGCTGTAGTGCAGTAGGTCATCTAGCATTTTGCGCATTCGCTTGCCACCAGCGGCCGCCTCTTGTAGGTGAGATTGTGCTTGGCCGGTATTCTCCGCCATCTCAATGCTGGCCAATTGGGTGAAGCTTGTGATGTTGCGCAATGACTCTTTTAAATCATGACCAGTAGCAAAGGCAAATTGCTGGATCTTATTGTTAGCCAGCGATAGTTTTTGATTCGTATCTGCTTGCTTAACGTTTAGTTCTTCGAGCAGAACATTGGTATCCTGCAGTTGGCGATTGGCTCGAGTTTCCATTGTTTTCGCGTAGGCGAAAGCTAAGGCAAGTAAGAGGGCAGCTGCTACAGCTATCTGCAGCCAGTAGATCCACTTCTCACTAATCTCTAATTCCTGCTCCTTAAGCGCTAATTCATAGCGAGTGGTGTTCATAGCCACATCGTGCATAGAGCGTAGACCAATGTATTCTTGGCTATGATCCTCATTCAGGATTTTTCCCTGCGTTTTCGCATACTCTCTCCAGTGGACTCTTGCCGCAGCATTGTCATTTTGCAACTCTGCAATCTGGGCGAGGATGTGATGGGCCTGGAGCAATTTCTTACTCCCGACCTTGCCCGTACTTTCAATAATGCCCAATGTTTCTGTTGCCTTTCCTTTTGCCTCCAGAATGCGGTTCTGCCGAAAAAACATCATGGCTTGGTCAACAATTACACCAGCCTCAACGTCTGGCATGTCTGCCCCCAGTTCTTCCAGAATCTTGAGTGCCAAGTCGTAATTGTCACTCGCTGCTTCCATAGATTCCAGTTCTAAATGGGCATTACCAATTGCATTGTGGATATTAGGCAAATAAGGAAGAAAGCCTCCCTCCTGAGCAAGCTCCAGGCTTTCATTCAGATAGGTCAAAGCAGCATTATAATTAGAGTCTTGTTCCTCAATAATTCCCAGCTTTAGAAGCAGTACCGCACGACGACCTATTTGTTGTTCTGGAATGATGTCTAAAGCTTCTAGGATTGTGTTTCGGGCTTCATCAAATTGGAAGACGCTTTGATAGAAGACACTCAGATTGTTATAAGTAGAGATTTGATCTCTAACCGAAATTCCGGGATAGTCAATGGCTACCAAGCTATCCTTCAAGTTGCGTGCCCGTAGATAAGCTCCTAAGGCCTCTGGGAGTTCTTCTAGCCCTTGGTGGGTTTGCCCCAGATTATGATAAATCTTGGCTAGTCGAGCTAAATCTCCGCGCTCTTCCGCAATAGATTGAGCTTTTTTAAAGTCATCGCGTGCTTGCTTCAGATCTTGATTGGCATAGAAAAGTGCTAATCCTCGTGAATTGTGAGCTCGGCCAATCCCTTTTTGATCTCGCAAGGAAGTAGCAATGTCTAGCCCCTCATTAATATTGGCTAAGGCCGGCTGTATTTGACCGGACACATCATAAGCCTCACCTAAGGAAATCAATGCTCCGGCCTCTAAGGATCTAAATCCTCCTTTTTGAGCCCGCTCTAAGGCTGCTTCTCCTAAAATAAATGCGGAATCAAGTTTTCCATTGACATAGGAAGAGGCAAGCGCCACGAGCGCTTCGGTCTGAATAGAATCGTTATTACTTTGTTGGAAGGTGTTCCATAACTCAGAGACGGATCGTCCGTCAGCCTGGCCGTAAAGCTCACCACAGAGGGTGATGCCTAGGAACAGCAGTAGCAGCGACAGCTTGCTGAGTTTACGGGGAACGGTAGTGAGCATGTGTTAGCTTTGGGTTGTCAAGTAGAAAATGATGCAGACTTTATTACTGCGTCCGGGACCTTCAAAACACAGCTTTATTTTAGCACGGAAGTTGTCATTCTTACTATGAAGTTGTCTAAAGTTTTTAGCTAGGCGGGC
>ENA-UENW01000202-UENW01000202.1-marine-metagenome-genome-assembly--contig:-NODE-202-length-31518-cov-163.611085_pt1 | contig 31518 bp, 16 predicted proteins | sample MGYA00237876_ERZ529329 | MGnify/ENA primary metagenome ERZ529329 (study PRJEB26372, sample SAMN05368346) | marine metagenome | biome: cultured habitat; feature: ocean water; material: water; isolation... | reverse complement strand
AGTTTTCAGAGGTCGAGTATTATTTTCATCCGTCAATAACCACAACACCACCCAAGCCAATTTTTCATTTTCTTCCCCACAGTCTTTCACTACTGATTTTAAAGAGCTCTCTACCAATTCTACTTGAGGATTATCTCCTAATTCTTGATATTTTGCCAAAGTCGTAATTTGATCTTCCTGGAGTTGTGCCCCTACTACTTGTAACTCAATAGGACGAATTTCTCCAGACTGCTTTCCTAAGTCTTCCAGTAACTTTTCTGTTAGATTTTTCTCTATTTTAAATAGAGAATTTTCTGTTAATCTTTCAATAACTAATTTGGCGTTATCCGGTGAAAAATTACCCAGAAAATAAAGTATATTTTTACTTAAAATATCATTATTAATTGCATCTAAATTACCCAAACGATTAAGCTCTAATAAATAATGAATATAATCTTCTCTCAATGAAAAAACTATTTTCAAAAAAGGTATTTCCAAACATTTTTGGAGAAACTCAGCAAATAGTCGTTTATCTTTTGGTTCCATATTGGTCTTGGCAAAGAAAAATTCCTCAAATTGATCAAAAATGATTACCGTCAGTAGATTTAATTTATCATTACCATTATTTTTCAACTGATCAAAAATTGCTTCAGGGGAATTTAGACTCTCTGAATTAACTTTTAAATTGGGAATTATTTGTAATTTTTCCGCTAAAATTGTTCCTAATTCGGAAATCCAATTAACATAAACTCGTTGTAAAACTACTACTACATCACGAGTATTAATTGGTTTTGCCTCTAAAATCGGAACTAATCCAGCTTGTAAAATTGAACTCTTGCCTACCCCTGATTCCCCATAAATAACTATTAATTTATGGTCATTACGACTAATTCTTTCCAGCAATTTTTCCACATCAAGTTCTCGTCCAGATGCTGCTATTTCTTGTGTAAGTTTTTGTTGATTAATTCTCTGTTTTGACTGAGGTAAAGCCAAATTGATATTTTCTTTTATATCTCTCAAATAATTAGGACCAATAAAAGCTATCAATCCAAATTGTTGTTTTATTTTTTGTATTTCTTGCTTTAATTCAAAAGCCTTTAAATATTCTTTTTGTTGATAATATATTTCTCGTAATTCTGTGATAATTTTGATGCAAAATTCATGATTATACTTAGGGTTTATCGTAGATTTAGCCAGTTCCAAAGTGGCTATAGCTGATTTGATTTTACCATTACCTTTTTCAGATTTTGCCAAAGAAAATAAATATCTACCTTGATGATAATAGCGTTCCCAATCTAAGGTTTTTTTATCCTCATTTGAAGTAGGAGAAGATGCATAATCTAGAGTTTGGTTAAAAATTTTTATAGCAGTTTCAGAAAATTTTTTAGCTTTTTTATAATTGCTATTTGCCAATTCAAACTCAGCTAGAAAATTGTAAGCACGAGCTTCTCGAAATGGATAAGAATAGGCTTTATGTAATTCTATTGCCCTATTCCCCACAGTATTCAACTCATCCCAACGTTTCAAAGTCTGCAAAATTGTTCCCCAAGCGTTGATAAACTTAGCAACTAAATCTCGACGGTTAACTGTTTCAAAGCCTTCTATTACCTGTTGAAAATAAGAGCAAGCTTTCTCATAAGCCATATTTTTTTCTGCTTTATGTTCAAACCCGTAAGTCTGCCACCATAAACCCAGATAATAATAAGTGTGAGCTACTCGCAACGGGTTATTAAGTTGTTGCCAAAGTTCCAGACTCCGTTCATAATGGTCTAGTGCTATTTTAGTAGAATTATCTGCCATCCTACCTAAAACAAATTCCAGACTTGCCTCCAATTCTGACTCTAGGCTGATTCCTCTATTTGTCAATTCTTGCTGTGCGTCTAACAATTTTTGATAAGTAGACTCTACCAAACCCAGGTCAGCATCATCTAAAAATATTCCTTCCCCACTTTCTAATATTTTCTGATAAACACTCTCACTCGTCTGCTGAATAAAATCTCTTAATTCTGGAGTAGTAGTTTCAAATACAGTCAGACTTGTCCAACTTTCAAAATCAGGAATTAAGCGAATAAACTTCCGGGAAATCTCTTGATCTATCCACAAAAGTATTGGGAATTGATAATTATTTTTAAACTCTTCACGCACTAACCCCATTGATACCAGTATTTGATCAATATTCCGGTTCGACTCCAAACCCCAAACCATTAACCCATCTGGTTGTTGCTCTCCTAAATGTTGGCCAATAGTAGTATAAAGTTTTTCAACTGACGCATCCACCTCCAATATTGCTAAATCTCCAGAAAAAGAAGTCTGGAGCTTTTCCATTAGCCGTCGACGCTGAGTTTGATAATTACAACTGGCTAAAAATAGTCGAAAGTCTCCTTGAGACATTTCCAGAGCAAATATTAGCTCAGATAATAATTCGACTTCATTTTGATCAGGATCAATCATTTTTTCAATTCCACTGCATCTTTCAATATAGGATTAATATCAAACCAAGATCCTTCATCATCTCGGTATTCATAGACAAACATACTCCGAATCAACTTTTGATATCCATCATCACCTGTAACTTTTTTAGTTTGTGCTACTTGGCGCAACAACTCCCACTCTTGATCATCTACTGCCAGAGTACGTTCATTGCGAAAATTTTGAATTACCTTGTTCAGGTTTTCACTGGATATCGGCAACCCTTTTTGCTTTTTAATAGCCTCATTGAGTATCCGCAATATATTTCTCACATGACCCCCACTCATTTTACATAGATGATCTAAAGTTTCGGTACTGTCAAAAATTTCAGTTATTTTCTCTAGACGTTGTTGTTCTCCCAAATGGGGAAATGCTCTTGCTAAAACTAACTGCCTGAGTTTTGCCATTCCTTCTCCAAATTCCTTACCATCCCGCAACTGCATAGAAACCATTGGCAAGACTTGGGGGTCGGTTTTGAAGCGTTGAGTTAATCTATTATAGTCATTGGAAAATCGCAGTGCTAGAGGTAGAGTATAAATTACATGACAATGGAGACTTGCTAGTTGTTCGCCGCGATCAACAAATAGATATTCTGGTTGAGATCGCCCCCAAGGTTTTGGGGCACTATCAACTTTATCAAGGTTGTCAACTATAACTACTAATCCCTTTTTGTCGCGCTGCTTCAGCTTTTCGTGAGCTGGTTCGAGTAACTCTTGGTTTATTGTTTCAATAATTCCATTGCTACGAGGCCCGAGATAGTCTCTGAGTTTGCTGCGGAGTTGGGGACTAGCTTTGGCCTGAGCAGTTATTTTGGCAATTCCAAAAGAAAGCTCAACTCCAGGAGATATTTCTATTTCTGTCTGCAATAGTCTCATAGCTCCCTCAATTTGACGTTTGAATCTTGTGGGTTCACCTAAATTGAGCTTCTCCCGGGTCTTCAAACTTTCGATGACTTGTCGAGCTATAGTTAGAAGAATATCACTGACGTCTATATCTCCCATTTCTAGGTCTTTGTCTGACTCAAAATAGACGACGTGAAAGCCTTCTGCTTCTAATAGTTGTTTGAGTAGCCAGAGTTCGGTAGATTTACCACAACCAATATGTCCGGTGAATAGTTGACAGGTAGGTTCGTCGGGAAACCACATAGCAATATTGTCTTTGAGGTCTTCTATTATTTTTCCCCCCCGTACTGAGGAGAAGTCAATATAGTATTTTTCCTCTATTTCCTGGTTATCTTTGAATAGGGCTTTACCAGGGTTTGTTGCCTGAAAGAAAGCTTTGACATTTACGCTCATAATATTTATTGATTTATATGTACTTCATTGATTTTATAATATACATCTCCAGATTTAGTTAAGACAATATTAAATAATAAAAGGCCAAATTTTTGACTCTGAAATAGTAATTTTTTTCTGGATTTTGTAATTTATTTGGTGGATTTTATGTGGAGAAAAAAACTGTTAAATTTTACTTAAAATTAATTTCATTCTAGGGTTATCTTTGAGCTGAGATTTATTATTTTTTAAAAATTGCCAATATCTGTCTGTCCATAGTTTTATCCACCCATTATCTTTATAATCTGACATTTTTTTGATATAAGCACCCCCAGAAATATATGGTTTAGTGGCAAAAAAACCACCATCTGCAAATAAACCCATTCCGTAAACATTGGGAACCATTACCCACTCGTATGCATCTACAAATTGAGATAAAAACCACTCATAACATTCTTTAGGATTATAGGAGTTTAAAGTCATCCAATTTGATAATATCATTAACCTCTCAATATGATGTGCCCAACTAAGTTTAGACACTTTTTCTATGGCTAATGTTAGGGGGATATTTTCTGGTAAATCTTTTAAGTCATAAAAGTAGTCTGGTAATTTTTCTTGAGCTTTAAAGAAATTGAGTTCCCTAAAGTTTTCATCGTATTTAAACTCATATAAAAGTTTCATCCATTCCCTCCAGCCAATAATTTGCCGAATAAAACCTTCTATGGAATTATAAAAGTCTTCTAAATTATTGTTTTTTTCAACATAATTTAAAACTTCTTGCAAGACATAACTGGGTGTTAATAATCCATTATTTAACATCGGACTTAAGACAGAATGAAAAACAAAATTATCTCGATTAGTAAGAGCATCTTCATAGTTTCCAAACAGTCTGAAACGGGTTTCTAAGAATTCTTGTAGTTTTTGTTTAGCTTGTTTGTGATTGATGGGTAACCAACTTTTTTGCAAATCTAAATATCCGGGATTATTCGTATATAATTCGGAAATTGTTTGGGCGACATTTTGGTAATTATTTGACTTAAATTCCCAAATTGAAGATGGTAAACTTACATTTTTTGGTAGCTTTTTTCTATTTTCTGAGTCGAAAGACCATTTGCCAAATTTAGGTTTGTTCTGGTCAACAAAGATATTTAGTCTTTTTCTCTGCCAAATATAAAAGCTATTCATTAAATATTTCTGTTTGGAATGCTCTAGGTATTTTTGAAAGTCTAGGTTTGTAGTTAAAAAAGAGGGTGATTGTAATTCTTGGGATTCTAATTTTAAATTGTGGATAATTTCCCCGATCAATTTTCTAACTGGTTTATCTGAAATTGAGGTAAATTGAAGTTTTGTATAACTAAATTCTTTAACTAACTTTTTGATAGCATCTTCAAAATTCAGGTGTTGATTTAATTCAAAATAATAGACTTTTTTACCTTTTGAAATAAGTAAATCTCGATATTCTCTCAGACAGGTTAATATATAGGTAAGTTTAAACTTATGATAGTTGAGGCGGTTGCACAGCTCCTTTGACTCTACTAATACAAAATCTGTATCAGTCTCGAAAGCTGGATGAGACTCAAAAAGCTGGTTAGCAAGAATTAAAGTTAAAGTTTTCATCTAAGTACAGAACAAAAAGCTTGGCTTATAGAACAGGAAAAGGTTTCATAGAACTTAAACCATAATCTCCATGAAACCTAAATCTTTGAAAAATTAGTCTACTACAAACAACTTTAAAAAACCACTTTTCTTGCCATAGATCCACAATTAAATTTCTCCATTTATTTATCATAGCTGTATTTAGAGAAATATCAACTTGGCACAAATAGCAACTGCATTTTCATCTAATGCTCAAGTAAGTTCTAATTACAAACACCTACAAAGGTTTTTCCCCATTTTGACATAGATAACAGAGAATTCCTCCAGGCTATGACTGCTATCATAGACTGCTCGCAAAAATGGGTTTTGAGTAATTACCGAACTCAGTGGTAGCTTGGTAAACATACATACAATATTCTCATGTTAGGAATTATTTATCAAGGCTTGGCAATTCCCATAGTTGGGCAGATGTTACCCAACTATGGGAATTCCCAAACATCAGAACGTCTAAATATGATGGAGAAATTTGCCTTTTTATTAGGTCACCAAAGAGTCGGATATCTAAAAGTAGATAGAGAATTTTTGGGCAAACAATAGTTTAAATATCTTTCTGGTAATGGGGGGTTTCCCATCAGTATTCGTCACACAGACTTAATTGGTGAGAGACCCCAATATTTGCCTTTTTCGTAATTTTTAGCAATTTAACCATTGGTTAAATTAGAAGTTTCTCCAAACCTCCTCGTATTTGGGGAATGTGGATGTATATATCAGCCTTAATACTAGAATTACAAGAACTATTGATAGTGGTAGCGTTGGCAGAGGGTAACGGTGGCAACTATATCGCTCAGGGGCTAGTGAGATTTAATATTATGGTCGTCGCTGGCAGATGGAAACCTTGTTTGGTTGCGTTCAAAGTAGAGGTTTTGACCTTGAGTCTATTCATATAACTAAGCCTGAACATCTAACTAAATGATATTTTTATTGACTTTGAAACTGTGTTGGGCACACCAGGCAGGTGTTGGCTTAGGTGAGTATCGTCCTGTGCTCGTCAAAAAACATGGGGGTAAAATTCAAATTTTTTTTCCTATGATCTAGATTTTTGGTGTAATATTTTCTTGGATATACTTAGCAAAATAGCTAATTTTCATTTAGAGTAAATCTTAGTTTTAATTTGATATGTATAGTTTTGGAAGATTAAATAAACACTCTATGTTGTTGGAAATTAAGCAAAAAAAAATGCTAAAGCCCAAATTAAGTCAAAGTTTATAGTGCTTTTAATTCCTCACATACTGAAAAGCTGATATAGTTAAATTTTAAGCCTTTTCAATTTTCACAATTCCCACAACTCTACTGTATGTGGAAAGTATATTCAATAGAAGTGCCATAAACCAGGGTTTATTAAGAAGGACTTAGAGTTTATTTAACAGATGTGTTAGCCTTGCCTCCTAAGGGGGAAGTCAAAAGTAATCTCACTGATCAAGCTTTCGAGCTCTAAATGCTCTGAAAATAAGATTTGTCAATATCCACACTCTTTTTAGGATAGTGGTATATTGACTATGATTATCTGATCAAAATACTATAAGCTGTTTAATATTTCAACTATATATCTTAAATTTTTGACAAAAAGTAAGACCAGAACTGAGAAAGAAAAGCAGATAAAGATAAAATTATTTGTCTTAACTGATCGAAAATAACCATTGAAAAATATTCAACTTTTAGAAAAATAAGTGACTATCTGGTTGAATATTAATTTCCATGGGTACTGCTTGGGGTTCTGCATTGAGAGCAAACATAATTGCATCAGCAGCAGTTTCTGAACTCAGCATTTTTGAGCGATCGACTTTCAGACTAACATTATCCCAAAAAGGCGTATTTACTCCTCCGAAATAGAAAAGAGTTACTTTAATACCATAACGCCGTAATTCATCTGCCATACATTTGCTTAATCCTACCAAACCAAATTTAGAAGCACAATAAACGCTTCCCATTGCCATTGAATGTTTGCCAAGAATTCCAATAACGTTACAAATATGGCCTGATTTTTGTCCTTTCATAATATTGGCAGCAGCTTGACAAGTATAAAAACTGCCTTTCAAATTCAGGTCAAGCATAATGTCAAGGTCAGCAGGTTCAATTTTGTTCCATTGCTTGAGAATACCTGCTCCTGCTGCATTGACCAAGATATCTATTTTACCAAAATGCTGGGAAGCCTTTTCCATTAAAGCTTCTACTTCCTGTGGGTTGGTGATGTTTGTTGGTATAGTAATAGTTTCGGTGGTAGATAGTTGGGTTGCTAAAGTATCTAATTTGTTCTTATCTTGAGCGACCAAAACTAAATTGGCGCCAGAATTGGCCAGTTTTTGTGCCACTGCTGAACCTATACCTCCAGTGGCACCGACTATGACCACAACTTTGTTCTTCATTGACTTTTTCTTTACTTTTATTTACATTCTTCTTTATCATATAGCACTTCTTCAGAAGGAATAGAGGGTCCGATAGAAGTAAAATATGGTGTTGGTCATTGGTAAGATGATTTTCTACTAGGGGTGATGCCCATCATTTACTCTGGTAAGATACTTAAAGGTATTAGAAACAGGTTACTCTTAAAGCTTCATTTCTTGATTTACCAATGCCTAAAATATTGCCCCTGTAAGTGGTATTGCATAAATGTAGGATAATTTTCAGGGCTTTGTACCATGGATATATTATCAATTCCCTATATTTTGAGGTGGCCACTTGTATTAAGATATTGATTCAGCAATGGCCGGTCATTTGCAGCACAAACTCAGTAGATTTACGGATTTCAAATATGTAAGATACAAATATTAATGTTTAATCATAACCATAGTAATACGGGAATTTTGGCAGCTCAAAAATGCGCCTAACACTAAATGAAATTTTCTATAATCTGAAATCCGCTGTATTTTTACAAAAAATCAATTAGATGTCAACTTTTAGATTCATTTGTGGAGAGGAAAAACTTTTTAACTTTTGATTTTTAACTTAAGCTGACAAACCAACGACCTTCTTGAGATTGATACAACTGCAGAGCACTACATAACTCCAAAAACTTAGGAAACTTTTTACTTGGTTGAAACTGCTTAATAGCTGTTGTAATTGGTTGACCATATAACCGATAAAACTCACTGCCCAGATTAGAAATAGGAATATAACTTCCTGGAGATTCAGCAGTTAAGTTGCTCAAAATTTTAACTAATACTTTTTCGATATCTTCCTGAGAAGTAATCTGAGAAATATTTGTGACTGTAGTGTTGTTTTCTACCTTATTTAGAGGAGGATGATTTTTTTTTTTTTCGGGTTTAAATTGGTTAAAAATACTTACATAAGTTTGAGATTTTTCTGATGGCTTATGAAGTGCAAAATAAACTGGATAGTTGATAAATATATGATTTGAATTTTGACTAGGAAAGTAGGTTTGAACTACATCTTTAAGATTTAACTTATAAGTTTCCTTATACAAAGCAGAAATTCTGGAGAATTTAATCCATTGCTGTCCAATTTTTACTGCTTCTGTTCTAATTAATTCCTGCAATTGAATAATAAATTTATTAATACTAGGAATTTCTGGTTCCGACAAAGCATATATTTTTGATTCTCCAGTTTTACTATTTAAAACTGTAATTTGATTTTTATATTTTCGCACCTGATACACAGTTAACCCATGAGATTGTAAAGTAGTACCAAGATGAGTTAATCCTCGGTCAGAAGAACAAACTAAAATCTCCTTAGCTTTGGGATAATTGAGAAAAATAGAAGCACCTACCGTTGCCATTTTTAAGTCAGCACTATCTTTTCCACGAGGAACATGAATTAGTTGATAACCACGTTGATGAAATTCTTCATCTTTTTTACCCATACTGTGCCAGTTGGCAAAAGCAACTTTAATTTGAATTGGATAATTGCAGATATCTACAAGAATTTTTTCTGCTTCCAAATCAAGTGGTAAATTTTCTACATCTAATAGTAAAATAGCAATTCCTGACTCTACTAATTTAGTGCCATTTGTAGAGAAATTAGATGCTTTATAATTGGTAATTTTATCTGATGAAACTAGGGTTATTTCTGAATAAATATGTTTGTCTATTTCAGAAATTAAAACATCATATTGAGCAGAGTTAATAAATTCTGGAGTGAAGATGATTTGGAGATAATTTTTTACTTTTAGCTTTAAAACATCTTTACTTTTAACATGAGAAAGCCCTTTTCTAAATTTATTAGTTAAAGTAGACTGATACTTGGGATCCTGCCAAGGAATACTCCTATACTTTGAGGTTATCAACTCTGGATGTTGCTTTTGAATAGAAACAATAGTTTGGTAAATATAGCGGCTGATAGCGCTAATAGCAGTAGAATTATTAGTCACTAGTAAACCAGAATTATGTGACATGGCCTATTGCCTAATTTATATAGGCTTGAATAAAACGTCTTGAGAAATATATATTTTAATAATACAAGATCAAGATGACATTAGGCTATTTTTTGATATTTTATTGAGGGCTGATAATCTAGATATTTGGTAAAAGTTTCATATTTTGACCCGCTAACCATCCAGTTGTCCATGCACTTTGAAAATTAAAACCACCTGTAATTCCATCAATATCTAAAATTTCTCCTGCAAAATGCAACCCCTGACAACAACGACTTTCCATCGTTTTAAAATTAATTTCTTTTAAATTTACCCCACCACAAGAAACAAACTCTTCCTTAAAAGCTCCTTTTCCTCGAATTTCATATTTACCTTGAGTCAATTCCAAAATTAACTTATTAATACCTTTATTTGATAACTCTGCCCAAGGTTTTTGAGAGTCAATATCCGCAGCAATAACTAAACGTTCCCATAAACGACGTGGTAAAGAAAACGGACAACTATTAATGATTGCTTTTTTCTTCAAACTTTTACATTCTAATAACTTAGTTCGTATCTCCTCTGGATGAACCTCCGATAACCAATTAATTAATAAATCAGATTGATAATTATTTTCATAAAGAAATCTGGCACCCCAAGCAGATAACCTTAAGGTTACTGGTCCACTTAAACCCCAATGAGTCACCAACACAGGGCCAGTTTGTTTGAACTTAGTCTTTGGAAGTTGCAAACAGACATTTTCAACCGAAATACCTGCTAAATCTTTGAGACGCGGGTCAGAGAGCTTGAAGGTAAATAAAGAAGGAACAGGGGAAACAATTTTTAGGCCTAACCCTTTTGCCAAATTATGGCCAATAGGACTACTGCCAGTTGCTAAGAGTAAGCGATCGCACTCCAGAAATTCCCCCGATCTTAACTCGACTACAAATAAATTATCTCTCCCTTGTGTCGTTTTGCATTTGACTGAAACTACTGCTGCACCTGTACGAATATTTACACCCTTAGACAAAGCAGTCTTAGTTAAACATTCAACTATTGTGGCAGAGTCATCAGTTGTTGGAAACATCCGTCCATCTGCTTCAGTTTTTAACTGTACGCCCCTAGCAGCAAACCATTCTACAGTATCGCGAGCTTGAAATCTAGTGAATGCTCCCCGAAGTGCTTTGCTACCTCTGGGGTAGTTTTGGATAAATATTGCTGGATCGAAACAGGCGTGGGTAACATTACAACGTCCACCTCCAGAGATGCGAACTTTTGCCAGAGGTTGTCGCCCTGCTTCTAAAATAGTCACATAGTTGTGGGGGGTTGCTGCTGCCAACGCTCCAAAAAAACCGGCTGCACCTCCACCAACAACTACAATTTTAAGGGATGGGAAAGACATTTTATCTGTATTAGTTACTATTCCACTGGTTCAAATTCTTCTTTGTCTACTCCACAAACTGGACAAAGCCAATCATCGGAAATATTTTCAAAGGGAGTGCCTGGACTTATACCACTATCTGGGTCTCCTTCTTCCGGGTCATATATATATCCACAGACATTACAAATATACTTTTTCATCTTAACTTATTTCTCTCTGAGTAGTTCATCTGGATTTTACAAGTTTTTGGTCTGAAGATTATACTATCAAGTTATAAAGTTTTGTTAAGTTTTTCCTAGTTAGCTAGGGCAAGCTTATTAACTCTTAAAGAATTGTAATTATTAGAAAATATACAGGATCCGTGAGGTTTACAACCTGTTAAGCTCTAATAGAGATAGTCAATTTTGGGTCAGTTTTGACCAATTCATTTTCAAGATATTACAAATAGTTTCCAACTTTAAATGCCAAATAATTTCCTGAAATTACTGAGGGAGTCAAAGTTTTAAGCTTATAAAATCTTAATGCATAATTTTTGGCTTTTGAATGCATAATTTCTGTGAAACGGTATTAGCATTTTGGGCAGATAAGGGCATAACAACCAATGAACAATTCTTACTCCTAAAAAATTACCATTTCTTTAGACTCCTCATTATTCCCTACTTCCTAAAAAGACTTTTTGAGCAAACTATAGCTATAAATATACAAAGCTTACCATTGCCCATTATGTAAAAATTTACGGAGCAAGATGTACTAGTACTACAATAGTTTTACCCTTCACCCCCCATACATTATTTTATAATTTGATGCTGTATATATTTAATTTCAATTAGGGAAAATTACTAATTGTTGGCTGAACTTAGCTTCAGCTCTAATTTAATTCTAAGTTAAGTACATTTTTAAGAGGAGGTAATAAATGGAAAACTAATTCACTCCTAATGGCATAAGACTTACTCGCCAGTGATAATGCTGAGGTGATCGCTCTGTTTTCTGAAGAACCGGTTAATTTTCGCGATGGGTTCTTAGCTATTGTTGGCGATAAAGGGTTATAGGGTATTCATACTCAGAGATAATTCTGGAAAACTGGGGCGATGATAGCCTGAGTAGTGGAGGTGGCAGGGATACTTTTATGGTAATAAAGACAATGACACAGTAGAAAATAGTAAAAGTGATAACTTAGTTTGTGGCGATCGTGAAGATGATGTTATCAAGGGAGGAAATGGTGGTGATAGTTTATTTGGAAGCAGAAAGAATGATCGCCTATTTGGAAACTGGAGTAATGATACTTTTTCAGCGGCCTGAAGGTTTGCAGCCCTCAGAATATTTTTTCAAATTTATTTTGTTATCTACTCTTTATTCTCTAAATTTTATATGATATAATTTAAAGTTAAGAGTTTAGATATATATCAATGGCATTAGCACCTTTACTTCCAATTTTACATCCAATATTAAAGTCAGCTTTTCCTAATTGTTTATGGCAGGGAAATACAAAAAACTCAGAAATTGCTCTTAGCTTTGATGATGGGCCTCACCCAGAATATACACCTCAATTATTAGAAGTTCTAGATAAGTATCAAATTAAAGCCAGTTTTTTTTTATTAGGTGTATTTGTAGACCGTTATCCAGAAATAACTAAAATAATATATGAAAAAGGTCATTGGATTGGTTTACATGGCTATGAACATATATCATTTCCTAAACTCACTGCTCTTCAACTTAAATCTAGTTTAGAAAAAACACAATTTGCTATTTATAAAGCTTGTGGATTAGCAACAAAATTAATTTCTGATGTTCGTCCTCCATATGGCGTAGTTATACCTCAAAATCTCAAATTATTAGAGGAGTGGAAATATAGAACTGTTATGTGGACTGTAGTACCTGTAGATTGGGTTAGGCCAGGAATTTCGGTAGTTGTTAATCGAGTAGTTAAGCAAACTTTTAATGGTTCAATTATTGTCTTACATGATGGAAATAATGGTGGTCAGGATGTCACTAAAACTGCTGCAGAAATTATTCCTATTTTACTAGAAAAAAATTATCAATTTATTACTATAGATAAAATGTGGTCATTAAATTCAAAATAAAATATTTAAAACTGGAATAAGTAAAAATAAATAGATCAATATTATTATTTTAACTCTATCTAAATTTTTTAATACTGTTTATAAACTAAATATTAAAGTAGAATAGGGAGTGTAAAAATTTGAGGTTTTCACCACTCTTTACTTTGGTTACTAAAGCTAAATTTAAAATTGGTGGTATTAGATATTAGTTTGTTTAAATGGTAGTCCTATTGATGTAATGATATTTACAATTAAACTCCTTTTATTGCTAGGAGTTTAACTACAAAAAATCATTACTTTGATTTTGCATTAGTACCGTTTCAATTAATATTGTTGCTTTTTCTAGTTAATTATTTTCAGAAGAAAGGAACTAAATTAATTTTATTTAGTCAAAGCTTAATAAAGGGGCTAAAATAAGAAATTATTAATTTGTGGTCAAAGGTTTCATAAAATTATAGTCTTTGGTCTTGTGAAGTTATACTATCACAAGTATTGCTAAATCTCCTTGATCATAGATAGGGATGTTCATGCAAAATCTCTATAGAGTATGGTTTTTAGGGATAAGATTTCTTGGCTCAAAAACAAAAGAATCTAAAATAACATTGCTTGTAGTTATTTATTGCTTAATAACTACAGTCTTGAGGAAGGTCTTGCAATATAAATGGGAATTAGTATAACACAAGGGTCTTTTCAAAATTTCAAAGTGGTGGAGAAATATTGATGATGAAAATTTATAAGTGGCATCCTATACTTGCTTTATTTCTATGGTTAAGTATTATAATTAGTCCGGAATTATTGGACCGCAAAAAAATCACACCAGCACTTGCGGAAACAACTTTACAAGATATTAAAAATCATTTTGCTCAAGGTTGTATTGATAGTTTATTAGACAAAAAAATAATATTGGGTGACTACAAAAATAAAACTTTTCGTGCTAATACACCTGTAACTAGAGCTGAATTTGCTGCAATGATTACTCAAGCTTTTCCAGATACAAAAATTGTGCGAAATCCGATAAATTTTGTAGATATTCCCCAAGACTATTGGGGTTATGATGCGATTAAAAAATCTTATGAAATGGGTTTTTTATCGGCATATATTGGCAAAACTTTTAACCCGACTTTCAAGATTAAACGCTGGCAAGTTTTGACAGCTTTAAGTAGGGGATTAAATTATCAAGCAAGTTCATCTTCAACACAGAAGTTAAATAAAATTTTTGATGATGCAGCAGAAATTCCTGAAGAGGTAAAAAAGTCTATTGCAGCAGCAACAGAAAAAGGTATTGTTGTTAATTATCCAAATGTTAGGCTGCTTAATCCTAATGAAAATGCTACCCGCTCAGATGTAGCTACTTTTCTGTGTCAAGCTATTGTCAATAATCAAAAAAATAGTAATGAAGTAATTGTTCAAGTTCCTTCAGAATATATTGCAAGTTTTGATAAAAATACTCAATTAAAAACTAGAGATACTTTACCTAAAAATACTATAGAAACAATAAAAAATAGAGAAAATTCTAATTTAAAAACAACTGGGGAAACTTCTTTAGAAAATACAAATATTCCTGGAATAGTAGAAAGGTTTGATGATGGCAATTTACAAGCTGAAATTATTTACAGACAAGCTAATAATACAGATTTAGTGAGTGATTTATATCTGAAAATTATCAGAGGTGGAAAAACTATTTTAAATCAACCAATACCAGTCGAATCTTTAGCCAGTGCATCTGATAGTACAATGGCATTATTAGCAGGTAGATTTGTGAAAGTACAATTATTAGATCTCGATGGGGACAAAGAATCGGAGGTATTAGTAGATTTATTCACAATAAATAATAGTAATGCTCCATTTATAGGTGGTACTTATTCTTTTATTTATCGTTATGAACCGAAAGAAAATCAATATACTATGCTGCGCCATTACTGGGGAAATATTAATTATCGGGTTACAGATTTAGATAATGATAATATTCCAGAATTTAAAAGTTTTGATAGTAGATTTGCTAATGTGTTTTCTAATTTAAATGATTCATTTTTTCCCGTCCGCATTTTCCAGTACTATCAAGGAGAAATATTGGATGTAACTAAGAAATATCCAGTCCAAATAAACAGCGATGCTTCAGAAATGTGGCTAGAATTTTACAGGCGTTTAAATAAAAAACAAAATATAAAAGGAGTATTGGCTGCTTACCTGGCAAATAAATATATGTTAGGTGAAAAAGAAGAGGGCTGGAAATCAATAGAAAGTGCATATCAAGGTAGCGATCGCTCAACTTATTTTGCCAATTTGCGTAATTTTTTGACTGAGAAAGGTTATGACACTAATCAACAAATTCAACCCCAAACTATGCTGGAAAATTTTAATCCGGAAAGTCAAGATAATGTTTCTTCTTTTACCAATAAAACTTCACCCAAAGTAACAACAAACAATACAGAAAATACGGAAATAAAAATAAAACGACCACCTCAAAGTTCATACTCAAGAACAATACCAGCAATTCCTAAAACTTTATCACCGACTGAAAATTCTGTAAATTCAGAAACCTTAAGACAGGCAGATATTACTAATAATATTGTGCTTGCACCTAAATTAGTTACTTCTATATCTAATAAGCAACCAGATTCTATTTTATCTTTAACAATTAGTTTTAATGGCAAAATATTAGCTAGTAGCAGCGGTAAAAACATTCAGTTATGGAACTTAGAAACTGCTAAACTACTAGATACTTTATCAAGTCATACCACTAATGTGCGCTCGGTAGCAATTAGTCCAGATGGTAAAACTTTAGCAAGTGGAAGTGAGGATGGTACAGTAAAATTGTGGGATATTTCTACAGGAAAAGTGTTGACCAGCTTTGACCATTCTGGTTTGATAACTGCTGTGGGTTTTACTGCTGATGGCAGAGCAGTGATAGGATGCAGCTCTGATAGCGGGATGAAATTGTGGGATATTGAGACAGGGGAACTACTACACAGGATGAATGGTACTCAACCTATTGCTTTTGGTGTTGATGGTCTGCAAATGGCGGCCAGTGGCGGACCGAGATATATTCGTCTTTGGAATGTCGCCGAGGGGCAACTGTTGAAAAATCTGCCTATACCTAGTAGAAATAATAATCAAGGGATACAGGCGATCGCTTTTAGTCAGGATGGACAAACTCTTGCTCATGCAATGCGGGGAGAAAGTCAGGTTTTAGTCTGGAATGTGGAAACCTGGGAAGTGCGTCACACTCTCAAAGAACATTCTCAGGCAATTCAGGCGATCGCTATTAGTCCGGATGGTAAAATTCTTGCGAGTAGCGGCGAGGATGGTAAAATTTATCTGTGGGATATGGCTAGTGGAAAATTATTGAGGAGTATTAAAGGTTACGGTGCAATTGTTTTTAGTCCTGATAGTCAGCAGCTTGTCAGTGTTACAGAGGATAATATGATTCAGCTTTGGCAAATTTATGGGTCGGCGAGGGAGTAATGAGTTGTTTGAGCTTTCAGTTATGAAGTACACTTATGGGGGCAAGTAGACACAGGGTGGCAATTAGAGCTATGGGGGTGAGATCCACCCAATACATAATTTTCACAATTTCCCCTGTAGTTCAAAAGACACAAAAAACTTACCGCGCTTTTCTGATAATATATTATAGTAAGGAAACGATATCAAATTTTTTCTGAAAAACTTTAAACTAGCTTTAACAATAAACCTCTATAAAAAAAAGGATAAGAGCTTGCTAGATGGGTTAGTTCTGCCTAAGTCCTGATAAAATAGATTAGTGTGTTTATATAAAATTAAATAAAATATTATGACCAAAAATATTATAAATACTATGACCATAGATGCTGATACCTTTTTTCAGGCAATAAACCCTAGGGTTCCTCTGTTTATAGATAATGCGGAAATTGACAAAAAATACTATATTGACTTTTCTCCGGTGCGTGGGCAACAGGTGATTAAGGATTTGAAGTCTACTATTACTCGTTGGTCTAAAGGTAAACCTACCTGTCAATTATTTACTGGACATATTGGTTGTGGTAAGTCTACAGAACTCTGGCGACTGAAGCAACAGTTGGAAACAGCAGGTTATCATGTTGTTTATTTTGAGTCTGAAAAAAACCTGGAAATGGTAGATGTGGATGTTAGTGATATTCTTTTGACTATTGCCCAAAAGGTGAGTGAAAGTTTGGAGAAGTTAGAAAGATTAAATTTGGAAGAGCCAAAAAGGCTAAAAGGTCTACTTCAGAGTATTGTTAAATTATTACAGACAGAAATTGAATTTTCGGCAGAAACTACTGTTCCTGGTGTGGGTAAGTTGTCAGCTAGCAGTGATGGTTCATTTTCGGCAGATTTAGGAATAGTTGAAGTGAAGGCTGATGAGGAAGGGTTAGAGTTTGTGGCTTCAGGTATTGGTAAAATTTCTGCACAGGCAAAGGGTAGCCCGGAACTCCGCACTAAACTGAGGGAATATCTGGGACCTCGCACCCCTGGAATTATTGAGATGATCAACAAAGAGTTGCTTGAACCTGCTGATCAGAAGTTGAAAGAGTATGGTAAAAAGGGGTTGGTTGTGATCGCTGATAGTCTTGATAAGGTTGATAGTTCCCCAAAACCTTGGGGTAGAAATCAGCAGGAATATTTGTTTGTAGACCGAGGAGAGCAACTAACAAGCCTTCAGTGTCATCTGATTTATACTTTACCTATAGCACTGCGTTTTTCTAATGACTACGGTACTTTAACTCAAAGGTTTGATGCTCCTAAGATATTGCCGATGGTAGCTACACAGTTACAGGATGGCAGTGAATGTATTGCTGGAATGGAGTTAATGCGACAGTTGGTTTTGGCTAGGGCTTTTCCAGAGTTAACACCACAGGAAAGGTTGGCAAGGGTGACGGAAGTGTTTGATAGTCAGGAAACTTTAGACTATTTATGTTGGGTTAGTGGGGGTCATGTCAGGAATATGTTCCGAATGGTACTTGATGCTCTCAAGGAGGAGGATGACTTACCTATTTCTCGTGGGAGTGTTGACAATGTAGTGAGAAATTATCGCAATGAACAACTTTTGGCTATAGATGATCACGAGTGGGAGTTATTACGGCAGGTAGTTCAAACAAAAAAAGTAACGGGTGATGACGGATACCAAATTTTAATCCGGAGCATGTTTGTTTATGAGTATCAATATGACCAGAGTTCTTGGTTTAATATTAATCCTCTTTTGAAAGATGCACCAGAATTGAAGATAAGTTAATAGATAGGGAGGTTGCATCAGGTATTATTAAGATAGTAGGAAGTTAAAAAATTATGTCTAATAGTGGTAATATAGAAAAGTTGCTTCGAGGCTTGAAGATGTCTAAAGGAAGATTCTCGCCTTTTTTGGCTCGTTATAGTTATGTGAGTCAGCGCGATCGCTTAATTGAAAATTTCCGAGCATCTTTTCCTGGTGTATTGAAAGTATTGGCCTTGGATGAGTCTGTGACCCAAATTTATACAACTGTCAGAAAATATTTAGAAGGCAAAGAGCTGGATGTTTTGATGGTCTGTGGTTGGGAGTCGTTGAGGAATATTAATGAATTATTAGTGGCAATGGGATATGTGCGGGAAGAGTTTAGAAAACATTGCCCTCTACCAATAGTTTTTTGGGTAGATGGGAACGTTTCCCGGAAATTTATTCGGTTAATTCCAGATTTTTACAATTGGGTGAGTCTGACTGTATTTGAATCTGCTAATGATGAATTAATTGATTTTATTCAGCAAACGAGTGAGAATGTTTATCAGAAGGTTTTGGAAAGTGGGGTAGGAATATTTTTAGATTATACTGACCTGGGTTTGCCAGAGTCTAGTTATCAAGATTTGTTAGAGGCTCGGCAAGAGTTGGCCAATAGAGGAATTACTTTAGAAGCAGAACTAGAGGCGAGTCTGGAATTTGTTTTAGGTAGGTTGACAGATGATTTTGAGGAAACAGCCCGAGATCATTATCAACGGAGTCTTGAACTTTGGCAACAACTTAAGAACCCGTTGCGAGTTGCTCATACTTATTATTATTTGGGTTTGTGGTGGCAGAGTTATGGGGTGACACATCGAACAGAAAAAAAGATAGCTGACAAGAATGCTGGGGATTATTTTCAACAGTCAGTAGAAGGTTTTGAGGCAATTAAGCGTCTAGACTTAGTTGCTAAATTTATCAATGGTTGGGGAGAAGTTTTGCAGGTTTTGGAGAGTTGGGAGCAGTTGGAAACTGTTGCGAATAGAGCAATAGAAGTTTTAGATACCTCCCAGCCTTCTTTTAGACTAGCCCGTGCTTATGATTTTCTTGCCGAATGTGAACTAGCTAAAGGTAACTATAAACAAGCCAAACAACTTGCTGAAACTGCTATAGAAATTTTCAACAATACTCAAAGCGCTGCATCTGTTCTTACCTCAGAAAAAGATCAAAAAACTTTAGATCGGGAAAAGTATTATCATCGGGGTAGATATTTATTTTCTTTGGCAAAAGCTGAAAAAGGTAGTGGTAAAATTAAATCAGCTATAGATACTTTGGAAAAAGCTAAAAAGAGGACGAAGCCTGAATATAACCCGGATTTTTACATCAATATTATTGAGAAATTACGAGAAATATATTACCAAGAAAAAGAATATCTTAAAGCTTTTAAATTAAAGCAAGAACGACAAAGAATAGAACAACTATTTGGGTTTATAGCTTTTGTTGGGGCGAAGACTTTGGGCTCTATAAAATCTAATATTCATCTCGCTTTACCTTATTTAAAACCAAACAATAATCAACAAAAAATAACTCAGGAAATAGCAGCATCTGGACGAGAATTTGATGTCAAAATATTACTGGAAAGGTTGAGTCAACCTCAACATAAGCTTATAGTTCTTTATGGAGAATCAGGAGTTGGTAAAAGTTCGACTTTGCAGGCTGGATTAATTCCTGTTTTAGAGAAAAAATCAATTGATACTCGTGATGTCGTGGTGGTTTTACAGCGAGTTTATGTTAATTGGATTTGCCAACTAGGAAAAGGTTTAGCTAAACAACTGGAAACAACTAAAAATTTAGCTGTTAATTCAGAGAAACTAACCTCAATTGAAGGAATTTTTGCTCAGTTAAAAAAGAATGAACAATTAAATCTAATGACGGTTATTATTTTTGATCAATTTGAGGAATTTTTCTTTGTTAATAGGGAACTTCAGGATAGACGAGAATTTGCTCAGTTTCTCCAAAATTGTTTAGAAATACCTTTTGTGACAATTATTTTATCATTGAGAAAAGATTATATTCATTATTTGTTAGATTTTAGTCGTTGGGCTAATTTAGAAGTAATTAATGAGAATATTTTAGACAAAAATATCCTCTATTACTTAGGGAATTTAAGACCTTCACAGGCAAAAATAGTCATTGAAAAATTAACAGCAAATTCTCAGTTTAAAATAGACTCAGCACTGACAGAAAAATTGGTAGAAAACTTAGCACAGGAGTTGGGAGAAGTTCGTCCTATTGAGTTACAAGTAGTGGGGGCACAACTCCAGGAAGATCAGATTACGACTTTGGCAAAATATCAAGAATTAGGAAATATTCCTCAAGTAGAATTGGTAGAGAGATCTTTAAAGTCAGTGGTGAAAGACTGTGGAGAAGAAAATGAAAAATTTGCCTGGGTGGTGTTGTGGTTATTAACGGATGAAAATAATACTCGACCTCTGAAAACTAAGGCTGAGTTGGTGAAAGAAAGCCAATTAAATCCGGAGAAGTTAGAGTTAGCATTAAATATTTTTGTGGGTTCGGGGTTAGTATTTTTGCTGCCAAAAAAACCAGCAGCTCGTTATCAGTTAGTACATGATTATTTAGTTTGGTTTATTCGACAAAGAAAAGGAAATAAAATACAAGAGGAGCTCAAACAGGAACGGGAAAAACGGCAGCAGTTGCAGACGTGGTTAGTTAGGGGTTCTGTTGCTGTTTCCTTGGTGATGGCGATATTGGTAGGGGCGATATATATGTCTGTAAGGGAGGAACATAAGGAAAAAATTATTTCTCAAGCTAATGAGTCTAGAGCGTTATCTATTTCTGGTCAGCGATGGGATGGGTTGATGACTGCGATGAATGTTAGGCAAAAACAAATTGATGCTAAAATTAAACCAATAGGTAAAGCTAGCAAGATTACAAATGCCCTCCGAGTCGCAGTTTACAGCTACGATAAAGATGATGAGTTTCGAGAAATTAATCGTACTCAGGCCCATGAGAATTGGGTAAATGGTATAGCATTTAGTCCCGATGAAGAAACTATTGCTTCTGGAAGTTATGACAACACAATGAAGTTGTGGAACCATCAGGGAAATTTATTGCAGACTCTAAAAGGTCATGAGAATTGGGTAAATGGTATGGCTTTTAGTCCCGATGGAGGAACTGTAAAGTTGTGGAACCACCAGGGGAAATTATTGCAGACTCTAAAAGGTCATGATAACTGGGTCTATGGTGTAGCATTTAGTCCCGATAAAGAGACTATTGCAACTGCCAGTGGTGACAAAACAGTGAAGTTGTGGAACCGTCAGGGGAAATTATTGCAGACTCTCACCGGCCATGAGAATTGGGTCTATGGTGTAGCATTTAGTCCTGATGGAAAGACTATTGCAACTGCCAGTGGTGATCAAACAGTGAAGCTGTGGACAAATTGGCGGATAGAAGATTTAACTAAGCATGGTTGCGAGCGGTTAAATAATCATTTAGTTGCCCATCCCCAGAAGTTAGAGGAACTCAGAATTTGCCAAACTGACGAACGCAAGAAATTAGCTGCTAGTAGTTGGGTAATAGAGGGAGAAAAGTTGGCAAGGGAAGGGAAGGTTAAGGAGGCAGTTGCCACGTTTAAGAAAGCAGCAAAATGGAATTCTGATATCAACATCAACTCAAATTTTCTAGTTTGGGCAAAATTATTAGCTGAGGCAGAAACACTGATGGAGGAAGGAACGGAATTAGCAAAAGAAGAAAAAATAGAGGCTGCAGTGGAAAAATACCAACGAGCAAAAGAACTTGATCAAGTGGCATTTACCCCTACTTGGCAAAATGTTGACCCAGAAGCTAAAGCTAAATATCAGGCAGTGGATGCTTTGTTGAATAAAGGGGATGAACTTCTGAGGAAGAGAAAGGTTAAAGAAGCGATCGCCTCCTACGAAAAAGCAGAAAGGATCGACTCCACCCAAATTTCTGCTTTTAACTGGAATAAACTTTGTCGGGATGGTAGTCTTGATCAAAAAGCTGCTGATGTTATGTTTGCCTGTGAAAAAGCAGTTGCCATGAGCCCGCAAGATGGCAAAATTATTGATAGTCGCGGACTTGCTAGGGCATTAACAGGGAATATTGAGGGAGCGATCGCTGATTTTCAAGTCTATGTAGAATGGACGAGAAATGAGGAGAAAAAAGCACAACGACAACAATGGATAAAAGCACTTCAGGCAGGGGAAAACCCATTTACTGATAAGCTGTTGGAAGAGTTAAGGTAGTATGATTTTAAAATAAGTTTAGCTCTATATTCAAATGAAAACCCTAAGTACAGAACAAAGTTTTTAAAACCCTATAAAAATCAGCTATTTTGCTAGGTATATTGAATAAAATATTATACAACAAATTTAGACTATAGGGAAAAAAACTTTGAGCTTTACCCGCAAAAAGTTTTGAGAACCCTAACCTAAACTAGATCAGGGTCAAAAATGAAAATAACCTGACTCAGTACAAGTTTTGTATGTAAAAATTGCCACCTACTGCCTACTCTGTTTTAATAATAAACTTCCTCCTGAAGGAAATTCTTCATTTTTTTGATCAAAGCGCCAATGTTGTTGATAATTATTAAAAAAGTTTTGCCCTAAAATTCCATCAACTTCTAATAACTCTAATACCGGGGAAGATAAAATTACTGTTTCTAATTTTCTCAACTCATAATTTCCCATTTTCACCTGAGCTAAGGAAGCTAATTCTGCCATTTCAATGCCACAAAAACCCTGGACTCGAACTGCCTGTCTTTCGGCAGCAGTAATTTTTAACTGACTAGCTAATTTCTGAGAAATAAAAATACTTTCTGCTCCCGTATCTAACATAAAAATAAACGGACCGTTGCCATTAATTTCTACCTCGGCTAACATGACTCCTAATTTAGATTTAAGTGGGATAGCATCTTTAATATTTTTAGCGGGTATGATCGTGGGAGATAGTAACCGTAACTCTTGGGTTTTAGGGTTTATTTCTACATCAAAATTACTTAAAATATCCATCCCCAAAACTCCTGATAATTCTCCTGGCATTATAGTAGTAGTAAACTCTAAACCAGCTAATTTTTCGACTTTAACATCATCAATTTTTAACACAGGTAAACGATGCAAATTAGCTTTCATTTCGGGGCACTCATCTCCAGCTACTGCATAAGTTAAAAGTTCTTTTGGTATAGGTTCTCCTTTTAATCCTAATTCTTTGACTATTTTTGTAGAAATCATTGTAGTAGAAGCTCCTGTATCTAATAAAAAATCACCGGATTTTTTCCCTAAAGTAGCTGTTAAAGTAAATGCTGTTCCACTGTCTAAAAATTTGAGAGGAATAGTGGTAATTCCAGTTACTTTCGGCCGTGGTAAGTTGAGACCTTCTAGTTGTACAATAGCTCCAGTTGATATTTGTGGAGTTGTGGCAATATAATTTCTTTCAGGACTTCTAACACTTGTAGTTTTTTGGGGAGCGATCGCTATATTTTGTTTCCCAATAACAGGTCTGAATAAAGCAAAAGTTGGGGAAATAATTATAGAGGTAATAGCTGCTATAATAATAGTTTTGACGGTCTTTTTTGTACTGTTTCTCATAAAGCTTACTAATATATTCCAGAAAAAAAAAATTAAGTCATTAATAAAATACTATAACAATATTACTTAAAATATGAAGCGGTGTAGGTATCTGAAAAAGTATATTTATAAACCTTAGTTACAAATATTTTAAAAATCATTTCATATAGTTTCCAACCTGAAGAAAATGAAACAGTTTTAGACGTGAAGGGGGGAGTTTAGTTTAGTGAAATAGTAACACCCAAAAACACCTTATTTAATCTTATTATCCCAGTCAACATTCTATCATCATATCCAATTATTTTAGATGTCTTTTCTGTCTAGCAAGCAACAGACGGAAAAAATGGAACCAAACCAAAAGCTATATGAAATTGTACTGTTACCATTTCTGTTCCTGTAGATAAAGTAGAAGAAAAAGCCCGAGTTCTTCTTACAGATATCAATATAATAGAGCATTTCATGTAAACCCCGAATAATATGCTTTATTTCTAGGGAAACTAAAACACATTTTTTTGATTCTCCTCTAACCTGTCTGCCTCCTGCCCTCTACCTTCTACGTTACCTTCATAAATATTAGTTAGTGTCTAAACCCGACATCCTATATAATGCCTCTTCTAAAGTAAGTTGAGGCTGAGACGGTAGTCCGTGCGACTGGCACCTTGGGGATATACCCGAACATAGTAAGTACCTGGGTCTAATGTAGTCACAATACTTTCTCGTTCGATACCGCTATTTTTAGACTGGTTGATCACTTCTTCCTCGCTACCATATAAACCAATATTAGCATCTTGTAATAAATTGTCAAGGAATAGTACAAAAGCACTTTCTTTATCTGTTTGGAAGGTATAAAAGTCGTTGGTATTGCGATATATTCCCCTGCTAAAACCGACTTCGTCAGTTCTCACCACTTCCCCTGTGAATTGCCCTAAGTTGATGGCAGTCTGGAAACTTTCCCCTGGCTGTTCCCCACCTCGATCATTATCTTTAATAGTACCAATGGCGCCCTTGTCTCCCAACCTAGCATTTTTAGGTTTCCTGAGATTAACTGTAAAGTTTTCGCTGCTTTCCTCCGAGAGATCCCCAAGAATAGGAACTGTTACTGTTTTTTTCTTCTGGTTCGGTTGAAAAATAAGTTTGCCTTGAGTTTTTTGGTAGTCCGAACCTTCTTTCGCAGTTCCGTCAGCAGTAGCATAACTTACCTCAACTCTTTTTTGAGTTTTAGCATTGAGGGTGACATCAAATGTTAGTTGTTTTTTGCCATCATCACCCTCAGTTATTTCCCGATCTTTGATGAATAGTTTAGGCAAGTCGTTATTGCGGATGGTGCCAATGCCTCGTCTGTCCTTAAGTTGGGCATTTCGGGGTTTGCTGAGGTTGAGTTGGAAAGTTTCGTCATTTTCTATTTTATTATCCCCAAAAATAGGAACAGTAATGGTTTTACGGGTTTGACCAGGTCTGAAGGTGAGGGTACCTTTGGTGGGTTTGTAGTCTTGGTTTGCTTTCGCAGTTTGATTGCGAGTACCATAGTCTACCTGAACTGTTTCTATTGGTTTGGCATCCAGAGTGACAGTGAATTTGGCGTTTTTGCGTCCTCGGTTGCCTTCGACTATTTTGGTGTCGCTAATGGATATTTGGGGCGGGTTTTTTTTGTCGTCGTTGGTAATAGTCCCAAGACCGACTTTATCCTTGAGTCTGGCATTTTTGGGTTTGCTGAGGTTGAGGTTGAAAGTTTCGTTAGGTTCTACTTTGTTATCTCCCAGGATGGGAACGGTAATATTTTTTTGAGTTTCCCCAGGCTTGAAAGTGAGGGTGCCCTTAGTGGGTTTGTAGTCTTCGTTCCCTTTGGCGGTTTTATTCGCGGTGGCGTAGTTGACTTTTACTGTTTGGTCGCTTTCATTGTCGAGGGTAACAGTAAATTTGGCATTTTTGCGTCCCTTGTCGCCTTCAGTTATTTTGGTGTCAGAGATAGCAATGTTGGGAAATATTGCCATTTTGGTGGTATTTAGTAAAATGGATATGGTATCAGAAGCGCCATTAGTTGTCGCAATATCTAGCTTACCATCAGCATTAAAATCTTCTACTACAACATCTTCAGGTGCATCCCCCACCTGAAAATTAATTGCACTACCAAAGCTTCCTTTTCCTTGTCCTGGTAATATTGAGATATTATTTGACTCCCTATTAACTGTAACAATATCCAACTTGCGATCGCCATTCAAATCTCCAATAGCGATATCCTCAGGACTATTTCCCACAGGGAAACTATTTGGAAACCCAAAACGTCCGTCTCCGAGACCGAACAGGACAGAAACCTTGTCTGAGTCTTCCATGTTTATCACAATGTCCTGCTTCTTGTCTCCGTTCACGTCTTTCGCGACAATACCGCTCGGCGTATCTCCTCCCGCGATAAAGCTAGTGAGGAAGTCAAAGCCACCATCTCTATTTCCCAACAGCACCGAAACGTTATTAGAATTACCATTTGCTGTCACAATATCCAGCTTACCATCACCGTTAAAATCTTTGACGACTAAATTTGCAGGAAGATCTGCTCCTACCTGATAGCTAATGCTTTCAGCAAAACTACCATTGCCGCTTCCTAACAATACTGAAACATTATCGGAACCACTATTCCCGGTTACAATATCTAGCTTACGGTCTTGGTTGACATCAGCTACCGCTAGTTGAGATGGGCCATCACCTACAGGAAATTCGCTAGGACTACTAAACCGACCTTTCCCATCTCCTAACAAAACTGCTACAGTATCGTCATCTTGGTTTGTTGTTGCGATATCTGGGTTGCGGTCTCTGTTAAAATCTCCCACTGCCGCATAAACAGGCTTACCTCCCACTTCATGTGTAGTTGCAGTTAATGCCCCTCCCTTGCCATCACCAAACAACACTGATACTGTTGTAGACCCAACGTTTGCCGCCACAATATCCTTAAAACCATCCTTATCAAAATCTGCTACCGCCATCCCAAAAGGTTGATCACCCGTTGGGAAGTTGCTGATCTTGAAGCTCAACTCTGAACTTGCCTCCACCTCAACCAACCCATTTAAAATTTTTACCATATCATCCTCGCCGCGCAAACCCTCAACTTCCTCCACACTCAACACATCACCGCGAACCAACGCCGCAAACCACTCTCCCTCATCTCCAGGAGTATCTATTGTATTCAACTTTGAGTCAATGTAATGTCCTAACTCCTCTGCCAGTACATCCGTCAGATGTGGAAACTGCCTCGTTTCACTTCCAATAACAGAATTCTCGTTAATCAAACTATCCGTCAAATACACCATACCAGTCAGAGAGTCAAAACCCCCCGCCGCACCGTTCATCAGCTCTACTGGCACAATATTTATCTGTGGCAAGTTCTCACCCTTTGCCAAAGTATCAACAATAGTTTTTCCCAGATCAACTTTCCCCGACTCCCCAAAGACATTTAACATATCCGCCTCAAAAGTCTCAGAAGCAGCAAAGTTCGTTAAATTTTCCTGAAATTGAGCTAACCCCTCTTCAATTATCTCCACCGCTGGCAATACTTCCACAGATACTTGCCCCAGAAAAGTTATAGGAGGAATATTGTTGATGTGTTTGAGCTCCAAGTCGGACATTATATCAAGGAATTCACTATCGTCTGTCATGGTTTTTTTCTAAGAAATTTATACTTATGAAATTATAGCGCTTTGATGATCTTACGTCAACGGTTTCACTGTAAAATTCAATGTCAAACTGTCAAATATTATAGGTGCATGGGAAGAGCCTCAAGAGTAACCCAAACAAAATAAAATCTGTGTTCAGTTTCACCTGTTTCTACCCAACCTACAGTTATTACTGATAACTCAAATTCCGGTTAAACTGTCAAATATTATAGGTACAGAGGAAGAACCTCAAGAGTAACCCAACCAAAATAAATTCTGTGTTAGGTTTCACCTGTTTCTACCCAACCTACAGTTATTACTGATAACTCAAATTCCGGTTAAACTGTCAAATATTATAGGTACAGAGGAAGAACCTCAAGAGTAACCCAACCAAAATAAAGTCTGTGTTCGGTTTCACTTAGTTCTACCCAACCTACACTTATTACTGATAACTCAAATTTATGACTGCCCAAGAAAAAAAACAACCCAATATTAATCATATTCTCACCCTAGCTATCCTGTGGTCATTAGGGGCCGTGAGCGATCGCCTCTGGTTTACCTTCGATAAATCAGTTCCAGCTTGGGATCAGGCCGACTATCTCACAAGTTCCCTAACCTACTGGCGTGCTTTGCAAAACCTACAATTATTCTCTGGAGAATGGTGGAAAAACCTTTGGCAGCTTTCCCCAAAAGTACCCCCCTTAACTTATATTCTTGCAGTTCCCTTTCAAAATATTTTTGGTAGAGGAGCTGACCAAGCCACCTTAGTACATCTATTATTTAGTGCTATTTTACTAACCTCAGTTTACAGTTTAGGCAGCAAACTATTTAATCAAAAAGTAGGTTTTTGGGCAGCAGTATTATGTATATTATTTCCAGGGTTATATAGATATCGTTTACAATTTTTACTCGACTATCCCCTAACAGCAATAGTAACCTTAAGCTTCACTTGTTTAACACTTTGGTATTTTTCAAAACCGAATCATAAACAGGAAATAGACAACAGCGAAAAGACAACAAAAAAAACCGAAAAAAAAGCAATTAACTTAGACTTAGAAAAAACCAACCTTACCAAAACCAACATCACAAAAATATCTCCTCAAATAGATCAACTATCTCAATCCAAAAATCTCAAAAATTGGCTATTAGCAACTGCTTTTGGCTTAACTTTTGGCCTAGCAATTTTAGTTAAGCAAACCACAATATTTTTTCTGTTTTTTCCCTTACTTTGGGTAACTATAAATATTCTCAAAAAAAAGCAATGGAACCAACTAATTCAACTCACTTACTCTCTATGCTTATCCATCACAATTTTTTACCCTTGGGCAAGAACAAATTGGCTATTAATGTTAACCTCCGGTAAACGAGCAACAATAGACTCTGCCATAGCCGAAGGAGACCCCAACCTATTAAGTTTAGATGCTTGGATTTATTATGGAAAACTACTCCCCAACCATATTTCCTTACCTCTATTAATCATTCCAATTAGTGGATTAATTTTTTACTTAATCCGGCTCAATAAAAAACAAAAAAACCTTTCCACTCAGCTCCATTCTTTTCAATGGCTATCCATATTTTTAATCGGCGGATATCTAATTTGCTCCCTCAACATCAACAAAGACTTTCGTTACACCTTACCATTATTGCCAACCTTATCAATTTTATTAGCCTTTGGTTTAATGCAATTTCCAAGAAAAGTAGGAAAACAAATTCGCTATCTTACTATTAGTTTAGCAATTATTTTAATGCTATTAAATATCTGGTCTGTAGGTGGAAACTTCCCCAGAAAAATCACCGCTTGGTTAAGTCCTGGTGCAGCTTATTCTGCTCATTTAGGCAAAGAATGGCCCCATAAACAAATAATTGCTGAAATCATCAAAACTAACCCCTATTTACGGTCAACCTTAGGAGTTTTACCTTCCACTCCAGAAATTAATCAACATAACTTAAATTATTACGGTGCTCTGCAAAACTTACAAGTCTATGGTCGGCAAGTAGGAACCAACTTCAAACAAGTAGAACAAGATGCGCGATCGCTATCTTGGTTTATCACAAAAACCGATGAACAAGGTTCTGTCAAAAGAATCAAAAAAGCTCAAGCTGCTATTGTTAACCTCATCGAAAAACACCCAAACTTTCAACTACAAAAAAGCTGGCAGTTACCAGATAATAGTAACTTAAATCTATATCATAATCAGTTTTTACCAGTAGAAGTTCATCCCCTGACCAAACCACAAAAAAAAGTGAAACTAGACTATATAATTTTATCCCCAAAAATTCGCTCAGGAACAACCATACCTATTACCTACAAATGGTCCGGTTCTTGGCAAAAACTACAGTCAGGTTTAGTCTTATTAACCTATCGCCGAGAAAATATTAATCAAACAGAACTTCAGCCATTAACTTCTAACAATAATGCATCAGAAAAACCTCTTACCAAATTCATTCACGACCACGGTATCGGCATGGGCAGTTTACACCCTAGTCTACTTCAAGCAAATAAGTCTGAAGTCGGGTTCGAAATTATTGAACGAACAGGAATGTTACTCCCATCTAACATTGTACCGGGAACTTATATATTAGAAGCCACCTATCTTAACCGAGAAACCGGGGAAAATTATCCCATTTCTGTAGAACCAACCCTGCGAGTACAGGTTGAACCCCAAGCACAAGCGTTACCAGCACCAGAACTAGATCTAGTAACCCAGTTGCGGACGTGGGGCCAAAAGTTACCCCAGGGAATAAAAGGTTTGGAAACCATATTTGCGGAAGTAGCGCGAGTTAACCAATACGATCCAGTTCAAGACTATACTCAGCAAGCAGAAAAAACTTTAACCTATCGTTTGCAACAGGAACCAGATAATTTAGAGTGGCTCTATAGTTTAGCTTTAGCCCAAGTTTTACAAAAAGATGCCCAGGGAGCGATCGCTACCTTAACTAGAGTAACTAAACTAGATGCTCAAAACGCCTTTGCTCATGCTTATTTAGCTTTTGTCTATTTATACGATCTTAATCCTGGAGCAGCGAAAATAGCATTAAAGTCAGCTTTAGAAATTGATCCCCATCAACCAGAAATTAGGTCATTAAATGGTATTGCTGCTTTAATGCAAGGAAATTTTATTCAAGCATGGCATAACTTGATAACTCAAAAATAAACCCCTGCTTACAGCCTATCCCCGAGCCCTAACCTCTGAAAACCTTGTGGATATTAGAAGAAAAGAGAGAAAGAGTATTGTCGTCTTAAAAAAAATATCTTTTTCAATACACTTTTTCTCCCGAAACACCCTCTTAAAACACCTACCCATAACTTTTATATTTTTTTTCAAACTTGATATTAGGAAAAATATTTATAAAAATATTTATAAAGCATAGCTTTCAGGGGGTGAACTCAAAAATTAAAACTAATTCTAGTAATTCTAGTGTAGCTCTAGAAATACACTTGTAATTACCACTTCAAGCAAGCTATCTCTAAAAGCTTCTTATTGCTTCCTCTTACCTCACTTCAGTATGACTTACATTAAAAAAAAATTTTACTTACATCATATCATAATTTAACATTTATATCAAGTCTTAACAGGTATAAATTTTCATAGCTTTTTATCTGGTTTTCCACACAAGCATAAACTAGACACTCCAAGCAAGAATTTGTTACATTTATTTACAGTAAAGTTAATAAATATAAACAAAATAAATTATGGTTATCGTTATTTCACTATTTGTAATTGCTTGGTTAGCTGCTGCAGTAATAGGAAGTCAAGCTTACTTCTTAGGTGAGCAAACAAAGCCTATCCACGAGCGTAACTGGAATTCTCAATCTTTTGAAAGCTTATCTGAATCTTTTACAGGCAATAGATTAGACTACAACAAGCGGGTACCCGCATATAGTATGGATGCCTATGCAAGTCAGAGTTTTAATAGTTGAAATGCTTAGTTAATAGTCATTTCAGTTATCAATTATCAA
>ENA-UENW01000196-UENW01000196.1-marine-metagenome-genome-assembly--contig:-NODE-196-length-32140-cov-161.227302_pt1 | contig 32140 bp, 23 predicted proteins | sample MGYA00237876_ERZ529329 | MGnify/ENA primary metagenome ERZ529329 (study PRJEB26372, sample SAMN05368346) | marine metagenome | biome: cultured habitat; feature: ocean water; material: water; isolation... | reverse complement strand
ACCACAGATATAGGTTGTTGTGTGCGCGATCGCTTAAGCCAACCTACACCAGACTAGAAGAAAATGTAGAACCATTTAGTATCTTTGTCTGATCCTAGCGATCGCCATTTTCATTAGTTAGGCTTTTTGTTGGGTTCGCTGTCCCTTAACCCCACCTACACCAGACTATTCTTTAATAAACATCGGTTCTATTAATCATGTTAATTTAGGCGATCGCTACCTTCACAAATACCACCTTTTGTTCACTTCCTATCCCTTAACCCAACCCAGTTCCACTGAAAAATTATTGAAAATAGTGTAGGTTGGGTTGAGGAACAAAGCCCAACACATACAAATAATTAGCCTGATCTCAAAATTAATCTTTACGAGTTCTTGTTGGGTGGCGCTGTCCTTTAACCCAACCTAAAAAAACTATATCACCCTATAAACATCCTCAGAATTAGCATTCAAATAAGGACGCTGCAAATCAATTCCCAATAAAGAAAATTGCTCCAAAATTGCCCTCATTCTTCCTTCAGTCGAATTATCCCCCTGGTCCCAAGCTTTCAATAATCCATTTGCTATCATCTGACACCTATTCATACCAAAACTTTCCTGACTAGCAAACTTCCTGTCTGGCTCTTCAGCTAATCCCAAACCCGGTGCCAACTCCATGGTAAATAAAGGTATTTCTGATTTAAAATAAGATTTATTCTCCCCATAAACATCCGACAAAACCTGCCTCACCAACTCATAATTATCCTTATCAAAATAGAGTACCCCAGCATCGTAGCGATCATAATAATCACGAGCATACAACACTTTAAAACTAAAAGGAACAGCAACCTCATTTAATTTCTCTGTCAAACTACCCATGACCACTACTGCACCTTCAGAAGTAAAGTTAAAATAAACTCGCACCACTCCAGATTGACTTTCCGACTCTACCTGACTCTGACTACCCAAATTACCAACCGCCATATAGAAACCATTTTGCACCAAATTATTAGGCATCCGAATTGCTACCGAATCCCCCACAACAGCAGCTTTCTGAGATTCTTGAAGATGCTTTTCTCGTTCAATATGCAGTCGCAAACCATTCTTAGTAACAGCTAAAGCACCATCAGTTTCCTCCCTCAACACCGACCAACCAGAATCAAAATACCCCTCTCCCCTATTACTTTCTTCTAACTGAATATAAAACTCCATCTCTACCCCAAGAAAAGTATTATTCTCCAAATCTAATGGGCGACTATTTTCCTCACTATCCAATGCCAGGGAAGTTTGCATCGAACCATTATAATAGATACCATAGAGAAAACTACGCAATTGTAGACTCAGATATTTATCCCGCATTTGTTTTGGCAATGCCTGAAAACGAGCAACCACCTCAGCAGGCAAATCTAAAGGTTTATACTCAGGATGACGAATAGAAAAATCAGAGGAAATTTCTACCCTCTCAACAATGTCTAATAAAACTTCTTTTAATCGCCCAGTTACTCCAGTAGGGAAGTGATAACTTGGAAACTCAAGTAATTGCATAATTTTAAACCTCGTAAAATTTTTTAAGCATTATTGTAGTGGACTGTTTAATCTTAAATGTGGCAAAAGAAAAGTTGCCCAGAGATAGCTTTACTATCGTTCCCTATGACAATTCTCAACCACTATATTACCTGTAATAGTTCATTAAAAAGCGTTGTAGTACTAATGCATTCTACTGACTCCTGGCTCCTGACTCCTCAATACTTCTTCAATAGCAACACCAAAAATTGTAGACATTGATGAGTCAGGGCGACATAATAATGCTTTGGCAACCTGAAGCATCGCAATACCCGTATTATTAAAAGTCTTTTGATATTGAACCATTGACAAAATTCCTGTCATCAAACCCCAACCTGCAAACTGTACTACTTGTCTCAAAAAATCAGGACGATATGCCAAAATTTCTGGGAAAGTGTCAAAATAAGCTTTAGCTAAAGCAGCAATAGACGGTTGAAGTAATTCAAGGGGAGTGGTGGCAAATTTGAGAGATTCTTCTATACTCAGAGAATTACTAATAACCAAACTACCCAACCAAAGTTGCAGATAGCTGCTGATAGCCGTTCCCAAATCAAAAGCAGGGTCTCCCCAACTAGACCTTTCCCAATCAATTAACCGCACAATATTTTCACCGGAATTTTCCCAATTTTGAGCCATGAGAATATTATTTAGTTTCAGGTCATTGTGAGTCAGACAAGTAGGAGATAAAGTCTCGCGAAGTTGAGCGATCGCTTTCCCCAAACTGTCATATCGTTGATAAAGAGCAAAAAATCTCAACCCATCTACAGGAGCAATACCAAAAATGTCTGGTCCTATCCTTTCGAGACTATCCACCAAAAGTGGGGAGACTGCAGGTTTAGTACTAACAACTTCACTAGCAAAAAACTCTCGATAATTTTCTCTATTCCAAGTATCGCGGTGAACAGTCCCCAAAAAATTACCGATTTGAGCTGCAACCTTTGTAGGGAAAGTATTTTCCTTAGAATAGAAATCACTTAAATCTCGATAATTATCCAGGTAAGTAGAGACCACAATAGACTTTTCAGGGTCGTGAAATAACAACTCTGGCAGAAAGACACGCCAATGGTCAAGTTCAGGAAATGTCCGTAAGAATTTTTGAATTCGCCATTCTCCAAACAACTCACCAAGGGTTTTTCCTTGAGAATTATATTGTTCTTGTTTAACCAGAAGCTTTCGACCCTCTGGCAAAGTCACCAATAAATTAAAATTCTTAGCACTAATTAGCTCAACATTACTCTGAGAGTTCTGGGAAGGATATGGCTCCCCTTCCTGTAGGGAATCACATAAACCATTTTCTACTAAATAGTCGTAGACATTTCGAGAGTTTAAGACAAACTTCATTTCAACTCGCCTCTCAATTAAATATATAAATTATTAATCACTACTTATCTATTTATACTGACAAAATTTTAGGAGCCTGACAAGCATTTTCATGAAATTAAAAAGACATAACTGACATAATTATGTCTCTATTTACAGAAAAGATCCAGTTCATAAATTGATAACATATTTAGCCCAGAACTAGGATATGATTATCATCAGGACTTACCCACAGGCACTACATGAGCGTGATAGCAAATTCCAGAAAGCCCCTCAATATTGAGTTTAAGGTAAATTTGTGTAAGTCTTGATCATAGAATATTTGAATGTCAGCAATATTTTAGCCAACCAAAACCCAGCCCCATCTCCTCAGTCGGAAGGGAACAACAGAGGTGGATGCAGACCAAAGATTTTATCAATTCAGGAGACAATTTGAGTACAAGTGCCAATAGTGCCGTAAGTTGTCGTAGTTAATATATTCTTTCTGTGATCAAAAAACTTGCTCTAACTGCAGTCATGTCGAAGATATGCCATTAAGGCTGAGAATTCATAACGGCCCTGAATGTAGCTTATCAATAGATCGAGATTAAACCCAAGCATAAAGGGTGAGAAATGCCCTCAACTTGAGCGTCGACCCCTGTAGCTGAGTAACTTAAGGCCTCAGGGTCAGCAGGAAGTAAACATAACTATTATCACGTTATGTGAATCTTTGTATCAGTTTGATAGAGCAGTTATCCAATCATATATAGTAGTAATTTTCATGTTGCGGAGCACTCCGTTAACCCATACAAATGATGTAGAATTTCATCTGCCTGGGTAAGTCCTATTTTTGTCCATTCCCTAGTGTTTTGAGATCAAAAAAAAGACTTAATTCTATAATTTATGTCTTTTTTTTTAGCTATTACTTACATTAGGAATTTTTCTGGGATAGTATAGAGTGTCAAAAGTATTATTGAAAGTTTGTAGCCATTCAGGACAATAATTCATACCATAGTTTGCTGATGGCCACACAGATGCTATTCCATGATCATGGAAAGTATTTAGGGACAATAGTCATCTGATCATTCCCACACTTTTTTTGATGCACTACTCCATAACTTATAGCCTTTAAAAATTTTTGGTCTTGCTGAATAACTTTATAATTTTTCTAGGTTTTGAATTAGATTTATAACTTTCAGCTATCTATATTATACCTAGAATCAGCAATACCGAATTTTCTTTAAAAATTGGTTTTACTTATTCAATTGCAAATCTAGCAAAACAGATTACTTAAATTATGGCAATTCAACTTCAACAAGCTCTAGAAGTCGGAAAATATCTTCTAACTCAACGACTCAAAGGGCGCAAATATTTTCCTTTAGTATTAATGTTAGAACCTTTGTTTCGGTGTAACTTAGCTTGCCCTGGTTGTGGCAAAATTCAGCACCCCAAGGAAATATTAAAACAACATCTTACACCTCAAGAATGTTTTACTGCTGTAGAAGAATGTGGTGCTCCTGTAGTTTCTATTCCAGGAGGAGAGCCTTTATTACATCCACAAATTTCTGAAATTGTCAAAGGGTTAGTTGACCGGAAAAAATTTGTTTATTTATGTACTAATGGTTTATTACTCAAAAAGAATCTTGATAAATTTGAGCCTTCTCCTTATCTAACTTTTAGTGTTCATCTTGATGGTTTACAGGCAAATCACGATAAATGTGTAGATAGAAAAGGGGTTTTTCAAATAGCAGTTGAAGCTATTCGTGCTGCTAAAGCGAGAAGGTTTCGAGTTACTACTAATACTACTGTATTTGAGGGAACAGACCCGAAACAAATGCAGGAATTTTTTGATTTTTTAGAAAGTTTAAATATTGATGGAATGATGATTTCTCCTGGTTATAGTTATGAGTGGGCACCAGACCAGGATAATTTCCTGAAGCGACAGCAAACACGATTGTTATTTCAAGAAATTCTGAATCCTTTTAAAACTGGTAAAAAGAATTGGAATTTTAACCATAATCCTCTATTTTTAGACTTTTTGATGGGAGAAAAAGATTATGATTGTACTCCCTGGGGTAGTCCTAGCTATAGTGTGCTTGGTTGGCAAAAACCTTGTTATTTAATGAATGAAGGGTATTATGCTACTTTTAAAGAACTTATAGAGAAAACTAATTGGAATAATTATGGTTATAAAAGTGGGAATCCTAAATGTTCTGATTGTATGGTTCATTGTGGTTATGAACCAACAGCAGCAATGGCAGCAATGCAGTTAGAAAATATTCCTCAAGTTGTGGGTTCTTTATTTAAAATTGGTGCTTAAATAAATTTATAAAATGCTGAGATAAAGTCAATTTTTTTTCTATTTAAACTGTTTGAAAATATAGTAATCTGGAATATGGTGATTTAAATTAATCATGTATTTATGTTTAAGAGAAAATACAAGCTTTTTATTTTTCGCAGATAAATCAAGATTTTATCAGTAAGTCCGAACAAAAATAAAAAGCCCAACATAGCTAACTAGAAAAGTTAAAAAATTCGGTTCTAATTCACTTTATATTGTTCAATGCCCTCCCCAACATATGGGTGGGTATTGCCTCGAATTAGATGGGTTAAAACTTTTGAACTCTTGCCTGATAATATTAATCCCAAGTTAGTAAATATTCGTCGAAAAAGTAGTAAATGTTTTTTCGGCTTCAAAGTAGAAAGATAATCTATCACTTACTAATTTCTTAGTAGATTTAGTTAGTATAAATAATGGAGTCGAATCTAAGGCTATGTTATCCACTGGTAAAGTATTTTTATTAAGGCCAAGTCTTATGGAAAGTTTGAAGCTAAACTCTCTTTTATACAATATTCAAAACCAACATCAAACTAAGTTTTCTTATTCTAAAAAAGCTTCTGTTAAGATAGCTAGATTACATAGCAAAATAGCCAATACTAAACGGGATATATTAGATAAATTAACTACGATAATTATGGTCTATAACACCTACATAACTATATGATAGTTATACTATATAAATCCCATATACATAGCTACCTGCCGAAATGCTTGAGTCTAAACTATGGTCATTTGTATAGTCAGAAAAACCCAAACTTATGTGTTTATCCTCAGTCTAGTTAGCAGAATTATCACCAAGCCAATAATCTGTATCGGGTAAAATTATTGGTAATAGTAAAATTATAATAAAGACTATTGTTAAATAGTTACACTAACTATATTTCACTAAATACAATCTTATACTATTTTAACGATGTGAGAGACTAATAATTACACAGCAGATATTATGCGAATAGTTTTAATTATGACTATTTAATAAATAACACTATAATATTATACTAATTTTTAAAATTTGTGTAATATTTTATTTTTTCTTTGGGATTTGCAAAAAATAAAAACTTGTTAATAAAAAAAAATTGATAATTAATCAATTATTTAGGAAAATGTGATTATTTTATACTAAAATATTATTGATTTAGTATAGAAATAAATTAATACAACTAAACTTATCTCTATAAGTATTTGTGGGGAAATCTTAGCAAATATCCAACTGACTACTACTAAGTCTCAAAAAAGCCTTGTCAATCTGTTTTGATGACTCGTAACTGTTGGCTATAAATCTGGTATTATCTATGATAATCTGTAATGATATTGATTCATGTTACTTGGATTCAAAGCCGAACTACAGCCAAATAACCAGCCAAAAAAATTGCTGGCCTCAAACAAATTCTGTAGTCCGTGATGCAAATAAATTGGGGTTTGTAGTTAACGAAAAACATCCCTTTTTAATATGTTAAGAGTCCCCTACATTGAGTTGAGTTTACTGATGGTATGCTCAAGGTCCCATTAAGGCAAGCTAGAGTGTTTTAACCTCTAGATATCTCAAAGTTAGGTGGTGCTGAATTAAGGGACGAATATAAATAATTGGTGTAAATATTCTACCCACCCAAAAATATAACGAACAAACAAGATGCTCGTTTTACAAAACTATTCAAATTATCCCCCACTTATGCAAAGCCCAAAGTTATGATTAGTAAATTATAAAATTATGCAAGAAGTACAGCCAGAAAAACCTTACACAGAAAAAGTAAAAATTCAAATAGAAGACGATCGCACAGGTACGAGTCTTGACACTATTAAACGAGCGATCGCAGATAACTTATATTATTTACAGGGAAAAAACATAGAATTTGCCACACCTTATGATTATTACATGGCATTGGCATATACAGTACGCGATCGCTTGCTCCACCGTCACCTACAAACTACTAAAACCTACTCCAACCAAAACGTTAAAACAGTATATTATCTCTCAGCCGAATTTCTCATGGGTCGCCAACTAGCCAAAAACCTAGTTAACGTTGGTTGTTGGGAAGTAGCGCGTCAAGCTCTAGAAGAATCATGTCTTCAACTGCATGACTTGATTGAAAAAGAACCAGAACCAGGTTTAGGTAACGGCGGCTTAGGCCGCCTCGCTGCCTGTTTCCTAGACTCCCTCGCTACCCTACAAATTCCTGCAGTAGGCTATGGTATCCGTTATGAATTTGGGATTTTCAAACAACTGGTTCATAACGGCTTCCAAGTCGAACAACCAGACAAATGGTTAAGTCTGGGTAACCCTTGGGAAATACCCCGCTATGAGGAGAAAGTAGAAATTAAACTGGGTGGCGACACCGAAACTTACACAGACAAAGAAGGCAACTACCGTGTTAGGTGGATACCTGAACGCACAGTCATCGGAATGCCCTATGATACTCTAGTACCAGGCTATAACACCAACACAGTTAATAACCTACGGTTGTGGAGTGCTAAAGCTAGTAATGAATTTGACCTACAAGTTTTCGATTCTGGGGACTACAACCGCGCCGTCGAAGATAAGACTGTTTCTGAAAATATTTCTAAAGTTCTCTATCCCAATGACAACATTTTCCAAGGCAAAATGTTGCGGTTAGAGCAGCAATATTTCTTTGTTAGTTGTTCTCTTCAAGATATCATCCGTACTCACTTATCGCGAAATCGCAATTTAGATAATTTCCACAAAAAAGTAGCCATTCAACTGAATGATACCCACCCTTCCATTGGGGTTGCGGAATTAATGCGACTGCTGATAGACGAACATAAGATGGAATGGGAAAAAGCTTGGAAGATTACCCAAAATACTTTTGGCTACACTAACCATACTCTGTTAGCAGAAGCCCTAGAGCGTTGGCCAGTTAGTATGTTCAAGAGTTTGCTGCCACGACATATCGAAATTATTTATGAAATTAATTTCCATTTGCTAGAAGAGTTGAAGAAACGCTACCCTGGTGATGATCGACGTTTAGCACGGATGTCACTAATAGAAGAACAGCCTGAAAAGAGTGTACGGATGGCTCATTTGGCTTGCACCGGGGCTCATGCTATCAATGGTGTAGCAAAATTACATACTCAACTTTTGAAAACAGATGTTTTGAAAGATTTCTATAAACTTTGGCCGGAGAAATTTACGAATAAAACTAATGGCATTACTCCCCGTCGTTGGTTATTAATTAGTAACCCCAAGCTGGCATTACTAATTACAAATAAAATCGGCAAAAATTGGATTAATAATTTGGAGGAAATTCAACAACTTAAGCAATTTGTTAATGATCAAGAATTTCGCTATAATTGGAGTCAGATTAAGTATGAGAATAAGCAAGATTTGGCTACTTATATTAAACAAAATATTGGGGTTGTAGTTAATCCTAACTCTTTGTTTGATATTCAAGTAAAAAGACTCCATGAATATAAACGTCAACTGTTGAATGTCTTTCACATTATTACTCTTTATAATCGGATTAAAGAAAATCCAGATACAGATATTTTGCACCGCACTTTTATTTTTGGAGCCAAGGCAGCCCCTGGTTATTCTATGGCAAAGTTAATTATTAAATTGATTAATGCTGTAGCGGAAATAGTTAATAATGACCCAGACGTGCGCCATCGTCTCAAGATAGTTTTTATTCCGAATTTTTCTGTATCTCTTGGCCAGCAAATTTATCCTGCTGCCGATCTTTCTGAACAAATTTCTACTGCTGGAAAAGAAGCTTCTGGTACTGGGAATATGAAATTTTCCCTCAATGGTGCTTTAACTATTGGTACTCTTGACGGAGCCAATATTGAAATTAGAGAAGCGGTAGGAGCTGATAATTTCTTCTTATTTGGATTAACTGTTGAAGAAGTTAAAGCATTAAAATATCAAGGATATAATCCTCAGAAATACTATAATGATAACAAAGAATTACGACAAGTAATTGACCGTATTGCTTCTGGTTATTTTTCACCAGGTAAACCAGATTTATTCCAGCCACTGATAGTATCTTTACTAGAAAAAGATGAATATATGTTGTTGGCTGATTATCAATCTTATATTGATTGTCAAGAAGAAGTAAATAAGGCTTATCGTAACCCAGAATATTGGACTCGAATGTCAATTATTAATTCGATTAATATGGGTAAGTTTTCTGCTGACCGTACTATCTCAGAATATTGTCAGGAAATATGGAATGTTGATCCTGTGAAAATTGATATGGAAGCATATAATCAGGAAACAGCAGGTTTACAACGTCATTGTCAGATTTAATTGATAGACAAAAGTGCTAGATCGGGCAAATAGTTATATCATGTTCGGTTTAATATTTAAATTTTAGAGGATTTTGGCACTGATACAGGAGAGAGAAGGCAGGAGGAAAAAAAAGCACTTACGGTCGAAAGTTTTTTTTGATCACTAATTTTCCGGACATGATATTATTTATTCGTGGATACCTTCGGTGACATTTTTTCCCCTGGCATTCCCGGGGCTAGTAAATCTTGGTAATTCATCAAGAAAGTGTGGGCAAGAAAGTGTGGGAATGATCAGATGAATATAGTTCCTCAACCGTATAAATTATTATGGAGCGTTCTCTATGTGGTAATCATAAACCCCATAAGCATAGAAAAACTACTATTAGACCCCAATAGTACTATTGTCGCGAATTTGGATAAACTTTCACTGAAACTTTTGATACTTTATACTATCGTCGGCAAATTAATTCCAGAAAAAATACCCATAGTTCTACAAGCTCATGTCGAGGGCAGTAGCTTAAGAGAAATTATTTGTACGGTGAAACTCGCCTATAATATAGTAATCAGTTTAGTATCTAGTAGCTTCTCAAAAAGGACAAATACTTCATAGTGCCTATGTACAAAATATAGAAACCTCACAATTCAGCACAAGTCAGCAGTAATGAATTTGGGTCATTTTTCCCAAACAACAAAAATATTATCAGATGAATGAATTGACACCAGGTAATTGTTGGATAGGTATGACTCAAACCTCATCATAAGGATTAGTTGTGAGTGCTAGAGTGGGTAAACATTCTGACCAGTTTATTAAATAATTGACCCTTAAATACGGAAGGGAAAAACCTCTGTAATAAAATGGCATAGGTCTAATTAAAGTAGGTCTTAACAAGTTTGACCTCCAGAAGTAGAACACACATAATTGGAAAAGATCAAACGGAGCAATTAGATCGTACTAACGGAATTGTCTGACAACAAATAGGCCTCAGGGATCGCTGACAAAATAAATTTGGTAAGAAATAGGAGTAAACTAGTAAACTAAGGTAACAGTAAGGTTGCTCGTGAGCTATCTCAATTAGACGTGGGTTCATGTTCGATCTTGAGAATACTGCTGTACAAAGAGCAGGGTAAGGGAGCAATTCCTTTGGCCAGAATATATGAACATATCTAATTTAATGATTTTGGCTTTATTATAAGTGATCATCCGAACATGATATTATTCTCAATCTATTTATTTTTTATAGAGGGTTCCTCACTACCATACCGTTCAAAAAAAAACTGCTGAATTCTGACTTATGAATTCCTTAACTTAAACTTGGCTGCCGAAACTTATAAAGATCTCTAATCAACTTCGCCCAACTATTAGTCAAACCGTCAAGTATATGATCGCCTTTTTCCTTAGTCGCCACCGTGGCATCGCCCAATACACCACTATGAGTCAACTCTCGCGTCAACCAAGCAAAAGACAACTTTCCCTCCATACTCAACATACTTTCTTCTGGCAAACCTTGAGGATATTCACACACCGCTTTATCCATCTTCACCACATCTGGCAACATTGATAGCATTACACTTGTTTCAGCATCTCCGGCATGAATTCCTAATTCCATTTCCTTCTCGGTCAATAATTCTTGACAAGGGTTAGGTACCCTCCAAGCTGAGAGCGGAAATAGTAAAAAATCCTCATATTTTTGGTGCAAGTCTCGTGCCACAATTTTAAGAACTTGAGGTTGCCCACCATGGGCGTTTAAAAATACCAACTTGCGGAACCCAGCTCGATATAGACTTTCTCCTGTTTCTGTCAAAATAGCCATCAAAGTCTGGGCGCAGAGGGTAATAGTACCAGGAAAATGCCAATGTTCGTTAGATTTGCCATAATATTGGGTGGGCAAAGCATACGCAGGGATATTCTTCTCTAGTTTTTCAAGTGCTTTACCTGTAACATAAGTGGCGATCGCCGAATCAACAATTAAGGGTAAATGAAGCCCGTGTTGTTCAATAGAACCTACTGGTTGAATAATTACTACATTTTCTTTATCTGGCATTGTCTCAATATCTTGCCAGGTCAGATAGGGAAAAAATCTATCTGGTGGGATAAAATTGTGCATTTTCCTCCTATGTCACTCCAATCAATTATTCAACCTTTGGATACTATTTTCTACCGTTCTCAGAAATCTACAAAAATCTTATAAAATCTATTATTCGATTATTCGTAAATATAATTCTCCAAGTTCCTCAAAAATATCTTTTTACTTCTAAGATTTTCAAAGGATTTTGATATTTTAATTATAATTATATATTATATAATAATAGCATGGTCTGTGTCGGAATGTCAATAATGTTATATGCCCTATTTGCAAATTGGTGATTTTTTTTAATTTGCAGAGACATTTTGTAGATATTTGTCTAGTATATTTTTAGTCTTTAGTAATTAAAAGTTAGTACTAATATCAAGCAACCAAATTGATTAACATGATTAGTTAAACTAAACAAACCCATTTCCGGTTGCCCTTTATAGAGTCTGATCGTTTTGAAAAACAGGGGTAAGACGTCAGACTTTCACTTCCACATGTGCTCCTGCCTTAAACGCAACTTGTTATGGTGTTATGGGCACATCCTTAAAATTTTACCTTTGGCTTAATAACTCCTAATAGTTAATTATTTTCAAATCCTTGGCTGTTTTAAGATCGTGGCAATTTAGTGTAACATTTGTTTGTTTTGATAGGTTTTGTTACTGTCTTGAGACCTTAGAACTATGTAGCTAACTTTATATTATATTAGTGGTCAACTATTAACATCAAAAATATTTGGGAAAAAAACTAGAGAATATTGGTTAATATCAAATCAAGTACATTGTGATCTAGATGTGACTTTTAATGAAAATAAATAGAAAATAAAAGAGCAACAAGCACTTCGGAATATCGCACTTTTTTTTGACAATGATTCTGAATATTTATTTGGCAAAATTTGGTATCCAATCAATAAATACAGGAATGTATTGGTTAGGAAATAATTGAAATAAATTAAGGATATTTTTCACTTAAAATCACGATAAAAAATAGATTTTTAGTAAAATTAACGGGATCAAAAATGATAATAAAAGAAAAGTCTATTGTTTTAAAGCCATGACAATAAGTATTTTTTTGAAATAGGTCTATTTATTTTTTCACAAAAATCAAAATTAGTCAAATTAAAATTAAGCAACATTAGATATAAAAGCACAATTGTTTCCCAAAATTGACGACTAATTTGTGATAATAAAAATCCACTGTATTCATCAGATAATAACTATAACAATCGCCTCTATATTTTAGGTTATCACAATTAAAAACTAAAAATCAGCTCCGAGACTTTTGCTCATTTCTAGGATTACTCCAAACCTATCCCCAAAAAGTTACAAGATTTTAGACAACATCAAAATAGTATTGTTATATGACAAATTAGGAGATAATTTAAATTTAACTAGAAAGGTAAGTTGTGCATTCAGAAAATCAAGATTATTTACTAAAATATTATTGGCCTTCAGGCTTAGTAAAATTTTTTTTGTACAATTGATAAGTTTAAGTATATATTTTTAATAACCCTAACAATTTTTACTAAAATTGATTTACTATAGTAGCTATAGAGTTAAGGAGAATTATCAAGAACTATGGTTGAAAATACAGAAACTCCACTGACGGGAAAATCTTTGCTGCAAAAGGTAAAAGAACTTTCTGACTTACCGCGAAGGGAAACTGCTAAACGTTGTGGATATTACACACTCACAAAAAGTGATGAAACTCGTGTTAATCTTACAGATTTTTATGACGCAATTTTAGCAGCAAAAGGGGTTCCTTTAGACAAGAGTGGTAATAAAGATGGTCGGGGTAGGGAACCAACTTATCGAGTTAGTGTTCATAAAAATGGCCAAATTGTTATAGGAGCTACTTATACTGAAACTATGGGATTAAAACCAGGAGATGAATTTGAAATCAGACTAGGATACAAACATATTCATTTGAAACAAATAGATAATGAGAAAGACCATGAGACTAATGGTTATGACTCGGAGATGGAAGAATAAGTAAAATGGGGAGTCAGGGAATTTGAATTTACTGGAACTAGAGGCTAATTTTACTTCTAAAATCATTACCTAGTTAATGTGTCAATGTTGTCGATATTCCCCTCCCTCTCCCTAATTTTTTTCTAGCTTTGAGGTAAAGTTAGTTAATTGTTCGATATCTTAAGTCCTAACTACTAATTTAAAACTTTGCATTTTAGGAAAATCTAGGTTAATTAAAATAATTAACTGCTGTTTATCCTTTTGACCTTTAGGGATAGACATATCCTAAAAATCAATAAATCGTCATAAAATATTAAATAATTGCATTTTATTAACACATAATTTAACAAATAATTAGTAATATATTCTAACTGTACCAGAATTGTTATCAAGAAAGACGGTATTTATTACGTACTAAGCATGAATAGTTATAATAATTTTCAAAAAAAGTAATAATTTAAGACAGAATATTATATATTCTCAACAGAAATTATCTTAATCAAAAAAAAAGCTCATAATTATTGCAAGTAGTGGTGCTGGAAGACCACAATTATTATTTTTATAAAAGATTATATTAACATTAATTTAAACATATAAACTTAATAAATGTGGAGTGAGTCAAACATGATTAAAATAATGCTTTTAATTAGTGGTTTTCGATAATAGGATATATCTTATCATAAAGCCTGTTATAAAAGGTGAAAAAATTTAAGTGACTCGGAAAAGAGTTAAATAAATTTCAACAGAGTTTAAGTTAATTCTAGATAGCTAGGAACAGCCAAAGGTGAAGAGTGATAACTCTTCTAATAATAGTTAGAGTAAGTATTTGAAGATTTTCACAAGATGTCTAGTTAATTGAGCTGTTATATTTCCTTTGGAATCTACTCTTTACCACCCCAAAAAGTATATTCTTGGAGGAGTAAATAATTTAGTAATGAGTGCACTACAGGAGATATTAATTGTGAAGTAAAACTGGTATCATAATATTTATCAAAAACAGGTTTGTGCTTTTAGCATTAAATTACCAGTTTCTTTTTCTATCCACTGGATGCATCTCAATTAAGCGATAAGTAGTTAATTGTCTCAAGAATAAGGGAGAATAGTTGTACTTAAGAAAACAGAGATCAAAAAAAGGATAATAAAAGACTTATTATCAGGAATGACTTGATTTATAGATGCTCAAAATTATGCTGAACTGAATAAACACCTAGAGGCGATCGCTAAAATACTCTATTCTGAAGCTGACGCTACTGAATTCAAAAGTATGGAAGAAATAGACAAACAGCTCAAAAGTTTAGTCCAAGAACAAATCACTCCCCAACTGGGATTTTTTGTATCAAAACATTGTAGGGTGACAGGAATGGGAGGAAATAACTCTCAAAAAGCATATCAGAGAAATCAGCTTGGATGGAGGAATGGTGAGCTTACCCATCCCATTAGGGGAGATAAGTGAGTGGCGAGAATACAAAGCAGTTAATATTCACACTCAAGTCAAGGTAGAATTTTTCAAAGATCATGAAGGATTATTCTCTGGAATTAATGGTCAGATTCTAGGTGAAAAGTTGGCCTGCTTGGGAGACGGCCATGACGGAGTATGGAATATCTTCCCTAAGGTGGGAACAGCAGAGCAGCGGGAAGAAATATTGGACTGCTATCATAACCATGGAAAACTTGTACAAAGTGCAAGGTACTCAGGCTCAGATGGATAAAGTTTGGTATTGTCTCGTCATCTGCTATCTAAGTCAACATAAATGTCAAGGTTTAAATGGTTTGATTCAATATTTGAGAAAGCATCAATCTCTCATTATTAACTATCAAGGGAGTTAAATTGGCAGAGGCACAATGGTCACGAAAAAATGTGTCCTGTATACTCCAGCATCGATGTGCTGATCTTAATGGTAATTTTGCTGTTTGATTTTCATGTTGTATAAATGCGATCGCAAAACCCCAAAAATAAGAATGCTTTATAATTCAATTTTACCAGTGAATTAACCAAGTGGTTTTAGTATTTCCTCTTCTTGAGTACAATTACTTATTGCTTAATTGAGATGCACCTCATCCACTTGTTTTCAGGCTAATACTGCTTGTTAAGCAATATGACCATTAAGGTAGTGTTCCATAAGTAATTATGGAGGAATAAAAGTCACTATTGATATTCTTCATCTATGGCTATTTGTCTAAAGTGTCCATCTTCAAAAAATCTAAATAATGGCCATATTCACAACGGTAAGCAGAGGTTTTTGTGCTCCTAACGTGGAAAAAATGTCGAAAAACCTACCCAGAAGCTGATTTATCAAGCTACTCGTGTATTGACTTACCAACTGTTTAAGATCAGGATTTTACTAGCTGGAATTCTTTATTTATTCTAAGCTTCGGAGCAATGGCTACAAGGTTATGTCATTTCAAGTTATTACCAGTTTAGCCAGTTATTAGTTATCAATACTTCTAGCTAAAATAATAGGCTTAAAATACTAATAGGGAACTTTTGTCCCAAACCTTTAAAGGAAAGGCTATCCACCTAATTTTTTTGATTAACGAGAAATATGCATAAGTAACTAGAAAGCAAAAGGTTCAGCTAAAAAAAAGGGAAGCTTATAATTCAATGTATTGGTTAGATATACTCATTCTAAATGATTTTGAATATAAATTAAGTATCATGGAAAAACTCAATTGTTTATCTTACAAAATTTAACTATATTTTTTTTAATAGAGACTTTCTCTAATATCATTTAGAATTGCTATATTCAGCCCTAACTACTAATTTAAAACATTGCATTTTAGGAAAATCTAGGTTAATTATTTCAATTAACTTCTGTTGACTATTCTCATCTTTAGCAATGAATTGAGCTGTTCCATCACCTTGAGAACCAACTCCTTTACCACCCCAAATATATTCTTGGAGACGTGAATAATTTAGTAATAAATGGAGTACTGGAGATGTTAATTGTGAAGGACAAGCTGGTATCATATATTTATCAAATTCAATTTGTGCTTTGAGCATCAAACTACCAATTTTTTCTCCATCCCCTTTTTGCCAGGCTAATGCTGCTTGTTTAGTAATATCAGCATTAATAACTCCAAGATAATATTGTACATTCTCATTTACTTTATTAGCTTCTTCTATATAACATTTATTTAATCTAGTCAATATCTCTTGAGTATCTTTGCTCGCGCCTAGATCAACAATAACAAAGAATAAATCTTTTTTTGGTGGATTAAGTTCAATAATATCCGTTTTTTCCCCGTCAAATATCATCATAATTGCTTGCTTACCATAAGCACAAGCTTGGTCCATCTTGCCACAACGAGAAGGAGTAGTAACTTCCCCCTGATAAGCTAACTCCATTTCCGAACGAATATTTAGTTTTAAATCATACAATAGGTTAAAAGCTCTAGCCACCAATACACAAATAGCCGCGCTTGATGATAGACCCTTTTTAATTGGTAAATCTGTGAAATAATTATCTATTTCTAAACCACCTACTGAATAATTATTAATAACTTGATATACAACCCCAGCTACATAACTAAAAACTCCTCCCCGACGAGCTTCTGCTAATAATATTTCTTTATGCTTATGCAAATTAAACGACTGTATCAGACTTTCATTATTCAAAGTTGTCTTGATAATTAAATGAGTAGGATGGGGTTTGACATCTGCATAAATTCCTTGATCAACTCCTACTACAATTGTATAGCCTTTATCTATTTGGGGGTTCATAGAACGATACCCTCCTGCCCAATCACTATGTTCTCCAAATAAACAAAGGCGACCTGGTACAAAAAGTTTCATGTTTTTGTTTACTGGCTCCTAATTAAAAGCTTTATCTGCCCTTTGCTTTGCTATATCTAAATTATTTTGATACTCAACAACTTTTTTTTGTGCTCTTTGATAATTTGAGTTGGACTCCGGTACTTTTTTCATTAGCTCGACAGCTTTTTGCCAGTCACTAGCTACTGCATTCCATTCAGATTTAGTTTGAGCAGTCTGAGCTTTTTTAGCAGCACTTTGGGCGCTCTTAACAGCAAAATACCAAGGATTTGAAACACTAGTTGTAGAGTCTGTTGTTGCAGATGTTGAATCCGGAGAATCATCAGGAGAAGTGTTTGGTGTAGATGAGTTAACATTATTAGAATTAGCGTCTGGCTGCTTTGAATTATTGAGGAATGGGAGTGAAAATATCCCACTAAAGTGCAATGCAGCACCGACAGCGACTAGCACCAGCAGAATAGACAGTAGTATTGTTGCTATTAAAGGGATCTTCTTTTTTTGAGAGTTAGGGTCTTCTGATAATTCCTCATCATAATCATCATCTTCAACTTCTTCGTCGTATTCTCCTTCCTCGTAGTCTTCATCTGTTTCTGTTTCGTATGCTGCTTCCAATTCTTGATCCAACTTATCTACAGCAGTTTTTGGAAAATCCCTTACTTCCAATTCTTGTTCAAGTTCAGGTGTATTAGTCTTTAGTGATGTATCCAAAAAAAACTCATCTTCCCAGACTGGTATTTCATTACCAGTTGGAACACCATATACCTTAACTGTATTAATTGATTCAACTCCCAATTTCTTAATTCCAGTTTGGATAAATTCAACAAGAGAGGCTTGTTGATTAAAAACTTGATCCGACTCCAGTTTAATTTCAAGAGAATCATTCTCCTTAGTTACTTGGACATTAATACCCTTTTTTTGTAGTGAATGATTAATAATTGAGGAGATAACTTTTGGATCTCCTTGTTTAGCAAGTTCCCGTAGATTTTTTGATGTCATGACTAGCGCTCCTTTGGAATGGAGGGCGAATAGTTAATTTACTTAATTACTATAATCAATTTTGATATTCTTACCGCCAAGGTTGAAAATTTTCATAGTTTGTTTTAACGGTAGATTCTTGTTTTAGCAAAAAATATATTGGGTTTAGAATCTCCCTAATGTTAGACTAAATAAACCTATTTCCGGTAATTCTTTATAGGGTCTGCTCATTTTCAAAACCGGACGTTAGACTTTTATCCCGTCAGGCTCCTCTCCTAAACATCCCAAGTCAAGGGTACATCATGAAAATTCCACCGAGCAACTGAATAAGTCTTAATGGTTTACTAATTTTAAGCTATTGGTGGTCTTAACGTCCTAAAAATTTTGGTGCAACAGTGGTTTGTTTTTATATTTGTTATCATCACTTTTAGACCTCGGAGCGATCTGGTGAACTTGAATAATACTTGAATAATATCCGTTGGTCTAAAGGTTAACCCATAATATACAAATTTACCTTTTTGTCGCTTAAGTAGGGTTGTTACTTCCTTTCTTACCCCTGGACATTTGCCAATTCTACTACTCTAATAAGTCCAGTCATTATCTAATGGTGATTTATGACCTTTAACTTTGAGATGTCTGATCGTAGATAGGTATATCTGAGTATCGGTTTTAATTTATTCGCCTCCCGGGCTTCATCCAATTTCTTGTTTATCATTTGGGAAAATATTTTTGTTCTTACAGGTGTCTAACTTATTTGGATGCCTCCTACTTACCCAACGGTCGCTTTTAATCCAATTCTTGTTTTGGTATCAGTGACTCTACGGATAAGACTTGCGTTAAGGTGGCGTGATTTAAGTAGGTGGACCAGGTTAAATCTTTGCATTGCTGATAGATTTTTCATGCCATCTACTCTGGCAGTTTTTTGATCAAGGCTCATCCTATATTACAGGCCTAACAGCTAGCCACCTAGAATCGTAACTTTTCGTCAAAAGTTTGTAGTATTTGCGCCCTGAAATGGAGTTAACCACGGTTGGATGCTTTGTAAATTAATTTAATTTTAATTTTTATAACTTAAATAGAATCTGTTTCCAATCTATGTCTTTCTATTTTAGATTGGGATTAAGACTGCGGTATTTCGTCTGTATCCCATACCACTGTATCCCATACCAGACTTAAAAATATTTGAGGATTACCATTATTTCTTTTGAGTGTTTTAGCTTTAACAGCTCCACGAATTTATCTTTAGTGGCTACCTTCTAACATAGGCTGATTCTGTCAGCCAAACAAGATGGCGTTAGGAGTTACACCTACAAGATCATAAGAGTTTTTCACAAGTCGAGGTTATCCTCATGTGTTAACTGGAAACAGTCATTTATATTCTAGTTCAAGGCTGTCATGGCCAAAGAGTCGTACTGTTTGAGAATAGAGAGCCAAAATGCTTGTTAATTATCCTTTTCTTGTACGGATACCATGATGGAACGTCCCTAATACTCTTGGGATCAGTTAGAGGTATATCTTTTATTTAAAAAAGTAAAACAATAATTCATAAAAATGGTATAAATTAAAAGTATAAATATGTAGAATTAAGAAAAATGAGACCTTTTTTATAAACTTAAAACTTTACTTGTCAAAGTAATAATTTTAAACTTGAAAGCCAAGATGTCAAGTTATATGTAGTCTAACTTCAGGAAATTGGTATTACAAAGATATGTTTTTTGTCTTTCTAGTTGTTACTAAGCTTGGAGAACTTAGTGACAAGGGAGAAAAAACAATGCTTGGGTGATAGATAGCTAAATCTTTACGAGTTTTAATTCTCTAAGTTTCTATTTCCTTGTTAACTTTCCACTCTTATCTACTAATTTTTACCCTATTATCTCTATTCTTTAACCTGAGTTTAGTCTCAACTAAATCCCTGATTCTATAGTTAGCTGTAAGTACAATTAGTTTGTCCATAATTCACACCCGTAGCCTTAACCCGAACTAACGTTATTTATTTTCCAAAACCTATCTTTGTGAGCAGGGGATTAGGGAGATCAAGAACAAAAAAACAACTTAAACTTATAGTGTAGATTATCATATATAGTCAGAGCATTATTTGATCTGAGATAATCTATCTACTCTGATATTAGCAGGAATTATAATTTTTTTACAAGAGCAAAAAAATACAATTTCTTTCTTATCTGTTCATGCCTCTGGTAAAATAAGGTGTTATACTACAAAGCGAGAATAAAATATTAAATTCCTCCTAACTATAGATAATAAAATTAATAAATACTTTGATTCTATAATTAGGATAATATTAATTTTACCAATATATAAGAACAGTTATTTAAAAGCTAATTGATCAAGTAAATATTCAGATGCTGAGTTTATTGCTATGCTTAGATAGGGAATATCTAAGTAAATCTTAAGTAAAAAATCTTACTATTTATGGGTTAGGAGATTCAAACCCATAATGAAGTGATAAGTCTGCCTCACCCTAAATTTAAAACTACAAATGGTTTTGTTTATAAATATTCTCTTGAGTGTTGCCAAAGGTTTTATCCAGTTAACCCCAAACTAATAAAATATAGGTAATATTTATTACTATGAGCTAAATTGACAAGTCAGCTCTAAGATAGAATTGAATCATGATTAGTAATCGGTTATAAATTAATGATTTTAATTAATAGTTTGACGATCTTTTCTAGAAATTTCTTTTTGAACTCAAAAGCTGACAAAGTTCGATAATTTTAGTTTTTAAAATAGATATTTCTTCTTTTCCTTGCTTGAGACTTACTTCCAACTCTAACAATAAGGGTAAGGTTTTCTGTAACTGATTTAATGATAGAGACTTTACCTCTTGCCGTAAAAAATATACCCGCTTCGGGTTGTTTATTTCTGCAGCTTGAGCGATCGCTTTTTCATCTTTTTCTCCTATTTCTATCATTAGTTTTACCCACAACCATGTTCTAAATTGGCCTACTAAAGTAGCTACTATTCTTAATGGATGCTCATTATGGGCAATTAAATTTTCTACTAACTCTAAAGCTTTAACCGTCTCTCCTGAACGAATAGCTGCGGCCAACTTCAAACTACTTTGAGTTTGAGACCCTATTAGAGTAGTAATTACTTCTAAGTCTAAAACCGTATCTTGAGAAATATAAAGTTGCAATTTAGTCAACTCACTATGAAGTTTTTGGCGATCGTTACCTAAAGCTTCTGCTAAAAAAGTAATTCCAGTAGGAGTAAGCTTAACTCCCATTTCCTGAGCTATTTCTTTGACTTGCTGTTCCAGTAATTCTGTTTTCCAAGGAGGAATAAGAGAGAAATCTCGAACTTTAGCCCATTTTTGGATCAATTTTGTGGACTTAAGTTTTTGATTGGGTTTATTAGGGGTAGTAAATAATAACACGGTTGTTTCGGGAACCTGAGGTAAAGTTATTTCCAAATCTTCCAATAAACTTTCTGAACAATGCTGAGTTATAGTAGTATCTACTAGCCATACAAAACGATAACCAGAACCAAACGGTGGTGTCATGGCCTGATTTAATGCAATCTGAGGTGCGTCTGTTGTTGGCAAAATTTTGTCATAATTAAAGCTAGTCCAGATAGGATCTAGGAAAGATTGACGTAAAGCATTAACAGCTTGCATCATTGAATATTCATCCTCGCCAAAGTAGAGGTAAATTGACATAAAAGCTATTTTTGACAAGGGGAAATTAAGATTGGACGATACATATCAGAATTACATTAACCGAGTAGCTCAGATGACGCTACCACAAAGTTACAAATCTCAGTTGGAATATATTCAACCTTCTCCCAAGTTTAAAAAACTCATTGATGGCCAAGTTGAGGCTGAAAACTTTCCCGGCTATTCAGTTATTACTCCACCAGAGGATGAGGACTCACAAAACAGTAATTTTTATAAGTGTTTACAAGAGTGTCAAAAAGAATTAATAGAACTATTAGGCACAAGTTTAATGGTTCCAGTTCCTAGCAATAGTTTTCATTTTACCTTGGCGGATTTAATTTGGGAAAGTGCCTTTCTAAATGCTAGTCAGAATAATTCTAAATTTGAAGAAAAATTACATTCTTGTATTGCAGAAAGTTTTCAGGGGTTATCTGTTTCAGATAATGGCCATAAAGTTAACTGGCAAATTTTCGGAATTATAGTCATGACTAGATCAATTGGTGTTTGTTTAGTTCCAAAAGATGAAGTTTCTTATGAACAAGTTCTCAAATTACGTCGGTCAATTTATCAAAATCCTAATTTCATTGCTCTAGGCATTGAACAGCAATATCATTTGACTGCTCATGTTACCTTGGGATATTTTGGGGAAATTCCATCAAATTTAGATATTCCTGGTCTGGGGGAAACTATTTCAAATTTAAATAATAAGTTCTTGGAGCCTACTCCAGAAATTTTGGTACATCGGGCAGAACTACGAAAGTTTGATAATATGACTAAATACTATCGAGAGTCTGATTGGCCTGTTATAGATTTATGATCAAATCAGACCATAATTAACTAGGCATTAATTATGGTCTAATGCATGGCTATGATTTTTCTTTAATGGCAATAATGCTCTGTATCAATAATGCTTTTCATATCGGCGACAGCCGAAAATCTTTAAAGATATAACTGAAAAGCATTTTATATTTGGCCAAATAATGGTTTGATAGTAATATTTCAGTAATGCCGTTAATTAATAAATAAAAAATTTGTTAAATATAATTTTTGTATCGTCAAATGGTAACCCTACCAATATTCGGTTATTTCATTGATCAATTATTATACAAAATTGGGTTGATACTATATATTCGGGTAAAATGGGAAAATGGAGAAAGGAATAGCTATGAGGGGGATGGGTACATAAAGTAAACATTGAAATGTTATAACCAGTAAGGTTTTATATCAGTTTTCTTGTATGAGGTTAAGATTTAATATCCGATTAAACTGTTGTAAATTCTATTCTGGTTATAGTGAAAAAACTAGCTCCAGAACTCAGGGAAAAGCAGGGAAAAAACATAATTATTGTGACTATAAATGTTATTGGTATAGGTTTAGATGGAGTAGTTGGACTAAATCAGTTAGTACGAGAAATTGTTAAAAGAGCGACTTTGTTGGTAGGAAGCGATCGCCATCTCAGTTATTTTTCTGATAATAACGCTGAAAGTATTGTAATTAAAGATCTACTTGAGGCAATTTTAGAAATACGACAGCATTTAGAGACTCCTAATAGTTGTATAGTGGTTTTAGCTTCAGGAGATCCCCTATTTTTTGGTTTAGGGAGGTTATTAGTAGCACATTTTCCTGCAGAAAAATTAAGGTTTTACCCCCATCTGAGTTCGGTACAATTAGCTTTTAGCCGGATCAAAGTTCCTTGGCAAGATACTAAAATAATTAGTGTTCATGGTCGTCCTATGGATGAGCTGATTAAAGCATTACAGCAAGGAGCTGAGAAGGTTGCTGTACTCACAGACCCGACCAATACACCACAAGCGATCGCTAATTTGCTACTATCTTTACATCTGCCAGCTACATATCAATTTTGGGTATGTGAAAATCTTGGTGCTGAGGATGAACGAGTCCAACAATGGTCTATAGATGAAATACAAAAAGAAACATTTGCACCATTGAATTTGGTGGTATTGTTGCGTAAAGCTAGAATGGCTAATCAACCTGTAGATTTAGTTGATTTACCTCTTTTGGGGATACCAGATAATTATTTTTTAAGTTATGATGACCATCCAGGCTTGATGAGTAAGCGGGAAGTCCGGGTGTTAATTTTAGCTGAGTTGAGTTTGCAACCAGGACAAATAATATGGGATATTGGTGCTGGTACCGGTTCTGTTGCAGTGGAAATTGCTCGCCTTTGCAGTAGTTCTATAGTATATGCAATTGAAAAAACTGCTATAGGAACAAGTTTAATTGAAGAAAATTGTCGTCGCTTTCAACTAAAAAATGTCGTTTCTCTTCATGGTAATGCTCCGGAAATTTTGCATCATCTACGTCCTCCCCACAGAGTTTTTATAGGGGGTAGTAGTGGTAAACTCAGAAATATTCTGGGAGTTTGTGGAATTAGAATGTTGCCTGAAGGGGTAATAGTTTTAGCATTTACAACTTTGGAAAATTTGCATACTGCTATAAGTTGGGTAGAAGAGAGAAGAAGGAGCGATCGCTCTTGGAGTTATCGTCTTTTGCAAGTGCAGTTATCTCGTTCTATACCTGTAGCTAATTTAACTCGATTTAATCCTCTTAATCCTGTCACAATTATGATCGTTAAACGGGATTAAAATTATGTCTGCACCTTAAATGGGTTGTGTTATATAATTTTTTTTCAAGTAGGTAGCTACAAAAAAGCTTAACTATATTAAATTTTGTCAAGCAACTCTAAGCTTCTTTAGACAGTTGATTTGAGATTAAATTTACAGTTTATTATATTACATAATGATAAATTTTTATGCCTACCTACTGAGTAATCCTAAAACTCCTTGTTATGCGTGATAATTTATCGGTCTGAATTGTAAAAATCAAAGCTCTAACAAAATTGCTCCAATCAATTAGCATAAGAATATTTTGAAGATTGTGAAGTTCCCTGATGGGAATGGGAACTTTTTCCATTTAGATGAGTCATACATAGAACTCGGTAGTTTATAAGATAGAGTTACATTAGCTTCTTAGATATTTTTTGCAGTCTGGAATTAAGCGTTCATTCTTGTTAATAAAATCTACTAAAATTAGTGTACCACAATTTACAATTAATAGGTTATAAATTAAGTATATAGATATTCACAAATCTTAGATAGTAGCTTAATTTTTCTCCAGTATCCCTTCAACCCTACAACTAATTATTCAAATATTAAAGTGACTAATAATTACGGACAATTTTTAGTTTACTAAAAACATATTCACCCTAGTAGTTTTCATCTTCATAAAAACGATAGAAAATATACTGATTTTTAAAACTATGTTTATCTACAACATGATGAATTAAGCCACGGTCTATTAATAATTGACCCATAGAAATTGCTTGACTTAAGTTAAGTTTTTGAGTTCTCATTAACCACTGTACTGCCTCAGAACCAACAAAACATTTTGAGTAGACATCCCACCTATGTTGACGATCTTTAATTGATACTCCATTATGACCACGCATTTCTTCAACTAAGGTATCTATATTTATATTTTTGTTGGTTTGATTATTGAGAGAATCTTTAGTCAATGCTTTGGCTTCATCCTCCTCATCTATATCTAACTGAGAAGCATTATTTTCAAACTTAAACTTAAGGCTATTCGGATAGTAAATTTGTTCTTGAGGAGGTGAATTTTTCCGCATCCAAATCTCTATCATTTGCTCTATTTTGGGAGATTTTAAATGCAAATCTCTTTGAGGAAAAGGAATTTCAATTTTATATCTTTGTAGACTTGCCTCAATGCGATAATTTAACTCACTTTTTAGTTGATATTGTTTTTGTGGTTCTCTAGTCCAAATCAACAATTGAAATTTTAGAGAACTATCACCAAATTCTTGAAACCAAATTTGTGGGGAGGGATGTAATAATACTTCTGGATGACTTTTTGCTACTTCTAATATAGCTTTCTTAACTAACTTAACATTAGAACCATAAGCAACACCTATCGGTATTTTTATCCTAGAAATAGGGTTACCATGACTCCAATTTAAAACTTCATTTTCTAGAAATCTAGAGTTAGGAACAATTAAAGAAACTTTGTCTAAAGTTGTAATGTAAGTGCTACGCAAACCTATTTTTTTTACAATGCCTACTAAATTTCCTACTTCAATAAAGTCACCCACTTGAATTGGTCGCTCAAAAACTAGAATAATACCACTCATAAAATTATTAGCAATATTCTGTAGACCAAAACCAATACCTACACCAAGAACACTAGCAATAATTGCCAAAGAACTAATATCTACACCCCAAAGTTGTAGAATAATTAGTATACCAAAAAAAATTAATCCATATTTAGCTAAGAAACTGATTGTATCTTGAACACTTCGCTCTGCTCCTGTTAAACTTACAATTTTAGTTCTAAAAATATCAATAAAGTACCCAACTCCTTTCCACATTCCAATAGTTAACCCAGTTAAAAATACCAAATCAACAATGGAAAGACCTTTGTTGCCTAAGTCAAAGATACGAGAAGTAAAACTATTATATAAAATACTTAATAGTTTCTCACTAGGCTCACGAGTAAATGGTAGTAGATAGGTGATATATAGGGTGATTTTTATCCATACTATGACTCGGATAGAAATTATCGTTAATGGCAAAAATTTTGGTAAATAACTAACAATTTGAGGATATTTTTTTTCACAGAAATTGCTAATTTTAAACTTTAATAAACCCCAAAATTGCTCTATACTTAAAGCTGCTAAAATTAAAACAATGCTAATGGATAATTCTTTTAATAAGTAAGGAGAATGAGAGTTTTTTTTGCCTGCTTTAAAACTTTCTTCAATCTTATCTTTCCAGATGATTGCTTGCTCTTCTGTTTTCATTCTTCCTTTAACATCTGCAGCAGTTATAGTTAGTAAATAGTTATTATTAGTAAGCAAAATTACTTGATTGTTTTGCTTATCTATATTTACCTCTATAGATTCATCTGAGCTGAAGATATTTTCTAATTTTGAGCTAATTATTGCCGCTCGTTCAATAGCAGTCAAATTTTTTTCTTTATTACCTGCTACTTCAAATAATTTTTGACCATTCAATTCTACTGGAGCTTTTTCTAGATAATTATCAATGGCTTGTCCCCAAGCTGGTATTATAAAAAATAGTAAAGGTATTAAACAAGCAATAATTAATATTTTGGCGATTTGCTTTTGGTGGGTTTTAGTTTCTCTCTTGCTTGGAAAAGTTAAGGGATTATTTGTTGCTTTAAGATAATTTGGTAGTTCTAATTTTGCTATTTTTTTTAACTTTAGCCACAAATATTTATGCCACATAGTCACTCTCAAAAACTACTAATAAATATTTCACTATAAACTATTGATGTGGAAAAACTGATGTACTAAAATTTGCTGAATTTTTAGCACGATCTTTTTTTTACTACTATAATCTGTTAATCTTAACATAAACTTTAATATAATTGAGAGGAATGAAATCACTATTAAAGCTAACTCGATCTTGTATTCATAAATCCCTAGGAATTATTCATAAGGGTTTAGTGTTTGGGAAAATTCTAGATAATAGAGTTTTGATTGGAACTCACCACAAAACTGGAGCTGTTTGGATGTCAAGTATATTTAATTCTATTGCTTCCTATTATGACTGAAAATTTTATGCAAATAGAGGCAACAAATATTTGATATGTCGATCTAGTAACTTTGATATTTTCTTTCAATATCAATCATATTTTGATTTTCAGAAGCTTTATAATTACACAGGATTGCATCTTATTAGAGACCCTATAGATATAATTGTTTCTGGCTTTTTTATCATCATAAATCACCAGAAAAATGGTTACATATTAAAAGAGAATAGTTTTGAGGCTTGACTTATCAATAAAAACTAAATTCTTATTCATTTTTTGACGATAAGTTAATATTTAAAATGAAGAATTTATCTATAAATATAATTCAAGATATCAAAGATTGGAACTATAATAATTCACGGTTTATAGAAATAAAGTATGAAGATTTAATTCAAGGTATTGATATGAATTTATTTAGAAATATTTTTCAGTTTCTAGGTTTCAATAAGAAGATAATGGCGAGTCTATTAAAAATAGCTTACAATAATAGTCTGTTTTCAGGTTTGGTGTCAAATAGAAAACATATAAGGTCAGGAAAAAAGCAGCAGTGGAAAGAATATTTTAAACCAATTCACACAGCAAGATTTGTGGCCCTATTTGATGATGTTTTGGTTAAACTGAATTATGAGAAAACTAATACAGGTTGGCTTGATAGATAATCAAAATATTTCCAAAACAATTGATGTTGAAATTCATGATTTACACTTATTTATCTGACTTCTTAATGCCAATCTCTTGATTAGCTTTTACCTTTTTGAGTATAATTTAATGACTTAAAATTTCATGAACTAAACCTGCTAATTTTTTATGACTATCCTTGACAGCTAAACTTTCTGCCCCTAGAGACATTTTTTCTAACTTTTCTGATGATTGTAATAATTCTAAAACTTCAGTTTGTAGTTTTTCTGGAGTCAATTCTCCCTCAGTAAAAACTAAGGCAGCATTCTGATTAGAAAAAATCTTAGCATTATAAGCTTGATGATTATCTGCTGCATAAGGATAAGGGATTAAAATTGATGGTGTATGAGTAACTGCTAATTCTGTTAAACTACCTGCACCCGCACGACTAATGACCAAATTAGCTCGCTGAAATAAACTGGCCATATTATGATAAAATGGTAGTGTAAAATATTGTGGATGTTTAAGGCTAAAAGCATTAGGATCATTTTCCCCTGTTTGATGAATAATCCAAGCTCCATTCTCTACCCATGCCGGAATACACTTTCTTACTAATTGGTTAATTGCTACTGCTCCTTGAGAACCCCCAACAATTACAATTACAGGAACATTTTCTGGAATGGGTAAGTCTAATGATTGGGGAAACAAAAATTCTTCTCTTACAGGAGTACCTAAATATACAGTCTTCTCAAAAGATAGATATTTTGTCCCTTCCTCAAATCCTACTGCTACAACATTACATAAACGACTGAACCAGCGGGTTACCTTTCCTGGTAAAACGTTAGATTCGTGGAGAATAACTGGTAAGCCTAGATAACGAGCTGCAATAATTGCCGGAGCTGCAATATAACCACCAGTAGTAAATAATCCTTGAAATTTTCCTTCTTTAAGTATATGTCTTACCTTTAGGATAGATCCGATAAGTCTACTTAAAACCTTTAAGGTTTCTATGCCCAACTTCTGCTGAAAGCCTTCAACTGATATAGTATGGAGAGGGTATTGGGATGGGATTAACTTAGTTTCTAGACGGTCAGGAACTCCTAGCCATTCAATATGATAATCCTTTAATTGATTGGCAATAGCGATCGCTGGAAATAAGTGTCCGCCAGTGCCACTTGCTGCGATTAGTAATTTAACTGGTTTATTGGTCAAGGTTTCTGCCTCCCTGTTATAACAACAAAGTAAGTTAAAAGTAAACTCCCCTTTGCCCATTCCCTTGGGGTAGAAGTTAAAAGCTAAAAGCGAAATAAACTCATAATTTCTGTATTGTAATTTATTTGACTTTTAGTTTTGCAAAAATGTCTAATATCCGATTATTGCTAGTTAAGGTAGTGCAATTAATTGGGCAAAGTTTAACTAGCTACCAGCTTTTAGAGCTATAAATGAAAACCTCTAGCAACTAACTATTAGCCCTGATGGTTTGCTGGGGATTTAAATCTCTTTCGTTCACTTCAAAAAAAATGTCCTACTGATTCCTAAATGCTGATTGTTGACCACTTGTTTAAATAATGGCCACAATACTTGTTTTTAATAACCTGCAAATTTTGAACTAACAACTTTTATAAGTTAAAAATGATTATTTTTCAAATCCCATTTTGTCCACAAAGGAAATTTTTGATGCAATTTCAGCAATTATTAACAAAATTATCTAGTTCATTATTGTTGGGTTTAACTGTTTTTTCAGGAGTAGTTTTTTCCCAGAATTTAACTTTAGCTCAAAGTAGTTATAGAACACCTAAAAAACTGACAGAAATATTAGAAAAAATTGACAAGGCTGCTAGTCGTCAAGACTTAAAAGATGTCATGAATTTTTATAGTAATGATTTTACTAATTCTGATGGTTTAAATCGGGAAAGTTTAGAAGTAGCGTTAAAAAATTTTTGGCAACTTTATAAATCAGTTAAATATCGTACTAAAGTTCAATCTTGGGAAACTGATGGTGATACTATTGTGGTGGAAACTATCACCTATATTACTGCTATTCAAGAAATGAAAGATAGAAATTTAACTTTAAAGTCTACTATTACTTCTAAACAACGTTATGAAAATGAAAAGATTGTTGAACAAGAAATTTTAACGGAGCGTAGTCAGGTAACATCAGGAAAAACACCACCTACTATTAGTGTTAATTTACCGGCAGAGGTAGAAATAGGTGAAAAGTATAACTTTGATGTAGTTGTTGAAGAGCCTTTGGGGGAAGAAATGATGTTAGGAACTGCTTTGACAGAACCTATAAATGAAAATTCTTATACTTTTGAACCGGCTAAATTTAAACTAGAAATTTTATCTTCTGGGGGCATTTTTAAAATTGGTGAGGTTACAGAAAATTTAGATAGTCAATGGTTATCAGCAATTTTAATGCGAAAAGGAGGTATTACTATTAGTACCTATCGTCTACGAGTTATTTCAGAAGAAACAGGAAAGAAATAATACTGTTGTGAAAAAATTATAAAAAATAGCAAAATTTTATTCTAGTAAAAATGATATCTGTTGAAAATAAGATAGTTTTAATTACAGGTGCTAGTAGTGGTATTGGTGAATCTTGTGCCCAGATATTTGCTCAATCAGGAGCTCAACTAATTTTGCTGGCTCGTCGCCAAGAAAAACTAGAAAAACTTGCTGAAGTACTAACTAAGAAATACCAAACTAAGGTTTATTTATTAAACTTAGATATACGCGATCGCCTAGCAGTTGAATCAGCCATAAATTCTTTACCCGAACCTTGGAAAAAGATTGATATTTTGATTAATAATGCTGGTTTAAGTAGGGGTTTAAATAAACTCCATATTGGCGATTTCAAGGATTGGGAAGAAATGATTGATACTAATGTTAAAGGATTACTCTATATTACTCGTTATATAGTGCCAGAAATGGTCAGTCGAGGTCGGGGTCATGTAGTTAATATTGGTTCTATTGCTGGTCGTGGAGCATATCCTAAAGGTAATGTTTATTGTGCTTCTAAAGCTGCTGTTAGGGCAATTTCTGAGGGTTTAAAACAGGATTTATTAGGAACTCCCATCCGAGTAACTGAAATTCAACCAGGTTTAGTAGAAACAAAATTTAGTGAAGTTAGATTTCATGGAGATACAGAAAAAGCTAAGAATGTTTACAAAAACTTGATGCCTTTGACAGGAGATGATATAGCAGATTTAGTACTTTTCTGTGTGACGCGATCGCCTCACGTCAATATTAGTGAACTTTTAGTAGTCCCCACAGATCAAGCTAATGCAACAATGGTTCATCGACATCAATAAAATCAAAATAGGAGAAGAAAATTAAATTGATTATTTCCGGAGTCAACAGAGAAACATGGGAAAGAGAAAAAGTAGATGCACCCTGATATACGACCTCCACCGTCATAGGTGGGGGTTTTTTTTATAGAAAAGTTAAACTGATTATTTCTGGACTCAATACAGAAATATTAGAAAGAGAAAAGGCAGATGCACTTTAATAGTCACTTCTACTATGAGAGTTGATTTATAAAGTAAATATTAAAAAGTTCTTATCCTTGCTATACTTAGAATTGATAACTTATAGCTAATCTAGCCCTAAATTACTAAGAGCTAGGTAATATAAAACTTTCAGCTAAGTTTAGAAATTAGCTCTTACATAACTATGCTTTATCAAAATCTTTCTTAATATCAAACTTGATAAAATAGAGAAGTTACAGCATTTGAGCAAGCAAATGACGTACAAGGTAAATGGTGAAAATATTGTATTGCAGGGAAGATGTCCACAATTGGTATACCTTACCGGAAATAGAAGCTATAGAAGTTGCTGTATATGTTGACTGTTTAGATAGATATTTTGGAAGAGCAAATGTATTTAAAAAAATGTTTTTTTCTGATTCCTTAAAAGCAAAAGATATTACAAGTTATCTATTGGATCAAAACGAAACAAGCTTATGAGAATTATTCATTTAACCTCATTGGTCAGAAAACATAGAATCAATGCTTCTATATATAGCAATCCTAAGTAGGTTGCGGCAAA
>ENA-UENW01000193-UENW01000193.1-marine-metagenome-genome-assembly--contig:-NODE-193-length-33015-cov-3.770360_pt1 | contig 33015 bp, 26 predicted proteins | sample MGYA00237876_ERZ529329 | MGnify/ENA primary metagenome ERZ529329 (study PRJEB26372, sample SAMN05368346) | marine metagenome | biome: cultured habitat; feature: ocean water; material: water; isolation... | reverse complement strand
ACCACTTCGTAAGCGGTATAGTAGTCGTAAGCTGAGCGCTATAACTTATGCCTCACTCTACAAAGGCTCCGGTATCAATTATCTATCCGTTGCTCAATTTCTTCTTCAGGTAATCGAAACTGTCTTCGACAGATTCAAAGAGATCTTCTTCCTCCACCAAATCATCAATAATATCCACCGACCGTAGCATATCGCTGGGTTGTTCTTGCAGTCCAACCATGAGTACCTCAATGCCATTCTCACGCAGATCGAAAATAACATCCTCTAGGGCATACAAGCCAGATTGGTCGATATAAGGGACACGATCCATTCGGAAAATCACTGCATCAACATCGCGCGCGTGGGCATCCACTTGATCCTTGAAAAAGGAGGTAAAACCGAAGAAGAGTGGTCCGTACAAGTGTTTGATGATCACGCGGTCTTTGTACTGCTCGTAAAACTCCAGCTCATCTTGCCAGGGCTTAGCGCCATCAAGATCAGCTACAGCACCTACTTCAAGGCCTTTCTCGCTGAGGTCACCCGCCTTTTTCATGAAGAGTAAACAAGCCAATGCTACACCAATACCAACGGCTTGAATAAGGCTACCAAAGGTGGTGATGAGCAAAACGATAAGCAGCACCGCAGCATCCGAACGAGGTACCTTCGACAAGTGCTTCAATCCTTTAAAGTCAATAATCTTAAAGCCGATTGGGATCAACAGACCAGCCAGCACACAGAGTGGAATATGAGCAGCCAGAGAGCCTAAGCCCAGCAGAACTGCCAACAGAAAGATCCCGTGCAAGGTACCGGATAAACGAGTACGCCCGCCAGCGTTGATGTTCACTACTGTCCCTTTGGTCGCTCCAGCACCAGGAATACCGCCAATGACCGCAGCCACCATATTGCCGATTCCCTGACCAATCAACTCTCGATTGCTATTGTGTTTGGTCTTCGTCATGTTATCAGCAATGACGGAGGTGAGCAATGAGTCAATACTACCCAATACGGCCAGCACTACGGCATATTCCAAAACCAGTGCGTAGGCACCAGCATCGATGGAGAACATTCCGCCAATTTGCAGCGCCGGAAGGCCGGACGGGATCTCACCAATAACAGGCACGTCCATTTTCAAGAAATAAGCAATCAAGGTGGCCGAGATGAGTGCTACCAGAGCACTCGGAATAACCTTCGTGATCTTGGGAAAGAGAAAATAGACAGCTACCGTAATACCCCCCAATAGCAGGGCCTGCAGATTGGCATCCGCAAACAAACGGGGTAAATCCTGCAATACAGCTACCGTTGACTTAGCCGAACTCAGGCCCGCAAACGGAAAGAGTTGGAGAATGACGATAATCAATCCAACACCACTCATGAAGCCCGAAACCACCGGATAAGGAAAGTACTTGACGTAGCCGGCAATATTTAGGAATCCGAAGATGATCTGGATGAGCCCACCCAAAAGGAAAGTAAGAAGAATGATACCCATTGCCGCGTCGAGGCTACCCATCATTTCGATAGCAGCAGCTACTAGTGCAGCAGAAACTACCGTCATTGGCCCTGTGGGGCCACTGGCTTGGGTTGGAGTACCACCGAATAATGCCGCAAAAATGCCGATTGCAATTGCACCGTATAGGCCAGCAGTAGCGCCCAGGCCAGACTGCACACCGAAAGCCAATGCCAGGGGTAAGGCTACCACACCAGCTACTAGACCTCCCATGAGGTCACCCTTCAGGTTGCTGAAGTCAAAGATCTTCGAACTCATAACTAATCTTAATTTCGGAACTCGAGCTCGCAAGTAGCCTCATCAACTCTTCCAATGAGCCAAATTCACTGGCATTCTACATTGGCTTCAAGATAGAACATTGAGCGCGAATATCCCTTAAAGCATAAGGTACGTTTTATTCCACTGCTATCCAGCCAAGTCTTTAATAATCAGTCTTGCAGGAAATCTCGGAATCTGCTTCCCCAGAGGTTGTTGTCACTTGTGGCATTGGCTTGGCCGTCATCCGTCAGCAGCGCATTTTTATCATCGCTATTGAGGTTCCACAACCAGGCCAAAGTTGTAGTGTTGGTGGCTTTAGCGGCATCTAGAAAATGCTGAACCGGCATAACCTCTCCTACATTCTGCACACCTACCTCACCCATGATGAAAGCAAAGTCATCATCGGCAATGGCCTGCAGTCTATCGGTTAGCTCTTCTTCTGTGGTGTTCACCAACCACTTTTCGTAAGCATGTAAATCGAACAGGATATTATAACGCCCTTCTAACAATTCCTTCCCCTTCTCAAACAGGGCATTTTCAGATTGGTCCTGCTCATTGCCAGGTACCAGGATGATGTTTTGAAACCCATCCACCCAGCGCAGATTATCAACCATATCTTGCATGTCCACTAACCAGCGATCGTGGGTATATCCATTGCTGTTGTTCCAGCTATAGGGTTCGTTCCACACCTCAATCCAAACGTCAGGTTGATCTTTGAACTGCTCAGCAATAGCTTTCATCTTCTGCTTGTACGCCTCATAGAATGGTTGTTCAGAAGGATTCAAACCGGTAAAAAGCTGCTGCTGACCAGCTTCATTTACCCAACCAAAAGGACAAAAAATGGTGATCTTATCGTTAGCTCGATTGCGGTCGGCAATCTTTTGTAGCCCATGATACCACACCCCATCGCTAGCCTGAATGGCATCCTCCGTAATGGGCTGTTCTCGTAGGTTACCGATGAATTCTCTAACGATCTGTACGTTCCACTCATTCATGAGCTCGGCATCGCCCAAACCGAAGGTTTGCAGGGTATTTACACCCTTGTAGTAAGTAGGAACACCATCCTTCAAGATCGAAGCTCCTTCAATGGTGTAGGGTCCATCCAACACCTCAGGCACTGGCGGTAGCTGATCATCTGTACTGGGATTGGGCTGATCGTCCTCGCCGCAAGTTGTGAGAAAAAGAACGCATAGTAGGGATAGGAAAAAGTAGTTTCTCATGCTGTATCAATATTCGCTAGAACGGGCAAGAGCAAAATGGGTGCACTCAAAAAAGACACTACCTCTACCCTATCATAGTTCATCTTGTGACGGGCAAAGGTAGTGTAATTCCTCACGGATACAGACCAGGTTCACCACAGCTCCGTTTACAGAATCTTGATCTCACCATTGGTTCGGATGTAGATCATTGCACCTGCCGTGGGCTTGGTTTTGACCGAATGAACAGCCTTACCAGTGGAGGTAAAATAGCTTCCCGGATCTAGAAACTTGATCTCTCCTGATTCCGGCATCTTATACTCCGCCTCGCCGGTAATCACTACTGCGTGAAGCACTGCGCCAGTGGTATGTATCTCGCCGTCAAAGTCAGCAGGAAGTTTAACCAATCTTCCAACAGTCCCCTTGTTTTCCCACAGGAATGCCATTTCGGCATCAGACTTGGCATCAATCATCGTGGTCTCAGAAGCGTCCAGCCAGATGAGATTTCCCTTATCTACGTTGATGGGTCTTTCGCCATTATCAAAGGCCTGCTCTGTGGGTTTCACCAGATAAGGGCCACTGTCAATTTCTACATAGGCGACCACCTCTTCTCCCTGTGCGGCGGTGATGTGCGCTTCTCCAGCGGGCTGTGTCCAGAAAGAACCAGCGGGCATCCACATCTTTTCGGCGGCGGGATCATCGTTATGGATAAGTCCTTTGATGACCATTGCCCGGTAGGTAACATTATGGATATGTGGAGGAGAGGAAAATCCGTCGACAAATTTTGCCAGGAAACCCGTGGCGGGTGATCCATTGCGGTCGCCCCAAATAGTGCCAGCCTGAGGGCTCTGATCACCCCGAGCGGGGTTTAGCTTTTGCCACTCAATTTCTGTACTTAAGACCACTTGATTGGTGGGGGTTACAATCTCTGCTTCCGCGGTACTTGCTGTCTCTTTGCTCTCTTCTGTACACGAGCAAATACCTATTGCTAGTAACAGGATGAAAGCCAGATTTACACTCTTCATGTTAGTTTTCATTGGTTGATAGGTTTTCTGTAAATGAAGGTAGCAGCTCCAATAGGAAGCTGCTACTATTTCCTTAACCGATTCCGATTAATAGTTGATCCGTGCGTGGATCTATACTAGTATTTCACTTTCATAATGTAGAAAGGCGCCTTGCCCAAGTCCTCTGCTCCGGTAAATGCCGGAGTCTTGTGCAATTGATTTACTACCACGTAGAGGAAACCATCATTGCCAACGGCTACATTGTCTGCCCAATCAATGGCTTTGTCTCGAATGACAGGTTTGAGTTCGCCAGCTGAGGTGAGTACATCCAAGCCGTAGTCTTGCAAATTGGTGAAATAGTGGTTCCCTTCCTTATCGGTTGCGACACCATCAGAGATGGGCTTTTCTCCCACTACCGCAATCGCTTGAGATAGCTCTTCGTCAGATGCTTCATCACGGAACATAGCAGCCGGTAGGCTGTACCACTTAGTACCATTCATCGCCCCAAAAAAGAGGGTATTACGATCTTCACTCAGGGTGATAGGGTTCACCGCTACTCTTGCTGGCGCACCACCAAAGTGAATCACTTTCCCACCAATGACCATATCGATATCCTCGGCTTCCAACACGGGGTCAGCAAATCGTCTTACGGTCTTATTGTTTGTATCTACCACCAGAATTCCCGGATTGGCGATATCCGCCAGGTAGATCCAGCCGTTGCGTTCATCTACTGCCAAATCCTGAACAAAGCTTCCAGCAGGTGCTACATCTTCCGGAAGTTCCATTTTGAATACTTCTTCTCCGGTATTGATATCAAAACCCCAGATGCGGGTTTTACCCAAGTTTTGGCCCATGTCGGTAATCCAGAGCACATTATTCTGGTCGATCCGAATACCCAGAGGTGTATCAATCTTATCATCGGACGCCTCCGCTCCATTTTTCTGATAGTCAATACTTGGGAAAGGTTCTTTGCTCCCATCTGCTTTGACCTCCAACAATTGGACTTCAGCACTACCCAATGGATGCATAGTAGTGAAAACTCGTCCATCACTGGCAACAGCTACATTACCAGGGCGAGCGTCGAATTCGACGTACACCTGCAGCGCTTCCTCTTGTTGTTCAGGGGAAGCTTCTGTAGTAGCATTATTATCCGTTTCAGTTGTGGTTGGTGAACTACACATGGATAGGCTAACGGCCAAACCAACCAATAAAAGTACGTTCTTCATGATCGTTTAAACTATATTAACTACTTGTTCAATTTTTCTTCGAGACTTCGCCTTTTTGCTAGGCTGATTGAAGTCATCATGATCTCGATAGCCGATTGCTACCGCAACCATGCTGGCATAATCGTTGTGCCCTAAAATTTTGTCATATTGTTCTGGCTCGATACCTTCCATAGGAGTAGCATCGATTTGCATTTCAGCGCAAGCACTTAGAAATACACCAAGGGCCAAATAAAGCTGTCGGCCAAACCAGGCCTTAATCTGCTCTTCTGGTTGAGGCTTGATAAATTCCCGGTAATAGTTGACCGCTCCTTCAGGTAAATCAGCTTCTATCTGAGCCTCGAATCGCGCAATGTTATCAATCCTACTAAACACCACTACCGTATCACAGTCCAATACTTTACTGGTATTATGCCAGGAAACGGTGGAGAGCTGCTTCTTGACCGCCTCACTCCTTACGAAGGTGAATTGCCACGGCTGACTATTAATAGAAGATGGGCTGAGGCGCAGAATCTCCTTGAGTGCTTCAATGTCCTCGACTCCGATCTTTTTAGTGTTATCATACTTCTTCGTGGTGTACCGATTTTCCATCGATTCCTTAAAACTCATGCCAATTATTTACTTACTATAAAAATTATAGTTGCAAAACTATGTATAGCTTACTAGCTTTGCAATAACGGTCAAAAAGGATAGTTTAAAATACTTCGTAAAACTGGTCGAGATGTTCAATGTAAAAGGGAAGGAATACCCCTGCTGTATGAGTGTCACCATGGGTATTATTGGCGGAAAATGGAAGACGGTCATTCTGTTCCACCTAATGGAGAATGAGCGCTTGCGCTATAATGAACTGCGCAAGAAGATGAGCACGGTTACGGAGAGAACCTTGAGTCTACAGCTCAAGCAACTACAGGAAGATGGCGTAATTGAACGCACGGTATATACCTCCAAGCCTCCGCTTAAAGTCGAATACTCACTCACCGAAACTGGGAAGAGCTTGATTCCGCTTCTAAGAGCCATCGAAGATTGGGGCAACCACGCTATTGCGCATTATTCGGACTAGCTTAAGCCTCTAACTTTTCAATCAAGGAATCGATATAGGATTCACGCGCTTTTACAGCTGCAATACTGCCCCGAAAGGTTTTGACATTGCTCAGATTCGGGAAATGTACAGCGCGTTTCACTACAGACATGGAGATCATCAAGTTCAGGTAATTGAAGCCCAGAATAAGGAGCTGAGCCGCATCAACACGCGCTGTCTCTAAACCTACTTTGCTGGCCGTACGCTCATTGATAATATAGCTGGTGCCCTGCAGTTCTACTTTATCATCCGTAGTTTCGATCAGATGCTTAAGTCCTTTCAGAAACTCCAGCAAGACCAACTTGGTACGATCGGCGCCAGACATATCCTCCGGAAAGGTGAAGTAATAGTCAAAGAGGGTACCGCCATGAATTTTGATAAGCCGATCCTTCTCTTCTTCTGCTAACAGAAACAGGGAATGATAAGTCAACTTTCCTTTCTCCACGAGGGTGGGCACATCAAAAAAAGGAGCAACAACCGATATGATCAGCGCTATCACCACTACAATGAGGAAGCTAAATTTCAAGCTCATAGTAGCTATCAGAACACCTGATAGGATGATAAAAACTAGGCTTAGTAGAATCAACTTGACCTGAAAAGTCTTTTTCTCCTGATTCGACAATTGAAAATATCGATTACTCATCTTCATTGATTATTCAATAATACGGTCTGCTCTATCTAATCCCTGGAGTACAGTCTTCGTTACCTCAACTGCCCGAAAAAGCGCATTGGTAGTCGTATTGGAATGAAGGTGCTCAACCCAATCCTCAAAAGCTACATAATCACTGATCACTAATAGGGCTCCAATCTGAACTTGTCGAAAGGTAGCAACTGCGAATAAGGAGGCCAACTCCATTTCGACGGTCGCTATCCCCTCTTGTGCGTAGTGATTGATTTCCTCTTTGGTTTCCCGATACATGCTGTCGATGGTCCAACTGCTACCCCGTGCATACGGAATATCGGCTTTGGTTAATTGCCTTTCCAATGCTGTAGAAAGCGCCGACGAGGGATAAGCATACTTGTCCGGCGGAAGGTAGTGATGGGACAGTCCCTCATCCCGTACGGCCTTGTCACATAAGACAAGACTCCCAATAGGATTGGACTTCTGCAAACCACCGGCGTGGCCGACTACTACAAAGTTTTCGACACCAGCAGCAATCAGGATCTCCAGCATATGCCCAGCAGCAGGGCCACCAATGCCAAAATTACCAACGATAGCAATCTCCTTGTCGGTGTCCAGCAAATAGATCACTTCACCCGTCCAGAAAGTTTCGTGCTTCGTATTTGGTAACTGTTTGTAGTGTTCCATCACGTAAGCTTCAAAACAGAGAATCACCGACTTTGGTACATGGAAACGCTCGTAGTCCTCCCGCTCAGCATGTAGGTGCTGTTTAGGGGTTATGATTACTTCTTGATCGTATTTCTTGGGGTATTGGGGGAAAGGCATTTTTAACGCTTTACTTTACGACTGTAAATCTTGCCAAACCAACTCGGGATAATCCGTTTCAATCCAGTCTATTCCCAAGTCCGCCAGGCGTTTTGCTTCCTTGCTGTAAAAGGCTCTTTTATCCGCTGGTATTTCACCAGGCATCAAAGGGTATAAGGTGAAGCAACCCACTCTCATGTTTCGATCATGGTACTTTTGGATGGTATTGGAATCAATTAAAGTATACTCCGAACAAATAGCATTGGAGTGGATGAGGCGACCAACGATATTGGTTTCCATGATCCGATTGAGCCACTTGGTCGAAAGTGGCAGGTTGTCGTCGTACGCGTAACCTGACGGCGAGGAGCGATGTATGCCTTCCAAATCGTAGAGCATGAAGAAGTTGAAGGATGTGCAGACTACTTGATCAAGCACCTCCATACGTTGGATAATCTTTGCTACTTCTCGGCCTACTTTGCGCTTAGCCCAGCTCGCACTATAGGCTTTCAGCTCAATGTCCACGAAAAAATCTTGCCCCTTAATGATTTCCAGCGCTTCCTCTAACAAGGGAATCCGCTCTGGGGCCTGATACTGCCGCATCCCACCATCCACTTCGATTTCCGGTAGGACCTGGATTGTCTTTAGGTCCTCCCAAGTCATATCATGGATATTCCGGTCCACGCCCGTCAAGCGCTTAAGGTTCTCGTCGTGGAAAAGAACAACCTTGTTGTCTTTAGTCAAGAAGACATCGAACTCAGTACCGTCACAATACTTATCGTCTATGGCACCTTGGATGGCGGGCAGGGTGTTTTCCTGGTACTGTGTGACCAGCCCACGGTGGGCGAGGATGAGTGGTTTCTTGTTCATTTTACGGGTCTTTAGTGTATTCGGATAGCGAAACAGCTATCTAATAATTCCCCGTAAAGTAGTTGTTTTTATTGAGCTAGTCGATCTAATAGACCCTCAAGAATCTCATCTTCTTCGTCTAAGAGGTAGTCCTTAATTACTATATCCGGGATAACGCCTTCCTCCTTCGTACTTCCATTTACCCGCACGATATATCCCTTCGACACTTTCACTGGAATTCCCGTATTTGGAAGTGAATAGTGAAAGATAGAGGCATGCAAAGAAGGATAATCCCCCGTCTCTTCCCCAGCGATGGTACCAAAACCATAATCCTGAATTTGGGCTGCTGTAACAGCGGACTGGGAATGTGATTGCCGATTAACCAGGACATACACTTTGCCAGTGAATCGCTTTTCCACCGCTTGGGGTTGGTAGGCTTCGAAAGCATATTCGTACACCTCGCCGCTCTCGTGTGTCAAGGCCGACTGCCAGAAGGCTGTAGTGGTATCCCTACTCTCGCGTATATCGGCTTTGAGTAAATCGCTTGACTTAAGTGTAAAGTTGGACGTCCAATAAAACGGCTGGTTGGCAATATAGGACACCAGGTAATCACCAAAGGAATTGTCTCCTCCACCGTTGTTGCGGAGGTCAATGATTAGGTTGCTAGGCTCGCTTTGCTTGATCTCCATAAATGCAGAATCAATGAACGCTTGGTAAACCGATTCATCACCTGATAAATCCCCTGGGTTCAGGTATGCGGTTTGCTCAAAGAAGGTCAATTTCATTTGGGCGTTCAATACGTCCGTACGTTTCATCTCAAAACCCTCCAAGGCACTCACCGCTTCGATTTGGTACTGTTGGATCTCATTATTCGAGCGCAGCTCAACCTCAAAGTTCTTCTCCTCACCAAAGACTTGCCAATAGTAACGCGGCAGCGTAAACACCTCCAACATAACATTAGCAAAGTAACGGCGCTCAGCAGAAATCTGCGGATAGATTCGCGCTAGAACTTCCGCAATAGGCTTTCCATTGATGCTCATGAGCTCAGCTCCCGGGGTGATGTTTGTGTTTGATGACCAGTTTTTCCGCACGAGTGGCTTGCCATCTGCAAAAGCAATTTCCAGCGGAAAGACGGTACCACCAGCATATACATAATCCGAATACGATTGAATGGGATAAAGGACGCCTGTATGCCCATTGCGAGCCAGGCTAGACAGGCGCTGCAGTGTATTCGTAGCCTCCAATAAGGTAAGCGAGTCCTGGATTATAGATGATGCTACCTCGGCATAGGCCTCATCGAATTCTTCTTTACTTGTGTATGCATACAGGTTGTGATGAGTCGCTTGTAGAGATGCGTATAAGTATGCTAAGTCCTCAAGCACCTCGGCTTTGGAGAACTTGGTGTCGTTTTGTGCTGAAATAATAGTGGTGGTGAATAGAAAAGAAAGGATTAAAAACAGAGATTTCATACTGCTTGCAAATAGGTTAATGATGACTGAACTATCAATGCATCAACATGACGAGGCATCTTCTCCTATTGTTACAGCTCCAAACGATAAAATTTTATTCTGGCTATTTCCGTCGCCGTTTACGTGCATGTCTTTCCTTGATTGCTATGCCCAAGTCCGTGATTTGATCGTCAATTATGGTTCGGAGTTTTTGATTCTCTTCCTCCATGGGGTCCATTAAGATCAGGTATGGCTCAGAGTTCGGCCTATCCAGACCAAGGACGTGCTGCTGATTATTCAGCCCAATCCAATGTCGGACTATATTCTGCGGAAGCTCAGTAGGCTCGAAGTGGTACTCCCAGTTTACCACTCCACTGCTTCTGTCTATCTTTCCGAACTGTGTGGCCTCACCTCCCACACCGTAGATGTAGTACACCCCCGTTTCATCTATGCTTAGGTAAGCGACAAAGTGGCGCAGTTTCTCCACTTTCAATTCATGGCGGCTTAGCAGCTGTCCAGTGCTAAGGTCAATGGTTTCCAATACATTCGAGTGCGCAACAAGCAACGCTTCTCCATTGGGAGCAAAGAGCATAAAATGGCCAACTGTATTAAATTTCCACTTGATTTCGCCCGTTGCCATTTCCACTGACAACAAGGTGCTTTTCCCATCCAAAATCGTTTTCAAGAGAAAGTGACCATTCCAGATGAGGCACTTTTTGATTTTGTCCGTAAAGTCTAATTGCCAGATTGGATAACCGGATTTAATGTCCTCGTACAAAATGGAATTATCCTCGGGATGAGAGTACTTGTTGATGTTGTAATACAGGACTCCAGTATCTGTCAACGCATAACTTTGTTTCAAATTCAGACGTCGGCTCGGACGAAAATCTGCGTCGGCAAAATAGAAGCCCTTGTTATTCCGGTTGGAGAGTACATACTCACCCGAGTTATTGAAGCCAGAAATGCGGTAAGGCTCATCTAGCGTTAGGCTCTCTAAGTTGAGCGTGAGGAAATCTAAACGGTACAACTGGTGGCAATCGCGAGATAGCGAATGAATAATGAGAATATGCTCGCGCGTCTTGTATTGGAGGACTCCTGGTAAATCAATCTGAATCTCTGTAACCTCCTGGAAGTCTTCCATCGATCTGATGAGGAATCGCGGTGAATCAGCCTGCTGACGACACAGTATGTAGTCACCAAAGCTGTAGATATATTTCCACCCAAGAAAGGACTGTTTTATTTTCATCAGCTGGAGCGTGTTTGGAATAAGCGATAAGGTACGATCTTATCTTTATTCACAAACCGGTAGTGTGCACCAAAGGGATAGGTTGTTGAGCAACACTGAGAGAGGTTTGCAGTAGTAAGGTCTGAATTGAACTGTGACCTGGGAGGTAGTTTCAGAGAAAGTAGAATGAGAAATGGAAAACCGTAGACTTAACTCCACGATTTTCCATTCAAGGCTTCATTAGTCTTTAGCCTCCAATTTGCTCTTCACATTGGCCAGGTTGCGCTTAAAGACCTCTAGGTTACCATCTTCATTTTCGATGGCCAGATCGACAGCGCGCTGGAAGTTCTCGGCACTAGCCTCCAGTTTGCCATTCATCATCAAGGCTTCGCCATAGCTATCGTATACATTAGCAGAATGGGGGTACAACAGAGTATTAGCACGGAAAATGGCTTCCGCGACATTGGGCTTCTCCAGCTGCATCAAGTGCTCATAGCCCAGGATATTGATATCTCCTTCACCCATTAAGTTGGCCTCCTTACAAGCGGTTAGTTGCTGTAGGATTGCTGCATCTGACTTGCCCTCAGAATACGTCTCAAACTGCGCATTCAAGTCCATGAACATTGCTGTAAAGCGTTCCTTTTTCTCGGCACGGTAACTTTCAGCAGCTTCCTGAGCCAGAGCCAAGGTCTTGTCATAAGCTGCCTCTTGGTCTACTTTGACTTCTGGCACAACACCAACACCTTCCCAATTGGTTTTGGTGACTGGATTGATAGCCCGGCCTACCGGAATGAATACGCGCAAGTTTTCATTGATTGACACACTACCACCTGGGTTTGCGCCACCTCCAGTAGTTTCGCCTACAAGCGTGGCACGCTCCCGAGTCTGCATGTTGTAAGAGAATTCTTCCGCGCCAGAAAATGTACGGTCACTGGTGATGATAAACAGGGGTACATCAGGCATGCGGTTACCACCTACTTCATCGAGGGTCCAGAACTCCTCGGTCTCATCACCTTGACGCCAGTATAGGCTATTGAGGTGTACTTTTTCATCGAAGAAAAAACTACATAGGTACTGCACCATGCGTGGGCTACCTCCACCGTTTTTACGCAAGTCAAAGATGACAGCATCGGTGCGACCCAGCAGTTTCATCGCAGCGTCGGCATGTGCTTTGCCATTTTCCAAGCCAGCAAAGCCGCGGAGGTCTAGGTATCCCACATTGCCTTCCAATACTTGCACCGAACTAAATCCATAATTCCCACGGCGGGAGCGATCCATACGAGCCAATTGCTCCTCAATGCGGTGCTCCGGTGTATTTGGTGGCGCTTCGTAAACAGGGTTCGCCCAAATGCGCATATGCTTATCCTTATTGATCGACTGTACGGATACTGTCAATGCCTCTGCAAATGACTCATCTTCCGTAAACTGATCAAAGTGGCCAGCTTCCCATTGCTCCAATAGATGCGCTTCCGTAGCTTTTGCTACATCCGGGAAAACATAGCGGTCATTCATCAATTGGTTGAGGCGCTCAATAGCCGCTTGCTTGTATTCAGCGGTAAGCGCATCCTCTTGCGCAGTGGCTAGGGTGCAGCAGAAAAGTACTGCTACGAGTAAAAAAAGTCGGGTCATTCTTTCAAAGTTTAGTGTGATTAAAAGATACAAATTACGGAGAGGGCACGAGGATATCACCTACCCGACCAGACAGGTTGGTAGTTGATATTCTAGATGCAGTAAATGAGTATTGTGGTGGTTACGCCGGAAACTTCCCGTCTTAGCGCTTAGAGAGGAAGATATCTACTTCCGCATTGCTCCAATCGTAGCTTCTCTCGTCGTAGCACTCTAAATCGTAACCAAAGGCGCGATTGATATCGGATTCCCAGATGGATCGCCATGCCGCACCGATACAAGCTGGCATCTGCCCCTTCGCAACTACCTTCTCGTAGGTTTGGCCCGGAATATCAAGACTATCCAAGCCAGCTGGCGGAGTTGACCTAGCTTCTACCTTGGCCCCGATGAAATAGGAAAAAGGCTGGGTATGGTCGCCCTCATATTCAAAGTAGACCGCGTACACTTCATTGCCGACTTTATTGGGGATCTGATCGAAGATTTTTTCTTGTTCAAACCGTTGCCAAAGCTGACCGCAGTCCTGCATAGACTGGCCATTTTCATTAGTGGTTTTGTGTGGAAGGCGGATGCCAATGAGTTGGAAAGAGGTAGAATCCATAGTGGTTAGAATAGAGGTGATTTCAAATGTGAATTACTCGGGTACTGAGTCAAAAATACGACTTCTAGATCTTTGAAGGTTCTGGTGCTTTCTCCACACGGTACTGCTCGTACACCGCACTCGTAGAACTGATAAAAGTGAGGTAGAGTGTTTTTCCCAGTTCACTAACCGGCAGGCCCATGGCATCTTGTGAAAGCATCACCGCCTCTTCCAGCTCAGGAAGGATGATGTAGCGCCCGTCATAGGAAAGATGCCAAGGTGTGCTCAAGGAAGTGCCCTCACCCTTCTGAATTTGGGTAGTCGTAGCGTCCAGATTTAGACTAATGGATTCTGATCCTTCGATCGCATTTCCAGTCCATTCTCCTTGGAGTTTTTTCTTTCTAGCTTGGTACCGTCCTTCAGGCATTTGCCGACTCTGGAATAGACCTTTTACCTTTTTGGTAACGCCTTGCACCTCTGTCTCCAGTTGGCAGGAGCTAGCGTCAAAGGACAACACCCGCAAGTCGAAGTTGAACAACTGGCTTCTAACCGCAATTTGTGGACCCGTTGGGCCTTCGGTCATGTTCCACCGAGCGACTAGTTTGTAGGGCTGAATCCGCTCAGGTTCTTCCAATCCGTTGTAGTAGGTCAGAAAACAAAAGGAGGTGTCTATGAAGTTAATGGCTACACCCAAGGCGCGATTAGCCAGTTCTTCGGATGTCACCAGGTATTCCAGTCTTTTTCCTTGGAGGAAGGCCTCTAAATCGGGTGCTGTACTATTAACTGGTTGTCCTTGTTCCTGGGAGCAGCTTCCGATAAGAATGAAAACAAAAAGCGCATAGAAAGATGTGTAACGCATGCCAATAATTTGATTCAGCCTGCACCGCATATCGGTACAAACATGCAGATCATTCAGGGGTACAATGATTCGTATGGTGATTAAGTTTGAGGTATCAGGCTCAAAATTAGAATGCCTTGCTCAGGATTTGACAAATGAAGCAAAAAAGATTTGGTCATCGACCTCAATAGAGACCAAGTAGTAACCACTTGCTAGCTTAGAAACATCCATCCTCAACTCATTCTGCTGAAGGAAGAGCTGCTCATCCAACGGTATCCCAGCCAAGTTGTATAGCCTCACCCTGACGTTACTCTGGTACGAAGCCACTCGCAAGCTCAACCAGTCATCGGTAGGATTAGGATAGACCAGCACCGGTTGTGTAGCTGATGAAAGATCTGCACTACTTGTAATACTACAAGCATTAATCTTGTCTGAGAAATAGGTAGCCATATTGTTGGTCCTGAGCCAGTAACTATCGATGGCATGGCAACCTATACTTGGATTGGCTACCTGCTCCAGGCAGCTATAGGAGTTTCCACTATTATCGAAATAGTAATCTGGAGCGGGGACATTGTTCGCCACCAAACTATCAATTAAGGTGGTAATCCCCTTTGAGCCATAACTAAATGGTCGATTGATAATATACTGGCAAAAGGAGGGAAAGCCCGTAGCGCAGAAACTGTATCCAGCTAGTAGCCTATTATAGTTGAATGGCACAATCAAGTCACAAGGTTGGTGGTACAGATACAAAGCCGGAGCCGCCGATGCATGCGTAGCAAAAATATTATTGAATACACCTCCGTAAATATTGCCAACAGCTCGAATTTGATAATTCTCCTCAAGTGGGAGATTCGTTTCCCCTTCCACATCCCCCAAGGCAGGCCTGCTCAAATCCATTTCTTCAATACTGTCTGCTAGTCCAAGCGTACGAATACAGCGAGCTTCATAAATGGCGTGTGGTGCCTGAACATCAGGATATTCATCTACCAGGGGTGCTAAAATTTCGGATGGATCATCGATAAAGCCTGCGCCTAGAACGACAAAACCTCCGGCGCTCTCCCCCACCAGAAATACGTTATCGGGGTCGATATTATAATCTGCTCTATTATTGACGAGATAACGAATGGCTCCGCGAACATCTTGAATAGCCCGGTAATTAGCCCGGTACCACTCGATGGTGTCCGCCATATTCCAGCATTTCCAACCATCCAATAAGACACAGTCAATTTGCTGATGCGTATTGAATAAACCAAGTCGATAATTGACCGAGGCCGTTACATATCCCCGCTTGGCAAAGTCCTGCCGCAGTCGAACCGGATATCCTTCCGCTTTATCACCGGCATACCAGGCTCCGCCATGAACAACGACCATCAGGGGCCGACCACATTCTGGTGGAGTATCGTCGACTGGTACCGAGATATCCATGTCCAGCAAGTAGTTTGCTCCTTTGAAATCTACTGCCTCACCATATACGATATCAGTGGTTGTGGTGATCTGAAAAGTGGTATCAACCCACTGCTGAGAAAAACACATTTGACAAACTGCCAAGCCGAGTATTGATAGTAGAATCCTCATATTCGCTGCTTTAATGGTCAATTTTCTACTAATGAAAATAGCTATTATCCATTAAAGACCAATTAGCAAAAGAGGGCACCACAAGCAAATCGAGCTTACAAGCGATTGATTTCCAGCCTTACTCTTCGATTAATTTCATGATCCAATTGATACAATCTTCATTATCCATGATCGACCAGGAATGTGGATGCCGGCGACCATCAAGTCGAACGCCTTTACCCATTGTGATAATAACATTGGCGTCCTGATTGCCCATCAACTTTAGATCATTGACCATAGCTACGATGTCCGTGCCATTCCAGTCATACAGGTCCCTACGTCTTTGCTCCATCAGCCAATCTACATCAAGATCTGTGTACATTCTTATCGGCATATCTTTTAGGTACTGCGCGTTACCTCCGTTTTTTACGCCATTAGAATAAATAGAAGCGGCGATGTAGCGATCCGGATATTCTTGTGGCGAGCCTCCGTACATTCGCTCAAATCTATCCATAATCCAGCGTGCTTCGCCCATTCCTGCATCCGAAAAATTACGCGCCAGTTCGCGCTGGCAATATTCGTACATATGGGTCTTATCTAAGGGAACATCCAATGCAAATACTCCCATCGGGCGTACTGCTGTATTTTCAGGATTTCTTGCAGCCTCTTGAGCGTAAACCAAAGAAATCATTACTCCATTTGAAAGGCCACCCAATACAAAACGGTCTTCCGGAATTTTATCCTCCTCAATAACCTGGCGAATGATCTCATTGAGGATTTGTATTTCTACTGCGCGATCTTCAGTGCCCCAATTAATGGAAGGGACAATCGTTACGAGTCCTCTCTTGTAGGCAAGTTGTGGAATATCTATCTGCTGTAGAAGGTCCTCGATGGTCTCCCCTCCCGAGGGGAAAACGATAATAGCGCCTTTGGGCGGAACATGAGGAACGAGCTTGAGATAGAATAATTCTGTACTACTACCATCATTGATGTACAAATCAGAAGAATCAATTTGGTGTAGAACAATCTCCTGGAAATCTTGCCCGCAACAGTGCAGGCTAATGCCAACTAGTAGCGCAAACAGGATAGGCTTGACATTCATATTCGGGTTTTTACTTCCCCCGAAAGATACAGTAGGAAGACAGTTACTTCACAATTCCCTGCTCCTTTAACCAAGTGTGCATTGTGTCATAGTACCCATCACAAGACTGCCACTGAAGTGCAGAAAGATCCTCGCCGTAGGCGCAAGTGATGCATCTGTGCATATTATGATTACAGTTTTCGAACACCTGATAGGTGGTGTTCGTACTGTCGAGGGTACGCTCATACAATGCTTTGGTCTTGCGCCAATCCACCTGCGAGTCATTGGCTCCGAATAGTGCAAGCACCGGGCAATCAATAGCACTTAAAGTTTCTTCAAAATCCTCCAAGTAAACCCATAAGCCACTGGCTTCATCAAAATGTCCCTTGCTGGTGTAGATATCATTTCGGGCCTTGTACTCTAGACGATCAGCTTCTGTGATCGGCCGGGGTTCGCTATAACCAAACAGCCGCCGGGAGGTGCTATCAAGTTGTAGCGGACGAACAGCCTCCATGGTCTCCTCTAGTGTACCACCAGTGCAAGACAGGCGGTGACTTTCTCGCCAGGCATGGTACAGAATTTCCACTTCAGCCTCCTCTTTTCCAGCAATAATGAGATTAGATTTTAGCAAGTAGCCGTAGTTCTCCTTATCGTCGGTACCACTGACGGATATCCAGAAATCAATGGGGTACTGCTTGATAATTAAGGGGCAGATCCACCCCGCTCGGCTAAGGCCCCACAAGCCAATTTTCTGGAGGCCAGGCACCTCACGCCGTTTCAGTTCCTGAATCGCGGCAATAGCTTCCTCGGCGGAATTGTCTACTGGCTGCAATTCATCGAAAGTGCCTTCGCTTTGGCCACAGCCCATCTTGTCCCAAAAGCAAACGGCCAAGCCCTCCTTAATAAATTGGTCGCGCAGTCTGGAATACCATCGGCCTTCAACGAAGTTGGTTTTACCAGAGCCGGGTATAATGATGACCAGCGCAGATGGTGCTACCTCTTGTGGCCGTTCTATCAGCCCACGGAGGGTCTTGCCTTCAAACTGGAATTCAAATGGTTCCGCCAGTTTCTGGCCATAGGACATGCTGGCTAGAAGCAAAGCGAAAAGGAACGAGAGACTAACTGTGAATCGTGATTTCATAAGCATCGAATGATACTTCAAGGAGATCAATTTCCGCTTAAGGTTGCAGCAAGATTAGTTATCGTCTTTAGAGCGCCTTGTTAAAACTTCTCCATATTGGATTCTTTGTAAACTGTGGCCAACACCACCTGCCCAACAGCTTGGAGCGTTCGTTTATCAATGATATTCAGATCATCAGCATGGGTATGGTGGTAATGACCAAATTGGCCATCCTCTTTGATATTGATAATGTCTACCATCGGGATGTCAGTGTTTTCGATAATAAACCGGTGGTCATCCGTGTAGAAGCCAGCCTCTCTATTGACGAAGTAATTGCCATGCCGCATAGCCTGTGCTAGTCTCCATATTTTATCCACCTGCGCGGAGGCACTCTGACGGGAAAAACCCTCCTTGGGGAAGGTAGCACCTTTCGAACCCACCATGTCAAGAAGAATACCATACTTGACTTCGTAGTCATCTACATGCAGGTTCTTCGACCAATGCTGCGACCCCAGGCCCCAAGAGTAATCCTGGCCGGATTGATCAGCACCATAATCTTCGGCATCAAAAAAGATGACATCAATGCCCATGGGAATGGGGTTGTTCTTGATTTGCCGAGCAATTTCCAAAATCATGGCCACTCCACTTGCCCCATCATCTGCCCCATCAATTGGATTTTGGGTATCGATGGTATCCTTATCCGCAATGTGGCGGGTATCATAGTGGGCACACAATAGCAATCGTTCGCGCACCTTGGGATTGTACCGCCCGATGATATTGGTTCCCTCCAACTCGACACCATTGTAGGCGGTAGCCGTGAACGCTTGCGGGATCACTTCAAAACCGTAGGATTCCAGGGTCTCCATCAGCCAATCCTTACAGTTCTCATGTTCGGGAGTATTCATGTACCGCTTACCAAAGTCAACTTGCTGTTTGAGCATGGCATAACAACTATCGGCATTGAACTGTGGAATGGCTACCTGGATATCTTCTTGTGGAACGAGCTCCGGTTCGCAACTCATGCATGACACTAGGAATAAAGGAAGAGAGAGAAAGATTAAGACGCGCGTTTTCATGGATAGCAGATCATGTTTATTGGAATCAAATTCTGGTCAAGTCAAGGAGGTGGTTCGACGCTATTCTCATAACTGGCTCAAGATACTTTCTTTCGTAATGATGTATTCCTTGTAGGTTCCTACTTTTCGAAAACCCAGTTGCCGATTTAATCTTTGGGAAGATGCATTTCTCGGGTGGATAGCAGTCTTGACAATGCTGACTTCCGAGTGTTTGTCTAATAGCAATTGAATCATACTTACCTTAAGCCAACTCCCCAGTCCTCGTCCTCGAAACTGCTTACGGATGCCAGTCATATTTTGATAAGCGACAGTGGGTTCTTCGGGATAAACAATCACTTCTGTGTAGCCTACGAGTTCATCACTTCGCAACATCAACAGGACCAATTGTTGAATGCCTCGAGCTTGATACGTCTGCTCTCGTTTGATGATTTGCGCCGGAGCAAGTATTTCTTCATCGAACAGCTTTGATTTGTAGGTGACATCACCTGTCAGCTCTCGGATCATTGAGTAATAATCATATAATTGACCAAGCGGCAATTTTGCTTTATCAATGATGGCAAATTCATCTTTCTGTTCCCAGTCGTTCATCAAGCTGTTGTTGCGTTGCTTCAGCTTCAACTCAAACAGCTCTCTTTCTTCACTCACCTGTAGGGAAAGGGATTGCTCGAGATAATCATTCCTTGCATCCGTCGACGTTAATACCAAATACTTTGATGCGGGCCATGCTGAAACATAAGCCTCCAACACCTTTTTGATCAAGCCCTGATCAAAATAGGCAACTACAAAATCATGATGTACAAAGACATATTCGGGAGCCAATCGAGGCTTTTGATACAGCAGCAATGTGCCTAGTGCCATCTCGTTCTCCCAAACTAGAAAAAGGGACTTTCCGCTCGTTAACAACCTTAGGCACCTATCCTTTAGAGAGCGCCATGTTTCCCTTGCAAGGGGCACTCTTTTTCGTTCTGCCCATTGCTGCTTAAAGGCAAACACCTGCTTCCATTCCTTACTGGTAAATTCTAAATGCAGGGCCTCGACCGTATACGTTATCTCTGTTGCCACCGGCACTCACTTATCTGTTAGCGCGTCATCTTACCGCAGCACTGCTGCAAAAAAAGAGAGCACAACAAAAATAAAAGGTTTTTAGCAGGCTGTCTTATTCCTATTTTAGAACACATTGAGAAGGACATTAGAGCAGTTTCAAAATGCCAGCACTAGTCGGTCATTCACAAAAAAAATAAAACTTATTATTTAATTAAAACTCACAAACAACAACTTATAAAACATTTTATTTTATAAAGTCGCTATAATCCTTATCTTTGAACAGAACACATCTCTATCACTAAACCACCTAATGATGAAGTATCTCAAGTATCTCCTTGGAGTAATCGCCGTATTAGCACTAATATTTTTCGGCCGTGGCTTGATGACTCCTAACGTTTCTTACAGCACCGAAATAACAGTTGACAAGTCCATTGAGGAGGCTTGGGCTGTTATGAATGACCAAAGCAAGACCAAGGAATGGTTGAAAGACCTGACCGACATTGAGCATGTAAGTGGAGAACGGAACTCGGTAGGTGCCGTCACAAAATACACCTTCGAGCAGAACGGAGAATCATCTACTATCCTGGAAACCCTGAAAGCTTTTCGTGAAAACGAGCACGTAGCCATGGATTTTGACATGGAAGGCGTGATGCACATGGACTACCAGATGAACCTATCGGAAAAAGATGGAAAGACCCGCATAGAGTCCTCAACGGTCACTACCGGAGAGGGGCTATTCATGCGTTCGATGGTCTCTTTCATGAAAGGCACCATGCTCGCGCAAGAGGATGAAAACCTGAGTAATCTACAAGCCCTGATCAATAACAACACTACTGATTACTTCCCGAAGCCCGAGCCTGCTATAGAAGTGGCCGAAGCCTTAGATGCCGCGGCAACGGAAGAGACGCAAGAGTAAGGTCTTTATGAGAGGCTGTTCCCTTCGATAAGTGGGGCTGGCATAAGACTGAAAAAAGAGCAATCATCGTCTATACTGAATAGGCCGCTGCCCTAGGTAGCGGCCTTACTATTTCCGTTTTCCGCAAACAGAGCACCATTCTCAATTGTATTGGGTTTGAATTAAAGCCCCACAACCCAATGAATATCAAGACGCTCCAGTTCCTAGGAATCTTAGTACTACCCATCCTATTCCTCGCTTCCTGTGGCGATGATGACGACGTTACCCCTACTCCACCGAACAATCCTGATGCAATCGAAGCTAAATACCGGGAATACGTAGACCGCTTCGTCACCGAAGGTGTTGATCGTGGCTTCGATGTAGATATATCTGAACTCACCGTGGTGGAAGGCATTGCACCTCAATTCCAGGAATTCTGTGGTTATGGTTATTCCAACTACAACAGCACTGGCCGCCCACGGGTGGAGATCAGCGATGTAGCCTTTTGCTGGGATGATCGCAATGATATAGAGAAGGAAGCCCTGATGTTTCACGAATTGGGGCACGCTATCCTCGCGAGGCAGCATAAAGAAACAACTTACTCCAACACTCTTCCCACCTCCATGATGTGCAGTGAAGCTTGTGCAGGTGCCAATTTGTTCTTTGTTTACAACACTTTCACACCCGGCCTGAGGAAATACTACATCGATGAACTGTTTGACCCATTAGTAGATCCTCCAAGTTGGTTGAGTAAAACCGACACCACCCAATTCTACACTGATGATTTTGAAGATGATAATTCGGAGTGGACCTTCGAAGCAGTAGGCGACGATCAAGGTGCCTTCACTGCCAACCGCTACGATACCACTATGACGGGTGACATTGCCCTGAGTATTACTTCTGATGGTAGCCTGGGCTTTGAGTCTTTTGCCTACTGGCTCGTAGAGTTAGATGCACCAGATATTCCAGAAGGGGCCGAATTGAAGGTTACTGCCATCATGGACCTAGAGCAAGTAACCGGCGACGGTCTGTCCCTAGTAGCCCGGACCGATGTACTCGGAGGGGATGACCTTCAGATTTCCGGCTTCGAAACCACTCAGGGAAGCATCAGTTTCAACGGTACAGAACAAGATCGCCAGGTATCGGTCATTATGCCATATTTCCCTAACCGAGCGGACAAGCTCAGTGTCTTCTTCCTACTCGGGGGTGAGATTAATGGCAAGGTCTACTGTAAGGATATTTTGGTGGAGGTGATGGAGTGATCTAGGCGGGATTGGTAGAATCCGTTATATCACTAAGATTCGTCAAAAAGCTCATGGTATGAGTTTTTTATTACCCCTACTTCAAACAAACTACCTACTACTCGGTTGGCAATTGCTGCCGGTTGTTTACGTCTTAGCCAGCGCCTGATGTAATCTAAGAAAAGATAGGGATCCCCCCCAGCCTTAAACCAAGAGTAGAAGACGTATCCAGTGTTTGGCTTTTCACAATTCTGATCCAAGTATTCCGGAATAAATGGTTGAACTACTTGCAAACCTCCCCCATTCTTTAGCCAGCCAGAAATTAGATATTGGGAGTTATAAAGTATAATATGCTCAGTTAAGTGCTGGATCATGTAACCCTTGATTAGGTTGTTGTCTCCTTGTCCATGTAGCCAGGATGAGATGATGCGTTGGGATTCAACTTCCATTACCCTATCATCAAGGTAGCGTGTAACTGCAGACTCAAAGTACTGAACATCATCACATAGTTTCAGTGCATTAAAAAGTACAGTATTGGCATAACTTGAGCGAAAATTATTCTCAATAAAGTCTAAGTAAGCGCTTTTATATTTTTCAAAAGACAGCTTTTCCCGCAATAGTTGAAGCATTAGAATACCAGCAGTACTAGTCTTAGCATGCTTTTTTAGATATTCCAATATGAGATCTTCTACCAGCTTGTACTCCCCCCCTTTCTTTAACCAGTACGCCAAATGAAAAGCTGAGTTTTCAAGTTTTGAGTTGGCTTTTAGATATTTTATAAATAAGTCTTGCACCGGTTCCAGCTCACCGCCATTGTCAAACCAATCTTGGAAAAGGAAACTTGCATCCTCGTCTTCTGAATAGCGTGACAAATATGTCCTTACATGGTCCTGAACCAGGCTAATTTCTCCCCCGCTCTTCAAAAATGAGCTCATAACAAATCGAGCATCCACGTCCTCTACATGGGAGGCCAAATACTTCTTAAGATGAGGATCCACCACCGCGACATTTCCTCCATTATTCAAAAATGAGCTTATAACAAATTGTGCATTGCTGTCCCTCGCATGGTGCGTTAGGTACTTTTGGGCATAAGGCAAAACTGCTTCAAGGTCTCCTCCATTATCAAACCAGGCCTGGAAAACAAAACTTGCTGCTTCGTTCTCTGCATGATGCTCTAGGTATGTTTGGACATGTGGTTGAACCGTTTCAAGATCTCCTCCATTATTCAAAAACGAGGTAAGTACGAATTGGGCACTTAGATCCGTCGCGAAGTGAGTTAGGTATTGTTGAACATAGGGCTCTGCAACATTGAGATCTCCTCCATTATCAAACCAAGCTTGTAGAACAAAACTGGATTCTTTCTTATCAATGAAGTACTGCAAATATGTCCTTAACGTACTAGTAGAAAAGTCATCTATTCCAAAGCATTTAATATACGTTGATAGAACTCTGAACGAAATATTAAAGTGTTTAACAAAATCAGGATTCACCTTGTTCCACACGGTAAAAATCTCCCGTAAAAGCTCCTTGTTTTTATCATTAAGTCGTGCCTTATTTAGAGCAAAACTCAGCGGGAATGCAAAGAACAAACCTTCAATTATTTCACTAAAAAACACAAGATCAGAGTGAATTAACTCAATTCGATCATCTTCTTCCAATAAAGACGTAATTGTGATTTTTGGTCTAATTGGGTTTAAGCTTTCCTGACGGTCCTTTAGTTTCTTTTGCAGTACCCGATAAAATACCTTTTTATCACTCACAATGGGCATTTCAATTATCCTTTCGAAGGAACGGATCCAATTGAACTGTGCCTCAAATTGAACAGAGAAATCAAAAATACGCTCGATTTCCCGTGCTATATCTTTACGGACAATTTCGAGCCTGATTAGCAACAAGTTATCTGCAATAGTATCGTGGATTACCTTGAGGGTTCTGACATTTTTATACTCTACCTCTTCAATCCAACCATTATTCTTTAGGCGCTGAATGATCTCCTCATATCCAGAGGAATACAATAAGTCAATTTGTTCATTCTTAACCGGAAGTATACTAATCAGGTAAGTAATTTCATTCTGCAGCTTGGAGAAATCACTGATTTCAAATGTCAACCTGAATCGTTTCTTGATCCACGCTTTAAAATCTCCGACTTCTCTTATGTCTTTGGTCTCTAGTTTTTCCTTGTATAATAGAAAGTTGAGGAATACGGCAAATGATGGCTTTATGTTAAAAAAATCAGGATTAATAAGGTCAAACTCCTGAATCAGTTCATTCGTAATTTCTCGGACAACAAAGTCTCTATACTTTGATTCTGCTTCACTATCCCTGAGTTCGATTTGCAAAAAAGAATCTGGAAAGTTAGAGCTAGCACGATACGTATATCTGCAATTTGCAAGTGCTCTAATATTCAAAGCATCATTTTCTCTTGTTAACTTAGAGACTACCTCACTGTCGAAACTAATGTTTTCTTCTATGTAGTCAAATAGTAAAAGATAGTTTCGTTCAGCATCTAAAACAGGTAATAAATCTTCAACGAATTCTGCCTCTGGAAGCACCTTAATGACTACCCAACCAAGATCCAATGCCAGTTGCCCGATTTCTAGCATTAATCTGGTTTTACCAACCCCACCTTCCCCGAAGATGATTCCGCCTTCGTAACTATCATCATCTAATAGCTCCTCGATAATGAATGCTTCAGAGATAAAGTCAACTAGTGACGGCTCTTGTTCCAAGAACACGTCACGAGATACATATGGAAGATTATTACTCTCCAGGTAGTCTTGATACTTTATCTTTTTGTTGGACTTTTTTTCTTTTTGCGGTTTCTTAAGATAAGCGAACCCTCTTGGAAGCCTTTTTTCGTTCTGTAAAAGGGAGTCAAGCTTTTTGTTTGCTTCGGAAATTACATTTGATATCTGAATCTGGGCAACCGATGCACTCTCTCTTACCGCGTTGGCAAATAGCTCTTCAAAAAAGTCAACTTCATCCTTTATGTCATACCGATCTTCTAGCTGCTCTTCAATGGTAAAATGCTTTGCTAGGAATACTATAGAATCAAAAAAGGTTTTTTCGTTTCCTTCAGAATACCAGTTCTTCTTGATAGCCTCAATTACACTGCTTTTTCTGAGGAAGTTCTTTAATACTTCAGGCTTATCTAACTTGGCGTAGAATACAATAGCCTCTATATATATGTCTAAGAAGTTGTTATCCTCTGATGAGAGCTTATTACGTGACTTCCATTCCTTCCAGGTTGTATCCTGAGCAACTTGACCTATTGTAAAGTCTGCTGCCCTATCAATTAAGGAACCAACTATTTCGGTGAGGAGCCCTTCCATGAACCTGAGAACTAAAAACTAAGTTTATCGGTACATTCAAATATAAATAAATAAGGCAGAAATTTCTCTTCTGGTAAGGGTGTCGACAGGTTGTCGTTTGAGAGTAAAGCGTTTCGCGCTAAGAAGAGGAAGCCACTGCCTGATGGCAGTGGCTTCCTCGTTTTGCCCTATCAGCACTATCAATACTTACCTCGTCACCACACTCTGCATAGCACGTGCAGGAATGCTCAAAGTGATCGCCTCATTGGCACCGATGAACAACTTGTAATCGATGGCCTCATCGCTCTGGTTCATGACAACATTCACCAGGCTGCCATCTTCGTTTTGGAAGGTGGTACTAAGCAGATGACTCCGACTACTAACTGTACTAATCCGCTTGGCTCCCGGGCGAATAAACTTAGAGAAATGGCCAATGTAATAGTAGGTAGGCGTATAGATCAACTCACCATTTTCCGTATCTCCGTGGATCGGCGCAAAGCAGAAGTTACCCACGTGGTTAGGGCCACCACCTTGATCCAGGAGGATATTCCAGTCTGTCCAGCCGACGGTGCCGTTGTTGAAGTCGTTGATCATAGAACGGCCGTAGCGCTCCGCATGTGGCCAGTACTGGTAGCGGTCGGTACGGAAGCCCTCTTGGCACCCTTCTGTGAATAGCAAATTCTTTTCTGGAAAGGACTGCTCGATATTGCCCAAGTTGATAAACATCGGATCCCCACCGGCCCAGGTTTCGTACCAGTGGAAGCCAATTCCCCAGGCGTACTTACTGGCCTCTGGATCTTCAAAGATGGTATTCGCCCGATGGTTAATAAGGTCGCGGTTGTGGTCCCAAACGACAATTTTCTTATCACCTAAACCTTCCTGTTCCATAATGGGCCCCAGGTGGTTCTTCAGGAAATCGCGCTCTTCTTCTGCGGAGTAAATACAGGATTCCCAGCGCTGTACTGCCATGGGCTCATTTTGGATCGTAATCCCCCAAATAGGCATACCATCTGCCTCATAGGCTTTGATAAATTTTGTGTAGTACCTCGCCCAAGTATCAAAGTACTCTGGTAATAGCTTCCCGCCCTGCAACATGTTATTGTTATCCTTCATGAAAGCAGGCGGGCTCCATGGGCTAGCATACAAGAGTAGCGTACCGCCAGCAGCCTCAATAGCCTTCTTGATCAGCGGAATCTTGTACGTCTGGTCATGCTCAATGCTGAAAGTTTTGAGCTCCTTATCGCCCTCTTCAATGTAAGTGTAGCTTCCACTACTGAAATCACATGAGTGGATCGGTGTACGACAAAGGGAGTAGCCAATGCCTTCTTCTTGATCATAGTAAGCCGTCAAAAACTCGGCTTGCTTATCTTCTGGTAATTCCGCAAACACCTCCGCAGAAGCATCTGTAACTGCACCTCCAATTCCCATGAAAGTCTGGAAGGACTTATTGAGGTTTACAAAAACCGAGACCTCATTCTCCAAAGGCTGCGATGCCGCTTCAAAGGTCGCTTTCCCGGTTTCGTCTAGTCGGAGATCTGTATCCTTTGCGGTAGTATAAATGGTGGATTCTTTGCCCAGATAAGAGGGTATTGCTGCTGCTGATGACATTTCGACTTCCTTATCGGTATTCGTTTCGGAAGCTTGCTCAGGTGTACAAGCGAAAAGGGTGGCGCCTAACATTAGGCACGTGATGGGTTTAAAGTTCATAATGGCACATTTTAGTGTAGTTGAAAGCCTTAGTCCGCTGGTCAAGCCCGCGGCCAAGCATGTTGAAAGATAATCGAATTCCAGGAGTTCGTTGCTCGTTTAGAATCGACTAACCTTGTGGAAGGGGGTGATGGTTTGGATGGTTAGTTGGTAGGGTTAGTTGAGTTTGTTGAATTAGTTGGGTTAGTTCTTATATGTCCTTACATGCCTCAAATGGTTCAAAAAAAGCTTCGGTGCCCTTGGTGTCTTGGGTGGTTTAAAAAGTTAGTCCTCGCGTCGGGGGGACGCTTGGGAACGATTAGTTGACTGAATTCCAAAACGCAGCCTCACTTAAACTTTAACTTTGATTCCAATTGAATCATGGAAAGGATTAGAAGATGGATTAGAGAGCGAATTGACTGCGCTACTAATTCATCTCCTAAATCCCTTCCCAAAGTTGTTACTAGGCTCCTAAGAACATTTGTTCAATGCCTTTACGGAAAGCTTCATCGCCCGCAGCGAGGCGTTGTTCATACATGGCCTTAGCATCGGCTCCAGCAACATAGCGCAGCTGATCTTTACCATCGGTGGCAGCTTCGTAAACGACTTCGGCAATTTGCTCGGCTGTAGAGTAGTTTTTTTGACGCTCAGGATCGGAGAACATGGCCAGTACTTTCTGCATCATTTCACCATATGCCTCGTGAGATGTAATATCCAGGGAACGGCTGATAAAGTCCGTAATGATCCCTCCAGGAGATACTGTCTTGATACCAATGCCAAAAGGTTTGAGTTCGAAAGCCATGCTTTCACTCCAGCCTTCAAGTGCCCATTTGGTGGCGTGATAAACAGAGTTAAAAGGAAAAGCGATCAAGCCCCCAATCGAGGTAGTGGTGATGAAAAGTCCATCCTTTTGTGCACGTAGATGTGGAATAAATTCCTTGGTTACGCGCATAACACCTAATAGGTTTGTATTCAGCTGACGAACAATCTGATCATCTGATGCACCTTCAAAAGGACCAGCCAAACCGTAGCCAGCATTGTTGAATACCACATCGATTTTCCCCATAGCTACTGCGGCTGCTACGGTAGATTTTATCTGTTCTGCATCGGTTACATCCAACGGCAAGAGGTGAATATTGTCGCGCTGACCTAATTCTGTTTCGTTCTCGGGTTTACGCATCGTTGCGATAACGTCCCAGCCCTTATCGGCAAACAAAATGGCTGCTGCTCGTCCTAGGCCAGTTGAAGAGCCCGTAATAAAAATACGCTTTGACATGGTGTGGTTTTATAAATATGAAGTGTACCTCCAGATCTACTCCGTTTTCAAGTCAGGGGTACTTATAGCATTAAAACAGGGTATTGAAGGAGCTTGTTGTGGGTTGTTAAAAAAAGAATTGGCAGCCTGCATATCTAGAGTATATTCTTGCCTCGTTGGAATCTTGTGCGTTGGTACATCAGGTATTTCGAAAGTGGCTTGAAATCTATCCTGTCGTTGCCCTTAGGTAAGATTTGTGATCAAAAGCAAAAGTCAGAGTGTAGTTGTGTGCCTCACTAAGGAAAAAAAATAGTAGTGAATAGCCGCCTGAAAGTACTTTTCTTGAAAAACGTTTGCGAAGTCTTCCCGGCTGTTTCTTAACAAAGAGGGGTCCCCGATGGAATTAATTGCATTGAACTACCTTAGCAGTATTAATTTTGTCACCCCCGAAAGTCTTGAAAACTATTAATTATGCGAAATATCTGGATCATACTGATCTGCACTTTTTTCATTTCTCCTGCATTCACTCAATCTGAATACGCCGTAATTAATGATCCGGATGGTTACCTCAATGTTCGCAAAGAACCGGGTACTAAATCCCCAATTGTAGGTAAGATCTTAGACGAAGAGATCTTTTGGGTAAGTGATGAAGCTACACCTAATAACTGGTACTATGTGAACTTCATGCAACCCATTACTGATGACATGGATGAAGACCGTATTTACCATATCCTGGATGGTAGAGCCTTACGTGAAGGTTATGTACATGGAAGTAGAGTAAGACGACTACCGACACCAGAGAGTGACTTCATCACCAACATGGACTTGAGTACAGATCATTTCATGGCCAAAGATTCGCTGCTGGTATTTATGAATTTTGGCCGGTATCAGCCCAAGGACAGTGTGGCGGTGAAGGCTAATTGGGGCACCGATTTCACTAAGCCTAAGACCAAGATCTCTCAAGCCTATTTGAAAGTGCATGAGATGCGTCATCATCTCCCCAGTAGTGGTTTCTTCGAACCTGATTTTTCGAGCACAGAACTGATCTATGATCCACAATCGAAGGATTTCATTATCACCATGGTCAATAGCGATGGAGCTGGTTATTACTTTTGTGTATGGCAAGTGCGGGAGGATGGAGAGGTGATTCGTTATGCATTTCGGCCCTTCTAAGGCACTTCCGGTTCTACCTTTGTGATTTCAGAAAGTCGCTCTTTCGAATATTTGGCCTGGCTAAACTGTACGTAGTCTCCTTTTGCCAGGCTTTGATAGAGTGCTTCAGAGATCTCCTCGCGTTGATGATCATCAATGAAGATGTAAAATGTTTTTTCTGCAAATAGGCGCTCTTTCTTGAGGACCTCAAATTTGTAGACCTCCTTTAGTCGCTCCTTGAAATCTCGCCGAAGCGCCCATTTAGATCGGTAGTAGTAGTACAAAAAGATACTTCCCAGTATCAGCAAGGCCCAAAGGGATTGATTCAAATATTCTTCAGGTGTCTCCGGTCGCTCTCGGTGTTTATGAGGAAACATTGGATAAGTAGCTGCAAAAATCAAAATACCAAAGACACCCACTAGAAAATTCCCCAGGTGCTTTTGATACACCTTATTCACTTTCTCAAATTCAGCTGGGGTAATTGGTTCTTCAGCGATTTTCATATTCTTAAGGTGCTATACCTTTTCAGAGATGACGTACTTTTAGTTCATTGCTAAAGATACAGAATAGAGGCCTGTTAATCCTCAATCCAACTGCTAGCTTAGACCATGAACAAGTTAATCCTTCGCAAGGCAAAATTGGTTTCCATTTTAGACGAACATCGCCTATTACTCGAAGATCTCAAATCCGCAGAGCTTCTTCAAGCGACTTACTCTCCCAATATCACTCAATATCCTAAACTAGAAGTAGGTGCCAGCTACCTGGTAATAGTATCACCACATGCCCCACTCCACGGGAGGTTGATCTATTCAGAAAAGGGCTATGACCTAGATTACTCCTACCTCTAAGTGCATCGAGGTACCACTCCACTACTTACTGCGATTAAGCAATTGGTAGTGGTAGCGTTTAACTTGAAACCTCAAGGTGAATTAAGCCAAAAAGAAATGCGTTTCAATGAACTGAATCATTGGAACGCATTCTAAACTAAAACCAAAGTTGTAATTCTTTTACGCTACTGCTCCATCTCCAACTGGACCTCTCCCTCTGCTCTGATGTCTCGCGAGGAAGCTCCTAGCTTGACCTTATAGCTTCCTTCTTCGAGTGCCCACGCAGCCTTTGCCTCATCCCAGTATTGCAGATCCTCTACCATAATATCGAAGCGAAGCGTTGTTGACGCACCTGGCTCCAGGATACTGGTTTTACCAAATCCTTTGAGCTCTTGAATAGGCCGATCAATAGCAGACTCTATTTTTTCGGTGTATACCTGAACAACCTCCTGCCCGGCTACCGCTCCTGAGTTAGTGACTACGACCTCTACCTGAATAGTATCACCAGTGAGGGTCACTTGAGGTTCTGAATAGTCAAAAGAGGTGTATGAAAGACCGTACCCAAACGGATAGGAAACAGACATTCCTGCTTTATCAAAGTGCCGGTAACCTACGTATACGCCTTCTTCGTAGTCCGTGTAGTCTACGTTCTTTGTTTGTTCGTTCTCTGGTCGATCCTCAAGACCGAAGAACAGGCCGGTGATGGCTTGTACGATGCTAAGATGCCCTCCTGCTAGAGGAAAATTAGCGTTGGAGGCATGATCATTGAGGTTTACCGGGAAGGTCATAGGCAACTTGCCACTAGGGTTTACTTGGCCGCTCAGAATATCAGCCACTGAATTTCCGCCTTCTTGGCCACCTTGCCAGGCCAATAGTATCGCATCTGGTAAGTCTTTCCAGGATGCGGTTTCAATTACTCCACCGATATTCAGTACGACTATTAGCTTTTTGCCCAGATCATGGAAAACCTCCGTCGCCATCGCAATCATTTCTTGCTCCTGGTCGGAAAGCAAAAAATCGTCCGTTTCTACGCGATCTCCTCCCTCTCCTGCATTTCTACCAACCGTTAGTATTCCTATATCTGTACTATTGGCAATGGCCTGAAGTTGCTCTCTGGTGAAGTTGATCTCCGGTGGATCGTAAGGTGTAAACATAGCCGCAAAACCCTCTGGTTTGACAAAAGCTTCTGGATTCCCTTGCTTATGCGCTTCGTACACTTCTTTTGCTACTTCATTGATCACGAAGCCTGCATTCTCAAGTCCCTCTTCCAGCGATATGGTGTACGCTTCATTGACATCACCTGAGCCTGTTCCTCCCGCGATGAACTCGTAAGAAGTAACGCCAAGCAGCGCTACATCCTTCGCTTCCGTAATCGGTAGTGCATTTTCGTTTTTGAGCAACACCATACCCTCTGCCGCAGATTGACGAGTGATTGCTGCATGAGCCTCTAAGTCCGGATTATTTCCGTAAGTGGCATTTTGCATCTTCTTGGTCTGGAATATCAATTTCAGAATCCGACCTGCTGCTCGATCAATAGCTTCAGTGGTCAACTCTCCTTCATCATAAGCTTTGGTCAAAGCCGTCCACTGCTTCTTAGTACCTGGTTCAATCAAGTCATTTCCTGCTGAAACCTGTGCAGCGGCGTTTCGTCCTCCAAACCAGTCCGTCATGACCAATCCTTCAAAACCCCAATCATCGCGAAGTACGTCAGTTAGTAAGTATTCACTCTCTGAAGTATAGGTGCCATTTACCTTGTTGTAAGAAGACATGATCGTCCATGGCTGCGATCGTTTCACCACAATCTCAAAGGCCTTCAAGTAGATCTCGCGCATGGCTCGCTCGGATACTCTTGCATCATTCAGGTTTCGTTCCGTCTCTTGATTGTTTGCCACATAATGCTTGAGTGAAGTGCCAACTCCATTGGATTCGATGCCGTTGACAATTGCTGCCCCCATGTAGCCCGTCAGTAGTGGATCTTCGGAGTAGTACTCAAAGTTCCGGCCACACAAAGGGTGTCGGTGGATGTTTGCACCAGGGCCTAATATTACATCTATTCCATACTCTAGTGCTTCTGTGCCCATGGCATTACCTACCTCCTGCACCAATTCCTCGTTCCAAGTGGAGGCTAGCAAAGTTGCTATCGGAAAGGCAGTGCAGTAATACGTTCGCTCCTCCCCTTCTCGCTTGGGTTCTATGCGTAAGCCCGCAGGGCCATCTGATAGATAAACTGTAGGCAGACCCAATCGAGGTGTTGGAACAATGGTCCCCACAGCACCTGGAATCCCTTCACCTGGTTCGACGGCTCCCATGGCTGAAGCCAAGCCGGAACCCTTGAGCAGATGAATTTTCTCCTCCCAGGTCATTAGTTCAAGCAGATTGGCCACTCGCTGATCTACCGTCTTACGATCATCCTCATAAGCATCTAGCTCGCCATTCCCGTTTCGGTCCCAAAAAGTGTATCCATCGATAGTCAGTTCATCAATCGCTCGATTTTCGGTGTACTCCTCTTCAAAGGTGATGAAGTTTGAATTGAAGTAGCTGTACG
>ENA-UENW01000186-UENW01000186.1-marine-metagenome-genome-assembly--contig:-NODE-186-length-34647-cov-3.921650_pt1 | contig 34647 bp, 35 predicted proteins | sample MGYA00237876_ERZ529329 | MGnify/ENA primary metagenome ERZ529329 (study PRJEB26372, sample SAMN05368346) | marine metagenome | biome: cultured habitat; feature: ocean water; material: water; isolation... | reverse complement strand
GATCGAGTGTAAAGGAAGTTTGCGCTGTGTGTCCACAGATTGCGAAACCAACGCTTAAGAGCCCCATGCGAGGAAGACGATGCTTTCGAAAGACTTAAGATTCATGAGACTCACCAAGGCGCTTTTGGTTCTGATCCGCTGGATGCAAGCCGGCCACCGCTTGGAGGAAACCGTTCCTCTGACCCAGGCCCGCCACAGGCGACTGGAGCTGGAGGCTCAAGGTGCCACCGTGTATTGGAGTGAACGTCTGGCCCAGGGCCAGTTCTGTTGAGAGGCTGGGGCCAATCAGCACAGGCCCATGCAGCGTTTGATTCCCCTGATTTGTCTTGGGCTGACCTCGATTGGTCTCACCAGCTGTGGACTGGTGAGCTCAAGCGGCGACCAACCAAACGCAAGCGCTTCGATCAAACAGCTGGAACAACGCATCAACCAGCTGGAGCGAGAGCTGCAACAAATCAAATTGCCCGGCGGCGATGCCGACAGCAAAACCCCGGCCGGTCCGCTGCGATCCCTCACCCTGCGGATCGGCACCGAGGACGACCGATTGCGGATGTACTGGGCCGATGGTCAGACGAGCAATCTGATCTGCTCTCAAGAAGGGAAAGGTGTTTGGGCCTGCGGTTAAGCCGCAGAGACCAGCTGCTGCAAGGCCGGCAGCCAGGTGGGCTGCACGGGCCACACCTCCCGGCGCGTGAGGGAAAAAGCAATACTTTTCTCCGCGTAGGCCGCTTCATTCACAAACACGGGAATCTCCCCCTCAACCCACGCTTCACCTCGATCGGTCCCATCCGCAGCGCGGAACATCGCCTGGGTTGAGCTGATGTCCTGCCAATCGCGGCCCTGCAGTTCGGGATGCACAAGGGCCTGAGGCTCTCCGTTCTCCGCCTTCGGAAGATCCCGACTCCCCAGGTGACGGTGCACCACCAGAGCATCCGGCAGCCTGGCCAAGCCCTGATCTGCCTGATCCAAGGCCCTCAGGCAGGTTTCCAAGCCAAGACGGGTCTGTTCAACGACCCGGGCATTGAGCAGACCCTGCGGCACAGGGCCCACCTCGATCACCAGACCGCAGGGCCAGGATTCCACGAGAAAGCCGGTCTGCTGAGCATCGGCTTCATGCAGATAAATCGGCAGGCCAAGGGCCCCCTGCACCAAAGCCGCGAGGGCCAGATCAGCAGGGCGTCGGCCGTACACCACAAGGGAATTGCCCATGGCCGCAGTGGTGCTGTGCAGATCGATGGCAACAGCGCAGGGCTGCTCGCCACTCGGGCCGTGCAACCGCAGGAGTTCTCCAGCACGCTGGAACTCCAAGCCAGGGGCCCCCTTCTCCAGCTGTTCCGGGAGGAAGCAGCGGTTGAGATCGCGATCGACGTATCGGCAGCGGCGGCGCAATGCTTCTGGGTTGCCGATCACCTTCTGGACCGCCAAGCCAGCCGTGTCGATCAGATCAGGGTTGGCCTGCCACTGCTGCAGCAACCAAGGGGCATTCACCTCATTCCCATGGGTACCGGCCACCACAAGAACGCCACAGCTGCTCATGGACCACAGCGAACCAAGTTCTGACTGAAGCACGAGTCACAGCGAGGATGAAAGCGATCCAAACCGAGCCATGTCGATCCCACCTGTCGTGGTCACGGCCGCCCGTCGCAGCTGGCGATGGCAATGGCAACGGCTCATGGGTGGGCTGGGCCCAGCCGATGCAGCCGGCAATTACACCCGCCCAAGCAGCGATCCGCTCACCCCGCCGGCCTTAAATCCTGCGGACCTGCTCCAGCGCAGCGCAGGTCAACGGCCGATGCTGGTGATCGGGCGCAGCTGTCCCTGGGCCCACCGCACCTGGCTGGTGCATCAGCTGCGCCATCTGCACGACAGCGTCACCCTTGTGATGGCACGGGCGGATCACAACGCTGGACGCTGGGGCCTCGATCCAGCCTGGGAGGGGTGCAAAACGCTGCTGGAGTTGTATCAGCACTGCGGCGCCCACCCCAGCTACCGGGCCACCGTGCCTGTGCTGGTGGATCCCAAGACGCGCACCCTGCTGGGAAATGACAGTGCACCACTGGTGGACATACTGAACCGCTGGCCCCATCACGACGAGGTTGTGGACCTGGCACCAGCAAAAGCAACCGACAGGATCCAGGCCTGGCAGCAGCGGCTGCAACCGGCCATCAACGATGGGGTTTACCGCTGCGGTTTCGCCCGCAACCAAGCGGCCTACGACCACGCTGAAGCCGATCTCTTCGCCGCCCTCGATGCGGTGGAGCAGAGCCTCGAAAGCAACGGTCCATGGCTGTGCGGAGAAGCACTGACCCTGGCGGATGTGCGGCTGTTCCCCACCTTGATCCGCTGGGAGCTGGTGTATGCCCCCCTGTTCGGCTGCAGTCGGCAGCCGCTCTGGCACTACCCGAACCTCTGGACGTGGCGACAGCGCTTTTATCGCCTGCCGGGCGTGGCGGACACCTGCGACGGCAGCGCCTGGCGACACGATTACTTCGGTGCCCTGTTCCCCCTCAATCCCAGCGGCATCGTTCCAGCCGGTCCTGACCTGAGCACACTGGTGAACAGCACGGCAGCGTCGGGATGACCAACGCAGATCCAACCTTCGAAGGTGTCTACGGCACCTACTCAATAACCGCTGCCGATCGCCAGGAGGTGCGTTTTTATCGAATCGCCCTGTTGATCACCGGCCTCAGCCTGGCCGCAGGGTTGCTGCAATGGTGGCAAACCGATAGCCCCTGGGCATGGCTCTGGGTGCTGCCGATGGCCACAGCCCTGGGCCTGGCGCTGCGCTGGATTCACATTTATCTCCGTCCCTTGCACCGGGCCCTTCAACTGTTCTGGCTCAGCGGTTGCATCGGTTGGGGAGCCCTGCTGCTGCAGGCCGGCCCCACCGAAGTGCTCTCCGTCCTCCGGGATCAGCCACTGTGGATCCTGGCCATCGGGCCACTGTTTGCTGCCCTGGCGGGAATCGGCTTCAAGGAGTTTTTCTGCTTCCAACGGCCCGAAGCCATTGGTCTCACCTTGCTGCTGCCGGCAGCGCTGCTGGGGCATCTGGTGGGACTGATCAATGGTCCCCTCTGCCTGGCTCTACTGGAAGCTGCAGCGGTGCTGCTGGTGCTGCTGGCCCTGCGCAAATTCGGCATGGAGGCAGCAGCGGATGTGGGCGATAAGAGCGTGTTTGCTTATCTGGACGGTCAATTGCCCGCTGGCACGCCGTGAGTCTGATCAGCCTGGTGGGTGCGGCCAAGGATTTCGGCATCCGCACCCTCTTTTCCGATCTCGATCTCCACATCGCTGAAGGAGAACGGCTCGGGCTGATCGGTCCCAATGGCGCCGGCAAATCCACCCTGTTGAAGGTTCTGGCGGGGAAAGAGCCGCTCGGTGAGGGGGAACGCCGCTGTTCGCCGCGGCTTCGGGTGGAGCTGGTGGGTCAGGAGAGCCGAATCACTCCGGGGCTCACGGTGCTGGAACAGGTGCTGGAAGGCTGCGGCGCCAAACGGGATCTGCTGGTGCGCTTCAGCGCCCTCAGCGACGCCATCGCGGCAGACCCCAGCAACGAAGCACTCATGGCGGAGCTGGGTCAGCTCAGCCAACGGATGGATGAAGAAGAAGCCTGGAGCCTGGAGCAGCAATGCCGGGAAGTGCTGCAGAAATTGGGCATCAGCGATCTCCAGCGCCCGGTCGACGACCTCTCTGGCGGATACCGCAAACGGGTGGGTCTGGCATCAGCTCTGGTGGCCTGCCCCGATGTGCTGCTGCTGGATGAGCCCACCAACCATCTCGACGCCGCTGCCGTGGAATGGCTGCAGAGCTGGCTGGATCGCTACCCCGGGGCTCTGGTGCTGGTCACCCATGACCGCTATGTGCTCGATCGGGTGACACGACGGATGGTGGAGGTGGACCGAAGCCAGGCCCGCACCTATCAGGGGAACTACAGCACCTTTCTGCAGCACAAAGCGGAAGAAGAAGCCTCAGAAGCAGCCTCAGCGGCCAAGTTCAAAAGCGTGCTTCGCCGAGAATTGGCCTGGCTACGCCAGGGCCCCAAGGCGCGCAGCACCAAACAGAAGGCGCGACTGCAACGCATCGAAGCGATGCGCGAGCAGAAACCCAATCAGGCCAAAGCGAAGCTGGAGATGACCGGCATCAGCCGGCGCATCGGCAAACAGGTGATTGAAGCGGAAGACGTTGGGGTCACAGCCGATGGCAGCCAAGGCGGTCGCCCACTCCTTGATGGCTTCAGCTACAGCTTCAGCCCTGAAGACCGAATCGGCATCATCGGCCCCAACGGCAGCGGCAAATCCACCCTGCTTGATCTCATTGCCAGACGGCGCGAGCCAACCCAAGGCAGCCTGCTGCTTGGGGAGACCGTGCACATCGGCTACCTGGACCAGCACACCGAAGACTTCAACAAAGGCAAAGGGCTCGATCGCAAAGTGATCGAGTTCGTGGAAGAAGCCGCCAGCCGGATCGATCTGGGGGGTGAACAGGTCACCGCATCGCAGCTTCTGGAACGCTTTTTGTTTCCACCGGCCCAGCAGCACAGCCCCTTGGCCAAGCTCTCGGGAGGCGAGCGCCGCCGCCTCACCCTCTGCCGGATGCTGATCCAGGCGCCCAACGTCTTGCTGTTGGACGAACCCACCAACGATCTGGATGTTCAGACCCTCAGCGTTCTCGAAGACTTCCTTGAAGACTTCCGGGGCTGCGTGATCGTTGTTTCCCACGACCGTTATTTCCTGGATCGCACCGTTGATCGCCTGTTCTGCTTCGACCAAGGACGGCTTAATCGCTTTGAAGGGAACTACAGCGCGTTTCTGGAGCAGCAGCGCCAGGAGGAACGCAGCCAGAACCAGGCGAGCAAACCCTCCTCACCAAAACCGGAGCGCAGCAGCGAAACCAAGCGCGATGGTCCGCGGCGTCGAAACTTTAAAGAAAACAAGGAGCTTGCGGCTCTCGATCAACAGCTGCCTGACCTGGAGTTGCAGAAGGAGGAGCTGGAACAGCAGATGACGCAGGAGGGCGCCGACATGGCCAAGCTCAGCCTTGATCTGGCTGATCTGATCTCCCGCATCGAACAGGCCGAAGAACGTTGGCTGGAACTCAGCGAATTGGCTCCCTAAGCAAGGAGCTGGAGCCGTGGTTGTAGCCACGGCTACCGCCGCCTCAGATCAAGATTGACGGATGGTCATGGGGGGGGGATTCCACCACTCCAAAACCGATGAATCGCCGTAAGGTGCAGCCAGGCCACGGTCTGAATTCATGAAGTCCATCGACGAACACATCCAGAAGGATCAATCGGAAATTGAAGCTGCCAAAGCAGCTGGAGACGACGCCAAGGTTCGTCACCTCACCGATGAGTTGAAGTCGCTGGAGGAATACAAGGAACACCACCCCGGCGACAGCCACGACCCTACCTCCCTCGAGCTGCATTGCGAGGCCAATCCCGATGCCGAGGAGTGCCGCGTCTACGACGACTGAGCCAACAAACGCGGTTAATTCAACGAGGCCTCAATAGTCCTCGTTGTAATCGGAGGGGCTGCCGGTCAGGCTGCAGACGACAGCCTCCTCATTACGCATTGCCTTCACTTCAGCGATCGGGCGTCCCATGCGTTGAAGCACAGCAACATCCTCTTTCGTTTGGCACCGGGCAATCACGTCGCCCTTGTTGTCCAGACAGGTGTAAAAGGTCATGTCATGGGAGAGACATTCCCGTTATGGCTCTCCTGCGATCAGCCCACAAGCATCGGTGTTGCTGATCACATGAAGATTGTCTGGAGGATCAGCTCACACCCCGAGCTCGGCCCAGGTTTCTGCCAGCAACTGATCCAGGTTGGTTCCCATGGCGGCTGAAATGCACAGAACGGGACGACCACTCGCCGCTTCAAGCTCCTGCTGCAACGTGGGGAGATTGTCCTCTGACACCAACTCCTGTTTGTTGATCACCAGCAGACGTGGCCGATCAACCAGACCATGGCCATAGGCCTCCAGCTCCTGCTGGACGACGTTCAGGTCAGCCACGGGATCCTCGGATCCTGCGTCCACGAGGTGGATCAGCAGACGGGTGCGTTCGATATGACGCAGAAAGTCGTGGCCAAGACCAGCGCCCTGGGCTGCCCCTTCAATCAAGCCTGGAATATCCGCGAACACGGTTCCATCTCCACTGGGCCGGCGCACCACACCAAGGTTGGGGACCAAAGTGGTGAAGGGGTAATCGGCAATCTTGGGTCGCGCTGCCGACAGCACGGCGATCAAGGTGCTTTTTCCGGCATTGGGAAGTCCAATGATGCCCACCTCAGCCAGCAACTTGAGTTCCAGCTGAAGGGGCCATTCCTCACCCTCACGCCCCTCGGTGAATTTCTCCGGAGCACGGTTGCGATTGCTCAGGTAATGGGCATTGCCCAGACCACCTCTCCCACCGAAGGCAACGGTGAGACGTTCACCCGGCGCTGTGAGGTCGCCCAGAAGAATGCCGGTGCGCAGATGGCGTACCTCCGTGCCGCAAGGCACCTTGATCACCAGGTCTTTCCCCGATGCACCGGTGCATTTGTTCGGGCCACCGCGTCGCCCGTCATCAGCAGCGAACAGGCGTTTGTATTTGAAGTCGAGCAGGGTTTGCAGGTTGCTGTCGGCCTCCAGAACCACAGGAGCCCCACAACCGCCGTCACCTCCGGAGGGGCCTCCAGCGGGCACATACTTTTCACGGCGAAATGCAGCGATGCCATCGCCGCCGCGCCCGCCTCGGACCGTGATCCGTGCCTGATCGATGAACTGCACGGTGCTGCCGGCTCAATCCAATCCATAACCCTAAGATTCAGCCGCTGCAGCTCTGCCGTTGGCCGGCGTCCGTTTCGAAGACCTCAGCAAGACCTTCCCAGGACGCGGCGGCGGTTATCCCGTTGATGTGATTCGTCAGTTGAATCTGACGATCAACGATGGCGAGTTTTTGGTGCTGGTCGGTCCCTCGGGGTGCGGCAAAAGCACCTTGCTGCGACTGCTCGCTGGTCTCGACAGCCCCACCAGCGGCGAAATCAGAATCGGAACTCGGCCTATCAGCGATGTGCCGCCAGCGCGCCGCAACGTCGCCATGGTGTTCCAGAGCTATGCGCTCTACCCGCATCTCAGCGTGAGGGACAACCTCAGCTTCGGACTGCGCAGAAGCCAGGCGAGATCAACAGTCCAGCGCATCCAAGATCAAGCCTTTCGATCCACGCGCATGTTGCCCAAACCACTGCGTGTGCGGTCAGTCAGAGAAGAACGCATCGAAGCCCGGGTGCACACCGTTGCCAGATCTCTGGAACTAACCGAATTGCTCGATCGAAGGCCAAAGGAACTGTCCGGCGGACAGAAACAACGGGTCGCCCTCGGACGCGCCATGGCGCGCAATCCTGAGGTGTTCTTGATGGATGAACCGCTCAGCAATCTCGACGCCAAACTCAGAACGAGCACGCGCCAAAAAATCGTCGAGCTGCAGAGAGAGCTCGGAACAACGACGGTTTATGTGACCCACGACCAGGTGGAAGCGATGACCATGGGCGACCGCATCGCCGTGTTGAACCAAGGGCGCTTGCAACAACTGGGAACACCGATGGAGTTGTACCGGTGGCCCTCCAACATCTTCGTGGCCCAGTTCATCGGCAGCCCAGCGATGAGCCTGTTGCCCGTCACGGTGGGAGCCAATGCAACCCTCATTTTGGGAAGCAAGCGCATTCAGGTTGAAGGTGAAATGGTTGAGCCCTTACTTCAACGAGAAGGCCAACACCTCACCGCAGGATTGAGGCCTGAACACTGGCACCTGGCACCAGCAACGAACAGAAATCTCCAAGCCGAGGTCAGCCATTGCGAGCGGCTGGGCAATGAGCAGATCCTCACCTGTCGGCTCGTGGATGGTGATCAACTCATCCAGGTCAGAGGTTCAGCGGACATCAACATCAAGGCCGGCGATGCCATCCACCTCGACCCTGACCCCACAGGCTGGCGGTTGTTCGAGGCGGATGGAGAAGCGATCCGTTAATGACTGCGACGGCTGAGGCAACTCAGCGCACCCAGACAACGCTGCAGCCCGGTCCGCCGTCCCCCTGCTCAGCATCAGTCACCCGTTCCACGTAGGGCACCGTGTCCAGCCAGGCGCGCAGGCCGCGCTTGAGCTTGCCCGTGCCAATGCCATGGATCACCCAAACCGGGCCATTGGCACTGCGCAGGCATTCCTCAACCGCTGCTTCGGCTTCATGCACCCGCATGCCCCGCACATCAAGAGTGTTACGACTGGTGCGCACCTGTGCACCACCGCCACCGGCTGAACGGGCATGCACCTTCACCACCGGCTTTGGAGGAGGCTCGGGCTTACGCCCATCCAGGCTTTCCACCGCCGTCAGATCCACCGTGGTGCGCATCACACCGCAACGGACTGTCAGCTGGAGGCCGTCATCGGTGATGGCCAACACATCTGCAGCCTTACCGAGGGCCAGCAAGCGCACGCGATCGCCCACGGCCGGACGCCAGCCTGGCTTGGGTGCACGCCGTTCAGGGGTGGGGCGGTGATGGTCCTCCAGGCTGCGTAACCGTTGCCCAGCCCGCCGCGCGGTTTCCCCATCCGCGCGTTCATCCCGCAGACGGCGAATCAGGGTGCGAACTTCCTTCTGGCCCTGACGGATCGACTGCTCCAGGCGTTGACGACCCTGCTCCTGACGTTGCGCGGTCTGCTGCTTTTGCTTCTGCCAGCGCTGCAGCAACTCCTCGTGCAGCAGCTCAGTGCGTGCCAGGAGTGCTGCAGCATCTTCTGCCGCGGCCTGCTGGCGCTGCCGTTGCTCCTCCAAGCCGCGGATCACACTGTTCACCTCACCATCACCTCCTGGAGCTAGCAGCTGCTGAGCCTGGTGAAGCACATCCGAATCGAGCCCCAGGCGCGTCGCGATCGCCAGCGCATTGCTGCGTCCCGGAATTCCCCACAGCAACTCGTAGGTGGGGGATAACGTCTCAGGGTTGAAGGCCACAGAGGCATTCTCAAAACGAGCGTCGTCGTATTTGAGGGCCTTGAGTTCACCGAAATGGGTGGTGGCAATCGTGAGCCGGGCTCGATCGGCAAGAGCCTTGAGCAGAGCCGTAGCCAGGGCCGTTCCCTCACTGGGATCCGTTCCAGCACCCACCTCATCCAGCAGCACCAGGGCAGGGGCACTGCCGCGCTGGAGCGCCTCAAGAATGCGCCCGATGCGCTTCACATGGCCGCTGAATGTGGACAGGCTCTGCTGAAGGGATTGCTCATCGCCGATGTCCGCCAGCACCTGGGCACACCAGGGAAGGGAGGGTTGGCCTGAGCAGGGCAACAGCATCCCGGCGCGCGCCATCAGTGCAGCGAGGCCGATGCTTTTCAGGGTGACCGTTTTGCCACCGGTGTTGGGGCCGGTGATCGCCACCACCCGCAGCTCCGGAGACACCTCCACCGAAATGGGGACCACGGGTGGGCCATCCGCGCGCTTGTGCTGCCACACCAACAGCGGGTGCCGCAGACCTGCAAAGCGAAACGGAGCCTCCGCTGCCGGCTCTAGTTGCGGCTCGACGCCGCCAAGCCAGCGGCCATAACGCCCGCGAGCTAGCGCAAGATCAAGCGTGCGCAGCACGGCCACCACCTGGTTGAGGGCAGACGCCTCTTCAGCCACCAGAGCACTCAGCTCAGCCAACACCTTGCGTTCCTCATCCCGGATGCGGGACTCCAGCTCCGCCAGCTTGTTGCCCATGGTGAGCACCGAGCGGGGCTCCACGAAGAGGGTGCTGCCCGAGGCCGAACTGTCGTGCACCTGCCCCGGAACCTGGCTCACGGCACCGGCCTTCACTGCCAGAACAGGACGCCCATGACGCTCGGCGATCACACTGTCCTGCAGGGATGGCGCTAGGCGACGCAGCAACTCCTGAAGTTTGTCGCGACGCTCCTGGCGCAGTCCGTTCCATTGATGCCGGAGCGCCGACAAGGCCGCGCTGGCGCGATCAGCGACACGGCCGCCCTCTTCGAGGGCAAATTTGAGCCGCTGCTCCAACTCCGGCAGCGTCACCATCGTTTCAATCAACGCGGTGCACACCGGGCGCAGCTCGGGGTCGTTGATCAGACGGCGCAAGCGACGGGCCGCTGCCAACGTTTCCGCCACGGCCAGCAGCTCTTCGCCGGAGGCCACTCCTCCCTTGCTGCAACGCAGCACCACGGGCTCGAGGTTCTGCACGCCGCGGAAGCTGAGCCCCCCCTCGGTGAGGTCATCAAGTACCGCCATTTCAACGGTCTCGGCCAGACGTTGTTTCGACTCATCCAGGCTGGCAGGAAGCGGTTGCACCCGGGCCGCATCACGGCCCATGCCGGTGCTGGCAAAGCCGCTGAGATGGTCACAGACCCGATGCCACTCCAGCAGTTCGAGGGTTTCCTGCTGAGCCCGATCCGCCTCCTGACCCAAGTCAATTGCAGTTGGAGGGGATGCCACCGGGGGGTTCATAGAGCATTTCGAGCCAGTTGCCTTCAGGGTCTTTCAGATAAAAAGACGCCGTGCCGTCACGGTGGTCATGGACGGCACCAACGTGCACACCCTGCGATTTGAGACGGTCGTGAATCACATCAACCTCCGCACGATCGCGGAAGTGGAAGGCGAAATGTGGGCCAGCGGCCTTGTAATCCGGGCCTAACAAGGCGAGTCCGTCGCGACCTTCCCCAGCTTCCAGATAGCACCAGTCGTCGGCACGCCAGACCAGACGCATGCCCAGATCGGTGTAGAAGGCAACAGCCCGATCGACGTTCTCAACACGGATCGCAACGTGACCGAGACGATCCACACCCTTGGGTTGATCGGCTGTTGCCATCGGCTCAGGCCTCCTTCAACCAAGCCGCTGCATCGCAGGCGTGGTACGTGAGGATGAGATCAGCACCGGCGCGCTTGAAGCTCAGCAACGTCTCCAGCACAACAGCCTTTTCATCGATCCAGCCCCGCTCCGCCGCGGCCTTCACCATCGAATACTCACCACTCACGTTGTAAGCAGCGATGGGGAGTTCCGACTCCTCGCGCAGCCGGTGGATGATGTCGAGATAGGCCAGACCTGGCTTCACCATCATGATGTCGGCGCCCTCCTGCTCATCGAGCTGGGCTTCGGTGATGGCTTCCCGGGCATTGGCGGGATCCATCTGATAGGTGTCTTTGTTCTTGGGGATCGGCTTGCTGCCGGCGGCACGCGGGGCTGAGTCGAGCGCCTCACGGAAGGGTCCGTAGTACGCGGAGGAGTACTTCGCCGTATAGCTGATGATGCCCACGTGTTCAAAGCCTTCATCGTCGAGGGCTTCCCGGATGGCACCGACCCGGCCGTCCATCATGTCGCTGGGACCGATCAGATCAGCGCCCGCTTCAGCCTGCACAACGGCCTGCTTGCAGAGCAGTTCAATCGTCTCATCGTTGAGGACCACGCCGTCCTGGCTGACGATCCCGTCATGACCATCGCAGGAGTAGGGATCCAGGGCGACGTCAGTCATGATCGCCATCTCGGGGATGGCTTCCTTGATCTGGCGGATCGCCCGCGGGATCAGGCCCTTGGCGTTGAAGCATTCGGCCCCGTCTTCGGTCTTCAGCCCTTCGGACACCTTGGGGAACAGAACGATGCAACGCACTCCCAGGTCGTAGGCACGCTGCACTTCGCCGGTAAGGGCCGCGAGGCTCCAACGGCTGGCACCAGGCATGGCACCGATCGGCTCCACCTCAGCGCCTTCATGCACAAAAAGGGGGTAGATGAAGTCTGCAGCCGAGAGGCTGTGCTCACGCACCATGGCGCGTAGGGCGGGCGTACGCCGCAGACGACGGGGGCGGTAGGTGAGCTCCATCAGACCCAAACACAAGGTGCGATCGTAAGGGTCACCGGATCAGAGGGACGCCGAACGAAGCCACTCTTGACGTGGATGGTCCGTGCGCTTGGCACGCAACTGCTCGAGCAAGCGACGCTCCTCTTTACTCCAGGAGGACGGCATGGCCAACGTCAGTGTGAGCAGGAGATCACCACGACCGGTCTTCGACGGCCAACCTTTGCCCTTGAGCCGCAAGCTGCGGCCCGGAGCGGTGCCGGCCGGAATGCTCACCTGGGCCTCACCATCGGGCGTCATCACCGAGACCATGCCTCCAAGGGCCAGCTCATCGAGGCTGACGGGCAGGTCGGCCCGCAGCTGATCCGACTCCAGCCGCCAAATTGGGTGCTCCTGAATCTTGAGATTGAGATAGAGATCGCCTCGCCGTCCGGTTCCCGGTTGCAGGTTGCCCTTGCCCTTCAACCGCAGCCGCGAGCCGTTCTTAACCCCAGCAGGAATGCGCACCTGAACGCGCTCATTGTTCACCGAGAGGCTGCGTTCTCCACCTCGAAAAGCCTCCGCAAACGTCACATTCACCGAAGCTTCGGCATCCAGATTCACCGGAGCGCGTGAAGCCTGGCCACCACGGGGGAAACCACCTCCTGCGAATCCCCCGCCGGGGAATCCACCCCCAGGAAAACCACCCCCCTGGAAGCCACCGCCGCCTGGTCCACCGAAACGGCCCAGCAGGTCGTTGATGAAATCATCGAAATTGCCGTAGCGACCGAAGTCGACGTCCATGCCGGGTGCGGCTCCCCCGCCCATGCCACCGGCCTGGTTCCAGTACTGGCCGAATTGCTCATAACGACGCCGTTTCTCGGGGTCGGAGAGCACTTCGTAGGCCTCACTGATCTCCTTGAACCGCGCTTCAGCCTGGGCATCACCGGGGTTGACGTCAGGGTGGTGCTGGCGCGCCAGGCTGCGAAAAGCTTTTTTGATGGCGTTGGCATCAGCGCTGCGATCAACACCGAGCACCTGGAAATAATCCTTGTATCCGCTGCCTGCCATACCCATCCAGTGGTGAGTCCAGTTTCACCGCAACAGGGCTTGCGTTGTTGCTTCCGCATGGAGGGAAGCCCGAACGCCTTAATGCGACCTAGTTTCAGGCCAACCGCTGCATCAGCATGAGAAGCACGGCTTCATCCCTGCTGGCATCTGTTCTGGTCGCAGCTGGCGGAGCTATCGGTAGCCCACGGGTATTGGCAGCTCCCTGGACCAGCACGATCGGAGAGCCCCTGCGCAACTCCAGCCCCCAGGCCCTTGAACTGACGCAACATCTGAAGGCGATTGGGGCCAAGTTTTACGGCGCCTGGACCTGCCCGGCCTGCTTCAAGCAGATGAATCTGTTCGGAAAACAGGCTGGAGCAGATCTGACCTACGTGGAATGCCGCAAGCCGAAGCAGCTGCCGGAGCAAGCCGACGCCTGCAACGCCGCAGAGATCCGGGCCTACCCCACCTGGGTTCTCCCCGATGGACGCCGAAAAGTTGGAGTTCAGTCCCTGGAAGCCCTGAGCCGCTGGAGTGGCCTGAACTGAAATGGCACCGATTCACGGCCTGCATCAGCGCAACATCCGAGGTGACCTTCTCGGAGGACTGACGGCAGCCGTGGTCGCGCTGCCCCTAGCCCTGGCCTTCGGCAATGCCGCCCTGGGGCCAGGCGGCGCCATTTATGGCCTCTACGGCGCCATCGTCACCGGATTCCTGGCGGCTCTGCTCGGGGGGACTCCCGCTCAGGTGAGCGGACCAACCGGACCGATGAGCGTCACCGTGGCGGGGATCGTCTCGAGCCTGGCCGCCATCGGCATCAGTCGCGATCTCAATGCCGGCGAGATGCTGCCGTTGGTGATGGCCGCTGTGGTGATCGGTGGTGTGTTTGAAGCCCTGCTCGGGGTGCTGCGGCTGGGGCGCTTCATCACCCTGGTGCCCTACTCGGTCGTCTCCGGCTTCATGTCGGGGATCGGTTTCATCATCCTGGTGCTGCAACTTGGGCCCTTCATCGGGGTGAGCACCGGGGGCGGCGTGGTTGCGTCCCTGGGTTCGCTGCTCGAGGCACCCAGCTGGAATCCAGCCGCGCTCGCCGTTGGATTGATGACACTCGCCGTGGTGTTTCTGACCCCCATGCGCATCCGTCAGTGGGTACCAACGCCTCTGCTGGCGCTGCTGATCGTGACGCCGTTGTCGCTGGTGCTGTTCAACGACGACCGGCTGCTGGAGCTGGGCCTTGAGCCCATCGCCCGGATTGGAGCCATCCCTGAAGGGGGCTTGCAACTGGTGGTTCCCGATTTCAGCCAGCACCTGCCGGAGCTGGTGAAAGCCGGGATGGTTCTTGCCCTGCTCGGGGCAATCGACTCGTTGCTCACCTCCCTGGTGGCCGACAACATCACCCAGACCAACCACGACTCCAACCGTGAGCTGATCGGCCAGGGCATCGCCAACACAGCGGCCGGGTTTCTCTCGGGCCTTCCCGGTGCCGGCGCCACGATGCGAACGGTGATCAACATCAAATCCGGTGGTCAGACGCCCTGGTCGGGCATGACCCACTCCCTGGTGCTGTTGCTCGTGCTGCTCGGGGCAGGCCCCCTGGCAGCACAGATCCCGACAGCGCTGCTGGCGGGAATCCTGATCAAGGTCGGCCTCGACATCATCGATTGGGGCTTTCTGCTCCGCGCCCATCGCCTGTCGGCGAAAACGGCTGCACTGATGTACGCCGTGCTGTTGATGACGGTGTTCTGGGACCTGATCTGGGGCGTTTTGGTGGGGATGTTCGTGGCCAACCTGTTGACCGTTGATTCGATCACGCGGTCCCAACTTGAGGGCATGGAAGAGGACAACCCTTCCGATGCCACGGATGCACTGCACGCCAATCTCTCCCCGGAAGAGGAAGCCCTGATCCTGCGCTGCGGCAAGGCCTTGATGCTGTTCCGGCTGCGCGGCCCTCTGAGTTTCGGCGCCGCCAAGGGAATCAGTGCCCGGATGGGGTTGATCCAGAGCTACAGGGTTCTGATCCTTGACCTCACCGACGTGCCCCGCATCGGTGTCACCGCAACCCTGGCCATTGAACGCATGGTGGAGGAAGCACGATCAGCGGGACGCACCCTGTTCATCGCCGGAGCCAACAAGACCCTCGAACAACGGCTGCGGCAATTCGGTGTGGAGGGTGTGCTCAGACCGTCCAGGCTGGAGGCCTTGCAGGAGGCGGCTCAGCTGATCTGACTTCTGATCGCACTGACGTCCACACCACAGGAATGCATTCGCACGTCTTCAGGGCGAGTTAACTCCCCTTCCAAGGCCTTCACTTCGGCCAGGGCCAGCACTTCGAGGCGCTCGACGATCAGCTCTCGCGGATAACGCTGCTCACACAACACCCAGTACAGGCCGAAGTGGCGCGCTTCACTCGCCAAGAGATCGCTGTAGAGCTCCCTCAATTGAGGATCCGGGCTGTGCTCCGCCAGCAGGGCCATGCGCTCATGGCTGCGGGCTTCGATCAGACCCGCCACCAGGAACGAGTCGAGCATTCTCTGCGGCTCACCTTTACGGATCTGCCTGGCGAGATCAGCGCCATAGCCCGGAGAAGGCATCGGTTCCAGGTAGCGCCCCCGGGCCTTGATCAACGCCAGCACCTGCTCAAAGTGCTCCAGCTCTTCCCGCGCCAAAGGGCTAAGGGCTTCACCCAGACCCGGTTCGCAGAGGTAGCGGAACATCATCTGCACTGCAGCTCCGGCAGCCTTGCGTTCGCAGTGGGCGTGATCGATCAGCACCTCCATCGGGTGAGCGTTGGCCTGCTCCACCCAGCTCCAGCTGGTGGGTGCGGCCAACCAGCGGATCGACGCCACTGCCTTGGAGGGGACTGTCTTCGAGGGAACAGTTTGTGGTGGAGCAGTGGCGGTCATGCGTTCCGGCGCAGGTGGCTAAGCAATCCGTTCAAGGCAAGGCTGTAACTGGCGGGGCCGAACCCACAGATCACACCAACAGCCTGCTCAGCCAGAAACGAGTGATGGCGGAAGTTTTCCCGGGCATGGGTGTTGCTGAGATGCAATTCCACGTAGGGGATCGCGACGCCAGCCAGGGCATCACGGATGGCGATGGACGTGTGGGTGTAGGCGCCGGCGTTGATCAAGATCCCATCGCATCGGCCCATGGCCTGGTGAATCCGATCCACCAGGGCGCCTTCGAAATTGCTCTGAAAGCAGTCCAGCTGCACAGATTCCTGCTCCGCTTCCCGCGTCAGCGCCGCTTCGATGTCCGCCAGAGAGGAATGGCCATAGATCCCAGGCTCACGCTGACCCAACAGGTTCAGATTCGGACCGTTCAGCAGCAGAACGTGCATGGCTGGAGATCGGTTCAGCTCGGCAGATCGTATCGAGATCGTGGCGAAGGACACACCGACTGGTAAGTTCTTGCGGTGTGGTTCGGGTCGGTGCCCGAGTGGTTAATGGGGGCGGACTGTAAATCCGCTGGCTCTGCCTACGTTGGTTCAAATCCAACCCGGCCCATCCTCCACATGCCCTTGTAGCTCAGCGGTAGAGCACTCCCTTGGTAAGGGAGAGGTCTCGAGTTCAAGTCTCGACAAGGGCTTTCTTCCTCCCCTCGGCACCAGGGGAGAGGGGTTAGGACTCCAGAACAGCCGCCGATTGCGGTCCAACAGCACGATTTTCGACCGTCCCCAGCGTCCAGACACAGGACCTTCCAGGCTCGATTGTTAAAGGCACGGAGTTGAAGCGACTGCGGTTGATCACAACCCGCAGGCCATCCGAAACGCCCTCGAGCACGTCCGCCCCTTGGGCTGACCAGCGCAGGCCATCCCTGCGCAAGACCCCATGGGCACGGCGGAGTTCTGCGAGGGATTGAATGAAGGAGCGGAGATCAGCGGACCAGGGGACATCCCAGGGATAGGCCTCACGACAGGCCGGTCCGGGACCGCTGGAAGGGCCCGGCTCAGGGCCACCCGCCAGAGCAGCTTCGGTCCCGTAATAAACGCAGGGTGCCCCTGGATGGAGGAAGAGCAGCAGCAGGGCCAACTTCAGGGCCGCCAGGTCGTTGTTGAGGCTGTGAAGGGCCCGTGGCACGTCATGGCTGTCGAGCAGGTTCATCTGCGACCTGTTCACCACCTCCCGGTAGGAACCCGTTGTGGTCGTCCAGATGGTCAACAAAGCCTGGCCATCCAGGGGATCGAGCGGGTATTCGGAATTGCGGTAGTCCCGCCGCAACGCTTCCCCGGCGGCCCAGCAGATGCTGCTCCAACCCAGCCGGTAATTCATCACGCCATCGAAGTGGTCCCCCTGCAGCCAGGCGGTGGCATCACCCCACACCTCTCCGACAATCCAAGCCTCCGGGTTGGTGGACCGCACCATCTGCCGAAACTCCACCCAGAAGTCGGCCGGGACCTCGGCAGGAACGTCAAGACGCCAGCCATCAATGCCCTGCTCGAGCCAATGACGGCCCACCGCCAGAAGGTGCTCCCGAACCCCTGGATTGGCATGGTTGAACTTGGGCAGATCCGGCAAGGCCCACCAGCCGTCGTAACCGCAGTCCTCGCCTGGGGCGGGATAGGGCTGCAGGGGCCACCGGTGCAGATGGAACCAGTCCCGGTAGGGCGAATCCGCACCGTTCTCCACCACGTGATGAAAGGCCCAAAAGCCGCGGCCGCAGTGGTTGAACACCCCATCGAGAACCAACTTCATGCCGCGCCGATGCACGGCATCGATCAGATCCCTGAGTGCTGCATTGCCCCCCAGCAGAGGGTCCACCTCGAAGTAGTCGTAGGCGTGGTAGCGATGGTTGGCGGGTGAACTGAAGATCGGCGTGAGATAAAGGCAGGTGATGCCCATGGCTTGAAGCCCATCGAGAGCATCGATGACGCCGTAGAGATCCCCGCCCTGGAATCCCTCCTCGCGAGGGTCCGTCCCCCATGGCTTCAGGGTGAGATGGCGCTGCGCATCAACCCTCCCACTGCGGCGAAAACGGTCGGGAAAGATCTGGTAGAGCACCGCATCAGCCACCCAGGCAGGGGGATCACGAAACGGAGTGGTCGCTGGCAAAGCCTTTGCAGTCAGCCATCTCCTGGCTAGCAGGAGAGAAAGACATTGGCCATGGCTGAGCAGCCTCTTCTTCTGGCCCTCGATCAGGGCACCAGCAGCTCCAGAGCCGCGCTTTTCAGCAGCTCCGGAGATCTGGTGATCAGCGCCAGTGCGCCGCTGCCGATTTCCTACCCCGCCGATGGATGGGTGGAACAGGACCCGATGGCGATCTGGACCAGCCAGCGGCAGGCCCTGGTGCAGCTCGATTCGAAGCTCAGCGATGCACAGCGCAAGGCAGTGGTGAGCTGCGGCATCACCAACCAACGGGAAACCACCGTGCTCTGGCGCCGCAGCAATGGACTCCCCTGTGGCCCGGCCCTCGTCTGGCAAGACGGCCGCACCGCCGCAATCTGCGAGGACTGGAAGCAGCAGGGACTGGAGCAGGAGTGGTGCCGGCGCACCGGTTTGCTGCTCGACCCCTACTTCAGTGCCAGCAAGATCCGCTGGATGCTCGATCACTACCAGGACGCCCAGGCTGCCGCAGCCAGCGATGACCTCTGTTTCGGAACAGTGGAGAGCTGGCTGCTCTGGCAACTCACCGGCGGGCAGCGCCACGGCAGTGACATGAGCAATGCCAGCCGAACACTGCTGATGGACCTGGAGCAGCAGCGCTGGGTGGATGACTTCCGAGAGCCCACAGGGCTCCCGGCCAACGCTCTGCCCGAACTGCTGCCCTGCCGCGGGGAGTTCGGGCACATCACTACGGATCTTCCCTTCGCAGGCCTACCGATCCAGGCGATGCTTGGCGACCAACAGGCCGCCACCCTGGGCCAGCTCTGTCTGCAGCCCGGAGAAGGCAAGTGCACCTACGGCACGGGAGCCTTTCTGGTGATCAACACCGGTGACGTCATCCGCCGCTCGGATGCGGGGCTGCTCAGCACCCTCGGCTGGACCGATGCCGCCGGAAGACCCAGCTTCTGCCTGGAGGGAAGTCTGTTCAACGCCGGCACCGTGATCCAGTGGCTGCGGGATGGGCTGCAGATCATTGATCAGGCCCCTCAGGTGAACGAACTGGCGCGTTCGGTGCCGGATTCGGGAGGGGTGATGCTCGTGCCCGCCTTCACCGGCTGGGGAACACCGCACTGGGATCCCCAGGCACGCGGCGTTCTGGTGGGCCTCACCCGCGACAGCGGACGCGGTCACATCGCCCGAGCAGCGCTGGAGGGAATCGCCCTGTCGGTGGCGACCTTGGTGGAACTTGCCGAGCAGGCCCTCGGCACGGGCCTGGGTGAACTGGCGGTGGATGGTGGCGCCGCGGCCTCGGATCCTCTGCTGCAGGCACAGGCCGATTGCACCGGTCTGACGGTGCGGCGTCCCGCCAGCCTCGAGAGCACCGCCCGGGGGGTGGCGCTGTTCGCAGGCCTTCAGGCTGGGGCGATCAGCGACCTGGAGCAGCTCGCAACCGCACGGAGAGACGGCGCGGAACTGTTCCACCCACAGATGGATGCATCCGAGCGCCACAGGTGGCGCTCACGCTGGCAGGACGCCGTCTCCAGAAGCCTGGGGTGGCATGGCTGATCACCAGGTTGACCTGCTGGTCATCGGCGCCGGCGCCAGCGGTGCCAGCGTGGCCTATGAAGCAACACGACGGGGGCTGAGCGTGGCCCTGCTCGAGGCCGGAGACATCGGCGGTGGCACCAGTTGCCGCAGCACGAAGCTGCTCCATGGCGGGGTGCGCTACCTGGAGCTGGCCTTTAAAACTCTGGACCTGGCCCAGCTGAGGCTGGTGCGGGAAGCACTGCTCGAGCGGAGCCACTGGTTGACCCAGGCACCATTCCTGGCCCGACGACTGGAGCTGGCCCTGCCCACTCAACAGCTCTGGGGCCAGGCCTACTACCGAGTTGGGCTGGGGGTGTACGACGCCCTGGCCGGTCAACGAAGCATCGGGCACAGCCGACTGCTGTCCCAGCAGCAGATGCGTCAGGCCCTGCCTCTGCTGAAGGCGTGTCAGGGCGGCGTGGCCTACAGCGACGGACAGTTCGACGATGCACGCCTCAACCTGCTTTTGGCCCTCACCGCCGAGCAACGGGGGGCAACCCTGCGCACCCGTTGCCGGGTGGTGGAGCTGGAGACTGGCAGCACGGGCCAGCTCAAGGCCGCCATCAGTCAATCGGCCACGGGCCAACGGGAACGCTGGTGCGCCTCGGCGTTTGTGAATGCCACGGGCATCCGGGCGGATGAGATCCGCCAGATGGCGGAGGCTGAAGCCCCTCCTCGGATGCTCACCAGCCGTGGGGCCCACATCGTGCTGGAGCAGAACCTCTGCCCGGAAGGTGTTGGGCTTCTGGTGCCATCCACTGCGGATGGACGCGTGCTGTTCATGCTCCCCTTCCACGGCCGCACCCTGGTGGGGACGACGGATGAAGCCTGCAGCAAGGAGAACGCCACATCCCCCTCTCCAGAGGAGGAGGCCTACTTGCTCAACTACGTGCGTGACTGGTTTCCCCAGCTCCAGGATCCGAAGGTGAGCAGCCGATGGGCGGGGGGACGCCCGCTGCTGAAGCCAGCGGACCAGGGCCTGGACAGCAGCCGTGTGGTGCGGGAGCACGAGGTGGAGACGCTGGCCTGCGGCCTGGTGAGCGTGATGGGGGGCAAGTGGACCACCTGCCGACCGATGGCTGATGACACCCTGACCGCGGTGGAACGCCAGCTTTCAGCACCCCTGCCGAAGCCACAATCCCTGCCGCTGCTCGGGACAGCCGCCAACCCCGAGCACACCACCACCGAACTGCGGCAGCAAGCTTTGGCCCTCGAGGACCTGCTGCCCGACACACCCGAACGAGCCCAACAGATCCTGCATCTGCAGCACAACTTCGGACTGGGTGCCGAGGCGGTGGTGGCGAAGGCTCCGATGGAGGCACGCGAACCACTGAGCAGCGTGATCCCGATCTGCCGCGCCGAGATCCAGCACGCCATCCACAAGGAGCACGCCAGCAGCTCCGATGATGTTCTGAGCCGCCGTTGCAGGCTCGCGATGGTGGATGCAGCTGAGGCAGAGCGGCTAAGCCCTCTGGTGAACAACGAACTGGAACAGATGTAAAAGCGAACTAGACGGCCTAGGTTTTGATCATCAGTGGAGAAAACACTTGCACTGCCTCGTTGTTGAAGATCAGCAAATTTTGCTGGATCTGCTGGCAACCATCGTGGACGCTTTCTCCGAGATCTCGACTGTCTCGAAGGCCACAACGTGCGCACAAGCAATCACCGTCAGCAAGGATATGCCGGTGGATTTAGCCATCCTGGATCTGCATCTTCCAGATGGTGACGGCAGCGAACTGGGACAACGTCTTATCCAACGCAATCCCTCAATTCGACTCATTGTTCTGACAGGAGAACCGGAAGACTTCAGGATTTCGCATGAACTGCGTGGATCAATCCATGCCCTGATCGACAAGCGTGATTCGTTCGATGCACTGCACCACAGCTTGAGCACGATTCTGCAACCAGCCCATCAACGTTTGACGCCACGCCAGAGCGAAATCTTCGAGCTCATTGGTGCCGGCAAAAGCACCAAGGAGATCGCCCACATTTTGAACAGCGCCACATCAACGATCGAATCGCACCGCAAGGCCATCACCCAGAAACTCAAGCTCAGCGGCGCTGAATTGATTCGAGAGGCATCCCTGACACGTCAGATCAATCCGCGCCCATGAGCCAGCACTCCACATTGAGCCTGGGGCAACGGCTGGTCCGGTCCACCGGACTGCAACTGATCCTGGTGGCAGGTTCATTCAGTCTGTTGACTTACACGCTGGGGCGGAACAGCGGGATTCAGCAGAGTGAAAGGCACCGAACCAATCTTTTGATCACTGAGATCCGTGAGCAACTGAGCGGCAAGTTGCGGGTTCCGATGTTTCTCAATGACCTCAATGCGTCGGCCATTGATGCTCAGCCCAATCTGTTGAAAAACTTCGACACCCTGGGGCGTCGGTTCTGGCATCAGCTGAAGGCCTTCCCTGTTGATTACATCAATTACGGCGCGCCAGATGGCTCCTTTCTGGGTCTGGAGCGCGGCTCGGATGGTGACGTTCTGCTCTACGAAGACAGCACACGGTTGGGGCGGGGTCAATTGACGGTGTTCTCCCTCTCACCCCGTGGGGAACGCCTCGAGCCAACCGAGGTCATCACCGGCATGAGTGCCACCCACGAGGAAGCCTGGTACGTCGACACCGTTGCGGCCGGACGTTCGAGCTGGAGCAGCATCTACGCCTGGGAAGACCAGCCCGAGGTTCATTCGGTTTCTTTCAACACCCCCCTGCTTGACGGTGATGGCCAGTTGCTGGGGGTGATCGGCGTGGACATGGTGATCAACCAACTCAGCACCTGGCTCCACCAGGTGTGGGGAAGCTGAGATGGCCTGGCCTTGCTCGTCGAAGCCGATGGACGTCTGATCGCCAGCTCAGACCCAAGCATTCCCCTTACAACAACAGGAGAAAGCAACGAGCGCAGCAGCCTCAGCGAGCTGGAGCACCCTTTGGCGGAGATGCTGCTCCGGATCCAACAGACGGCAGGAGACGCATCGCAGCCTCAACTCCTGCGCCACAAGGACGGAGCCTTCCTGCTGCAGTCGACGCCATGGGGCAGCGACCTCGGTCTCGACTGGATTTTGCTGACCGCCAGCAGTGCCAACGCGGAGGTGACGCAAGCCGGACTCACACTCGCCGTTGAGGTCGGCGCTGCCGTGCTGGCTCTGGGCTTCACCTTGCTGCTGAACCGCAGCCTGATCAACAGGATTCTTCAGCCTTTGAGCGCCCTGCAGCGGGCCAGCCAGACCACGGAACAGCAAATCAACCAGCTGGAAGATGCCCAGCCTCAGGCTTTGGAATACCGCTGTGAACTGGACCAGAACAGCGGCCAGGAATTGCTGGACCTGAACGTGGCGGTTCAGTCGATGGTGAAGGCCTTCAATCAACTCACCCAGAACCTCGCCGCCAAGGAGCAGCAGATCACGCGGATGTTTCAGGAGCAGCGCCTGCAGGATGAACAAGCCCTGACCCAGATGAACGATCGGCTGAAGGTGAGTCTTGAAGCCGCGGCCATCGCCCACGAAATCAATCAACCCCTGAGCATCCTGCGCCTGACGGCACAACGTTTAAAGCATCAAGTACGCGAGCGTGCCGAAACGGACGATCCCGTCGAACTGCTGGAAGCCCTGCAGATCCTTGACGATCAAGCCAGCCGGATCGCACGGACCACCGACCAGATGAAGGCGATCATCCGCAATGCGAACACCAGCCTGAGCCGGATCGATCTGCGTGATGTGCTGGACAGCATTGAGCTGTATGTGAACTCCAACCTGATTGAAGCCAGCAGCTGGATCACGACCTCTCTGCCCTCCGAGCTGAAGAGACAGGAGCCCTGGGTGGAGGGCGATGCCATCCAGCTCCAGATCGCCGTGATCAATCTGGTGAAGAATGCTGTGGATGCCCTGTCGCATCAACCTCCAACCACGGCTGCTCCGGAGATCGTGATTCGACTCGAACGCCAAGAACAGCATTGGGCGATCGTTTTCGACGACAACGGGCCCGGACTGCCTGACGACCACACTGGTGACATGCCGCTCTACAGCAGCAAGCCTTCCGGCAGTGGCCTGGGACTGTTCATCGTGCGCTCGGCGATGGAGGGGCATAACGGAGAACTGACGCTCGGCCTCAGCCCCAGCGGCGGCACCCGCGCGGTGCTGCTCCTCCCCAGACAGGGCTAGCCCCCCAGAACTGGGGATTGCCTGAACCGCTGCTGGCTAGAAGGATCTGAAGATCCTGGCCAACAGCATGGTTACGGTCGACCAGCTCTGCTGTCTCGACGGTCTGATCTGGCTTCAGTCAGGCAATGCGGTTGGGGCTCTGACGCTCCAGCACCAAACCACCGTCAGCAGAAATCAGCGGAAATGCGCGAAGGCCTTTGGGGTCGACATGCTGAAACGCGATGGTCTCTGGCAGATCGAGGGGGACTGCCATCTCCTGCAGTTGGAGCGGGGGGTGCATCAGGCGGCGCGGCTGAAATTTGGGCGGGGTCTTCGACTGGAGGCGGCCTTCAGCCCTGAAACCGCCCTACCTCAAGACCTCGCAAGGATCTGGACCGTTGGCAGCTCCCGGATCCGCGAGCCCGATCACTTCGAAACCTTGCTGGAACAACGGGTGATCGAGGCCTGGCTCACCTCTGAGGAGCAGGCCCTGGGCCGCAGCGAAGCCATCATCAGCCTCCCGTTGACGGACGAGCCTGAAACGCTGCGCCTTGTGGTACGTCGCGACCTCCACCAGCAACCTGGGATGGCGGGGCTGATGACCGGCTTGTCTGCCTAACAAAAGCCGATCCAACTCCAATCGCCTTAGGACTGAGCGTCCACCTCTCCGATCAACCACCAATTGAATCCATAGGGCGGAAGGTTCACGAACCACTCCGCTGCGGCAGGCGGGAACTCACATCCCCACATCACCTCACGGGTGCGCTCGCCGGTCCACTCCGTCAGATCCAAACTGAGCGAAGCTCCAGCAGCGGTGACATTGGCGGCCACGAGCACCGTCATCGCCTCGGTGCAGCGGAGATAGACCAGCACTCCAGGGTGGGGGCTGTGCAGCAACCGGAAGCTTCCATGCCGCAGTGCTGGCAGCAGGCGGCGGCAGGTGAGCATGCGCCGGTGCCAATTCAGCAGCGACCCGGGCAGCTGCTTCTGCACCTCCACATTCACCACGCGGTAGTCGTAGCCGGGAGCGGTGATCGGGGGCAGCACCAACAGCGGATCGGGGGCCGTGGAGAAGCCACCGTTGCGGGCTGGCGTCCAGGCCATCGGCGTGCGGTTTGGATCACGGTCCCGCAGACCGGGCCAGTCGCCCATGCCCAGTTCATCGCCGTAATACAGACAGGGCATCCCCGGAAGGCTGTAGAGGAGCCCGTGCAGCAACCGGTTGGAGCGTGGATCGCCATTGAGAAGAGGAGCCAAGCGTCGGTTGATGCCCCAGTTCAACCAGTGCCCCTGTCCCTGGGGCAGGCCCACCCGGATGGTCTGAATCACGTCATCGCTGATGAGATGGCCATCCCCCAACCAGAGTTCATCGTGATTGCGCAGGGGCAGGGCCCAGCGAGGACCAGATACCGCCTGCTCGGCTTGGATCAGGCACTCCCCGAGCTGCTGGGTGCGGCCACTGGCAATGGCGGCAAACAGATGGGCGGTGAGCACGAAGTTGAACGCTCCATGCAGTTCGTCATCCGCCAGATAGGGAGCGGCCTCCTCCACCGGCTGAATCGCCTCTCCCAGCAAGAGCACATCACGGCCATGGGCATCCACCCGCTCCCGCAATCGCTTGAGGAAGGCATGGGTTTCCGGCAACCCCTCGCAGCGGGTCCCCTCTGACTCAAACAAGAACGGAACCGCATCCAAGCGGAACCCATCGACGCCGCGATCCAGCCAGAAGTCGACCACCTCCAGCATCGTGTCCTGCACCCAGGGGTTCTCGTAATTGAGATCAGGCTGATGACGCAGAAAACGGTGCAGGTAGTACTGCTCGGCTACCGGATCCCACTCCCAGTTGGAAGCCTCGAAATGCCGGAACAGAACCGGTGCCTCGGCGTAGCGCTTGGGGTCGTCGCTCCAGACGTACACATCCCGTTCAGGACTGCCCTTGGGAGCCCAGCGGGCCCGCTGGAACCAGGGGTGCAGGTCACTAGTGTGGTTCAGCACCAGGTCCAAAATCACGCGCATGCCCTGGCTGTGGGCCGCCGTGAGGAACCGGTGGAAGGAGGAGAGATCCCCCAGGTCCGGATGGATTCCGGTGAAATCCGTGATGTCGTAGCCCCCGTCCCTCAGGGGGGAGGGATAGATCGGGGTCAACCAGAGGGTGTTGACCCCCAGCCAACGCAGATAGGGCAACCGCGCCGCAAGCCCCTTGAAATCACCGGTGCCATCGCCATTCCCATCGGAATAGCTGCGAACGATCAGCTGATAGATGACCGTCCCTGACCACCACGGAAGCGCTGGGGTCATCCCCCGGTTGCAGATTCACCACTGCTAGACCCGACTGGCCTGATCGTCAGCCCTGTGGCCCTCACCCAAACGCAACTGAGCCGGATGCAGGAGCTCGTGGGGGCTGGGCTGACCCGTCCCCTGGCCTGGCGCCGAGAGCAATTGCAACGGCTCTCCGCTCTGGTGGAGAAGCATGAATCGGAGGTGCTCGACGCCCTCGCCGCCGACCTCGGCAAACCACCCACCGAAGCCTTTTTTGAGCTGGTGGCCCTGCGACAGGAGCTCAAGCTCACCGGCCGGCAGCTGGAGCGGTGGATGCGCCCGCGCCGCGTGGCTGTGCCCCTCTCACTCCGCCCCGGCCAGGCCAAGGTTGTACCGGAACCACTCGGGTGCGTTCTGGTGATCGGACCTTGGAACTACCCCTTTCAACTGACGCTGCGGCCCTTGATCAGTGCCCTGGCTGCTGGCAACACCGCCGTGCTCAAGCCTTCGGAACACGCCAGTGCCATCGCGGATCTGATCGCACGGCTGATCCCTCAGCACTTCGAGCCTGAGGTGGTGCAGGTGGTCCTGGGAAATGGAGCCGTCGCGGCCGAGCTGGTGGCCATGCCCTTCGACCACATCTTTTTCACCGGTGGCGGCAACATCGGCCGGAAGGTGTTGGAGGGGGCCGCTGCACACCTCACGCCGGTGACGTTGGAGCTGGGGGGCAAGAGCCCCGCCATCGTTCTTGAAGGTGCCGACCTCACGGTGGGAGCGCGCCGCTTGATCTGGGGCAAGGGGATCAATGCCGGGCAGACCTGCATCGCACCAGACCATCTGCTGGTACCACCCGCCCTGCGTTCACCGCTGCTGAAGGCGATGGAGGAGGCCCGAACCGAGATGTATGGCGCCGCCCCCCTCAACTCCAATCAGCTGGGGAGGATCATCAATGAACGCCAGTTCAATCGGCTGGAACAGCTGCTGGAGTCCGCCAGAGCGGACGGTCGCATCCTGATCGGAGGCGAAATCAGCCGGGAGCAGCGGCGCATCGCCCCCACCGTGATTCGCGTGGATGACCGCCACGATCCGCTGATGGCCGAGGAACTGTTCGGCCCTCTCCTGCCGGTGCTGGTGCTCGAGAACCTCACCACAGCCCTTCAGGAGATCCGCCAAGGGCCCAAACCGTTGGCGCTCTACCTGTTCGGCGGTGATGAGGCCCAGCAACAGCAGGTGCTCTCTACCACCAGCTCAGGCGGGGTCTGCTTCAACGACGTGGTGATGCAGGCCGGCGTGCCCCAGCTGCCCTTCGGGGGCGTCGGCGCCAGTGGGATGGGCAGTTACCACGGCCAAAGCGGCTTCGACACATTCAGCCACCACAAGGCGGTGCTGAAGCGCCCCTTCCGGTTTGATTTCAAGCTGCGTTACCCGCCCTACAAGGTGGATCTCAACCTGCTGAAGCGGCTGGCGGGATAAGTCGCACTCATCGCCACCACATCCCTTCTGCAGCAGGTGCTCTGGGGGGCTGGCGCTTTAGCTCAGGCACCGTATCTTGCGGGGATCTGCCGGAGACAAATGCGCCGTACCGCTCTTGCCGCCCTGCTGCTGACGGCCTGGTTCCCCCTGTCAGCCACGGCTGCCTCGGTGACGGTGCGATCCGGGGAGACGCTTTCGGATATCGCAGACCGCTACGGGGTGAGCGTCGGCACCCTGATGCGGATGAATGGGATCCGCAACCCAGACCTTGTTCAGGCCGGACTCCGCTTGCAGGTGCCAGGCCCCACGGTGACAGCAGGCTCCGGCCGCCATCGCGTCAACAGCGGTGAAACCCTCAGCAGCATTGCCAGCCAGTACCAGGTCCGCAGTCGCGACCTGATCGCCCTCAACAACCTGCGCAATGCCAACCACGTTGAGGTTGGCCAGAACCTGCGACTCCCCAGCAACGCCGTAATGCCCCGTCCGGCCTTCAAACCGGTGGCCGTGACCCCGATCCCAGGAGCCACGGAACACACCGTTGTCAAAGGGCAGACCCTCACGCAGATCGCTAAGGCCTACAAACTGCCGGTGGCCAGCCTGATCAGCATCAACCAGCTGAGCGACCCCAACAAAGTGGAGGTGGGCACGCGCCTGTATCTGACGGATCCCTCCTTCCAGACACCCTCCACTCACCAAGCGCAGCCCGCCACAACGGAACCGTCAGTCACCGCCGGCAGAACAGTTGTGACGGTGCAGCCCACGGTTCAAGCCAAGGCGACACCCGTCCAAACCAAGGCAGCGCAAATGAAACCGGTTCAGGTCAAAACCCCCGTGGCCAAGGCCAAGCCGGTCGAGGCTGCCAAGCCCAAGCAGACCCTGGCCAAGTCGGCTGACTGGCGCACCTATGGCCCCCTTCAGGTGGACTGGGGCAACTGGCAGGCCATGGGTGGCAGTCAGGTGGTGCCCACCCTCAATGCCCAGGGGCAGGCTCTGTACCTGGCTGTGAACTGTTCCGCCAAGAAGATCAATGCCACCGGTTCCGACGGAAGCTGGAAAACCTGGGAAGCGCCGAAGAACCGCTTCGAACAAGACCTGGTGAAGGATCGTTGTCAGGCCAAGGCCTGATCTGAATCAGGCGGCGTAATCAAGCGGCCAGGGCGAATCGAGGAATCTCCGGCCGCTTTCGCGGAGATAAAGCCGCTGAGCACCGTCGTTGCTTTCCTGGATCAGCTCCTCCTGAACGAGCCGACGGGCCAACCAGGTCCAGCGGTCGTGGCGTCCGGGCTCATGCAGGGCCAGGTGCTCTCCAAGGCGACGCATCTCCGTGCCGTCCTGCTCGGCCAGATGGGCCAGGAGCGTTTCCACCTGGGCTGACCAGTCGCGTCGTTTGGGGGACTCCATGCAGCGATCGCAGCGACCACAGGGACCGACCAACTCGCCAACCGCAAGCAGCAACGCCTGTTCACGGCACATCTCACCCTCCGCGACGGCCTCCATGCGCCGCAGCTGCTGCTGCGCCAGGTCCAGGCGGCGACGGTCCTCCAGGGCGTTACTGCCCCGGGCCGAAGCCTGCATGGCCCAGCCCAGACTGGTGCGATCACCCGGCGAAAACAGCACCTGGCAATGGGCGGGCTTGCCATCTCGGCCGGCGCGGCCCGATTCCTGCAGATAGCCCTCGGGCGTGGCCGGCAGATCGAGATGAAGCACCAAGCCCACATCGCCACGGTCAACGCCCATGCCGAAGGCCACCGTCGCCACCAGCACAGGCCGCTCATGCTCGAGAAACAGCTTCAGAGCCTGCTGGCGGGTCTCCGGATCCAAGCCGGCGTGATACGGCGTTGCTGCAACCCCTTGATCACTGAGACGTTCCGCCCACTGCTCCACAGAACGACGGGTGCGGGCATAGATCAGCGCAGCACCACGGGACATCTCCAGTGCCTCCAACACCTGAGGCATGGGATCCCTGGGCCGCCGCTGCATCGTGTAGTGAAGGTTGTCCCGGCGGGCCGAACTCACCTGCACAAGCGGGCGACGCAGATCCAGCAGGCGAATGATGTCGGCCCTCACCCTTGGGGCTGCCGTCGCACTGAGGGCCAGCATCGGCACTCCCGGGCAGAGGCTGCGGATCTGGCCAAGGCGGCGGTAATCGGGGCGGAAGTCATGCCCCCAGGCACTGATGCAATGGGCTTCATCCACCGCCAGGGCCACTAGTCGCCCCTCCGTGGCATGACGTTCCAGCATCAGCCTTGTCTGCTCACCTTGGAGTCGTTCCGGCGCGATGTAGAGCAGGCGCAGTGTGGCGTCCCGCAGCTGCTCCAAAGCCTGCTGGCGTCGAGCGGGCTCGAGTCCGGCATGCAGGCAGGCCGCAGCGATTCCCCGTCGCTGCAAGGCCATCACCTGGTCCTCCATCAGCGCCACCAACGGTGAGATCACCACCACCAGGCCCTCGCGCACCAGGGCCGGCAGCTGATAACAGAGCGATTTGCCACCACCGGTGGGCAGCACCGCAAGCGCGTCCTTGCCGGCCAGCACGGCGTCCACCACGGGCCGTTGCCCGGGGCGGAAGCCATCCCAACCGAAGTGGGTCTGCAGTGCACGCTCGAGCGAAGCCAGAACACACCAGATGTGGAGACTTCAGATTATCGAGCACAAGATCTGGTGTCAGGCCAGCGGCGGGGGATCCAATTGATCGGGGGACTCCTCCACCAGCTGGAGCCGCACCCGCTTGCCGCCAGCCAACTCTCCCAACGACACCCGCAAGGTGGCACCGCTGAGGGTCTGCAGGGCATTGAGCACATCGCGGAGGTAAGGCGTGCTGCTTCCGCTTTCAACCCAAAGCCGCTCCTGGAGCCCCCCCAAGCGCCGCCAGGAGGTGTGCAGCTTCAACACCGCAGACTCAAGGGCCTGGGCCTGGCCCACCGCATCGGCCAGCAAGCCAAGGGCGTCCAGGCGCTGGGCCTCCTGCATGGCGCGGTCAAGATCCAGTTCCCCCTGCTGGAAGGCCCGCACGGCAACACCCGACTCGGTTGCCTTGGTGATCCAGCGCGCTGTGCTGGTGACGTCCTTGATCCGATCGAGTTCGGGCTCATCGCGGAGCACCTTGCGCAGATCTTCCTGCTGCGGCTCAGGCAGCTTGGCCAATTCCCGCACCAAGGGAGCCACCGCACGGGGTGGCAGAAGGTTCTCCTGGGTGCGCTGACGAATTTCCTCCGGCAGCAAAGGGCTCGTGGCTGCCGTGAATTCATCGGTGAGGCGGCGCACCTGCTTGCGGGTGATTTCCTGCCCCTCGTTGGCAGCCTCAGAAATCATCAGCTGCACTTCAGGATCCGCCTGGGCGGTTTCCATGAAGGCCCGCTTGGAGAATTGATTGACGCTGCTCTCTTCCAGGGTGCCGTCGCTGAGCATGCTGTCGGCGGATTCCGCCAGTTGAATCAAGCCGTAGGCGCGGGTCTTGCTGATTTCCCGCTCCCGCAGCCACTGCAGAAATCCGGCGCCCCGGGCTTCACCACCACGCTTTTCCTTGTCCCGCACAGCGCGGAGGATGCGACCACGCCAGATCTCGGTCTGGAGATCAAAGCGATCGCAGACGGCCCAGGCCTGTTCGAGGCGGGCCAGAAATTCCATCGTGCTGATGTCGTCCTGCTCCGGGTCCGGCAAATCCAGCTGGAGCAGCGACGGATCTGGATCAAGGGCGATGGAACTGGTCAAAGGGACGCCGACAACGAAGGGACGACATTCTGTGACGCAGCGGTCATCACCATCCATTCCACGAGATACGCTCCGAATGCATCTCCTTATGCCCAGCGATGGCGATCACCCGCGGCGCCAAGGTGCGCATCAAGCGTCCTGAGTCCTACTGGTTCAACGAAGTTGGCACCGTTGCCTCCATCGACACCTCGGGAATCCGCTACCCCGTTGTCGTTCGCTTCGAGAAGGTCAACTACAGCGGCCTGCAAGGCGTTGACGGTGGCATCAACACCAACAATTTCGCTGAAGCTGAGCTCGAGCCGGCCTGAGGCCGTTGCCTGAACTTCCTGAAGTCGAGACGGTCCGCCGGGGACTGGCAGACCGTCTCGTCGATTTCAAAATTGCGCAGGTTGAAGTCTGCAGACCAAGGGCGATTGCCAGCCTTGGAGGTCCTGACGAGTTTGTTACTGGCCTCTGCGGCACAACGGTGGGGCAGTGGCAGCGCAGAGGGAAATATCTTATGGCCGCCCTTGAGCCCGAAGGCGGTGTTTGGGGTGTTCATCTGCGCATGACCGGCCAGTTCCAATGGCATGAGCAGTCCTCCGAACCGTGCAAACACACCCGTGTTCGCCTCTGGAACTCGAAAGAACAGGAGTTGCGCTTTGTGGATGTGCGCAGCTTCGGAGAAATGTGGTGGGTGCCTCCGGGTCAGGCGATTGAAGAGGTGATCACAGGGTTAACGCGGCTCGGCCCTGAACCCTTCAGCGCCGACTTCTCCGCCAGTTATCTGAAGCAGAAACTCAAGGGCAGCAGCCGACCGATCAAAACAGCGCTCTTGGACCAAGCCCTGGTGGCCGGGGCGGGCAACATCTACGCGGATGAATCCCTTTTCGCATCAGGCATCGCCCCCTTCACGCCAGCAGGGCAGCTGAATCTCCAACAACTGGAGAGGTTGCGGGATGCCCTGGTCAATGTGCTGACCATCAGCATTGGAGCCGGTGGCACCACCTTCAGTGATTTCCGCGATCTTGAGGGGGTGAATGGCAACTACGGCGGCCAGGCCTGGGTCTACCGGCGTGGAGGGGAACCCTGCCGCAGCTGTGGAACGACCATTCAAAGAGAGAAACTGTCCGGCCGAAGCACCCACTGGTGCCCGACCTGTCAAAGCTGATTGGGCAGCGGAAGCGCCGTGAGAACCTCCCGATAGGGAGGACGAAGCACGCCGAACTCGGTGATGAAGCCCGTCACCAGATGAGCCGGGGTGATGTCGAAGGCAGGGTTCCAGGCCTTGGCCCCGGGAGCCGCGACATCCATGCCCCGCACGTGGGTGATCTCCTCTGCATCCCGTTCCTCAATGGTGATCGCGTCCCCATCAACCGTCGCTCGATCCATGCTGCTGCCAGGGGCGCAGACATAGAAGGGGATGCCATGGGCTCGGGCCACAAGCGCCAGGTTGTAGGTGCCGATCTTGTTGGCAACATCGCCATTGGCAGCGACTCGATCACAGCCCACCATCACGGCATCCACCTCACCCCGGCGCATCAGCAATCCACTGGCTCCATCAACAATCACGGTGCAAGGAACCCCGAGACAACCCAATTCCCAGGCAGAGAGAGCAGCACCTTGCAAGCGGGGACGCGTTTCATCCAGCCAGGCATGGCGAAGCAGACCACGGGCATGGGCGGCTGCAATCACACCGAGGGCGGTTCCAACGCCACCCGTAGCGATCGCCCCCGTGTGGCAGTGATGCAAGACCCGGCAACCCTGATGTAACAGGGAAACGCCGTGATCCACCAGCCGCTGGGTCAGAACACAATCCTCACGCTGAAGCGCAGCGGCCACGCCGGCGAGCGCTTCAACATCAACTGGGGCGGCGGAACCCATGGCCGCCTGCATCCGATTGAGGGCCCAGCCAAGGTTGACGGCGGTTGGCCGTGATGCACGCAGGCCTCTAATGGCAGTGGGGAGGTCATCACCGGAGCGTGCAGCCAACACAACCCCCCAGGCCGCCGCAATACCGATCGCGGGTGCACCGCGCACAGCCATGGAGGAAATCGCCTCAGCAACCTCCTGCCATCGGTGCAATTGCATGAAGACCACAGCACCGGGCAGTAGTCGCTGATCCAGCAACTCCAGGTGATCACGGCTCCAGCGGCAACTGGGGGGAAGCGTCAATGCACGTGGGCCGCTGTGTCCTGTATAGAAGATGGAGGGATGAGCGGATTGTGACCGCAAACCAAACCCAGCGCGATCGCTTGACTGAGGTGATGCAAGGCATCCACCGACGCGGCTGGTGCGATGGCACTGGAGGGAACTTCAGCGTTGTGCTGCAGCATCAGCCCTTGGAGTTGCTCATGGCACCCAGTGGAGTGGACAAGGGGCAGGTACCTGCCGATCAGCTGATTGTTGTGGATGGAGAAGGCAAGGTATTAACGGGCAAGGGAAAAGCCAGTGCCGAAACAGGGTTGCATCTGCGCATTGTTGAAGCGACCCAAGCGGGAGCTGTGCTGCACACCCATTCCGTTCCCGGAACGGTGTTATCCCGCCATTACGAAACCACAGGAGGGATTGCCTTGGAGGGCTGGGAAATGCTGAAAGGCTTGGTTGGAATCAAGACCCACGCCTGCAGCGTCACCATCCCCGTGATCAGCAACAGTCAGTCGATGCAGGAGCTGGGAGATACCATCGCACCCTTTCTGGAAACCGCACCCTGCGGATTTCTCGTGGCTGGACATGGCCTCTACGCGTGGGGGCCTGACCTGGATGCGAGCAAACGACACCTGGAAATCCTGGAATTTCTTTTGATGGTGAAATTGACTCAAATGCAAATTGGACATTTATGACGAATCAACAACATCTGCTGCTCGACATCGAGGGAACGACATGCCCAGTGAGCTTTGTTAGCGACGTTTTGTTTCCCTTTGCCAAGAAAGAATTGAGCAAATACATCACAAAACATTGGAACAAAAGCCCTCACAACAAGCCCATCCAAGCGGCCAAGAAAGAATGGATGGACGACCAATCCGCCGAAAGCATGAAGATCAAACAACAAGTTATGCAGGGCGGGACAGGGGAGGTTGACGGATTAATTCAATACCTAAAACACCTGATTTCAATTGACAGAAAGTCAACAGCACTCAAAGATCTGCAAGGGAAAATCTGGGAATACGGCTATGGCAATGGCGAGCTCAAATCTCAACTGTTCCCGGAAACTGCGGAATGTCTGCGCCAATGGCATGAACAAGGATTGACGCTTTCCGTGTATTCATCGGGCAGCATTCAAGCTCAGAAACTGCTTTACAGACACAGCTCAAATGGTGATTTAGAAGATCTTTTCAGTCACTGGTTTGACACACATACAGGCCCCAAAAAATCCACGGAGAGCTATACAACAATCGCCAAGAAGCTTCACAGCTTGCCCAACACGATTTGGTTTGTGAGTGACAACGGAGCTGAATGTGATTCTGCCCGCTTGGCAGGAATGCACACTCTCTTCAGCCTTCGCGAGGGCAATCCCGACCGTGACCCACGGGATCACACGGTGGTTCAATCACTCCGCGAGGTAAGTGCTCTCCTAGTAGCAGAACAATAGCCAACAAAAAGCCACCTCATGGAGA
>ENA-UENW01000183-UENW01000183.1-marine-metagenome-genome-assembly--contig:-NODE-183-length-34962-cov-3.476023_pt1 | contig 34962 bp, 27 predicted proteins | sample MGYA00237876_ERZ529329 | MGnify/ENA primary metagenome ERZ529329 (study PRJEB26372, sample SAMN05368346) | marine metagenome | biome: cultured habitat; feature: ocean water; material: water; isolation... | reverse complement strand
CTTAGATGTTGATTTTAATTTTTGGACAGTACTTGGTGGAGTAAATCCATTTTACTTCAATTCAAAGCTTTGCTCGCTCGACGCATCGTTCATTTTTATTACGACCTTATAGTTGCCAGAGTAGATGTAGTACTTTCCATCATCTGCAACTTCCATATCAGGCAAAGTTTCATCGTCTTCAAGCTCACCTTCTAAGTACTGGCGGTACTTCGGCCAAGCATCTTTGGTGTAGGTGTAGTCATACTCCAAATACTGCAAACCACGGTTAACTTGGACCTCATAGCTATTCAGGGTAAGATCATCCTCTCCGACGTGTACACTGATAGTCGCAGTACCATCGGCAACTGCGTAAACAGGTAGCGTCAGTTTCGGTGGCATACGCTCATACCAGTTATCTGCTCCCCATGAGCGGCCACGGCGCGTACCATCCACATCGAAGAGGTGAATAGTGGAGGCAATCACCTCACTAGTCATGCCCTGGATCTGCTTGGCAGATGCTAGATACAAGGAACGACCATGTGTGCCAATGATAATATCACCATCACGTGGGTGTACAACGATATCGTGCACCGGAGCACCGGAAAGCCCCTCCTGGAAACCCATGAAGGTGGTGCCCTGGTCGAATGATACATAAGCTGCGTGATCAGTACCAACATAAAGCAACTGATCATTCTCTGGATCTTCTTTTACGACGTTGATTGGTTCCTGTGGTAGATTGCGGCCGATGATCGTCCAGCTTTGGCCATAATCATCTGAGCGGAACAGCATGGAATTCCAATTGTCCCAACGATAGCCATTTAAGCAGAGGTATACGCGGCCTTCTTCGTATTGACTCGCTTGAACACGGCTTACCCACATGTCCTGGGGTAGCCCGTCAGAGATATCTTCCCACTCGTGGCCGCCGTCCTTACTGACGTGCACACGCCCGTCATCTGAGCCAGCATACAATAGCCCAAAGCGAAGCGGTGATTCGTGAATAGCCGACAGGGTACCATAGGGTACATCTCCTGTTTGACCACCATGGGTTAGATCTTCGGAGATCTTTTCAAAGTCGTCACCCTGATTTAGTGAACGGTGTACGAAGTTGGAACCCATGTACAGAATGTCCGGGTTGTGTTCCGACAAGTGAATAGGTGTCTGCCAATTCCAACGGTAAGGACGTTCTCCTAATTCATGTCGTGGGGTGATGTATTTGCGATCACCATTATCTGTATTCAAGCGGAAGTAGTTGCCGAATTGAAAACCAGTGTATACCGTTACATTATCGCGTGGGTCTACCGCAACTTGCATACCGTCTCCACCCATTATCGAACGATAGCCATACCAGCCACTGGAATGCCAACGCGGAGAAGCCTCGTAAGTATGAGCCCCCATCCATACACCATTGTCCTGAAGACCACCATAGACATTATAGGGCTTGGCCATATCTACCGCAACATAATAGAATTGCGCTAGTGGCGGATGGTTACATTTAATCCAGTTGTCGCCATTGTCGTAGGAGATGTTGATACCTCCGTCATTACCCAAAATCAAGTGGCCATCAAGGGCAGGGTTGATCCAAATGGAATGGTGATCCGAGTGGACATTAGCAGCGTTAATGCCTTTCCACGTAGCCCCACCATCATCACTGCGGAGAACAGGTACACCCAATACGTACAACTGCTCCGGATTATGCGGTGACACTTTGATGTGCCCGAAGTAGTAACCATAGGAAAAGTATACGCCATCCAAATAATCGTCGTGTGTCTTCACCCACTTGCCGCCTTTACCAGCCATGCGATAGACCTCAAGACCGACGACCTCGGTGTCAAATAGCAAACTGTTAGCACTCTCGGTGAACTCCACCAGGGTAAGCGGAGTGATTTCTCCGTCCGCTACCATTTTCTTGACCTTCTTTACATTATACTTTCTTGGAAAGCCATTGTCTTGCAGGTAGCCCTTTAGTTGAGTGTCATCCAGTTTGGCGAAAGCATCTGCACTCATATCACGGAGCATGGCTTTGGTCAATACGCCCTCTTCAGGCTCCTCTGCTGGCCGACGATCGTAGTTGTCAATAGAGGCATACAGAATAGGGGTACGGCCTTGATAGGCCATTGTAAGGCCAATACGACCCGCTCCTTCTCCGTTGGGGAACCCGCTTTTCGAGCCACTGACCAATTTCCAGGTGTCGCCGCCATCGGTACTTTCATGAATGCCGCTACCAACGCCAGATTCAACAAAGTTCCAGGCACGGCGAGTACGTTCCCAGGTAGCAGCGTATAGATGATCCGGATTCTTAGGATCAATCACTATTTCAATGCCACCGGCATTGGTGTTAGCGTATAGCACCTTCGACCAGTTGTTTCCACCATCAGTGGTTTTGTAGATGCCGCGTTCTTCATTAGGTGAATACAGGTGTCCAAGTACTGCAACCCAGGCAGTATTGGGATTGCTAGGATGTAGGATAATACGACCGATATGATGGCTTTCGGATAAGCCTACATGCATCCAGCTTGCACCACCATCCTTACTTTTAAATACACCCAAACCAGCATAAGAAGAGCGACTGGAGTTAACTTCTCCGGTACCTAGCCAAATAGTGCCGGAATCCCAATCGACCGCTAGTGCTCCGAGGGTCATAACGGCTTCATTATCGAAACGTGGCTCGAAGGTTGTACCATTGTTATTGGTATACCACAGACCACCAGAGGCATAGGCTACGTAGAACTCTGTGGGCTTGTTGGGATTGACTGCCACGTCAACCACACGGCCACTTTGTACGCTCGGGCCAATGTTCTTGAAAGGCAGTTGGCGAACTAGAGATTGGTCTTGCAACTGAGCCCGTTCTTCAGCGGCTTTTATGCGCTGATCAGCAGGTGTGACCAGACTAGGTACTCCCTGAGCTTGGACTTGTGCCCAGGCACAAATGGTGAATAGAACTACTAAGAGATTTCTCATACGGTAATATTTGGCTTGAATCAGTGAACGATTTGCCGTGAAAATAATGAAGTTTATCAGGTATCAACTCAACAGCCAGCTAACTGCTTGGTTTTTAGGCTACTTTTTGAAGTGAATGAATCTGGATCAAAATTTCCTACCTATCTTTGTGCACTTTTTCGAATACACGGTGTTTACTGGTCAATAATTTGATCCAATTATGCAAAGCGTTCAGGTTGACAGCCCAGAACAGAGTTCACAACTAGCAGCCCGTTTGGGGCAAATGCTGCAGGCCGGGGATGTGATTATCCTTAATGGAGCCCTAGCGGCAGGTAAAACACATTTCGTTAAGGCGCTAACGGAATCGTTAGGAAGTACGGATTACATTTCTAGTCCTACCTACACCATTGCCAATTTCTATAATATTCCTTCGGGTAGCGTACTGCATATGGATGCCTACCGCATAGAAAGCGATGAGGAATTTAGAGACCTTGGCCTGGAAGAGTACTTTCCAGATGTAATCACCTTGATTGAATGGGGCGCCAAGATCGCTGAGGACTTTGATGAGTACCTGGTGATTGACATCGACTTCGTCGGTCAAGAAAAAGAACAACGTCAGTATAGTTTCTCTGCTGTAGGTAGCCGCTGGCAGCCGGTATTGGATGAATTGAAAGCTTAAATCATGGATACGCCACAAGGACTACTATTAGGAATTGAATCAACAGCCCTTCCGTACGGGGTGATCCTCGTTGAAGCGGGCGAAATCATATTTAATTCTCTGGACCACGAAGAGTTGCGTCAGCTCAAAGATGCACCGGCGCTGGTAGAAGTCGCTTTGCGCGAAACTGGGCGGAAGGCAACTGAGATTACCAGGATCATGGTAAACCAGGGGCCAGGAGGTACCAGTTCGGTACGTTCAGGAATAAGCTTTGCGAATAGCCTGGCTTACAGCCGAAAGATTCCCGTGGCGGGCGTCAATGCGTTCGAATTGATGGGAGCCGCCGCAGAAGCACGCTTTCAGTGCCCCGTTTTGATTACCATCAAATCCATTCGCGGAAATGCATATGGAGGTTGGTATGTCAATGGCCAGTTAGAACACAGCATTTACGGACAATTCAATGAGGTGGTGGGAACCCTTGTGGATACCACCACTGAGTTTGCAGTTGCCGGTGCGCATCGGGAGCAAATCGTCGAAAAATACCCACAGCGAACGGTTCATGACTCCGGGCAGAAGTTCGGGCTAGCACCGGACTTGCTGTTGTTTTTGGATCAGTTTGATGATCGCCAAAAAGTATTCCCGCAATACGTGCTTCCTTTGACGGAGCAATCGGAATTATTCAAGAAGGTTTCCATCTAAGTAATGTTCGAATTGAATTTTTGAACAATACTCAATTGCTTTAGAATAGAACATCATGACAGCAACAACAGAACAACAGGTTACTGAAGTGGTAGAAAGCCTCCAGCAGGGTGGGGTAGTGGTAATTCCTACGGATACTGTTTATGGATTGGCAGTCAGCCCCGATTTTCCGGATTCTGTTGAACGATTGTACGCGTTAAAACAGCGCCCTCGGCATATGAATTTGCCAATCATGGTGGCGGATATTGCAGGAATGGAGGCCCTTGGGGTAGCGATTAACGACCGAGCTCGGCGCCTATTAGAATCAGAGCATGTTCCTGGTGCACTGACGGTAGCTATTGGTTTTGTTGACCAGCCTACTGTGCCTTGGTTGGCAGGGCGCGAGGAAGTTGCCATCCGTATTCCGAATGATGAGCGTTTGCTTGCGGTTTTGCGCAGTGCTGGTCCACTATTAGTAACCAGTGCCAACGCTAGTGGTCAGAATACACCGAAGAATGTGGGTGAAATCTTGGAACAACTGCATGGTGTTCCAGATCTAGCTATTGATGGCGGAGAGATAAAAACGATCCCTTCTACCATTGTGAATTGCCGCCTGGACCCACCTGTGGTAGAGCGGGAAGGCGTTATCCCAACAGCAGAAATTGAGCGTTTGATTAAGGAGTAAGAAAATGGAAAAGTACGTACTAGGTATAGAATCTTCTTGTGACGACACCGCAGTAGCAGTAGTGTCGGAAAAAGGTGAAGTATTATCATCGGTAATTGCTTCTCAAGCCGCAATACACAGTGAGTTTGGAGGCGTTTTTCCGGAACTAGCTGGCCGTGCTCACGTGCAGTCAATCTTACCCGCAATTGAAAAGGCACTACGCGATGCGAGTATTACGGAGAAGCAGATTGAAGCAATCGGTGTTACACGTGGTCCGGGCTTAATTGGTTCGCTTTTAGTGGGATTGACTTCCGCGTCTGGCCTTGGTATGGGTTGGGACATTCCAGTTATTGGCGTCAATCACCTGCGTGGGCACCTACGCTCCGCCGATCTTGAAGAAGAACGAGTAAGTTATCCAGCCATCATTCTGTTGGTCTCTGGAGGGCACACCTTCTTGGCGCACATGCAAAGCAATACCGAAATCGAACTGCTTGGCTCTACCCGTGATGATTCGGTAGGGGAAGCCTACGATAAGGTGGGAAGAATGCTAGACTTGGGATACCCTGGCGGACCGGTTGTGGACCGTGCTGCTAAGAAAGGCAATGCTAATATCCCTTTCCCACGGCCTATGTTGCACAAAGGCTTGGAGTTCTCTTTCTCTGGTTTAAAGTCGGCGGTAGCTCGTTACCTCGATGCCTTGGAGGGCGAGCCAGTAGTTGAAGACGTAGCAGCCTCTTTTGTAGAAGCAGCCATGGAGATCCTGCTGACGAAATGCCGCAAGGCATTAAAAGCCTATCCGGTTAAATCTCTGGTCGTAGTAGGAGGTGTAGCAGCTAGTCCGCAGTTGCGCGAGCAGGCGGGCGCGCTCTGTGAAGAAATGGGAGTGGAACTGTGTTTGCCGCCACTACGCTGGTCTACGGACAATGCAGCTATGATTGCGCTGGCCACTTGGGACTACCTGCGTTTGGGTAAAGCACCAGAACCCAAACCACAGCTACAATTGTCAATTGCCGAATTCTAGATTTTTCTAGTTTACATTGTTGATAGATATTTTGGACTTCTTTTCCGGCTAAGGAGGCCTGGGAAGTAGGTCGTTCCTATACTAAAACCGTCTTTGACCGATGCCACTGCGAGGCGAAACGCCATGATCCTCACATATCAAGGCGTTAATTATCTTTATGCTCGAATCAAAACATCCTCCTATTATGTCTCAGCGTATTTTTCTTTCCTTATTGGCAATTGCATTCATTCAATGGTCTTGCGGACCTTGTGAAGGTTGTAGTGCAATGACTGAAAAAGAAGAAGCTCTAGCTGAAAGAGAGGCCGCCCTTGATGAAAGGGAAGCAGCCTTGGAAGAACGAGAAGCAGCAATCGCCGAATGGAAGGTTGAAGAGGTGCCTGCTGAAGAGGACGAAACAGGTGAAGAAGAGTCCATTGAGCATCCCATCCGCCTCGGAGCACACAGACTTACCTTGCAATGGATTGGCTGGGATGACCCCGGTACAGCAGAAGTAAGTTATGAAGGAGATAGCCGTTACCGCATTGTTGGTGAACAGAGAAGTGTGGATAACGATGACTACTTGACAATCGACGGGATATTAACGCCTAAGGATGAGCGTACCTTCGTATTTGAAGGTACAGTTGCTTATCAGGTATCGCACAATAATGGCGGAGAGGTATGTGTTAAAGAGGGGCCATTGCACTTTAGAGCTTCTGGTCAGCGCCAATACTGGCGTATGCAGGAGAAGACCAATTGTGAAGGTGGAATGTTGACCGACTACGTCGATATCTATTTTTAGGGCTTGACTATTAGGTCATTTTCCTAACTTCCATTTACTTTTGACCTGGCACCATTTTGAGCGAAGCAGAAGGTTAATCCTTCTTGCTTAGTCTTGATTATAGATCATACTACACCAAAACGGCGCAGCGTTTACTTAATAACCTTGCTAAGTTGCTATTAACTGCTACTATGAAATCTTTGTTTGCCCCACTTCCACTCTTGGGCCTTTTCTTCTTTTCTTCTGTTCTAATTTCCGCTTGCGGCGATGATAATGCCGTACAAGAAGCAGACCTTCTAGGACGCTGGGAGATTAGTGAAGCCTCCCGTGACGGTAAAGTTACTGATACCATGGAAGGAATGTACTTCGTCTTTGCCGAGGGCGGCCAACTTACCACTAATATGACTGGCGCGGACGAGACTTACAGCTTTGAGCTAGATGGTGACCAGATTGAACAACGTGAAGGGACAATTGAAACTGACTATACCATCGAGTCTCTTCTGGAAAATGAACTGACCCTGACGACAACCTTACGGGGGAAGTACTTCAGGATGGTTTTGCAGCAGTCTGCAAACTAAACCAGTAATATCTAAATACTGCTAAGGAGCCAGATACTTGTTGATTATTTACACAAGACGACTGGTAAGAAAGTGCCCCTAATATCAGGGGCCTGACTTTAGGCTAAAAAATCCAGATTGGAGCAGTGATATTCGCTATCTTCGTTAGTTGAAGATACGCTCACCCTTGTGGGGAGCGTAAACCTAATGATGGAGCTATGAGAACTTGGATTACTCTGCTGTTTTTGACTGGTATTTTTAGTACAACTTTTGCGCTAGATGCCAGCTTGTCTTTCGCCCGCTTTTCTGGGCCACAAGGAACTTATCTCGAATTATACCTACACGTTTCCGGCCAGACCGTAGAACCGGTAGCGCTGAATGACTCCATTGTGCAGGGAGCGGTAGATGTATTAGTGCTCCTAGAACAAGGCGAGCAAGTGGTTAGCTATGACAAGTTTCGCCTCAATAGCCCTAGCGGCAAACGTATTGTCGATTTTGTGGATCTAAAGCGGTATCCGCTACCAGCAGGAGAATATGAGCTCAAGGTGGAGATCAGCGACGCTAATGCACCTGAGCGGGTCCGTCGCTATCGCACTACCATTGATCTATCTTTTCCGGAGTCTGAGATTGCCCAGTCAGATATTCAATTGTTGGCAACAGTAGAGACCGCAACCACAGAAGGACCTATGGTTAAGAATGGCCTTTTGATGGAGCCCTTACCCTTCAATTTCTATGGTCGCGGCATGAACGTTCTTACGTTCTATCATGAAATCTATAATAGCGATCGGGCTATAGGCGTACCCTTTGTGTTGAGCTATCGCGTTGATAAAATTGAGAATGGCACCGGCAGCACGATGCTGCTTGGACATAAAAGACAAGACCCTGCTGCCATCAATCCTCTGGTGATACGCATGGATATCAGTGAATTGCCTTCAGGAAACTACCAACTTGTAGTAGATGTCCGAGATCGTGAGCGAACGTTGCTTAGCAGCCGGTCTATTGGCTTCCAGCGGAGTAATCCACTAATCGACGTGGTGAAGTTTGAAGAAGCGATGGCCCGGGTGAGAATTGAAGAGGAGTTTGTAAATGACCTAAGTGAAGACGAAGTTGAATACAGCTTGCGCGCTATTGGACCGCTATTGCCAGCAAGGGATGTGGAACTTGTAGATATTCTACTACGAAACGATAGTGTTCGTGCGCAACGAATGTATCTGTACGGCTTTTGGCTAAAAGAAAATCGTAGCAATCCTAAACAGACTTATGACGAGTACATGGAGGTAGCTAAAGCGGTAGATCTTATGTTCGACTCTGGGTTCCGTCATGGCTTCGAGACTGACCGCGGCTATGTGTACATGAAGTACGGCCAACCGAGTGATATTAGCCGCAATGAAAATGAGCCTTCCGCTCCGCCATATGAGATATGGTCCTACAACGAAATGCCACGCACCAATCAAAACAATGTGCGCTTCATTTTCTACAACCCATCGCTGGCTGCAGATGACTTCATATTATTGCATTCCGATGTAATTGGCGAACGGCAGAATCCACAATGGGAATTGGAGCTATATCGAGATTCACCGACAGAGCATCCAAATGACTTTATTGGAGGGGAGCAGGTGCGCGACAACATTGGCCGTCGCGCCAGAAGGTTGTTGTCCGACTACTAATTAGCCGAAAAATAGTGGGTAACATCACCGATGGTCTGAATACCTGCAACCTGTTCGCGAGTAAGGTATACGCCTAGTTGATTTTCCAAACTTGCAATTAGCAGAAGTAGGTCAAGATCATCCAGGTGGAGGTCATCGGCGAAGTGGGTGTAAGGCAGCAAGCGTTGTGGGGCAACGTTTAGTGTCCAGCTGATAGTGTTCACGATCTGATGCTCGATCGGGTTGGTCATAGTCGTCACTTGGCTTCTCATGGTCATTTTTAAAGTGTGATTGTTTTCATTAGCCCGTAGTTGCTTCGGGTATTACCTTATAACAACTGCGAAATTTCGCTGGTTGCGCTACAAGAACGACTGAGCCTGCCAATAGGTTGCCTCGTAACGGGCAAATGTTGGAAAAAAATCAGGTGAATGGTCGTTTTTTGAGGTTCAACTGTATTTCAGATGATTTACGAAGGGTATTACCCCCATGACAGCGCCCTTGATTTTTTCCTGGTTATTGAAGCATTAATCGGCAAAACCCAACCAATTCGTCTAACTCTAGACGCTATTCTGAGCCCAATTCGCTGTCTTCCCGTACCTTTATCTGGAGCATAGAAACAGAATCAAAAGCGAATCTTGTGAGCGAACATTTTCAACGTCAACATCCGATACTTGACCGCCTGGTTACGATCGAGTCCTTTCTAGTTCAGTTCGTTATCTATCTGCTGATCTGGCTCTTCAATGATTATTTAGCCGTTTTGCTGAGCCTGATTTTGGGTGGGATTGCGTTATCCGTTTACGTCATATCAAAGCTCGTTGAGCTGGTAGAGAGCTCCCGAGTACCTAAAGTATACTATCGCTTTATGGTTATTTGTTTTACGGCTCCATTGCTCGCCGGCATCTTAGGCCTACTCATGCGAAACGGCCTTAGTTGGATGGAGAACTAAGACCGTTTCAGTTGTGGTAACTAACCTATTCCTTGCAGTTTGAGATTAGCGATTTCCTACCGCGCTGTATCGTTCCACAAATTCCTTCATTTCATCTACCATATCAGGTGAGCCAATAGCAATGGATTGCCGTTGGTGTAGATGATTTACCTCCAAGTCAAGGATACGTTCCAATTCGCAGGTTATAGCCTTACCACCTGCTTGTTCTACGATAAAGGACAATGGGTTACACTCGTACACCAGGCGCAGTTTCCCGAAGGGATACTTGCGGGTATTGGGGTAAAGGAAAATTCCTCCCTGGAACAGGATACGGTGAATATCACTGACCATACTGCCAATGTAGCGAAGGCGCAGGTTAGAATCAGAGCAATGATCGATATAGCGGCGCATCTCCACATCAAACTTGAGGTAGTAACCTTGATTCACGGAGTAGTAATTCCCGCGCTTAGGGATGCTAATATCTCGATGACTGAGACAGAATTCCCCAATGCTTGGATCGAGTGTGAAGCCGTTCACCCCTCTTCCCGTGCTGTAAACTAGGATAGTAGAAGTACCATACAGGACATATCCGGCAGCGACTAGTTCTGTACCTTTTTGCAAGAAGTCGTCTTTGCCGCAAGGTTTATCCAGTTCCGTAACCCGGCGATAAATACCGAAAATTGTACCTACAGAAACGTTGACATCAATGTTGGAGGAGCCATCTAATGGATCGAAAACGACGACATACTTGGACTCTTTTCCATCAATCGGGCTCAAGGGGATGAAGTCCTCATCTTCTTCACTGGCAATTCCGGCACATTCGCCACTATTACGGAGACACTCGATTAGCTTTTCGTTAGCGAAGAGGTCGAGTTTTTGAACTTCGTCACCGGTAGCATTTTCAGAATCGGCACGACCAAGAATACCAATCAAGCCCGCCTTGTTGACCTCGCGGTTGACAATTTTGGCAGCTACGCCGATATCTCGTAATAGTCCGGTTAATTCGCCAGAGGCATAAGGGAAGTCCTTCTGGCGTTTGATGATGAATTCGTCGAGCGTTACAATGCGACTCATAAGAACGTGGTGGTTATTGGTTTATGTTCGCAAGCTAGCTTTGCTGTTGTCCAGATGCATACTTGCAAACAGGGCATATTTGTTACCTGCAAAGGTACGATACGACCAATGTTTGAGCGGTAATTTTCAGCACTGTCTTTAATATTTTTAGAAATACAAAGTCTTGATGGGGGAGTCGAGATTTTGCCAAATAGTATTTGGAGAAAAAACGCCTTATTGATCTTTAAACTGCTTCTCTACAATGCGCTGAAGGAATTTCGGCATCTTATCTAGCTGTTGCAAGGACTTGAGTAACATGCGATTGTCACTTTGGCCGGGGATATATTCGCCATCCATTGGGCGGTCGTCCAGTCCAAGCCGTTTTTCTATTTGGTGCTCTAGATAGAAGGCTACTTTGGCTTCCTTGAGGCCACTAATGAGCTTCACTTCGCTGCCGTCCTTAAGGACTACCAGCAAATTGTGCGCATAATTCGCACGGTCATTAGTTCTACTTTCCTCGTAACGTTCGACAAACAACTGAGTAACATTCTCCCGGTCGATAACCTGGTCACGCCAGCCCAAGAAATTAATCGGGCGATGCTCCACCTGAAGGTCAAAGGAAGAGGCAGTGATGTAGGTGGTGTTGATGGAGTTAGAAATCGCTCTGAACAGAAAAGATAGACCAACTAGTAAGAACAAGGACATGGTGGCTAGAACGATTAACGGAAGCTCATTCCAAAGCAGGAGTGTCACTGGAATCGCAGTTCCTGCAAATATGCCACCGATGATGTAGTACATCGATAACCTGCTCAGTTTTCGCCAGATAAGCTTAATGTCCAATTGTAGACCAGGGACTACTTCTATCCCCTCAGGCATTAGGATGCGTGTCTTATGCTCATTATCGAAGTCCATGTCGAGCGCATCGCTGATCCGAAAGACGCTATCACATTCCGGGCATTGTGCAATGTTCTTGGGGACATTAACGGCCTCCCCGCCGACCGGGCTTTTGCAATTTGGACAGTTTAAAAGCATGCAGAGTTTCAGGTTGATGATAATTCCATGTATCCCTAAAAATGCGAAAAAATCCTGGGGATACCGGAGTCATTGTCCTGTTCGAGGCCTATTCTGACGATTATTGTTAGAGTTTTATTATAATTGTTTGACTATGCAAGCACATCCTGACCAACAAATAATACTGGACTTACGCAAGGGAGAATTCGGTGTTTTGGACCGAATTTACAAGGAGCATGCTCCTGTCATTTTGCGATGGGTTATTAAGAATAATGGGCAGGCTGCAGATGCTCAAGATGTATTCCAGGAAGCGATAATTGCTCTCCACCAAAAGGCTAACGATCCCAAGTTCGTCCTCACCTGCCCGCTTGGCGGCTTGCTGTTTAGTATCTGTCGGAACAAGTGGCTGAATCAACTTCGTAAAAAAAATAAGGAGGCAGAGGTAAGACTTCAGGAAGAAGAGAAATATAAAGATGATAATTCCACTGTTTCTGTGCTGGAGGCAGTGGAAGAAGAGGAGATTCGCCAAAAGCGACTGGATAATACTTTTCAGGAGCTCAGTGAACTCTGCCAGAAACTACTCCGATTACTGATCTCAGGCATCTCGTCTGCAGAGGCTGCGGAACGTTTGGGCATGACTGACGCGAATACCGTATACCGTCGTAAGAACGCCTGTGTAGGGCGTTGGCGAACACTTTATCAGGCTCAAAACTAACATCATGCAGTCAGACGATTACATGAAGATCGACCAGTATCTCCAAGGTGAACTGCCAGCAGCAGAACGCGAAGCTTTGGAGAATCGGTTTTGGGAAGAACCGGAACTGGCAGCAGAATTAGAAATGCGCCAGCAGATGGACACGTACTTACGCACACAAGCGCAACTGCCGGGTTTGCAAGAAAAAATGGCATCCCTGTCGCAGGAGCATTTTGGCCGAATGGCTAAACCAAAGGTTAGACAGCTTGCCCGTCGGCGCTTATATTATGCGGTGGCAGTGGCTGCAACTTTTGCTTTGTTGTTATTCGTTTGGAATCCGTTTGCTAGCAATGATCTCTACAGTCAGTTTGCGGAACATCCACCCTTAGCACTAGTAGAAAAGGGTGGGGAAGAAGCCCTGGCGACACAGGCGGAACAAGCTTTTGAGGCTGGCGATTATCAAGCTGCCTATGAGGCTCTGGCGGAATTGAACGCGCAGGCGCCGACTGATCCTCAGGTATTACTTGCCTTGGGAATCAGTGCACTGGAAACGGGGCAGTTGACAGCGGCACGGCAATCTTTTGAAACTTTAGCCGGAGGGCAAACGGCTTTACGTGAATATGGAAGCTGGTACTTGATTCTCTGTCACTTAAAAGAAGGGAATAATGAGTCCGCTCGAGAGCTATTGCAGCAAACTGACTTTAGAGATTTCTCACTGGCTAGTAAGGCGGAGCTACTTCGACAAGAGCTCCAGTAGGTCCAGCCAAGTGGAGAACCCCGTAGAATAAGACAACCCTAATTTCTTGATAAACACTATTAAGCTCTATGAAGCTAAAGACCCAATTAATCTACCTCCTTGCATGCTTTTTATACGCATTGCCCACTCAGACTCAAACACTTTTGGATCAAAATACCTTTGATGAAGGTTTAGAAGGATGGGAATCCAATAACGGCTGGGATTGGTCCTCCGATGGTGCTTCTGATTTCCCAGATAGCTACTGGGACGATCGGGATTCGATTCGCTCTGTATCCGGTCGGGGCTCGATCCGCTACAAAGCCAACCCGCAATCGGATATCGGACAGATCATTTCTCGTCCGTTTACATTCGTTGATCAGGATCAGCTCTTCCTACGATTCACGCAATACTGCCGCAAGTACACGGCAGCAAATACTTTTACTCGAGTCCGCATTTACATCAACGGAGCACCTGCGCTTACTTTGGACCTCAACCAAAACCTGGGTACGAATATCGAAACAGATAACGGCGACCTGCAGATTATTGATCTGAGTAGTGTCGCTCCGGTGGAAGGAGAATATGCTGTTCAAGTAGAATTTGAATTTATCGGCCAGTATTATTTTTGGTTGATCGATGATGTTCAGTTCTTCGACAGTTACCCATTTCCACAGACTCGCCCGGAATTCTTTGGTGATAGCCTGGCCGCATTTGGCGCTCCATATGACGATTACGAAGTTGATACTGCGGGTTGGGCCTATGTGCCACAACAATTGGTCGTTCAGTTTGCTACGGGTGTCACCGAGGTGGAGAAGCAGCTCTTCCGCGATACTGTAGGCGCTGTGCGGATTGATACCTGCGCCTGTAACCGAATCGAGTTATGGGAGCTTACGGATAACGTACTTAACTACGGCGATACACTACACCCCTTTGGAGGGACGATCGGTATCTTGTCCAACAAGAAAGGAACAGGTAGTACCTCGAAGATTGATGGTGTAGATCTCAACTACTACAATGGTACACAACTAGCAGATATCGCGGACGTGCCTATCATGGGACTTACGGCAGCGGATATCAGCAGCTTCCCTCTGAGTCCCGTGGATGCCGTCAAGATAGCGATCCTTGATACTGGAGTAGACATTACCCACGAAAGCATATTACCGTTCATCTATCGCAGTGATGATAGTCTAGAGGACGCGTTGGACAATGATAATAACTGTATCATAAATGACCCTATTGGGTGGAACTACGTGGATAGCCTCAACAATGTCTTCGACGACAATGGGCATGGAACCCACGTTGCCGGAATTGTAGCGGAAACCCTGCGGCAATTGTCTTATGATTCCGATGGCTGTACCTATCAAATACTGCCTTACAAGACACATGATGAACACGGTATATCAACGCTCTTCGACGTGACCTGTGCAACCTATCAGGCGGTTGAGGACGGCGCCGCTGTGATCAACGACAGTTGGGGCTTCTACGGTGATCCGAGTATTATCTTGCAAAATGCTTTAGATACGGCGGATGTGAATGGTCTGTATGTGGTCACCGCTGCTGGGAATGAGGGTATCGAATTGGATACACTTTTGCAGTATCCAGCCTGCTATGATAATGTAAATATCATCAGCGTTGCGGCAGATAGCAGTGATGTGAATGGCAATGCTGGAATAGCTGACTTCTCTAACTTCAGCCAGCTCCTGGTGGATATTGCTGCACCAGGTGTAGATATCAGGTCCGCTTTGCCACGGCCTGGCCCTACCGCTCCGCAGATGCATATTTTTGGGACGAAATCGGGGACATCTATGGCAGCGCCGGTAGTTAGTGCAGCTTTAGCGAAGTCTTACTGTTTTGGGCCGTTAGAAGCTGATGTGCGGGTGCTGGAGTGTGCTACGCAGTTGCCACAATACACGGATGAGGTGGTAGATGGTCGTAGCTTAAATCTCAATATCTTCTGTTTGACGGATGATGAAGACTTGGGGCCAGGTATCAGCCAAGATGGATTTACGGTCTATCCTAATCCAGCTAATGATCAGGTATTCTTGCGTTCGCAAGTAGACCATGGTTCAACGAGTCTTCAAGTACTAAGTTTAGACGGTCGCATCCTACATCAGCTCGACCAATTGAATTGGAGTAGGGATCAGATAGTAGAACTCGATATTCGAGCACTTCCTGCCGGTATGTACATTGTACGTGTGCAGGAAGGAGCCAAATTGTGGAGTACTAAGTTGATTAAACTATAGATACAATCACAGGCGTTCGGCCGTCTCTTTTGCTGGCTTATTAAGCCGAAAAGGGACGGCCGAACCTATTCCTCTGAAAGCCGTGATAGGTGGATCACATCTACTGCAGAACATCCACAAGCTTCGCATAATAGCGATCAGCGATGAAGCTTGCCCCTGCCTCGTTGTAGTGTACAGGATCCGCCAGGAGACTATCACCAAAGCCGGTGTACATATCCACTGGAATGACTATCGAGCTATCTGTCGATTGCGCCTGCGCAATGAGTATCACTTCCTCCTGCATTTGCTCAAAATAGGTGGTGAGCGTCGGCGTCATTTCTTCAGTCATGGCTGGCGCCATCTGCTCTATAATGATCGTGATATTGGGATTTGCGGCTTGTAAGCGGTCGATGATTTGATTGATATTGCTGACGGCCTCCTCGTAGGATAGATTCTGTAGCGCATCGTTTCCACCAGGAGAGCTGAATAAGACTACATCCGGAGCTCCAGTTTGGTTAAGCCAACCATTGAGTCCATCCAAGATTTGCCCAGATGTCCAGCCTCCGCGACCTTCATGATCCGTATCAAAATTCATAGCTTGATGAGCAGGGTAGGCAGACTCATCTTTCATGGTGCCAATGAAATCGAACTCCCATCCACCGTCTACCAGACGTTTCCATAATTCGTAACGATAGCTCTCGAAGTCGGGACGTGCTCCTTCTACCCGAGATGCACCTAGCGGCATTATTTTGTTAAGCGAATCATTTGGTGTTACTACGTTGGGGCCTGGCGTTTCCTCATTACAAGTCAAGAACAGAAGTGCACAGAGAATAGTGAAGACAGATTGTTTTAGCATTTTAGTGTTTTATTGGTTTCTTGCTCTAAAGACGATAAGCCCTTAAATTACCCTACCTTCAATCCAAGAAACTTGCCCTTACCCTACATGCCAGCACGAATTATTCTTTGCACGCTTGTCTTACTATCTGTTTGCTCGCGTATTTATGCTCAAGAGGCACCTTGCGGCCTTGAAGAATCGGTTGCCGAGATTCGAAGCAATGGTGACTACGAATCACTGCAGAAGGCTGAGGTTTTATTGAGGAACTGTTCGGCTTATCCGGATTCTCATGCCTTAGTCCTGCACAGCCTTGGTGTCTGGAACTACAATGTCATTGATGATCTAGATTCCGCCATCTACTACATGAGCGAAGCAGTAGAGGTCTGGGATGGAATAACAGCTCTCAAGGATACCTTAGGAGCTGGAAAATCCAATTTCAACCTTGGTTATTTCCTAAAGGATCAGGAGCGGTATTTGGAAGCGGAACCGTATCTGCGACGTGCAGCGAGCTGGTATGACCTGATTGGCGCTAATGCCCGCCTGCTATTTGCTTATCTACAACTTGGTCAAGTGCAGGAGAACAATGGTGCCTACACCAGTGCGGCAGATTTCTATCGCCTTGCCATGCGGGTGGCTCATGGTAATGATGACCAACTTGGCAAAGCGAAGGCCTTGAACGATCTAGGCGGTTTACTAAGTCGTCAGAAAGATTATTCTGCTGCTCAAGATACCTTACAGCTGGCACTGGAATTATTCCAGTTGGCTGAGGACGACCCAGATTTGCCTGCCTGCCAAAACCAGTTGGGTGTTCTGTATGCTGAAACTGGGCAGCACCACAAGGCCGTGGCCTATTTTTCTGAGGCCTTGCAAGGGTTTGAAGAGTGGGAAGATTGTCGAAGAGCGGCGATCGTCGCTAATAATCTGGGCGATGAGCTTCTGGTCTTGGGCGATTTATCGAAGACTTACAGCACGCTGACTAGAGGAATGGATCAGGCTGTTGCTTGTGAGAGTCCGGAGATTATTGCCCAGAGTTATGACCACCTTGGGGAGTACTATTTGCGTAAGGGGCAATTAACTGCGGCAGAGGAGGCATTCCGGACTGCCCTTAAAACGCTTGTGCCAAATTGGGATACTAACTCACAGGCAGATGAATTGATTCTTCTATTGCCTGCAAACCCGCATAAGCTAGATATCTTCATCTACCTACGGGATTTGGCCAAGGCCAAACAAGAGCAATATTTACAATCTGAGGAACGCGCCTTGGCAATTGAGGCCCTCGAATGGTACCAAGCAGCTGATCAGTTAAGTGATGAATTAAGAGCCGGGCATTACGATGATGCCAATAAGCTGTTTTGGCGGGAACAAGTTCTTCCTTTTTACGAAGCAGCTATCGCTTGTGCTCATAGTATAGAGGCGGTCGAGCAGGCACACCTTTTCTTTGAAAAGAGTCAGGCTATATTACTTTTCGAGGCAATCGACCGCACTAGGAAACTGAGTCAGTTGCCTGGCGACCTACGCGAGCAAGAGCAGCGGTTAAAAGCAGCACTGAGCTTGGCAAGAAATGACATGATGCAAGCCGGTTCACAATCGCAGCGTCAAGGTGCAGCCGTACTAACCGCCGAGGATGAATTGACTGCCTTCTATCAAAAACTGAGTGAAGCTTATCCGGAGTTTTCACCAGAACGGCAAGGTCTGCTTATCGACGAGCTCTCTACTTTTCAAGAGCAATACCTTTTACCGAATTCACTTAGCCTGGTACAGTATTTCTGGGGGCAAGACCGCTTGTACGCTCTAAGTGTAGAGAATGGGAGAACACAGCTTTTTGATTTAGGGGAGGTGCCGTCTCTATCCGAAAAGGTAACTGCCTTTTTGAATTATTTCTCCAGTGCTAGTAAATTGACCGAAGACCCATCAGGCTTTGCTGAGTTGAATTTTGAGTTATTTAGCGAAGTGCTGGAACCTGTTTTTGCGGAATTACCGCCTCAGCTACTCATCGTTCCTTCTGGCCCGTTAGCCTATGTACCTTTTGAAGCCCTGATTACGCAAAATACAAGTGATCAGGAAACATATTTGATTAACTCCACCCGCGTGAGCTACGCGTATTCTACAGCACTGCATGCTCAGTTACAGTCTGCTCGGTCTGAAGAAAAAGAAGGAAGAGTACTGGCCTTGGCTCCGTTCTCCGAGGGCAGTACGGGCGGATTTCCTGCTTTGCCGAATAGCCAATTGGAACTTGATGAGTTGCAAGCCATGTTTGCGGGTGATTACTTGCACAGTGCCTCTGCAACTAGAGCTGGCTTTTTGGCGAATGCCGATACCTACTCCTTGCTACACTTGTCGACGCACGCGCAAAGTGTATCTGATCGAGCACAGCCCTTTATTGCGCTATATGATTCGCTCGTTTGGCTATCTGATTTGTACAGACTCCATCTTCCAGCCGAGTTGGTGGTGTTGAGTGCTTGCCAAACCAATACGGGAGAGCTGGCTAAAGGCGAAGGTGTATTAGGACTTGGAAGAGGATTTTTCTATGCTGGAGCCAGTAGTGTCATTGCGAGTCTTTGGAACTTAAATGACCGGCATACTGCTCAAATCATGAAGTATTTTTACCAGGAATTAGCTACTGGGACAGCGAAAGCAAAGGCCTTACACAAAGCCAAACTAGCCTTCATGCAAGATGCAAGTATTCCTGCCTTTCAACGGACACCCTACTACTGGGCAGGGCTTAGCTTCTACGGTAACCCCAGCCCAATGGTGCTAGAAAGGAAATCACTTGGGAGTAGTATCTGGTTAATTCTGGCTGGTACGCTATTGCTCTTGGCGCTTGGCTGGTTTTGGAATAAACGCAAGCCTTAAACCAATTGGTTTTTAAGGGCATAGATAACCAGTCCGGCAGTGTTTCGAACGCCTGTTTTATCGAGTAAATTTTGGCGATGTCCTTCCACTGTCCGTTTACTGATAAACAGTTTTTCAGCGATCTCACTGGTCGTCATTTCTTTACAGATGAGATCCAGGATTTCTTTCTCCCGAGGAGTGAGAGCGATCACATTATTTGAGGCAGAAGCTGGAGACTGTCCCGGTTGCTGCTTCTTGATGTTATTGAAGAGTGCTTTGGCTACGTAGTCATTGAGATAATAGTCTTGATGCATGACTTTGTTGATAGCGTCGCGTAATATGCTCGGCTCTTCATTTTTGAGCAAGTAGCCATTGGCACCAACGGATAGTACATGTTGAATGAGCCGCTCATCGTCATGCATGGTCAATAGGATGATCCTGACGTCCGGATGCGAATTCTTGAGCTGCTCAGCAACGGCTATTCCATCCATTTCTGGCATCTTGAAATCCAGCAGTACCACCTCTGGTACTGTGTTTTCTAAGGCTGCAAAAAAGTCTGCTCCACTGGTGGCTTCAATGACGATGTCAATTTCTGAGTAACCTTCTAGGATAAGGCGCAGCCCCTTGAGAAATAATGTCTGGTCATCAACTAAGGCTACTTTGATCTTCTGCATGAATATGGATGTTTTTAGGGATGACCATGAGTAAATGTAGGCCAGTTCCAGGGCTGGTGTCAAAGTGTAGTTGAGCATCGAGCAGGCGTGCTCGACTTTCAATATTTATCAGGCCAAAACTCTTACGTTTTTCCTGCTTCTTGGCTTCTAGGTCAAAACCCTTGCCATTGTCTCTATAACTGAATTGAATGCTGTCGGCTAGGAAATTAAGTTCTAAGCCGATCTCCGATGCACCGGCGTGCTTGAGCGTGTTGTTGATCAGCTCCTGTGCAACACGAAACAAAGAACTCTCTACTTCCTCCGGAAGCCGGTGTATCTCTCCTCTACATTCAAGTTGGACCTCATGCGTTTGGAGTTTCTCTACCCGATGGATCAAGTCCTCCAATGCGGCCACCAAACCATAGCGTTGCAGGCTAGCTGGGGATAGGTTGCTGCTCAATTCGCGCATCGTACTCAGGCTCTCATCCAGGATGTTACCAGCTTCTGCAATCAGTGGACGCGAATGATCTAGGCTCTCTACGCTTTCAATCTTCTTAAGGTAAAGCTTGCCGGCTGAAAGCAAACTGCCGATCCCGTCGTGTAGTTCGGAGGCCAGTTTTCGCCGCTCTTCTTCCTGTGCTGACATCACTGCCTGCATCAGTTCTTTTTGCTGAGTAGCTTCGATTTCCCGTATGCGTTTCTGTTGTCTGAATAGACGCTTTTGGTACACCAAAAAGAAGGCAACCACCGCGATGGCAAGCGACAGCATACCAATCACGATCAATAAAAGCAACGGAATTGAAAGACCTAGTTCGTTGGTCGGACCCATAAAGCGATCGTCAAGAATAGATAGTTAAAGGTATTAAGAATGGCGTGAATGGCCCACATCGTCAACGACATTCCTTGGTCGGCGGCTACATAATTACTGACAATAAACATTACCAGGCTACCGCTAAAGTAAACCAAACTACCAGTCGATATCCAGAATAGAGGATCTGTCTCCAGGTTTTCCAAGTCGAGTTTGGTTAGGCGCTGGTAGTAGTAGGTCAAGCATAGCAGGACGATTAGTACGGCACCAATTGACCGAGCGTGAGCATTGAACTGGAACAGGCCATCAAGCCAAACGGCACTAGCGAGGGCAGCTACTCCAAATATACCAAGGATCGTCCACATGTATCGCTGGGATAGGGGAGGAGCCAGACGCATCCGAAAAACCAACCAAAGCAGGCCGAATTGACCAATAGTGAATAGGTGAAGTAAGAATAGGTTGGGGAGATGGAGATACCGGCCTAGTAGTAAGGCCAGTAACTCCACTGTTATTGAAAACAGAACCAGGTACATGATGTAACGCTGCTCAAGCCGCAACTTGGTCCACCGTAGTATGCCTGCCACCAGTGGAATGGCGGCAGAGTAGGCCGAAACCTGCATGATAGTGAGAGCAACGTGTTGTTCCATGTAAATTTTGATCTGTTCAGTTCATGTTAGCAAGCGGGTGGGCAAGGGTTCGCAAAGTCAAAGAAGTGGCTTCCACCACCGCCACCAGCCATAGAACTATCTTCTATGCGTACTTCTAGTACTGGCCGGAAGCCCATTGGATGGGCCGTCACTGGAATGGTCTTGCCGAGGTAGAGGTAGAGCTTACTGTTGGTGTTCGACTTCAGTAATTCGATAATACGACCACTTTCATCAGCGCTATAAGTGTAATAGCGTACTCGCTGTACTTGATTGGTAACCATATTGAGCCCATCGAATGCAGTAGAAATATCTTGGTAAGCTGTTTCCAACCAACCCATTACAAATAGAAGGGCACCTTCAGACGGAATCTCGTCTACGCCGCTATCAGGGCCGGTAAACCCAGATTTTAGGAAGGGTGGATCTGGTTCCCAGTTCATTTGGACGGTTACAGCGGAGCCAGAGCTCGGATTTAGACCTTCCAGGTAAAACTGAGTATAGGGCGTTGATGGAATGCTGGTGAAGTCTGCTCCGCTGGCTAAACCAAGATGTAGACGGAGCTTTTCAGGCGCAGAATCAATCAATCCCTGTAGGGAAGAATGATCCAACACATAGCTAGATACACGGTCGGTTTGTCCTTTGCTGGCGTCATAGGCGGTAAAGGCTACAGGCAAGTTGTTTGGGAGTGTTTGTTGCCAATTGGCAATCTCTTTTTCGTACATCGGTAAGTTTGAATTGTGGGTGGATGATTAATGAAGTATTCCCGTCAGCTGAGTGGACTGACGGGAAAAGGGAAAGAGCACGTTTTATGTCTTTGATGTTACCGGAAAGGGCTTGGTAACAAGTGTATAATTCGACGTATTCTTCCCTCTTAAATGTAAAAAGAACCAGGTGTACTTTGATGAAAATTTTATGCCCTACTTGAAAAACAGGTAGAAATACGGGGGTGACTCCCAGGGCATATACTTGGCCGGAGCCGAGTAGGTTCTACCAAATTGACAATCAGGTTTTTTTACGCTTACAGGGGCTTCCGCACTGAACTAACTTTGTAGTAGCACAAAAACCCATATTCAATTAGAGGCGCCTCAACCCAACACCTACAATTTTAATACCGTGCTTAAAACCTGAAATTAGGGGAGAAGCTTATTTATTCTTAGAATGAATGAGCGACTTTAAATAATGGCCTCGCTGTACGCAGTGAGGCCTTTTCTTTGGCCTTGATTATTCTTTATCTTTGGGCTCAATTCACAAAAACTTCTTGGTGATGAAGATCTGGAAACAATTGAGCTTACTCTCTGCCCTCCTTCTTACAACGGTACTTATTAGTAGTCAGCATAGCAATCATGTAGAGTCGACTACTGAGACCAAGATCGAATGGATGAGCTGGGAAGAGGCGATGCAGCGCATGGAGGCAGAGCCAAAGAAAATCTTTATTGACTTGTACACCGATTGGTGTGGCTGGTGCAAACGGATGGATGCAAGCACCTTCATTGACTCTGATGTGATCGGTGTCATGAATGAGCATTTCTATGCCGTTAAACTCAACGCGGAACAACGAGAAGATATCTTGTACGATAATCACACCTTTAAGTACCGTTCGGATGTTGGCCGGCGTGGTGTACACGAGTTAGCTTACTCCCTACTTGATGGCCAAATGAGCTATCCTTCTTTTGTCTATTTGGATGAGAATCGCCATAGAATCTCCATTTCACCGGGTTACAAAGGGGCTGACACGATGGAGATAGAGCTCCGCTTCATTGGAGAGGATCACTTTAAGACCACATCATTTGCCGATTTTCAGGCAGCGCAAGGAAGATAAAGACTAGCGAACAGACAACCATTAGAGCGCCCAAGGGTTTCATATGGGCAGCTTTTTTCCTGGTAAACGACCGATGAGTGGAGCACTTAAAGTACCTGAATAAGTTTTTCTGGAAGTACCGCACCCGTTTGCTCTTGGGTACGATCTTCGTTACCCTATCCAATTACTTTCGGGTATTGCAGCCTCAGGTGATTCGAGAAGGCTTCGACCTCGTAGTGGACCATATCGGCATGTACCGGATGTTTGAAGACTTTGAACTTCAGGCCGACTTTTACCGAGTCCTGGCCCGTACATTATTGTACTACGGTTTACTGGTACTTGCGCTGGCCCTCGTAATGGGCATTTTCATGTACTTCATGCGCCAGACGATCATCGTGATGTCGCGCTTGATTGAGTACGATATGCGGAAGGAAATCTTTGCCCAGTACGAACGCTTAACCTCTGCCTTCTACAAGCGCAATAAGACGGGGGATTTAATGGCCCGTGTGACGGAAGATGTCAGTAAGGTGAGAATGTATCTAGGGCCTGCAGTTTTGTATGGGATTAACCTCCTTTCTACAGTAGTACTTGTAGTTTACAGCATGTTGCAAGTAAGTGTGGAACTCACGCTTTACTGCCTTGCTCCTTTGCCATTCCTCTCAATTAGTATTTACTACGTTAGTAACATTATCAATAAGCGCAGCTATCTCATTCAACAGCAGCTCTCGAATCTAAATAGCACCGCTCAAGAATCATACAGTGGTATTCGAGTCATTAAAAGTTATGTGCAAGAGCGTGCCATCCGTAAGTTCTTCGCTGATCAATCGGATGACTTCAAGGATAAGTCCTTGGATTTGGCCCGAGTGGATGCCTACTTCTATCCACTGATGATAGTTATGATTGGTGCCAGCACTATTCTCACGGTATACATTGGTGGTTTGCAAGTCGTCAAAGGAACCATAAGCACAGGTAATATTGCAGAGTTTGTGATCTACGTCAATATGTTGACTTGGCCGGTCACTGCTGTGGGATGGGTAGCTTCTATTATCCAGCAAGCTTCCGCATCGCAAAAACGAATCAATGAATTTTTGGACCAGAAGCCTGAAATTGAAAATCCGGTAACGGGTGGCGAGCCAAGTCCACTGAAAGGCCAGGTCGCTTTTGACGGAGTGTCGTTTACTTATCCAGATACGGGGATCCAAGCTATTCGCGATTTGAATTTACGTTTAGAGCCAGGTCAGAAGCTAGCCATTGTAGGTAAAACGGGATCTGGTAAGACGACACTAGCTGATTTGTTGTTACGTATGTACGATGTCACGGACGGGCAAATTATGATTGATGACAAAGACATCCGTGAACACGATCTTGCCAATCTCCGACAGCGGATTGGTTATGTACCTCAAGATGTATTCCTATTCTCTGATACGGTTGGAAACAACATTGCCTTCGGCCGCCGTACAGCAAGTGCTGAGGAAGTAGAGCAATTTGCCCGCTACGCTTCCGTATATGACGATATTAAGGGCTTAAAGGAGGGCTTTGATACAATGGTAGGAGAGCGCGGGGTGACGCTGTCGGGTGGACAGAAGCAACGTGTTTCCATTGCTAGAGCCTTGATAAAGCAACCAGATGTGATCATCTTGGATGACTGTCTTTCGGCCGTCGATACAAATACAGAAAAGGACATTCTTGGATATTTCAATGCCTATCTAGCTGATAAAACTACAATTATCATCACGCACCGAATCTATAGCTTGCTCACTTTTGACAAGATTATCGTGCTGGAAGATGGGGCGATAGTGGAGGAAGGCACGCACCAGGAATTACTCGACCAGAAGGGCTACTATTTCGATATGTACGAAAAACAGTCGCTGGAAGAAGCCGTCTGATTTTATGCACTAATGTTTTGGTTTTTTCGTCAAATATTTACTTTTGTACATTGACCACCTTTATTTCCATTAAAAAATCTAGTCGTGGACAACGATAAAACCAACAGAAGACGCCAGGACAGTGTATATTCGAACAGGGTCCGCGCAGGAAAAAGAAGAACTTATTTTTTTGATGTTCGCCGTACTAAAGGAGACGATTTCTATCTGACACTTACCGAGAGTACTAAGCGCTTCAACGATGATGGCTACGAGCGTCACAAGATTTTTCTCTACAAAGAAGATTTCAATCGTTTCATCGCAGGTTTAGAGGATGCGATCAATTATGTAAAGACAGAGTTGATCCCAGATTACGACTACGATGAATTCACACGTCGCCACGAAGAGTACGAAGCTCAGGCTCAACAAGAGCAAGAGCAACAAGAGCAGGAGCAACAAGGTGCTACCGATACCGTTGAGGAGGAGCCGGTTGAAACAGCTGGTGAAGTAGAGAGCGAAGACGATATGTCTTGGTAAGACAGGATTCCTGTCTTTTGTACTAGACCGAACGAAATAAAGAATGCCTGAATGATAGTGATGTCATCCAGGCATTTGTATTAAAGGTTCTGTTATTTGTTATTGGTCGCTAAGTGGGGTTATTAAGAGGCCTTAGAAGCGTACAGCAACACCGGCAGTCGCCAATGAAAGACCATAGCTTATCTCGCCAAAAAGACTAACATTCTTGTACACGCGGTAATTGGTTCCAATAAATGCAGAGAACAAGAAGCCATCGCGTTCCTTCGCCTCAGGGAAGAAACTTGGTTCGTCATCATTCTTAGGCTCTTCGCCATCCATGTAAGTCACATCGCTATTGGTATAGCCAAATGTAGTACCGCCATATAGTTCCCATTTCTCAAATGGAGAAGAGTGGACGGCTGTTCTTACAGCGAACATTTGGAAGTTGTTTCTCACCATGCGGCTTTCGCCGGTGTGGTGTTCTTGCAAGGCTTGGCTTACGGAAGTACCAGCCAATAGACCGATGCTAAATTTTTGTGAAGGACGATAACGCAGTTCCAAGGACACAGGTTGTACCTCGGTCTTTGCATGATCTTTTAAAAATGTAGGAAGTAATCCGATACCTGCACGAGCTTCGAAGTGCGGCATTTTTTGCCTTCCCTGAGCCTGTACATCGACAGTTGATAGGAAGAACAAAGAAGTAAAGAGAGCAGTGGTAAGGAGCAGTTTGTAGTAACGCATGATATGGGGATTTTGAAAGATTTAATGTGTGGAGTTTCAACTTGGTTAATTATGGGCAAAATAGCCCCTGTTTAACGGGGTACAAGTACACCGTTAAAGCGAAATAATACAGCGACTAGGCAATGCACAAGTGCATTGTCAGTCATCCAATTCCAAAACTTTGCTCAATGTAAAATCTTGCCGATAGGCTAATCAGATTACAAGAGCGCGCGTTGTTCGAAAAAATTCAGTTCAGATCAAGCTAAAATACAAAAACTCGGGTGTCATTTTTCTTTAGGGTTTTGGTGTTGTTTACAATATAACGGGTTAAGGAGGACAAATGCTCCCGACATCGCGGGATTTAACGTTTTTTTTATACGACTACCTCACTTTTAACAACTTCTTAATGACCCTGCTTATTGTCTGGCCGTCATCATTTTGTTCAGAAGTTTAAAAAATGGAGCCAAGTCGTTGATCAACTGAAGATTAGCGCTTAGCTAATTATTCAATTTGCGATCATTTTTTCGCGCTCTCTATATATGTAGAAACGATATAAAGGCTTAACCCCTACTCATTTGATAGACTTTTTATGATTTTTTCTTTTTTTCGTGAAAATATATAGCATCAAGACTTGGCCAGCCGAGCCATATAGAAACCATCAAAGCCTTCGTCCTGGGGAAGAATGATTCGCTGATCCTCTAGCGTGAAATCCTTGCCGGGGTCGGATGCCAAGAATGCTTCTACTTGCTGTTGATTCTCTGATGGAAGAACACTACAGGTAGCGTAGACCATCTTGCCGCCACTGCGGAGTATCTTGGCATAAGATTGAATGATCTCCTGCTGGGTGTTTTTAATATTCTCTAGAAAGGCTTGTGACAGTTTCCATTTCGAATCTGGATTGCGTCGGATTACTCCTAAGCCTGAACACGGGACGTCCAACAGCAGTCGGTCAGCTGAATCACGCAATCGCTTGATAGTCTTGGAACTTTGAATTGGACGTGTTTCGATAACGTGAATGCCATTTCGTCGCGCTCGTTTACGCTGTTCATCCAGCTTCCATGCTGCGGTGTCCAAGGAGATCAATTGGCCCTTATTCTCCATCAGTGTAGCTAGATGTAGTGCCTTACCTCCTGCACCGGAACAGGCATCAACTACTCGCATGCCTCCCTCGACTTCGCAAAAAGGGGCTACCTGCTGGCTGCTGTAATCCTGCACTTCGAATAGACCATTGCGAAAAGCTTGGGTGCGGAAAAGCGACTTGCGTTCCGTAACACGTAGAGCAGCCTCCGCAATTGGTTCAGTGAAGATTCCTTCTTTTTTGAGCTCCGCCATCAGATTTGAGGGCGTAGTTTTAAGAAGGTTTGTTCTGAGGATAACCTCAGCAGGTCGGTTCAAGGCATGTAGGGTAGGGGCCCACTGCTCTGCAAGTTCGCTCTCCCCAACTTTATCTATCCAATCAGGGATAGATTCAATCACAGCTCGATGTCCTTTTAGCTTGCGGAATTGGCTGCGAATTTTTTCTGGCTTTAAGCGCCGAAACTCCTTCCACTTGGGGAGGGTCTCACCATCAATTATATATCGTATGCCAATCATTTCCCACCACTGCTCTTCATTCTTGGGCTCTCCACCACGTAAGGTATAGAGTAGGCGATACCATCGCACAATCTCATAAATATTCCGAGCAATAAAGGACCGATCGCGGGCCCCACGCCGTTTATCGGCACGTAGAGTGCGTTCAATAACTTTATCTGCGTAGAACCCTTCTTGAAAGATATCAGCTAACGCTTGCGCGATGGCGCGCAAGTGCGGAGGGAATAATGCAATTGGTTTATCTTGTGGCATGGCGGCAAAGGTACAGTTCCTGGTGGAATTGGTCGCGTAACAAAGCTTTGATCTATGCAGGAGAACGATGTTTTGGATGACTTGCAGGAAAACCAATCACAACCACCGAGTGGTCAATTCCAACGGGCCTTGCGTTTTCTTCTGTATGCGCTCGGAATTATTGTTGTATTGCTGGGCCGAATGATGATGAGTCGATGGCAAATCAATGAAGCTCAGCAGTTCCTTCTGGTGGGCGGCGCGGGGGTGTGGCTATTCTCAGGACTTGGGCTCTCCGCACTTTTTCAGGCCAGAAAGGAGCGCCAAACCGACCTGCTCTTTGCCCTTATCACCTTAGGTCATCTGCTAATCTTCTCTTTTTCATCTATCTATTTGGCTAGTAGCTTTCGAACAATACTGAGTATCTAGCTAGACTTGGTGGCTGCTTCTCGTTCTTTTCTTGCGATCTTCTGATCATTATTGCTTTCGTAGATGGTGTAGTTTTCGTACTTCGCCAGGTCTGTTTCTGCCCAGATGTCCTTTCCTATATTGCACAGCGTTACCAGCTCGTCATACAGTACATTACCCTGTTCAGTACGTCGCTCTACGGCAATATCTCTTTCCGCCACCTTATCCTGCTGGATATTCAACGCGTTTTCAAACTGCCGGCAAGCATCTGTTACTTTTTGGATCACATTCTCATTGACACCGACCTCCGCCAGAAAATCTAATTGTTGACGGGAAACGCGTGCTACCCTTCGACCGCAAAATAACAGTTGGGCATCAGTCATATCACCCATTTTAGCAGTGCCAAATTTTCTGTAGCGTCCAGAACGATTGCTATATTTCATGGCCACACGAGTCATCACCGAGCGGATTGCCCCTTTGAGTTTTTCAGAGGCTGTGTTCTTCTTTTCGGTAGTGACCATTTGATCACCTAGCACTTCGTCATCATCAGGGAGCTGCCGAAACTTCTCACATTTGTCTAAGAAGGCTTTCAGACGATGTTCGTCATAAGCATATTGGCGGAAGCGATCCACGTCTCGCTTGGCATACCGAATGCGTTCCAAACACTGAATGTATAAGTCAGCATCAGGGAAGTTATACTTTCGATTGACAGCTTGCTTTTTCATGCTAAAAGAGGCAAAGTGTAAACAATATGGTAAAAGTAACACTTTTTTGATTTACTTGCAAGTATTTGTATTGTGTGGATCAGAATCTAATCTTTGTGTTTTTATTTTTTACTCCGTCAAGGAATTCTTGAGGAGTATATAAACCTCCCAAGAAAAAAAATCTACCAATTAGCATATTTCGGGCTAGAGATAGAAGAAGAGGAGTACGGATACCTAGCTCAGACTGCCATTCTCTGGCAAATTCCTACCGTTCCCTATTTTTAACAGTCCGCAGGCAATAAGTAACTGACCGATCCCTGATGAAATGCCCCCGGAAAGGGAGGGAATCGTACCGTTTTCTAACTGATTATCTATTCGTTTACTGTCGCTCGTGATTTAGTGTACCTTTGACACATCGACCGAAATAATAGCAACTATCTTTCGCACTGCTGATAACAAATTATAGTTTTTTTTGTAGTTTAATTCCCAGCAAATCAGAATCTCATGACCCGCAGGCGGAAAAGATAAATAGAGAGAGCAAGCAGTGTGATGACTCCCTAATCAATACCGCTGGCTCTCTTCTAAGACGTATCAGATGGAAAAAATTTGAAGAAGCGGCCCGCACATGGCAGGCCGCTTCTTTTTGTATTTGCCCCTCTATTTTTTCCAGGTTTTGCTCCTCCCTCTTCTCCGGATTCTGGCTGTTTTGGGTGATGAAATAGGCGATTTTGAGGTTGAGTGAGCATCAAGCGAGTTCATACACCATAAAAGCAGTTCCTAAAGCCGCTGTTCCTCCTCACTTTTTTTATCTTTGGAACGGAAAGTTATATATCACTTTAATTGATGTGATTATGCTTTCGTTTGACGACCATGCTTTATAAAAAACAGGTTAGGTTGACGCCGGCGATTAGCAAAACCTAAACCTCCATATTCCGGTAGTAAAATACCGTTGGCAAATTATAATCGACCATGAAAATCTTTCCGTTCTTGGACGGCTTGTTCTTGCTGTTCATTACCGTGCTCCTTCCGTTCACATTATCTGCTCAATGCGGTGCTGGTGAGAATCTCTACACCTATTGCTATGTCAATGGTGAGGTCAATACCACGGCTTTTGAGATTTGCCCGGATGCGGGGAATACGGCTACTGCTACGATTATTCAAGGCTTCTTCGAAGATGGATTTGATGAGCTGACGGTCTTCCAAGGCCCTGCTGGTACCGGATCAGGTACTGGTGCTACTCCAGTGCTCGGGCCACTAACCGGCGATGTCGGAACTTCGATGCCTATGATCACGGCTACAGTGCCGAATGAATGTCTAATCTTCATTATCAATAGTGATCCAACTTTGTCTTCTTGTGAAGATGGAATCAATATTGAGCTGCAGGTATGCGGTAATGGTCAGGACCCTGATCCGACTTTTACAACATTGGATGATTTGTGCGCAGATGCAGGGGTGCAAAGTGGCCTTGCCGGAGCTAATCCTCCAGGTGGTGTCTTCTCTGGCCCGGGAGTGACGGATGCAGGGGATGGTATGACCTATAGTTTTGATCCTAGCGCTTCTGGTGTCGGGGTACATACAATCACCTACATGGTAAATGGCTTATCTGCAACAGACCAGGTCGAGGTCTTTGCTAATGGTACTGCTTCATTTACTGCGCCAGCCGATTTATGTATTGATGCGGGTATTCTCACCAATCAAGGTGGCGGTATGCCAGTTGGTGGTACCTACAGTGGCAATGGAGTTACTGACAATGGAGATGGTACTTACGATTTTAATCCAGCTGTTGCTGGCCTTGGTATAACCACAATTACCTACACTAGTCCTTTGGGGTGCTCCGGTGCTGCAACGGATGATATTGAAGTAACGGCTGCCTGCAGTTGCCCGGCAGGTTCATTGCAACGCTTCTATTGCTATGGAAATGACGAGACAGATTTAGTAGCGTTTGAGGTATGCCCATCTGCTGGTGAATTTGCCCGAGCAACCATTACTCAAGGTACCATTGGGTTCCTTTTCGATAACCTTACCGTATATCAGGGACCAACAGGAAGTGGATCAGGAACAGGAATGATTGCCTTTGGTCCAGCTAATCAGGATGTAAGCGGGAATGTTATTGAAGCAACGGCGGCTGATGAGTGCTTGATCTTTATCATCAATTCTGATGATATTGGAAGTTGCATGGACGGCGAGGAACTGCCACTGATAGTTTGTGGAGAAAGCTTTAATGGCGTGTTATTCACAGCCCTTGATGATATTTCGGTGAATGCTGGCGTACAGACTGGCCTTAGTGGTGGTTCTCCTACGGGCGGTGTCTACAGTGGCCCCGGTGTGACGGACGATGGCAATGGAATGACCTACACCTTTGATCCAGCCGCGGCTGGGGTAGCAGTACATACTTTGACATACACCGTAGGAGGCGAGTCTGCCGATGATGATGTAGAGGTGTTGAATTTGTTGCCACCGGCGTTTAGTAAGAGTTTTAATTCTAACGAAATCGGTCCAGGCAGTCACTCTACATTAACTTTTACCATTAATAATACTGTCTCTGGAACAAGCCTTGAAGACCTAGCTTTTGTAGATAACCTTCCTGCTGGGATGACTGTTTCGGCGGTACCTAACGTTACTTCCACTTGCGACGGAGATAATACCGTGATTACAGCTGTACCCGGAAGCTCAAGCATCAGCCTTACAGAGGGGGCTGTGCCCGCTGGATCAGTCTGTACCATATCTGTGAATGTGACAAGTAGTACTACGGGTACTTCGACCAACACCACAGATGATCTCACCTCTTTCGCCGGAAACAGTGGTACTGCAAGTGCGAATTTAACAGTGCAAACAAACCGGCCAGGTTTCAGTAAGAGTTTCAGTCCGAGCACCATTAACCTAGGAGAGCGAAGTACGCTTACCTTCACTATTGATAATACGGCAAATGCGGTTGCGCACAGCAATATTACATTCACAGATAATTTGCCGGTTGGCTTAACGGTTGCTAGTCCAGCAAATGTAAGCATTGGCTGTACCGGTGGGGTAGTGACTGCTGTACCTGGTTCTAGTGTGATCTCTTATACTGGAGCTATCATCACAGATGCGGCTGTGGCTGCTGGTGCAAGTTGTACGATAAGTGTCGATGTAGAAGGTTCAGCTGTAGGCACACACGGTAACGTTACCGGGAACATGACAAGCCTTAATAACTTTTTCCAATCTCGAAATAGTGGAAAGGCGGTAGCTGTGTTAACCGTTAATGATCCAGCTGAAATTGCTTTGACCAAGCGGTTTGTAACGAATCCCGTTTCTCCTGGTGGTACAACAGCTTTAGAATTTACCATTTCTAATTTCAGCCGAGATTTTAGTGCTACTAATATTGCTTTTACGGATGACCTAACTGCTGTTTTAGCGGGTCTAACTGCGACAGGTACACCGATTAACAATACTTGTGGTGCCGGATCACAGCTCAGCGGAACAAGTATGCTAAGCTTTACTGGTGGTAGCCTTGCGCCAGAAGCATCTTGCACATTCACTGTGCCGGTGTCTGTTCCAGCTGGAGCAGCTGTTGGAACATATCTTAATACAACATCAGCAGTAACTGCTACTGTGAATGGTAGTGGAGTAACTGGAAATACTGCTTCAGATGAATTATTTGTTCAATATGTTCCCACAATCACGAAGACATTTTTGAATGATCCAATAGTAGCTGGTGGAACTACAACCTTAGAGTTTACCATTACAAATACAGATCCGGCGAATACACTGACGGATATTACTTTTACGGATGAAATAGCTGCATTTATTAGCGGAGCAACGATTACAAGTGTACCCGCAGCAGGATCCTGTGGTGCTGGATCTTTGTTATTCGTTACGACAGTACTTGGAGCTCCAGTTTTCCAGGTTCAGGGAGCTAATATTCCGGCTGGAGGATCCTGTACTTTTAGTATTGATATTACAGTTCCAGCTGGAACGCAAGCAGGGACATACACCAATACAACCTCTGCACTTACTGGAGCTATATCTGGCAGTACTGTACAAGGTCTTCCTGCTACGGATGATCTTACTGTCTTGGGAGTTCCAAGTCTTAGCAAAGTCTTCACGAATGATCCAGTTAACGCTGGTGAAATCGTCAACCTTGAATTTACCTTGGCCTATGACGAATTTGCAACAGGGGATGCTACTAACATCAGCTTCGCAGATGATCTTAATGCGGTTATTCCTGGTTTAGCTGCGGTAGGGTTGCCCTTAAATGATGTTTGTGGTACCGGTTCTTCTATAAGTGGTACGACTAACCTTTCCTTTACTGGGGGCACCATGTCTCCGGGTGACGTTTGTACCTTCACTGTTCCCGTACAGGTACCGGCAGGTGTTACACCTGGTAACTATACCAATACGACCAGTGCGGTGACAGCTACCGTTGGCGGTCAGTCTGCAACAGGTGCTGTGGCAACTGATGTTCTTGAGATTGGTGGACTTGAATTTACCAAAGAGTTTATTCCTGCAACAGCCATACCGGGTGAATTGGTAACCTTAAGGTTTACGTTTGATAATACCTCAGCCTTCGATGCTACAAGTATCATTTTTACTGATAATTTGAATAATGTATTAACAGGTTTGGCCGCAGAAGCTCCACTCCCAGCCATGCCATGTGGTGGTACTATTTTCGGTACGACCTTTTTAATTTATTCTGGAGGCTCTGTACCTACTGGCACTACTTGTACTTTTGATGTGCCGGTACGTATTCCTGCTAGTGCGGCAAGCGGAAACTATACGAATATTACTTCTAACGTGACCGCTACTATAGATGGTGGTACAAGAGTATTACCTACTGCTTCTGCTCCACTAACGGTAGATAATAACCTGATATCTCTTACTAAGACATTCACGGATGACCCAGTAATACCGGGAGGTATAGTGAACTTAGAGTTTACGCTGACAAATCTAAGTACCACGAGTACTATTGATAACATAGCTTTCACAGATGACCTCGATGCTGTACTTTCAGGTCTAACTGCTGTGGGCTTACCTATGAATAATATTTGCGGCACGGGTTCAAGCATTAGCGGTACCGGCCTTGTCAGTTTTTCTGGTGGAAGTCTGGCACCTGGTGCATCATGCACCTTTAGTATTCCCGTTCAAACTCCAGGTAGTGCTCCGTTTGGAAGTACCTATACTAATACGACAAGTAGTGTTAGTGGAGATGTTGGAGGTCTTCCTGTTGTTGGCGATCCTGCTAGTGATGATCTGCAGTTTGAGGCAGTCTCGTTTAGCAAGTCGTTTAGCGGGCCAGTTGAACCGGGTGGAACAACAACCTTAACCTTTACCATTACCAATGCTGACCCAGTTAATTCTGCAACGGATATCAGCTTTACCGATAACTTAGATGCAGTCATTTCTGGTATGGTAGCTCCTGATTTGCCGCAGTCTGGCATATGTGGAAGCCTTTCCGGAGCAACGGGCTCAGCAGAAATCATGTTTGGTCGGGGAGAACTTGGACCCAACTCGAGTTGCTCATTCGATGTGACCGTGATGGTCCCTTGTGGCACTGCTGCCAATACCTATCTAAATACAACCAGTACCCTTTCCTATCAAATTAACGGAGTTGGCGGTACGGTTGATCCTGCAACGGCTAGCCTGGTAGTAAATGCTAGTAGTTCAGCTTCTTTCACTGCTCCTGCTGACCTATGTGTGAATGCCGGTTTACAGACTGGCTTAGGTGGCGGCACCCCAACTGGCGGTGTCTACAGCGGCCCTGGTGTGACAGATACCGGAGATGGGCTCAACTATAGCTTTGATCCTGCAGCAGCAGGGGTGGGTGTTCATACGATTACCTACAGTTTTACGGAC
>ENA-UENW01000177-UENW01000177.1-marine-metagenome-genome-assembly--contig:-NODE-177-length-35580-cov-8.071820_pt1 | contig 35580 bp, 38 predicted proteins | sample MGYA00237876_ERZ529329 | MGnify/ENA primary metagenome ERZ529329 (study PRJEB26372, sample SAMN05368346) | marine metagenome | biome: cultured habitat; feature: ocean water; material: water; isolation... | reverse complement strand
CTACGCATTTCACCGCTACACCGGGAATTCCCTTTGCCCCTACCAAACTCTAGCTTTGTAGTTTCCACTGCCTGACCAGAGTTGAGCCCTGGGTTTTGACAGCAGACTTACATGGCCATCTACGGACGCTTTACGCCCAATCATTCCGGATAACGCTTGCCTCCTCCGTATTACCGCGGCTGCTGGCACGGAGTTAGCCGAGGCTGATTCCTTTGGTACCGTCAGATCTTCTTCCCAAAGAAAAGGGGTTTACAACCCTAGAGCCTTCCTCCCCCACGCGGTCTTGCTCCGTCAGGCTTTCGCCCATTGCGGAAAATTCCCCACTGCTGCCTCCCGTAGGAGTCTGGGCCGTGTCTCAGTCCCAGTGTGGCTGCTCATCCTCTCAGACCAGCTACTGATCGTTGCCTTGGTATGCTTTTACCACACCAACTAGCTAATCAGACGCGAGCTCATCTCCAGGCAATTTATCTTTTACCCTAAGGCTCATCCGGGATTAGCAGAAGTTTCCTTCTGTTGTCCCAGACCTGAAGGCAGATTCTCACGCGTTACTCACCCGTCCGCCACTAACTCCGAAGAGTCCGTTCGACTTGCATGTGTTAAGCAGACCGCCAGCGTTCATCCTGAGCCAGGATCAAACTCTCCGTTGTAGATCATTTCCTCTTGGAAACTTTCGCTTCCTCAAAATGATTTGCGTCACCCATTACTCAGTTAAAACTGGCAACAGTTGAGGCCTCCTTTCGCTGACACAAAAGGGTTCTTAAGAGTGCATCTCTAGATTTCTCTGTCAATGACTTTCCGGGATCTCAGATCCGGTTGTTGCTCCACAATCCGCACACCGGCAACAAGAGAGCTCGTGAAAACCCTCCCGTTGCAGCGAATTGCTTCTTCGCAACGAAATTTTTTTGACGGGACCTCACACCTTTATCGCAATATCATTCGAACCCTCACCTCACCTCTCGGTTCGGCTCAGATCCAAACGCGATAAAAGCGTCAGTTCCTAAACTTTTCAATTGTCCAGGTGCGACCAAACTTCTCTTCACTCCCTCTCAGGAGATCGGTTGGTTGGTCATCGCGGCCTCTCGCGACCGCTTAATGAACTTACAACACCGTGGGATCGCTCCCTCTTGGTCTCGTAAGTCGCCTCAGACACATCAAGACTTTCGCCTCAAGCGCTTCGGCCTGCACAGCAGCCTCTCGGCTCCCGCGCAGTTGAAAAACATAACACCACATCCCCCGCTGTCGCAATAGCAACGCTTCAGGGCTGCAGCAGGGCTTCCCCCCAAGGAAGGAAACGGGCGAGTTGAGCCCATGAACCGGCCGCCAGCATGGGGAAACCCACGTCGGCCACGTCCTGTCCGGGCGAGAGCTGGGCTGGATCCTCCGCCAACCAACGAATCGGACAACCGAGTTCGTCGAGCACCAACCAGGCTGCTGCCAAATCCCAAATCTTGGGTGTGGCTTCCAAAGCAGCGATGGTCTGCCCCATCGCCACGCTCACCAAATTGAGGCTTGCAACCCCCAGCAAGCGAATTTTGCCGGGGAAAGGCTGATCGGGCTTGCGTTGCAACACGCGAATCGAGCGGCTGCACAACGACACGCAGGCACTGGTGGCCATCGCGCGGGTCTCCGCCGTGAGCGGTTCGTTGTTGCGGGTCGCGCCGCGACCCCTGAGGGCGACAAAGCGTTGCCCCAGTGCTGGCACATCCAAAAACACCTCGCTGGGACGGCCGTCCACAAAGCGGGCCACGGAAATGGCCCAGTAGGGAATGCCAGCCGAAAAGTTGGTGGTCCCATCCAGGGGGTCCACCACCCAATAGGCCCGCGTGGTCGGGATTGTTTTGGATCCCTCCTCGCTCAGAACCCCCTCCCCCGGAGCAATGCTGGCGAAACCTTCGACGAGAGCCGCATCACTCCAACGATCACAGTCGGTGATCAAGGAACCATCCGGCTTCACATCGGAGCTGATCTGACCAAAATCCTGGAGTTGGCGGGCTCGAATGCGATCGAGCAACACATGGACGGAGCTCAGCTGTTCGTCACTGAGCACCAACGTCACCACAGAGGCTGAACAGGACTGGTCTCAGTCTGATCTATCGCGGCCCCTTGGGCGACGACGGCGGGACATGCGCTCTTGAGCGGCGTTGGCTCGATAGGAATGGGTTGCTGTTCTGGTTCCGGCTTGGTGGAGGGCAGCGATCCCGCATTGCACGCAACCAGAGCATCCAGCCCCGTCCGACGCCTCAACTCAAACAAGCTGATGTTGTAATCGCGAATCGCCCTGGCATAACTCAACTCGGCATTAGTGAGATCGCGCTGGTTCTCGACCACCTCCCGCTGCGTGGTCACACCCGCCTGCACCCGCAGATTCGCCAGGCGCAAGGATTCCCGCGAGGACAACACCTCGCTGGCATTGGTTTCGATGTTCTGAATGGCTGTGCGCTGCTGGATAAAACTTTGCTCGACCCCAAAGCGGATTTGATCGCGCAGGGTGGCGAAGTTGAAGCGGCCCTCGTCCGCCGCTTGCTTGGAGCGACGGTATTCAGCCCGGGCACTACCGCCATCAAACAGGCGCCAGCTGGCTGTCAAGGCGGTGCTGTTCTGAACGCCGAAGCGGAAATCGCCCATATCGATATCACCGATGGAGGGCTGACCGCTCTGACCCTCGGTGCGCGACGCCGTCGTGGAATTGACGAAACTAAGCACCGGCTGTACAGCAGCCAACGATGCATTGGCCTGGCTGTTGCGAATGGAGATTTCAAGGATCAGCTGGTCCAACTCCTCGCGGAAGTTGTAAGCAGCCACGATGCTCTCCTCCAAGGAGGGTTCCCAGAGACCCAAGGGACGCGCTGGAGTCGCCGCCGTCGGGGTCACGTCTTGGGGCAAATCGAGCAACTGAGCCAATTGGCGTCGTGCCGTGCTCTGCTCGCCGAGACCGGAGGTGAGCAGGTTGCGGTCGCGAGCGAGCTGGGTTTGCTGCTCGAGCACATCCAGCTTGGTGTTCACACCGGCGTTGAAGCGAGCCCTGGCATCCCGGAGGCTCACCAGGGAAGCCTGAACCCCGGCCTGGCCAACCCGCACCACTTCATCGGCTTGCTGAAGATCGAAATAAGCCCTGGCTGCGTTCAGCCGAAGATCGCGCAGGGCAATCAAATAGGAATCGCGTGCCTGTTCAAATTGATCCCGAGCAATGGCGATCTGAGGGACACGGGATGGATTGATCAGATCCCAGCGCACCTGAAGGCTCACATTCGCGCGCCATTCACGGCCATAGCTCTCGTTGAAGCCATCGCGGCGCACCGGGCGGGTGATCTCTTGACCGGTAAGAGGGTTGGTTTGCCCCGTTGACTTTTGAACGATTCGGTCGGGAACGAAATCGGGGTTTTGGTAGGTGTAGGACTTGAAGTATTCCGGCAACCCGCTGGCCGACAGATCAACGGTGGGGTACCAGGAAGCGATCGCTGCTCTCAGGGTGGACTTGGCCTGATCCACCTGGCTTGCCGCCGCCTTGAGCGAGGGACTGTTGAACTCCGCCAGCTGCAGTGCCTCCTCCAGGGTGAGCGGCCGCAGCTCATGAATCCGCACCTGAGAAGGTGCGTCGGGCAGGGCCAGGCTTGGGGGAGCCGTCAAGGGAACCAGAACGGGCGGCAAGGCGTCGATGGCCGGAGGCAGGACGGATGAATCCGCTTGGGGTCGCGCCCCCTTTAACTCGATCGCGTCAGGAAGAGTGGTTTGGTCCACCAGGGCTGATTCAGGCGCCGCTGCGTCCTGACTCAGGGCTGGGGAGACACCGGCGGAGGCAACGCCCGCAACGAGACAGAAACCCGCGGTGATCCGACGCACAGCAAAACAAGGCTTTGGCGGAGCTTAGGGAGTTTTTCCTACGACACCAAGAACCGAGGCCACGATGTCAGCCGCCCCATGCACGATCCGAATAGGGACCGGCAACTGCGCGGCCAGGGCTTCCAGGGTCATGTCATCGAGAAAGACGGGATGCCCCTGACGGAGCATCACCGAGGGCAGCAGAAGCTCATCGCCCAACGCTTGGTCCTGCAGTCCACTGAGCAGATCCTGCCCTGTCAGCAGACCTGTCACCACCTGCTCCTGGCCCCAGTAGGGACTCGGCAGCCCGATCAGGTGAAAGTCGACGCCATCGACGGCATTGAGCCGATCAGCCACCGGCTGCAACGCCTGCGCCACGATCTGACCCACCACCCAGCTGCATCGGCGTGGTTGAGGAATGGAGTCGGGCAAAGCTTGGGTGGCGGCATCCAGGGATTCGAGAAAGGCTCGGATGCTGCCGACGCCGTTTTCCTGTTGCGGCAGATCCTCGTAATCGTCCCGTGGGGGCAACGGCAGCCCCGCCATCAAATACCACTCATCGGAAAGCCAGGCGAAGCGCGTGCCCAAGGACGCCTGGAAGCGTTCTTGCATCGGTTCCACCTGGGCAATCACCCGCTGGGCACAGGCAGGATCCACCGGCACAAGCCCGTCATCAGCGGGCCGGAACCGGGTTAAGCCAACGGGAACGACGGCCGCCGACAACACAGCAGGCCAGGAACCGCCCGCAAAGCTGGCCAGGTCGGAGAGGGTTCGCTCCAAGGCCGGGCCGTCATTGAGCCCCGGGCACACCACCACCTGGGCATGGATCTGCAGATCGCGCTGATCAAACCAGGTGAGCTGATCCATCACCTGGGCAGCACGGGGATTCACCAGCAGACGGGAGCGCAGCTCGGGATCCGTGGCATGCACCGAGACAAACAAGGGAGACAAGCGCTGCTCCTCAATTCGCTGCCAGTCGGCCTCACCCAGGTTGGTGAGGGTCAGATAAGAGCCATAGAGAAAGCTGAGCCGGTAGTCGTCGTCCTTCAGATAGAGGCTGTCGCGCCGCCCTGGGGGCTGCTGATCGATGAAACAGAAGGGACAGTTGTTGTTGCACTGGCGCAAGCCATCAAACAGAGCCTCGGTGAAAGCCAGCCCAAGGCCGTCATCGGCATCTTTTTCCAGCTCCACCCGATGCAGCGCACCCTTGGCATCACGCACCTCAAGGCAGAGCTCCTCCTCCACGCACAGATAGCGGTAATCGATCAGGTCGCGTGGGCGAATGCCATTGATGCTGAGCAACTGATCGCCCGGCTCAAAACCCAGCTCCTCCCCAATCGAGCCAGCCTCGACCGACGCCACCACCGCGGGCTGCGGCTGACGACCACTGCTGTTTGGATCCAGGGCTGCAACAGCAACCCCTGCGGATGGCTCATTCCACACAAGCCGGCTTCATCTGAACTCAGTGTGCGCCGTGAACGCCCCACCAGACCAGGAGAAGCAGACCAAACAGCATCCGGTAAGCGACGAAGACCCAGGTGCTATTGCGCTGCAGGAACTTCAGCAACCAATCGATCGCCAGCCACGACACCACTGCAGCCGAACCAATTCCGACCAGCAACGGCAGGGGACCGTTACCAGAGCTAGCGGCCAGAGCATCCTTGAGCTCCACCACACCCGCGATGGTGATGGCGGGAATGCCCAAAAGAAAGGAAAAGCGGGCCGCATCAGCACGCTGCCAACCGTCGAACAGGGCCGCCGTGAGGGTGCTGCCGGAACGCGAGACCCCCGGGATCAAAGCGAGGGCCTGGGCCAGCCCCACCAGCAGGCCATCGCGGCCTGAAACCCCTGGAAGCTGCTTGCGCCGTGCGCCGATCCGTTCAGCCAAGGCCAGCAGCAACGCCATCACAATTGAAACGATGGCAATCGAAGGAACACTGCGCAGGGGTGACTGCTCGTAGCCCTGGGCCCAGGCGAACTTGATCCCTAATCCGATCAGCAAGATCGGCAAAGTGCCCACCACAATGGCGAAGCCGAGACGCGCCTCGGGTTCACGCCACTGGCCATTGCGAAAGGCGCGGCTGATGCCCCGCAGCACCTGGCTGAGATCAGTGCGGAAATAGGCAATAACGGCAACGATGCTTCCCAGCTGAATGGCGGCGGTCACGGAGACACCCGGATCGCCCCAACCCAAGAGCTCAGGAACCACCTTCAGGTGGGCGGTGCTGCTGATTGGCAGAAATTCAGTGAGTCCCTGGACCACCCCCAACACCAGATCACGCCAGCAGGCCTCAAGCAGGGTGAGGGATGCAGAGGGTTCCGCCATCAACGTGGAAATATTGCTCAGACGCTATCCCAGGCGAGCAAAGCGGGCATGTCAGCCGCGTCACTTGATGATGTCTTCTAAGGTTCCGTGACTTTCTTCACAAAGGGCATTTGATCGGCGGCACCTGGCAAACATCAGCCCCCGATCGGTCGTGGTCCTTTCCCGTGGCCCGCATCGCCGCAGCCATGGTGTTGCTTCCGGTGTTCCTGCAAGCCCCCTGGGTGAGGCTGGATCCGTTCTCAGCCACCTTGTTCACTGGAGTTCTGATTGCAGCCGGACTGGTGATGCATCAGAGCCGCTCCCAGGCAACATCCGACCTGGGTTCCCTGCTGGTGGGTTTCAGTGGCAGCTGGCTGGCAGGGTGCATTTTCTGGGGTTGGCTGCGGGCCCATCCCGTTCTGCACTTGCCGGTGGAAGCCTTCGCCGTGCCCGTGGCCTTGGGCGGCCTGCAGGGGCGCTGGCGCCTGGCGGCCACGTTCTATTTGTCATCCCTGGTGGGCACAGCTTGCACCGACCTAGCCATGGCAGCCACCGGCGTGATGCAGTTCTGGCCCGCAGTGGTGACGGCTTCCCTCGATCAAGCACCGCTTCTGCTGCATCAAGCGGGAACCCATCTGCTCCAGCCGCTGCCTTTGTTCACCCTTGTGATCTCAGCGATCCTCGTTCTTTTGGCTGGACGTCGCCTGAGCAGGAACAGCGGCGGTTTCACCGGTGATGCAGGATCCATGGCCGCTGCCGTCTTGATCACCACCCTTTGGGTGGATGGCTTGTTCTTGCTCTCAGCCTTGCTGCAGCCCGGGCTGAGTGGCCTGATCGAGTGAAACGAACTGCAAAAGCTGCCCCGGTTCAAGGGCTTGAACGGCTCAACGACTTGTAGTCTTCCTGAGCCGGCACTGCCGGTCGACCCGTTCCGACCCCTGATCGAGAGTTGAGATGAAGCGGCTTCTGAGCTGGCTGACCGGCGCACTGGTGATGGCGAGCCTGATGGCAGGTCTCGTGCTTCCGAGCAGCGTCTACGCCGACGACGACCTTCGCAACAAGTATTCCGGCAATGAGATCCGCAACATTGCGGACGACAAGATTGCCGCACGGGACGGCAAGGTGGATTTGAACAATTCCTCCGTGCGCCGTTTCCAGCAGTTCCCCGGGATGTACCCGACCATGGCCGGCAAGATAGTGCTGGGTGGCCCTTACGACAGCGTTGACGACGTGCTGTCTCTTGATCTGACTGAGCGTCAGCAGGAGCTGTTCGCGAAGTACCGCGACAACTTCACCGTCACCCCTCCCTCCATTGCTCTGAACGAGGGCGACGACCGCATCAACGACGGCCAATACCGCTGATTCCTGATCCCGTCATACTGGTTGTGACTGCTTGAACCGCCGGACCACCGGCGGTTTTTTTGTCCCCGTGATGACCCAGCCCCGCAGCTCTGATCCCATCCCCTCAGGTCCCTGGGACGTGGTGGTGATCGGTGCCGGGGCTGCTGGCTTGATGACCTGCCTTGATCTGCCGCCAGAGTTGAAGGTGTTGCTGCTCAACCGCAACACGGGACGGCGTTCCTCCAGCCGCTGGGCCCAGGGGGGCATCGCCGCGGTGACCCGCAAGGAGGACAGCGCCGACAGCCATGCGGAGGACACCGTTCTGGCTGGAGCCGGCCTTTGCGATGGCGATGCGGTGCGGCTGTTGGTGCAGGAGGCACCCCATTGCGTGGAGCGCCTGGAGCAACTGGGCATGGCCTTCGACCGGGATCACGACGGCCTGGCCACCACCCTGGAAGCAGCCCACAGCCACAGACGGGTGCTGCATGTGCAGGACCGCACGGGGCGAGCCCTGGTGGATGTGCTGCGAGATCGTGTAGAGCAACGGCCAGGCTTGCTGCACCGCCGCGGCGTGCGCGTAACGCAGCTGCTGGTGCGCGATGGGCGCTGTTGCGGCGTGCAGGTGCTGGATGGGGCGCATCTTCACGGCATCGAAGCCCGCGCCGTGGTGCTGGCCAGCGGCGGCGGGGGCCATCTCTTCGCCAACACCACCAACCCAGCCCAGGCCTGTGGCGAAGGCATCGCCCTCGCCTGGCAGGCGGGCGCAGCCGTGGAGGATCTGGAATTTGTTCAGTTCCATCCAACGGCCATCCGCCTGGATGACGCCCCCTGCTTCCTGATCTCCGAAGCCGTTCGCGGAGAGGGGGGCGTGCTGGTGGATGCCCTCGGGGGGAGCCCTGTGGCCCACCTGCCCCAACGCGACCTCTCACCGCGGGACCAGGTGAGCCGGGCCTTGATGCAGGCCATGCAGCGGCAGCAGGTGAAACAGATGTGGCTCGACTTTGCCGCCATCCCGCGGGAGCAAGCGGAGCGACACTTCCCAACAATCCTGGACCGCTGCGACGAACTCGGACTGAATCCATTGGAACGGCCCATCCCCGTGGCCCCAGCCGCCCACTACTGGATGGGAGGGGTGGCCACAGACCTGCAGGCCGCCACCACACTGCCGGGGCTCTATGCCGTGGGAGAAGTGGCCTGCACAGGCCTACACGGCGCCAACCGACTGGCCAGCAACTCCCTGATGGAATGCCTGGTGTTCGCCCATCGCCTCAAAGAGATCGAGCTCGGCCCCGTCCCAGCGACCCTCGCCAGCGACACAACACAACCGCTTGCCTTGGACCTCGACGGCTGCAGCAGTTCGCACTTGATCGACGCCATCGAGCAGCTGCGGCAGCTCTGCTGGCGACGGGCGGGGGTGGAACGATCCGCCGCCGGACTGCGCCGGGCCATCGGCAACGTGAAAGCCGACGAACAACATCTGGAGCAGCAGGCACTGCTCCAGGCCCTGCTACGGCAAGACCCCTGTGCCCCCAGGCTGTTGGCCGAAAGCAGCCGACGCGATCTGAACCTGTTGCTGGATCTCCACCACAGGTTGTTGACCAGCCGTCTGATGCTGGAGGCCTGCCTGTTTCGCGGAGAAAGCCGGGGGGGCCACTTCCGCAGTGATGCACCGGCGCCCCTGCCGCAATGGCGCCAGCATTCGCGGCAGCAGCGGCAGCAGGGCATCCTCACCCGCGCCGTGCGCCCCTAAGGGCGCTCTGGATTCAGAAATCGGTGTCGCCCTTGTAGCCGCTGAGCTCAGCAAGGGTGTCGAGCCCTTTCACTCCAGAATCGATGCTGCCGTTGATCTCCCAGCTGGGGAATCCCTCCAATCCCTTGCTGCGGCAGAGATCAGCCTGGTTGTTCTCACCGTCCGGCGCACACTCCACCACATTCAGCTGATCCGAGGCCTGCTTGCCGAACAGCTCCTTCTGTTCGTGGCAGTGGGGGCACCAGTAGGCGGAATACATCACGGCGCCGCTGCTGGTGAGGTGCTCAGCCAAGGCGATCGCCGCTGGACTGCTTTCGGTGGTGACGACGGGTGCAACGCCGGATCCGCTGGCCACAGCGTCGGGCCGGTTTGGATCCACCACCGACGCCCAAATCAAGCCCCCCAGTAGCACCGCCAGGGCCAGAAGCACGCCGCGGAACAGCAGCTGACCGAAGTCGTCCCAACCACCACCAACGATGGACAGCACAAACAGGGCGAGGGACAGCGCAGCGGAAAGAACGCAGAAAAAACAGAAAGCCTGGATTTTGAGCAGCATCACCCCCAACAGCACACCGCTGAAGACGGCCATACCGAGGGACACGGTGAACAGCCCCCACCACGTGCGGCGGGACAGGTCTCCCTTGTTCTCTTGCAGCCCTGGCAACAGGGGCAGCAGCGCCATCAGCAGCACAGCGCCATAGGCCAGCACCCCCACCAACGAGAGCGGAATCCCGGCGAACACCGTGCCCCAGGCGCTGTTGAGCACCTTGTCGCAACCGTCGGCTCCCATCGGACAGGTGAGGTTGCCGAGCAGACCCCAGCGCTTCAGCGTGATCGAACCGGTGTCGATCAGCCCAGCGGTGGCCAGCACCGCCATGGCGATGCGGGCCCATTTAGCGCCGGAATCCTGACGGCGACGGCTGACGAGACGGGTGGTGCCCATCCTTGAACTTCAAGTGATCGGATTCTGTCAGTTCCGGCGTGATCAGGCCGCTTCGTAGGCTGATCTTTGGCCTGACGGCGACGTGATGACAAGCACCCCGACGAAACCGACGGTCGCCTTCGCCCACCTGGGCTGCGAGAAGAATCGGGTGGACACCGAACACATGGTGGGGCTGCTGGCGGAAGCGGGCTACGGCGTCAGCACCGATGAACGGGATGCTGCCGTGGTGGTGGTGAACACCTGCAGCTTCATCCAGGACGCCCGCGAAGAATCGGTGCGCACCCTGGTGGGACTGGCGGAACAGGGCAAGGAAATGATCATCGCGGGATGCCTGGCCCAACATTTCCAGGAGGAGTTGCTGGAATCGATCCCCGAGGCCAAAGCCATCGTGGGAACCGGCGACTACCAGCACATCGTGGATGTGTTGCAGCGGGTGGAAGCGGGGGAGCGGGTGAACCAGGTCAGCGCCGTTCCCACCTTTGTGGGTGACGAACACCTTCCACGCCAACGCACCACCGACCAGGCGGTGGCCTTCCTCAAGGTGGCCGAAGGCTGCGACTACCGCTGCGCCTTCTGCATCATTCCGAAACTGCGAGGTGATCAGCGCAGTCGACCGATCGAATCCATCGTGGCCGAAGCCCACCAACTGGCGGAACAGGGGGTGCAGGAGCTGATCCTGATCAGCCAGATCACCACCAACTACGGCCTTGACCTCTACGGCAAACCCAAGCTGGCGGAACTGCTACGAGCCCTTGGCGACGTGGAGATCCCCTGGATCCGGGTGCATTACGCCTATCCCACCGGGCTGACCCCTGATGTTCTGGCGGCCTACCGGGAGGTGCCCAATGTGGTGCCTTATCTGGATCTGCCGTTGCAGCACAGCCATCCGGAGGTGCTGCGGGCGATGAACCGCCCCTGGCAGGCGGATGTGAACGACCGCCTGCTGGATCAGATCCGCGACCAACTCCCCGATGCGGTGCTACGCACCACGTTGATCGTGGGGTTCCCTGGCGAAACCGAAGAGCACTTCCAGCACCTGATGGGCTTCCTCGAGCGCCAACGCTTCGATCATGTGGGGGTGTTCACCTTCTCTCCGGAGGACGGCACAGCAGCGGCGGACCTGCCCGATCGCGTCGATCCCGAGGTAGCCCAAGCCCGCAAGGATGCCCTGATGGCTCTGCAACAACCCATTTCTGAGGAACGCAACAGCCGCTGGGTGGGGCGCACTGTTGACGTGCTGATCGAACAACACAGCCCGCAAACCGGCGAGATGATCGGGCGCTGCGCCCGCTTTGCGCCCGAAGTGGATGGTGAAGTGCGGGTGCAACCCGGCGCCGATGGTCAACAGGCAGCGCCGGGCAGCCTGGTGCCGGTGGAGATCACCGGGGCTGACATTTACGACCTCAGCGGGAGGATTGTCGGCGCACGCGCCATGGTGGCCGCAGCGAGACGCCAGGGTTGACCCTTCTCAAACTGCGGGCCGAACAGCAACGCCAGCTTTTTCTGATCGCCTCCGGCGTGAGCACGGCGGGGTCTTTTGCCGGCATCACCGCCAAGGGCTGGATTCTGATGAAAGGGGGTGTGGACCCTTTCGTGTTGGCATTGAACTTCGCCGCGCTTTCACTTCCAACCTTGCTGGTGAGTGGTCCAGCGGGGGTGCGCACCGACCGGGTGGGTTGTGAACGGGTGCTGGTGCAGGCTCAATGGGCACTGCTGACTGCCTCTGGCCTGGGGGCCCTGGCGATTCCCCTCTTGGAGGGCACAGCCCAGGTGCTGCTGCTGCTCTGCAGCACCCTGCTGGTGGGCATCGCCGGTGCCTATGAGTTGACGGCACGCAACAAGTACTGCTCGATCCTGGTGGAGCGGCCGGAACAGCTGGCGGGCTACCTCACCAGCTTTTCGGTGGTCTTCAACGTTGGCAAGCTGGTCGGCCCCCCCATCGGCGGGTTGTTGCTGGCAGCCACTGGCCCGGCCTGGGCTCTGGGCATTGATGCGGCCAGCTATTTGCTGCCAATCGCCAGTGTGATTTTCTTGCTCAACCCGAATCGGGATCGGGAAGTGCGCAGCAGCAGCGGGCAAGACGCCAGCCTGCTCAACGCCTGGCACCACTGCGGTGGCACCCTTCAAGGGGTGCTCAGCTTCACCGCTGTGCTGTGTCTGATCGGGTTCTATCACCCGGGACTGGCCCCGTTGATCGCCTTCGATCAACTGGGACCCAATCCCACGGATCTGGGGCTGTTCACCAGCGTGCTGGCGGGCGGGAGCATCGTGGGAGGGCTGGTGCTGCAACGCAACAGCCAACGTTTCTGCCGGCGCCCTTTCCTCACTCTCGGAGGGTTTGGCTTGATTACCGCAGTGGCCCAGCTGGGAATGGCCCGTACTCCAGGGCCTGTGTTCAGTCTGGCCATGGCTTTTCTGATCGGAGCCGGCACAGCCGGGCTGCTGAGCAGCTGCAACCTGATCAGTCAAATCGGCTCACCTCAGGTGATGCGAGGCCGAATGGCTGGGCTCAGCCAGATCGCCTTTCTCGGCGGTGGCGGGCTCAGTGGATTGATCGTTGCCCTGATGGTGATGTTCACCAATCTCTCCACGGCTTTCGCCGTCACCGGCGGCCTCAGCGCTGCTGTGGCTGTGCTCTGGATACGAAAGCGAGGAGCGAAGAGGTTGGAACAGCTCAGATGAGCTTGATTCCCTTCAGCAGCTTGGTGAGCACAAAAGCCGTCACCAGACCGGAACCAACCAGGCCGAGATAGATGCCGACGCCCATGTGCAAGTACGGAGGTGACCACCATTAGATCAGACACCGGCCTGAGTTCAGGCCATTGCGCTTAGGGTTTGTGAACAGCTGATACCGATTGAGAGGTATCTCCAGCCGGGCTGACCGGACGTCCATCCATCAACGCCCGACGCCATGCGCACGCTTTTCATTTATCCCGAGTTCCCAAAGACCTTCTGGAGTTACGAAAAGATTCTCGAGCTGGTGAATCGCAAAGTGCTGCTGCCTCCATTGGGGATGGTCACCGTGGCAGCACTTCTCCCTCAGGACTGGGAGATGAAGCTGGTGGACCGGAACGTGCGGGGGGTGACGGACGAGGAGTGGAACTGGGCCGAGCTGGTCATTATTTCGGGAATGATCGTCCAGAAGGACGACATGGCTGTGCAGATCAGTAAGGCCAAGCAGAGAGGCCTTCCTGTGGCCGTTGGTGGCCCCTTCGCAAGCTCCACACCGGATGCACCGGAACTGGATCTGGCGGATTTCAAGATCCTTGATGAAGGGGAAATCACCCTGCCGATGTTCCTTGATGCCCTGGAACGGGGAGAGACCTCTGGTCGCTTCACCGCCGAGGGAGACAAGCCAGACGTCACCGCCACCCCGATTCCACGCTTCGATCTGCTGCAACTCGAGGCCTATGACTCGATGAGCGTGCAGTTCTCACGGGGCTGCCCCTTCAACTGCGAGTTCTGCGACATCATCGTTCTCTACGGCCGCAAGCCCCGCACCAAGACCCCCGAACAGCTGGTGGCAGAGCTGCAATATCTGCACGACCTGGGCTGGCGGCGCTCGATCTTTCTGGTGGACGACAACTTCATCGGCAACAAGCGCAACGCCAAGTTGCTGCTGCCGCAGATCCGCACCTGGCAGGAGGAGAGGGGCTACCCCTTCAGCTTCTCCACTGAAGCCTCCGTGGATCTGGCCGACGACGAGGAAATGATGCGGATGATGCACGACGCGCGCTTCGAAAGCGTCTTTCTGGGCATCGAAACCCCGGACGAAGCGAGTTTGGAAACGGCTCGCAAAGTGCAGAACACGCGCAACCCACTGGATGCCGCCGTGGATCGGATCACCGCCAACGGAATCCGCGTGATGGCGGGTTTCATCATCGGTTTCGACGGCGAGAAGGATGGCGCAGGCCACCGCATCGTGGACTTTGTCACCCGCACCGGTATCCCCGCCGCGATGATGGGCATGTTGCAGGCCCTGCCCAAAACAGCCCTTTGGGCACGGCTGGAGCGGGAAGGTCGCTTGATTCAGGGGGAAGACGCCGCCAAGGGCGTGAACCAGACCAACCTGCTCAACTTCAAACCCACCCGACCGATCCGCGACATCGCCAACGAGTACGTGGACGCGTTCTGCGCGCTGTACGAACCCAACGCCTACATGGACCGGGTTTACAGCTATTACCTGAAGATGGGCGCACCCCGCTGGAAAGCCGCGGCCAAACTGCCGAGCCTGGTGGACCTCAAGGCGCTGAGCATCGTGGTGTGGCGGCAGGGCATCAAGCGCAACACCCGCACCCGTTTCTGGCGTTACCTGTTTGGCATGGCCCGCAACAACCCCGCCCTGGTTGAACAGTTCCTATCGGTGCTGGCCCACAACGAGCACTTCCTCGAATACCGCTCGATCGTTCAGCAGGAAATCCGCGAACAGCTGGAATCACTGCCCCCCGAAGAACCCACAGCAGCCAAAGAACTGCAGCCGGCCTGATCCTCAGTCCTGCACATATAACGTGCCGTCACGCAGGCACTGCTCAGCCTTCTGCAACTCCCGCCCCAAATAAAGGGCATGGTCGAGGCGACTGACTGGGTGTGGGGCTTCCCCTTCCGTGAGCTGGATGCCCATCTGTTTGGCCGTACTGCCGCGGTAAACCCCTGAAGGGCGCCGAGGAGCATTGCCCCCGTCGCAGCGCAACACCTCACCGGTCTCGGAATCTCGGGCCAACCCCTTGTCATCAATGGTGTTGCTGTAGTGCTCAAGCACCAGTTCGGCCGCATCACGATCCAGCTTGATCAAGAAATAGCCACTGGGATCCAGAGCGATGAACCGCTGGGACAGGCGCTGATCAAGAGCATCCATCGCCGCAGCGGTGGATGCCGGTGCTTCCGGGGTTGTGGTCATGCCTTCAACCTACAAAGCCAAGGCCGGAGGTTCTGCTTTGAAGGGCAGCTCCGCGTTGATCGCCTCGATTTCCTCCAGCATCAAGCCATTCACCTTGGGCAACCAGGCGCGGATCAACTGATCCATCTGAGGCTGATACCAGCGGTGCAGGCTGGCGTGGGGACGGGCCACAAAGCCTCTCCGGCGTTTGTGGCTGCCACCAGCTCCAGGGTCAAAGCTGACGATGCCGTTGGCCAGGGCCCATTCGATCGGAGCGTAATAACAGACTTCGAAGTGAAGACAATCGATCTCCTCGTGGCTGCCCCAGTAGCGGCCCCAGAGCTGTCGGCCGTCCTGCACGCACATCGACATCGCCAGCGGATCTCGCGGGTCACCTCGATGGGCAGAAAAAAGCACCAGCTGATCGCGGTGCAGCTGTGCCAAGGCTTCAAAGAAGCCCTCTTCCAGATACTTGCTGCCCCACGGTCCCCAGCGAGCACAGTGCTGCTCGTAGAAGCGATGCATGGATTGCAACAGCGGCAGATCCAGCTGATCGCCGCTGAGGGGGGTCACGGTGATCCCGGCCTTGGCCACAGCCTTGCGTTCCCGCTTGATGTTGCGGCGCTGGTTGGCATTGAAACCCTTGAGATAATCCTCAAACGTCTGGTCGTCGCCGCGGCTCCACAGGCTCTGCTGGTTCAGCCAGGTGGCACAGCCGGCGGCCTCCGCCAGAGGCCGCCACTGCGGATCCACGTAGAGGAAATTGCAGCTGAGGATCCCGTTCTGTTCGCAGAAGAGATCGATCGCCCGCAGCAACTCCCGGGTGAGCAGAGCTTCATCTTCGCCAGATCGCACATGGAAGCGGTAGCCCAGCACTGGGCTGACCGGACTCATGCCCAGGAGCTTGGGGTAGTAGCGCAGCCCCAGATCCGCCGCCAGACGGGTAAAGGTCTGGTCGAACACAAACTCGCCATAGCTGTGGCCCTTCAGGAACAGCGGAGCCACCGCAATCGGGATGTCATCACGCCAGAGGGCCAGATGCAGGGGCTGCCAGCCCTGCTCGGGAATGATGCTGCCTGAGCTTTCCAAGGCCTCCAGCCAGCTCCACCGGTAAAAGGGGATCGCTGCGTCTCCGACCAGGCTGTTCCACTGCTGCTCCGGGATTTCTCTGATGGAGCGATGCCAGCGGGCCGTGAGTGACGTCATTGCGACGGTGCCTTTGGCCTAGGTGCGACGACCTTAACCAGATCGGATCCGTCGGTAGCGAACCAGCCACTCACCGTCCCCGAGATCCTCAGCGCCATCGGACTGCCAAGCACCCGGTTGCGCCAAGGCAGCTGGCAACGGCACATCGGTGCAAGGCAACCAACTGAAGCGGCCGCCCAGGAGCTGGGGCACGAAGGTGAGCTGGAGTGCATCGACGCAATCGGCTTGCAACAGATCGACGCTGAGCTGGGCGCCACCCAGGAGCACCAGACGCTGAATCCCAGCCGCTCCAAGCGCCTTGAGCCGCTCCGGCCAGGTTGGTGCCAAAGGGAACCAACGATCAAAACCTTGATCCACAGGTTCAGGAGCCAGCAGCCAACGTTGAAGCGGCTGATCAAAAAACCGCCAGGTGCTTGAGAACTCGGGGGATCGGCTCACCACCACAGCGGCCGGCTGCTCTGCGCGCCCCTCGCTTCGGCGTTGCTCAAGCAGCTGAGGACTGCGGATCAGGCAGGTGCACTGATGGGCCCGCAGGGTTCCGGCACCGATCAAGCAGGCATCCCCCCAGGCGAGCGCCTGCTCCAGGGCACGCCGATCTCCCTCACCACCCAGCTGGGCGGCACCGCCCTCATGGGGAGCAAGGCGGCCATCGAGACTGATGGCCAACACCAGCCGCACGAAGGGTCGAGAAGGAGTGGGGCGTGTGGGAGTGGGGCGGTGGGGCATCAAGCCGTCGATCAGACGGCAGCCACGGCATCAAGGGCAGCTGGGGACATCTCCAGTTGCGGTGCTTCGGCGTAAACCTCGGCCGCATTGTTCGGGCTCTCCTGCAGCCGCACCTTGTGCAAGCTGGCGCCGATGGCCTTGATCGGGCTGGAGAGACGATCAGCGATGTGCAAGGCAATGTTCTCAGCTGTGGGCACGCACTCCTCGAAGAAGGGCACGTCCTTGTTGAGGAAGGTGTGGTCGAAGGGCTCAACCACCAGATCATCCACGAGGCGCTGCAGCGCGGAGAGGTCGCAGACCATCCCGGTGCGGGGATCAATCTCACCACGCACGGTCACGTCCACCAGGTAGTTGTGGCCATGGCCGTGGGGACGTGCGCACTTGCCGTAGATCGCTTCGTTTTCTTCCTGACGGAGTTCCGGACGGGCCAGTCGGTGAGCGGCGGCGAAGTGAGTGCGGATAGTGAGGAAGGCGTCCATGGGATGTCCGAGATAGTCGGCCCAAAGGCCCGGTTGTTCGTAGAGGCGCAGCGCCGTGATCGGCAGATGAGGGCTGAGGCGCTGCCAGATCACCCGCACCAGGGCCTCGGTGGTAGGGAGGCACCCTTCAGGGGTGGCAACGTCAAATTCCGGCCAGGCCTCATTGAGGAAGCGGAAATCGAGCTGGCCCGTCACCTCGTTGCGGATGGCGTGCTTCACCTCCGAGAGGTTGAGCACCATGCCGTCGGCGTCCAGACCACCAGCCATGGAGACAATCAACTCGTAGTTGTGCCCATGTCCAGGAGCCAAAGCGCAGGGCCCGAAACGGGCGGCATTGTCATCGGCAGACAGTTCTGGCAGCCAATAGCGATGGCTGGCACTAAAACAGGCCCTCCTGGTGATGACACAACCACGACCTTGGCCGTGCCGTGCTTGTGACTTCGTTTCAGTCATGTGACGTTCCGGCCCCAAGGCATCCTAATGAGCTAGTGCCGTTTCCGAGTCATGGCGGATTCCACCCCCACCCTCAAGCAGCGTCTTGCCGGGCGCAGCCTCTATCTGGTGGGAATGATGGGCAGCGGCAAGACGAGCACGGGCCGCCCCCTGGCCGAGCGCCTGGGCTACGGCTTTGTGGATGCCGATGCCGTGATTGAACAGGCAGCGGGCTGCAGCATCCCGGAGATCTTTGATCGGGATGGTGAAGCGGGCTTCCGCAGTCTGGAAAGCCAGGTGCTCAGTGCGATCAGTCAGCGCCACTCGCTGGTGGTGGCCACAGGTGGCGGTGTGGTGACCCAGCCAGAGAACTGGGGATTGCTGCACAGCGGCATCGTGATCTGGCTCGATGTGGTGCCCGAGCAATTGCTGCAGCGGTTGAACGCCGACAGCACCGTGCGCCCGTTGCTGCAAACCGCCGATCCAGAGGCGGCTCTGAACGCGCTGTTGAAGGAGCGTCGTCCCCTCTACGCCGAAGCCGATCTGACGGTGGTGATCAACGACGAAACCCCAGAGGCCGTGGCCGACGGAATCCTGCAACTGGTGCCAAGCCTGCTGAAGGATCCCACCCAACGCCGAACCGACTGATCTCAAGCGGTGGGCGGCTCCAACCGCACCGCAAACCACTGCAGGGTCACCCCAGGGCTGATCTCCAGATCACAGGCCGTATCGATCAACCGCTGCGCCGCTGCGTCGAGATCGGGTTGATCTGCCAGATCGGCCGGCAACTGTTCGAGGCTGCGCAACCAACCGCTCAGCCATGTCAACGTGTCGACAGCGCTGAGCAACTGCTCCGGCTTGCCGGGCTCCAGCACCACATAGTCATCTAGGGCACGGATCAGGGGATCGGACATGGAACGGCGGTTGTGGATGCTGCTGATCAGCCTCACCATCCTGCTCAGTGGTGGCCCCGCCTGGGCACAGGCAGGTCTTGAGCAGCGGTTGAACAGTTGGCCCGACTGGAGCCTGCCGGCACCGTTGCCGCGGCCCTCGAATCGGGACGACCTGATTTACCCCGACTGGTTTGCCGGGCTCTGGCAGGTGGAGAGCATTGATCTCGATGCCCCAGACGATCCACCGCTGCTGCATCAAGCACGATTTCAAGCCGACCGGCGCGGTCGACTTGTCGGCGATCGCAGCTTCAACGCCACGGCCATCGGTCGTGCCCTGCTTGGCGAGCAGCTGCTGAAGGTGGAGGAAGACCCCGACTCCGCCAACCGCCAGATTGCCCGACTGAAAGGGGATCTCTATCTCGAGACCACGGTGACGGGCCGCCGCCAGGAGAGCCCGAGCACCGACAGCTTCCTGGCCGATGAATTGGTGCTGCAGATCCTGCATGCGCCCGGACCGCCGCGGCTGAGCCGGATCGAAACCCTGAGTCGCTACAACCGCTGCGGCAAGGACATCTGCGCCGAGCAATGGCAAGGGCGCTATGCATCCCCGGGCGAGAGCCTGCGGGATCAGGCCATCGCCCAGCACCACTACCAATTGCGCTTCACACCTCTTCCAGAGTCCGCTCCATCAATTTGAGTTCGATCTGGTCGCGCCACTGGAACAGGGGCTGCAGTTTGGGGTGATCGCTCAGCCCAGGCACGCCCTTGCCGGCCAGGGCCGAACCCGCAGAGGAGGGGAAGCGAAGCAGCGACAACTGAGCGGCAACGGCGATATCGGCCAGGGTCATGCTGTCGCCCACCAACCAAGGACTGGCCTGCACGGATGTGGCCAGCTGCTCCAGGCTGGCCAGCAGCTCGGTGCGCTCTTTCTGGTTGACCAGTTCAGTGATATTGCTGACCCAACCGCCAGGGATCACACCCATCACCGAACGCACGGGGTCGGGCAGATCGTCGGGCAGCAGAGCAACCCGCAGCTCGGGGTCCAGTGCCGCGGCCTGCACCAAAGATGAACGGCCCGCCATGGCCAGGGTGGTATCCGCCCAGTCCTCCAGCAGATGCACCTGGGCAGCCTGGCGCGGATCGGCGGGAATCAGGGCAGGATCCGACTCCCGCTGATCCAGATGCAGCGCGATGACGCTGGAGTCGGCAATCACCTGATCCCCATCCACCAGCACGGGGACCTGCCGTTGGCCGGACAGACGGAACACGGCCACCTGGCCGACACCGGGGGTCACCTCCACGGTACGGAAACTCAGCCCCTTGGCCTGCAACACCATCCGCACCTTGAGACAAAACGCGGAATGGCGGAATTGATGCAGCTCCAACATGTCCAAAACAGCCATGGGCCCGGCAGAGTAGCCAGCAGATTTGCAAGCACGCCAGAACCATGCGGGAGTTTTTCCTCAACGTCTCCCGTTACCCCCGTTACTTGATCGCCTTCACCCTCGGGGTGATGAACTCCGTCGCCGAACCCCTGGCCGCACGCCGGAGCAATCCCGTCACGGCCGTGGCCTTGATCGGCGCCTTGATCAGCGGTGGAATCAGCCTCACCTTGGTGCTGCGTGCCATGGTGAATTCAGCACCGATGGCGTGATGGCACAGGGGCGTCGAGTGGAGAGGGTGGCCGCCCTGATCCGCAAAGAAGTCAGCGAACTGATGATCAACGGCATCCGTGATGAACGGGTGCACCAGGGCATGGTGAGCATCACCGAAGTGGAGGTGTCCGGCGATCTGCAGCACTGCAAGATCTTCGTGAGCGTGTTTGGGGAAGCCCAGGAGCGCGACCAGGTGCTCGAAGGGCTTCAAGCCGCCAGCGGCTTCCTGCGGGGAGAACTGGGGCGACGGCTGCAGATGCGACGCGCCCCCGAAGTGGTGTTCCAGCTGGATCGGGGTCTGGAACGCGGCACCTCCGTTCTGGGACTGCTGAATCGCCTCGAAGACGAACGGCAGCAGCGGGGCGAGATTCCACCCGGGAGTGATCAACAGCCAGGCAGTGATGAACAGCCGGCCCGTTAACAGCCTGCGGCGCCGCGTAGCGGAACTGCTGGTGGTGCGGGCCAGTGGTCATCTGAGCGACCAGCAGCGTCGCTACCCGCAGTGGGAGCTTCAAAACAGCGACCTGCAGCGGCTACTAGAAGAGGGAATCGGTGGCGTGATCCTTCTGGGGGGCAGCGCTGTTGAGCTGCAACAACGCACCCAGCAACTGCAGGGCTGGAGTGAGCAGCGGTTACTGGTCTGCGCGGACGTTGAAGAGGGCGTTGGCCAGCGCTTCGAAGGGGCCAGCTGGCTGGTGCCGCCCCTGGCCCTCGGGCGACTCCACCAGCGGGAGCCCGAGTTGGCCTTGGATTTGAGTGAGCGCTATGGCCGCTGCACCGGCGAACAGGCCCGCCGCTGTGGGCTGAACTGGGTGTTGGGGCCGGTGTGCGACGTCAACAACAACCCCGCCAACCCTGTGATCAATGTGCGGGCCTGGGGCGAGGATTCCAAGACTGCCAGTGCCCTGGCGGTGGCGTTCCAGCGGGGGCTCAAGCAAGCGGGGGTGCTCGGATGCGCCAAGCACTTTCCCGGCCACGGCGACACCACCAGCGACTCCCATCTGGACCTGCCGGTGCTGCCCCACAGCCGCGAACGGCTGGAACAGATCGAACTTCCGCCCTTTCAGGCCGCCATTACCGCCGGTGTGGAGAGCGTGATGACGGCTCATCTGGTGCTGCCAGAATTGGATCCGCAGCAGCCCGCCACCCTCTCCAAAGCCGTGCTCACCGATTTGCTGCGGCGCCAGATGAGGTTCAACGGGCTGGTGGTAACCGATGCCCTTGTGATGGAAGCGATCAGCGCACGGCACGGCGCCGCCGAAGCAGCTGTGCTGGCCTTTGAAGCCGGGGCCGACCTGATCCTGATGCCGGCCGATGCGGATGCCGCCATCGATGGTCTCTGCGACGGTTTCAGCAGTGGAAGGCTGTGCCTCGAGAGGTTGGACGAGAGCCTGCAGCGCCGGGCCCACGCCCTGGCATCGATCCCCACCAGCACAGCTTCAAGTCCGATCGTCAGCGCAGACGAGCAAGCCCTTGAGGCTGATCTGGTGCGTCACAGCATCACGGTCGGCGAAGCAAAGGTTCTTCCACAAGCAGGAATCAACCTGGTGCGCGTGGATGCCATGGTGCCCAGCGCAGCCGCCCTCAGCGGCTGGTCCCCGGCCTTGCGCACTCCTGAATCACAAGGATTTCGCTCAATCGTGATTCATGGCGAAGGGCTATCGCCCTGGAGCGGCCAAGCGGACGCGCCCCTGGCGATGGACCGCCTCGGCGATGGAGCGGTGCTGCTGCAGCTGTTCCTGCGGGGTAACCCCTTCCGCGCCGGACGGGATGCCCAAGAACCCTGGGCCGCAGCGATCCAGCAACTGATCGCCCTCAACCGGCTGGCCGGAGTCGTGGTCTACGGCAGCCCTTACCTCTGGGACAGCCTGAAGCCCCTTCTGCCCGGCAGCTGCCCTGCCGCCTATTCCGCCGGCCAAATGCAGGAAGCCCAACGCCAGGTGCTCACCGAACTGTTCCCCAACACGACGCCGACCGGCAACAGCGGTGCGTTCACCGACTGACCACCACCAACCAACCGCACTGGCCAACCGCACTTAACCTCGCGCCAACCTCAAGCCGGCCGGCCATGCTCAGCCTCTCGATGATCGTGCGCGATGAAGAGGCGCGTCTCGGGGAGTGCCTGCGCTCGGTGCAGAGCTTCGCCGACGAGATGGTGGTGGTGGACACCGGCTCCACTGATGCCACGGTGACCATCGCCGAGGCTGCCGGAGCCCGGGTTGAGCAGATCCCCTGGCCGGGGGACTTCGCCCCAGCCCGCAACCAGGCCCTGGAGTTTCTCAAGGGCGACTGGGTGCTGGTGCTGGATGCGGACGAGCAGCTTCGTCCTGAAGCCATCCCCGCACTCAAGGCCTTGATGGCCCAGCCCGATGTGCTGGTGATCAACCTGCTGCGCTACGAGGTGGGGGCTGCCATGGCGCCCTATTCCAGCGTCAGTCGCCTGTTCCGCCGCCACCCCTCCATTCAGTGGAGCCGGCCGTACCACTCCATGATCGACGACAGCGTTCACACGCTGCTGGAGACAGAACCGCAATGGCGCATCGCCGATTGCTCTGAGCCGGCGATCCTTCATGACGGCTACCGACCGGAACTGCTGGCGGGCAGCGACAAGGCCGATCGGCTGCGGCAGGCCATGGAGGCTGATCTGCAGGAGCGTCCCGGTGATCCCTACGCCAGCGCCAAGCTCGGAGGACTGTTGATCAGTGAGGGCAAGAACGAAGACGCCATTCCCTTGCTGGAAAACGGCCTAGAGCAGTGCGGTTCAGCCGGTGCCGAACGCTATGAACTGCTGCTGCACCTGGGATTGGCCCTGACCCCCAGTGATCCCGACAAGGCGGTGAGCTGCTACCGGCAGGCCCTGGAGATTCCGCTGGACACTCGGGTGAGTCTTGGAGCCCGCCTCAACCTGGCGGCTCGACTGATGGACCAGGGCAACCTGGAAGAAGCGATCAGCCTCACCCAAACCGCCGCCCAGCGGGCGCCGGAAGTGGCCCTCGCCTGGTGCAATCTGGGGCTGATGCAACGGCGCCGCGGCGACCTCGCCGCGGCCCTCGAGGCGTACGGGCGCGCCCTCACCCTGGATCCCAACAACGCTGAGTGCCATCAGAACAATGCCGTGGCCCAGTTGTTGGGCGGCAACATCGACGCAGCTCGCGGCAGCTTCATCCGCGCCATCAACCTGCTTCAGGCTCAGGGAAACGCTGACGCTGCTCAGCAGCTGCGCGAAAGGGTGGAGGGGGTGGTGAAGCTGGACGGGGAGGCTGTCGCTTGAGCCAGCCCTTGCAAAGCCGAACGGTGGTCGTCACCCGCGCGGCCGACCAGCAGGGAGCCGCGCGCCAGCTGCTGGAGCAGCGGGGGGCGACGGTGCTGGATCTCCCTGCCCTGGTGATCGGACCACCCGACCACTGGGGTCCTCTGGATGACGCCCTCGAGGACTTGGAGAGCTTTCACTGGCTGGTGTTCTCCAGCGCCAATGGCGTGCAGGCCGTGGAACAGAGGCTGCAACGCCTCGGCCGTTGCCTGGCCAGACGCCCCGCCAGTCTCAAGATTGCCGCGGTGGGCCGCAAAACGGCGCAGGTGCTGGACGACCTTGGGGCGGCCGCTGATTTCGTGCCTCCGAGCTTCGTGGCCGATAGCTTGATCGATCACTTCCCGGTGTCGGGCTGGGGTCTCAAGATGCTCCTTCCACGGGTGCAGAGCGGTGGTCGCACCCTGCTGGCGGACGCCTTCGGTGAAGCCGGGGTGCGTGTGGTGGAAGTGGCGGCCTATGAGTCGGGCTGCCCCGCCACGATGCCGGAGCCCACAGCGACCGCCCTGGAGGGAGGTGACGTTGATGCCATCGCCTTCAGCAGCGGCAAGACAGCGGAGCACACCGCGCAGCTGCTGGAACAGCGCTTTGGTCCAGGCTGGGCTGAACGGTTGGAGGGGGTGAAGCTGGTTTCAATCGGCCCCCAGACCAGTCGCAGCTGCCGCCAATGCTTCGGCCGGGTGGATGCTGAGGCCGACCCCCACGATCTCGAAGGGTTAGCCGAAGCCTGCGCTCAGGCGATGCAGAAGGGATCCTGAGGCTCATCCTTCAGCGCGAAGCGAATGCAACCGCGCTCCACATCAATACTGAGCACCGACCATCCAGTCGGCAGCAACAGCGAAGCATCCGCACCGCAGCGGCCGTCTGCGCCCACACAGATCACACCGCTGCCGTTGGGGGTGGTCACGATGGCTCGTTTCTGATCTCCCACCAACAAAACGCCAGTCAGGGCAAGGCCAGTCGTGGGGTCCTGAGCATCCGCAGCCTCCACACCAACAAGAGGAGCAAAGGGATCCGCCCGGCCGCCGGGGGCAGCCTGCTGTACCTCCTCAGCCGAAGGCAGAGGGGTGAGACCAATCGGTGGTGCCGCCGGCGCTGACGTTTCCGGCAGTGGCGCAGGTTTCACTGGAACCGATGGCAGCGCCGTGGCCGTTGGCGTTTCGCCACCACAGCCCCCCACGACCACCAACACGGCGACGGGGGCAAGCCAGTGCTTAGCCGCCTGCTTCCACCAGGTCACGGAAACGGTCAAGATTCGCTTGGAGCTCCTTGGTCACGATGCCCCCCAGGATGCTGGGTTCCATCAGCGGTGCCAAGACCCGCGGCAATTCGTAGGTCACGCTCAGCTTGACCACAGTGCGGTCGTCGGCTTCCGGATAAAAACGCACGGCACCCTTCGTGGGCAGGCCACCCACTGATTCCCAGTGCAGTTGCTGGGCTTCAACCCGCTTGGTGATCCTGGCCTTCCAGCTGAAGCGGAAGCCCTGTGCCGCCAAGGTCCAATCGGTGAGATCAGGGTCGTCGAGGGGTTTGACCGACTCAATCCAGCGCATCCAACGGGGCATCGCTTCGAGATCACTCCAGACCTCCCAGACCTTGGCGGCCGGGGCCTGCACCTCGGAGGTGACCGTGTGTTCGAGCCAGCGTCCCATCAGGCCACCGCCGCATTGGTGGCCAGCTTCACCGGCTGATCGAGGATGGCCGCCGCCGCCAGATGACCGCTCATCGTGGCCCCCTCCATCGAATCGATGTAGTCCTGACGGGTGTAGCTGCCGGCCAGGAAGAAATTACGGATCGGCGTGCGCTGCTCCGGGCGGTAGGGCTCCATGCCCGGGGCTTCGCGGTACAACGACTGCGCCAGTTTCACAACGTTGCTCCAAGTGAGCTTGAGATTGCGGGCCGAGGGGAACAGCTCGCGCACCTGACGGTCGGTGTGGGCCACGATCTCATCCACCGACTTGGGAATCCAGGGATCACCAGGGGTGAGCACGCATTGGAGCAAAGAGCCCTCTCCCTCCTTGCGGTAATCCTCCGGACTGGCCAGGGCGAGATCGGCAAAACAGCTGAAATCGGCATCAGCCGTGTACAGCAGGTTGTTGAGCCCCGTGGGTGTCGCCACATCCCGGCGCTGGGCGTCCTGGGCATCTCCCAGCTCGGTCACCCAGCCGTCGTAGCGGAGCTGAACCGTGGCCACGGGTACAGCCTCCAGCTGATGAATCGCGTTGAACTGGGGGTAACGGTTCCAGGCCTCGGGCAGCAGTTTCTGAATCCCGGGCACGTCACAGGCGGCCAGGTAGGCGTCAGCCTCAACACGAATGTCTCCTTCGGGCGTTCCCAGCTGCAGGCCAGTGATCTCAGGGGTCTCACCCTCGCTGTAGTCCACCTGCTTCACCCGATGACGCAGATGCAACTTGCCTCCACGCTGCTGGATGTAGTCGAGGATCGGACCCGTGAGCCAGCGATGGGGTGATCCCTTCAGCAGATTGAGCTTGGAGGCTTCCGTCTTGGCCGCAAACATCATGAAGATGGTGAGCATGCAGCGGGCGGAGATGGCCTCGCAGTCGATGAAGCCCAGGGCATAGGCAATGGGATTCCACATCCGCCGGATGCTTTCGGGGCTGCCGCCATGGCCCACAAACCAGTCCTGGAAACTGACGGAGTCGAGGGCTCGGATGGTGCGCATCGCCCCCTCGTAATCCACCAGACCCCGCACGATCGGACTCGTGCCAAGGGCCAGGGCATTGCGCAGCTTGTCGATCCAGCTGAGCTGCGGTGTGGTGAAGAAGGCCTTGAGGCCGTTGAAGGGTGCGCCGATGGGGAAGCGGAAATCCAGCTCCCGCAGATCGCCCCCCTTGTTCACGAACAGGTGCGTGTGCTGCTTGGGCAGAAGGTTCTCGAACGCTCCCACCTTGCGCATCAGAGCGAAGAGGTTGGCGTAATTGAAGAAGAAGACGTGCAACCCCATCTCGATGTGGTTACCGCCCTCATCCACCCAGCTGCCCACCTTGCCGCCCATAAAGGGACGGGCTTCGTAGAGATTCACCTCATGGCCCGCATCCACGAGGTCCACTGCAGCGGAGAGGCCGGCGAGGCCGGAACCAACGATCGCGACCCGCACATGATCTGGTCAACTAAGGCGACTCTATGTATGAGCGTTCATAGAGTGAGAGCGCGAGCCTGCGTTGACCATGACTTCCACCCCCGATACCTCGCCGGCCCATACCGCCAAAGACGGCAAGGGCATCCTGATCACCGAACCGGCGATGCAGCAGCTGGCCAAGCTGTGTGGCGAACAGGGTGAGAACCAGGTGCTGCGCGTCGGGGTGAGGTCCGGGGGTTGCAGCGGCATGAGCTACACGATGGATTTCGTGCCCGCCTCAGACACCCTCGACGACGACGAGACCTACGAATACATGGCGGCTGATGGTCAGAGCTTCCGGGTGATCTGTGATCCCAAAAGCCTGCTCTATATCTACGGAATGCAGCTGGACTTCAGCACGGCTCTGATCGGTGGTGGCTTCAACTTCACCAACCCCAACGCCAGCCAGACCTGTGGCTGCGGCAGTTCCTTCGCCGTGTGAGCGAAGCCACGTGGGAATCTGAGGGGAGATCACTGCCCTCTCCCTATTGATGGAGACTTCCCAGGACAGCCTGTTTGAGCAGGCCATGGCCCGATATCAGGCCGGCGCCGCGGCCGAAGAGGTTCTCCCTGATTTCGCCCGCATCGTTGAAGCCGCTCCTCGCCAGTCGGCGGGCTGGACCTGCCTGGCCTGGCTGCAGCTGCTTTGCGACCAACCAGAGGAGGCGCTGCGGTCGGCACGTTTCGCTGTGAGACTCAACGGCCAGGACCCCCAGGCCAGGATCAACCTGAGCCTGGCGTTGCTGGAAACCCAATCCAAGGGCGTGCGTGACCACATCCAGGTGGTCCAGCAGGTGATGACCCTGGCCCCAGAGGTGTCCGGCGAACTCAAGGCCTCGATCGCCGACGGGCTTGAACGCAAACCCGGCTGGAAGGCCCTCGAGAAAGTGAAAGCCTGGCTTGAGCTCTGATCACAACGGACGCGCTGCATGACAGCCACTGCCTGACAAACCCTGCATGACAGCCGCCTGGACCATCACCCGTCTGCCGTCCCAGGTTCGCGTGCGGCCTCCAGCGGATCGTTCGGCTCAATTGCGGCAGGAACGCCTGGCCAGCGAAGCGCGACGCTTGCAACTGGCCAGACGCGCCAACGGCATTCCGGATCCGAGCACCTGGATGTGGTGATGGGCAGCCCAGCGATGGCACGCATCCTGCTGCTGAGCAATGGCCACGGTGAAGACCTCTCCGGCGCCCTGCTGGCCCAGGAGCTTCAGCAGCAGGGCCACAACGTGCAGGCGCTTCCGCTGGTGGGCCTTGGCAGCGCCTACCAAAAAGCCGGGGTGCCGCTGCTGGGACGCAGCCATGAATTCAGCACCGGCGGTATTGGCTACACCAGCCTTCGCGGCCGCCTCACCGAGATCGCTCAAGGGCAAGTGCTGTATCTGCTCCGACGCCTGATGCGTCTGATGCGGTACCGGCGTCGCTTCGATCTGATCCTGGTGGTGGGAGATGTGATCCCTGTGATCGCGGCATGGCTCAGCCAACGCCCGGTGGCGACCTACCTGGTGGCCTACTCCAGCCACTACGAAGGGAGGCTGCGCCTGCCCTGGCCCTGCGCCGCTCTATTGAAAAACCAGCGATTTAAAGCGGTGTACAGCCGCGATCAATGCACCGCAGAGGACCTCAGCAGACAACTGCAACGGCCGGTGACCTTCCTGGGCAATCCGTTCATGGATTCGGTGCTCACAGCGGCCACCCCACCGCCCAGCAGCACGCCACGCATCGGTCTGCTGCCCGGCAGCCGCCGACCGGAACTGGAACAGAACCTGCAGCTGTTGCTGCGGCTGATCGAGCTGCTGCCCAGCACAGTTCGCTGCAACGTGGATCTGGCCTTGGTGCCCAGCCTCGATGACGACAGCTTGCGGCGGCTGAGCGAACGATGCGGTTGGCACTTGAAAAACAGCGTGCTGCAGCGTGAGGGAGCCCGGGGGATCAACGTTCGCCGCGGGGCTTTCCGAACCGTGCTGCAGCACAGTGATCTGGTGATCGGCATGGCAGGTACGGCCATCGAGCAGGCCGTTGGCCTGGCCAAACCGGTGCTGCAGCTGCCGGGACAAGGCCCACAATTCACAGCTGCATTCGCTGAAGCCCAACGGCGCCTGCTCGGGCCCACTGTGTTCTGCGCCCACGGGGAGAGTGGCAGCCATGAGGCTTTGAAAGGAACAGCGGAGCTGGCCATGGCTCTGCTTGAACGTGCGCGACGGGATCCTGACTTGCAACAGCAATGCCGAGAGGAGGCCAAATGGCGCCTCGGAGAAGCGGGCGGTGGCCTGAGAATGGCGGCAGCCATTTGCTCACTTCTTGCATGAGTGCGCCGCCTGAACCGGCCTGGAAACGCTGGCTTGACCGCCTGCTGATGGTGAACGTGCTGCTGGTGTTTATCGGCGCAGGGGTCTTCGCCGTTGCCGTGGTGCAACAGGGCCAAGGCCATGACTGGCTGATGGACCAGGTTCAGCTGCTGTGGCAACCCCTGTTCGCCCCAGCCATCAGCCTGCTGATCATGGCGGCCCTGGTGAGCGGCATCTTCAGCTGGTGGCAGCGGCGAGTGCTGAAGCCAGATCGGGGTAGCGGAAGCTGAAGTTCAGGCCGTCAAGCCGCTCGGAAGCAACCTGCTGGCCCTCCAACACCACCTTGGCGCCGTCCCCCAGAAGCACCTGAAGCACTGGAGCAGGCACCGGCAACAAACTCGGACGGCCCAGGCTCCGGCCAAGCTGCTTGCAGAAGGCCGTCATCGAGACGGGCTCGGGAGCCACGGCATTGATCACGCCACTCCAGCTCTCGTCGGTGAGGGATTGAAGGATCAGGGCACAGAGGTCAGTGCGGTGGATCCAACTCATCCACTGCCGGCCACTGCCGATCGGACCGCCAAACCCTGTGCGAAACACCGGAAGCATTTTTCCGAGTGCGCCGCCGTCGGCAGCCAGCACGATGCCGATCCGCAGGGTGACCTGCCGAACCGCAGACGGCACCGCCTCAGCCGCCGCTTCCCAGCGCTCACACAAGCTCGCAAGGAAGTCGTCGCCAGGGGTGCTCGATTCAAGAAAACGCTTGTCCAGGCTGGAGCCGTAGAAGCCGATGGCCGAGGCATTCACCAGCAGCTTCGGTGGCGTTGCACAGGCATCAATCGCCTTCACCAACTGAGATGTCGTCTCCAGACGGCTGGTTTCAAGCAGCTGCCGGTGGGTCGGGGTCCAACGCTTCTCGGCAATCGGTTCGCCCGCCAGGTTGACCACCGCATCGGCCTGGTTCAGGGCGTCCAACAGGCCGGCGTCGGTCCAGGTACTGCTGCTGGCAGGGTCGAACTGCATCCAGATCAGTCGCCCATCCGCCCGTTCAGCGTCGTAGCCGCGGGCCAAGCGGCGGCTCACCACTGTGAGCTGGTGCCCGGCCTGAAGCAGGAGCGGCAGGAGCTCACGGCCAACAAAACCTGTGCAGCCAAACAGCAGCAGACGCATGAAAGCGGGGGAGGTGCGGCTGGGAGGCTAAGGGGGTTCGTGGGCGATTGGTTTTAGCCTGATGCCATCACCGTCCCCTGTCATGGCCGAATCCGACGCCGCTGCCCCCGCCAAGGCCAAGCCTGCTGCGCTGCGCAAAGGGGCTTTGGTCAAGGTGAACAGAGCCGCCTACAGCTCCAGCCTTGAGGCTGGAGCCAGCGATCCCACAGCACCCGACTACATCTTTGAAGGTCCCGGCGAGCTGCTGGTGGTGAAGGGGGACTACGGCCAGGTGCGCTGGAACCGTCCGGTGCCCGATGTGTGGCTGCGGATGGATCAGCTGGAAGCCTGCTCCTGATCCTGATCTTGGCTGGAGGCAGGCTCCAGGGCCTCCTCCACGGCTGTGACGGCCGCTGGAACTGACGTGATGGCGGCGGGGATGCGCCAAACAGCACCGGAGAGCACACCGCTGAGATCCCCCAGCGCCGCCAGCACGGGATTCGAGACACTGGCGCCATCCGCAGCAGCGGCGGCCTGCCAGGGATTCCACCCCGCCAGGTTGACCACACTGCGGTAGGCGGCTGGCCATGGGTTATCGGGCAACAGCCGTTGCAGCGCCTCGAACTGCTCTGACGCCTGCGCCGGACGGTTGTCCAGCACCGCCAGCAGGGCAAGGGTCCAACGCGGTTTCACGGCCTCGGGATCCTGCACCAAAGCCGACAAGGCCTCAGAACGCACCGGCTCCCGGTAGCTGAAATGGCCATCGAGCATGTGCTCCTGCCCCACCTCAGCGAACACCGGATCCAGCCCCACCGGCCCTGCCGCAAGACCAGCGGCAAGGTCGGGGAAGCGCTCCGCAAAAGAGGGGCCTGCAATCGGGTGCGTCGCACGGCGGCGCCAGAGGGAATAACTCCCCCCCTTGGGGCGCTCAAACTGATGCACCGGCTCGAACACACCGCTGCTGCGCACGGCTTGATCCAGCTTTCGCGCCGCTTTGCGCACCGATCCCTGGTTCCCTTCCGCCAACACCACCCATTCCGTCCGTGCCAGCACAGGCCCACGGTCCTGTTGGCTGCCCCCCAGCTGCCGGCCAACGGTCTGCCCCCCGTGGCGACGGCCATAGAAGCTGACGTTGTGCTGGTTGAGATCGGAGGTGCTGGGCACCACGATCAACGTGGCAGGAGGCCTGCTGGGATCCGCACCGCCGGCGGCCTCCACCAGCGCCTCCACCGGGCCACGGGGCCGGTCGTCAAAGCGATGCAGCTGATGGGCCCAGCCCGCCGGCACACAGGCCAACAGACCAGCACCGAACAGGGGCCACACCAGCCTCGAACGCCTGGACTCGAACCAATGACCCCATTGCCACCAGCCTCGGGCCAGGAGCAACAGCAAGGAGGGCAGCAGGGGAGCGATGTAGCGGTCGCCTTTGTTGGGGCTCAGCGTGGTGAGCACCCAGGCCGCCACCAGATTGAGCAGGAGCCAGCTCCAGGACCAGGCGTGGTCGCTGGAGGGCTGCCGGCGCTGCCAGCACCAAAGCAGCAGCCCGGACAAGCCCACCACCAGAAGCACCGTGCCGAGCTGCTCCGGCAACAGGCGGGGGTACCACAGCCAACTGGCCAGGCTGAAGACCCCAGGATCGCCTTCCCGGGCTGCCGACTCGAACACGGCTCGGTTGGTGCCGCCGAGGCTGGTAATCCAGTTGTGACGCAACCAGGGGCCGATCAGGACCGCCGTGAGCAGGGGCAGCAGCGAAGCCTGACGCAACCAAGGACCACCCCGTTGCAACGCGATTCCCGCAGCCCAGAGTCCCGCAGGAACCAGCACCAGCAGGGCGCTCTGCTTGACCAGCACCGCAGCGATGGCTGCCAGGGTGCAACCCCAGGCCTGCCCCCAGCGCCCTCCAGTCTGAGGGTCACACCAGACCCCGAGACGCCAGATCGCCAGGCTGCAACTGGCCACCAGGGCCATCTCCAGCACGTAATCCGTGCGCAGATCCAGAAAGGCCGGCGTCAAGGCCGCCAACAGGCAGGCGATCAAGGCAAGGCCATCCCCCTGCAGCCGCCGCCCCCAACCCGCCATCACCACCAGGAGCAACCCGTGCCAGAGACTCAGGCTCCAGGCCGCTTGCTCCGGGGCATCACCACTCAGGGCCATCACGCTGCCGTTCACCAGCGAGGCCAGGGGCGGAATCTTCGGTGACAGATCCAGCAGCGCCCGCCAACCCTGCCACCCGCCACCGGGAAGCAAGCCCAAGGCGCGGCCATGGTCCATGGCGCTGTTCAGGTAGTCAGCCTGATCCCAGGCGGGGACGCCGGTCTGGAGCGTCCACCAGAGCCGATCCACCAGGGTGGAGAGCACCCAGATCAGGGCAACCGAAGCCCAGAAACGCCAGCGCTGCTTCACACGATCTCCAAGCGACGCCGTTCATCCTGGAGCCGCTTGCGGCGCTGCTTGGCCTCCCGCAGCATCTCGCGACCATCGTGGAGATATCCATCCACGTATCCCATGGTATAGCGCTCCAGTTCGGCCAGAGCGTCTTCCACTTCGGAAAGACAGTGATACAGGCTCAGCCCGAAGCCACGGGCCGAGGCCGGTGTGGGCACCGACTGGAACAGTTGCTTGACCTTGTCCATCCGACGTCCACTCGCCTCGAGATAACTGCAGAACGCCTCCATCAGCTCGTCGTCGTAGGGGTCTGCTGACAGTGCCTTGAGTTGCTTGGGGAAGGGATTGATCACCTCACCGAGCATGCGATCGATCGGGGCATAAACCCGCCGCAGCCACTCCACCAGGGCATCGTCAGCGGCCACAGCACGATCGTGGGCACGGCTGGCCCGGCGCAGGTCCGTCGGCGATGCCGCTCGGCCCGGCTGTGGCCGCGTGCGATCGAATGCCTTACGGCGCTCGGTATCCCCGAGAACTTCCCAAGCGGCATTGAGGGCCAGCATCTGCTGGTCGTCGCCACCTGCATCGGGATGGTGCTGCTTCACCAGCTGGCGGTAGGCTGCCTTGATCTCAGCATTGCTAGCGGTGCTGCTGACACCGAGCACGGCATAGGGGTCGCTCACAGCTGACCATCCCTCCGGGCGGGAAGCTGCGAAGCAGCACTGAACATCGGGGTGGAGAGGTAGCGCTCGCCATAACTAGCCAGCATCACCACCAGGCGTTTGCCCGCCATCGCGGAGTCTTGGCCCACCCGCAGGGCCGCCGCCATGGCCGCACCACTGCTGATGCCGCAGAGCAGACCTTCCTCACGGGCCAGGCGCCGGCCCACCTGCATCGCCTCCTCATCGCTCACCGTGAGGATCGAATCAATCCGATCGAGTTCCAGCACCGCAGGAACAAAACCAGCTCCAATCCCCTGGATGCGATGGGCCCCCGGGGGCTTTCCAGACAGCACAGCACTGGCCTCGGGCTCAACGGCAATCACCTGAAGCTGCGGCTGGCGTTGTTTCAAAAGACGGGCACAGCCGGTGATGGTGCCGCCGGTGCCCACCCCCGCCACAAAGGCATCGATCTGACCCTCGGTATCGCGCCAGATCTCCTCGGCGGTGGTGCGTTCATGCACGGCTGGATTGGCGGGGTTATCGAACTGCTGAAGCAGATAGGCGTTGGGAATCTCCGCCACCAACTCTTTGGCCAGCGCGATGGCCCCATTCATCCCCTGGGCACCATCGGTGAGCTGCAACTCGGCGCCGTAGGCCCGCAGCATCGCGCGACGCTCGGTGCTCATCGTGTCCGGCATGGTGAGAATCAGCCGGTAGCCCCGGGCCGCCGCCACCATGGCCAAGGCAATTCCGGTGTTACCGCTGGTGGGTTCCACCAGCACGGTTTGCCCAGGAACAATCGTGCCGGCCTGCTCCGCCTCTAGCACCATCGCGCTGGCGATGCGATCTTTCACCGAGGCGGATGGATTGAAGCTCTCCAACTTGGCCAGGATCTCGGCCTGGCAGCCGCAGGCCTGGGGCAATCGGTTCAACCGCACGAGGGGCGTGCCACCGATCAAGGCCGTGATGTCAGGAGCAATGCTCATGGCTGCAGCTTGCCCGCAGATCGACCATAAAAAAAGCCCTCCGCAAAGGAGGGCTTGGTGTGTGAGGAAGGTTGTTCTGAAGGCCCAACCGAAGTCGGGCCAAATGATCAGAACTTGAAGGTGGTCTGAACCAGGCCACCGAGGACGCCAAGGGACTTGTAGTTGCCGTTGTCAGCCTGGGTGTCGTCACCGAAGGGACGGCTCAGCCAGTACACAGCAGGGGTGATCTGGATGTTGTCAGTCACCTGGAAGCTGTACCAGAGCTCCATGGCGTAACCGCCGTCAGCAACGAAGCCGTCTTCGACCTCGTAGACGAACTGGGGCTGACCCACGGCATAACCCAGGGCGTTGCCTTCGAGGAAGACATCGTTCCAGGTCAGACCCACCATCCAGCTGGCCATGGACCGCTTGTTGGTGTTGTAATCCCAGGCATCGTTGCCAGTCAGGTAGGAGCTACCGACACCAGCGCTGATGGAAGGCATCCAGCCGGACTCTTCAGGACGCCAGAAGGCATGGGCAGACCAACTGTGGCTGTCGGCGTTGGTGCGCTCGCCGTCAGCGACGGTGCAAGGGGTGCCGAACTTGCCGCCAGCGGCGTACTCAGTTGCGGTACGGAACTTGGCACCGCACTGGCCGTAGCGATAACCGGCGGCCAAGCCCCACTGCTTGTTGCCGTAGGCAATCTGCGTGGTGATATTGGCTTCCGAGTTGTCGGTCATGAAGCCACCCGTGTTGGGGTTGCTGTCATTGGCCTCACCGGAGTCGGCAACATAGTTAGCAGCCACGGTGAAGTAGGGGTTGCCCTTCTCCACTTGCTTCTTGTTGCTGTAGATGGCACCGAAGCCACCGCCGGTCTCCTTGTTCCAGACGCCGGGGGTACCCAGGGAACCGCCGAAGAAATCAAGGATCTTGCTACCGCCCTTGCCGTAAGCACTGGCCTTGTAGCCCATCATCTCGGTGTTCCGGGTCAGAGGACCGACCTGGACTTTGAAGCTGTCGCCGAGGGGGAAGCGATAGTAGAGACGATCAATCTCGACTTTGTTGCCACCGGGGGCAGCGGTGTCGAGCTTGTTCATGGGAACGCCGTTGCCGTCCCACACGCTGCTATCGCCCATGTTGCCGGCGCGCAGACGGGTGTACAGCAGGTCCTTGCCGCTGAAGGAGGTCTTCAGGCCAAGACGCAGGTCGTAGCTGAAGGAGAAGGCGCCGTAACGAGCGTTGTAATCAGAACGCTTGCGATTG